>WNEQ01001694.1_pt1 | contig 11617 bp, 11 predicted proteins | sample 5399971 | NCBI WGS metagenome assembly WNEQ01 (sample SAMN13153330, study PRJNA577476) | soil metagenome | isolation source: 20 cm grassland meadow soil 2 days after 1st rain plot 5 | place: USA:California | collected 2015-09-18
GTGAAGCGCGTCTGCGTCTTCGCGGGGTCGAACGCCGGCGTACGGCCGGAGTACGCGGCCACCGCGCGCGGGCTCGCCGCGGAATGCGCCGCGCGCGGGCTGGGCATCGTCTACGGCGGCGGCTCGATCGGCCTCATGGGCGTGCTCGCCGACACGGCCCTCGCGGCGGGCGCCGAGGTCATCGGCGTCATCCCGGCGCCGCTGGCCATGAAGGAGCTCGCGCACGGCGGGCTCACCGAGCTGCGCGTCGTCGAGAGCATGCACGAGCGCAAGGCGACGATGAATGCGCTCGCCGACGGTTTCGTGTCGCTGCCGGGCGGGCTCGGGACGTTCGAGGAGACGCTGGAGGTGCTGACGTGGGCGCAACTCGGCATCCACGCCAAGCCCGTCGGCGTCCTCAACGTCGAGGGCTACTACGACGGACTGCTGCGCTGGCTGTCGCACGCCGTGGGCGAGGGCTTCGTGCGCCGCGAGCACTTGGCCCTGCTGCTCTTCGCCGACACGCCCGTCGAGCTCCTCGATCGCTTCGCCACCTGGACGCCGCCGACGGGCCCGCGCCCGTGGATGAAGCCGACTCAGACATAACGGAGCGCGCCGATTCACTCGGGGCGCGACGAGCGTTGGCCGGGGAGTCCGAGGGGGCGTAGCCCCCTCGCTTGAACAACATGGGGGGCCATCTCGGGGCCCCCCAGGCGTCACGCGCGTGAACGAGGAGCGCCCCGATTCACTCGGGGCGCGACGAGCGTTGGGGGGGGTGTGGGGGGCCATTTCGGGGCCCCCCACGTTAATTAGCGCGTAGAGCCACGCTCGTCGTCCACGCAGACGAAATTGCGCGCGTCCTTCGTGTCAGCCCCCGGCCGGGCCAGCAGCGCGACCTGGGGATACGGGCACAGGGGACGCGTGAGGACGACGGCGTTCGCCGGATTGTCGTTCACGTACTTCGTCGCGATGATCCGATCGGGCGGGATGCCGCGCTCGACCCACTGCTCGAGCGCCTTCACCACGTCGTGATCGGCGTCGGCGAGCGGCGTGCCCTGGCCGAATGTGTTGGGGCCGGGACCGCCCGCGCAATGCAACATCCCCGGGACCATGAAGAGGCGGTAGAAGTCCTGTGTCCGCCGGAGCCCCACCTTGTCCTCCCCCTTGCCCTGGCCTTTCCCCGGCCGCTGCGCCGTCGCGACGCTCTCGTAGTAGTTGATGCTGTTGCGCGCTCCGATCGCCGGATCATTCCAGCCGTGATAGTGGATCAGCTTGCCGCCGTGGCTCTGGAACGCGCTGAGATCTGGATTGGTCGAGTTGAGCACGGAGGCGAGCGGCTGCCCGTTCACGGACTTGGTGTCCGCGAGGGCGCCCTTGAATGCCGTGCGCTTCACGTCGGAGCGGTCAGATCACGGTCACGACGATCACGGGCTCACGACGAGCCGGGGGTGGCGGCGCCAGAAGTACGCGCTCATCGCAGCCGCCGCCAATACGTTTGCGGCGAGCACCGATGGCCACGGGATGACGCGCAGGATGGGCGCGGCCAGGAGCGCCGCCGTCGCGACGAAGCCGAACTCGAAGACCACGAAGAGCAGGAGCAGTCCGAAGCCCCACGACGGGTTGCGCTCCACCATCGCGAGCAGCCGCGAGACGATGCCGCCCAGCGCGGCGAAGATCAGCACGTGGATCCACGTGAACATGCCCACCATCTCCAGCGAGACCGAGAGCGTCTCCGGCGAGGCGAGGGCCGCGTGCCGGAAGATGGCGGTGCCGAGCACGGTCGGCGTGTAGAGCGGGTGACCGGCGGCGGTGTCGAGCAGGAGGAACCAGAGCGCCACGGTGGCGGCGCCGATGACGCCTGCGATCATGCCCTCCTGGTAGAGGCGAGCGGCGTCATGCGCGGGATCGGACAGAGCGTCGGCGGTCGGGGCGGTCATGATCGGCTCCTTCCCGGGTCCGATCGACCCTCTCGTTGAAACGCGCCGATTCTACCTCCTCAGTCCCAGCGCGGCTGGCGCGGCGGCGGAGGCCACGGCTGGGCGCCGGGCGCACAGCCGACGTGGTACATCTCGCCGTCGAAGAAGACGCTGGCATCGTCGTCCTCGATCGCGCTGCCGCACGCGGGACAGGTGCGCTCCAGGTCGTCCATGGCTCGAGTCTACCGCGGGCGTGAAGAGGGGCGTGCGAGCGCGGCCAGCGGCGGCATCGCAGCGAGCTGCTCGTCGCTCAGCTCGTCCCAGCGGATGCCCGCCGGCCGTGCGAGCGCATGCCGCATACGAATGAGCCGTGTCGGCGTCGCCACGATGTCGACGGGCACGTCGTGCGGCGTCATCGGGATGCCGCGGCGAACGACCTGGGCATCGTGCACCGTCGTGACCACGAGGGTCGTGTCGTCCACCGCGCCGTGGGCGACGGCCAGCGCGAACTCCAGATCGCTGTAGCCGCCGCCCTTGCCGAGGCGCGCGCCGCGGACGTCGACGGCGACCGAGCCGGCGACGATGAGATCGATGTGACCGAGCGCCTCCGGGCCGACCGGCTCGCCGAGCTTCGCGGCGCCGCCGATCGTCGCCGCCTGGGCGAGCCGGCCGCGCAGGCGCGCCGGGTCGAGGCGCAGGAAGCACTTCGGCGCGCTCAGGCGCGGTACCGCCATGAACACCTGCTTGCCGGCGGCGAGCGCCGCGCGGCGCACCGGCAGCTGCGCCGCGTCGGGATTGCATTTCAAGCGTCGCGCGGCGGCCCACTCGGGCAGCGTCGTCAGCCGCTCGGCGGCGGCTTCGGCGCCGCGAAAGTTCGGGATGCGATCGCTCAGCGGGAAGGGGAAGCGGCCGAGCCGGCGCCGCGTGAGCAGCCCCCAGATCCTCTCGCGCAGCGCCTGCTTGTCCCGGAGATTCCGGGGTTTCTCGCGGAAATTCCGGGATGTGCCCCCGGGATTCGGGAGTGCGCGCGAACGGGTCAGCGCGCGGCGACGCGATCGGCGAGGCGCGCGGCGAGCCATCCGCCGGCCATCGACGCCAGGAGCACGAGCGCGAGGCCCGCGGCCGTCGTCGCGGTGTCGGGAAGCACGTGAGCGAGCGCCGGCGAGCGCAGCATCCGCGGCAGGGCGATGGCGAGCAAGCCGGCGCCGAAGGCGAACGACCCCGTCATCGGCCGCCGGCGGCCGTCCACGAGCGCCAGCAACAAGGCGCCGCCGAGCGGGAAGACGCGCGGCAGCGCCGAGCCGCCCGCCTGCGTCCGGTTGCGTCGCGCCATCTCGTGCGCCACCGCGATCGGCGAGCTGCCATCGTCGGCGGCCAGCACCTCCTGGATCGTCGACGTCGGCTGGATCAGCGCGAAGCCCGCGGTGGCGACGGCATTGATGGACAGCTGCGCGAGCACGCCGAGCAGCACGATGGCCACCGGCGCCCAGCGCAGCCCGCTGAGCCGCGCGCCGAGCACGAGAGTAAAGGCGAACACGAGGCCCGCGAGCACGGGCCACGTGAAGAAGAACACTCCGCCGTTGAGAAACGCGATCCGCCACGAGGGATCGGTGGCGATGGCGAACGTCCCGAAGAAGAACGCGGCGCCCAGCAGCAGCGCGAGCGCGCGGGCGCGCGAGCCCGCCGGCCACACCTCGCGCGCGATCAGCAGGCAGGCCAGCGTGTTGACCTGCGCGCCGAACAGGCCGAGCAGGTGCGGCGGGCTCCAGAGCGTGATGTCGGGACCCAGCAACCGGTGCCAGAGCTCGTCGAGCGGCGCGGCGACGATCATGACCGCCATGCCGAGCCAGGCCAGGTGAAAGCCGCGCGTGCCGGCGAGGCCGAGCAGGCGGATCGCGCCGGGTCCCGGTCCCCGCCACGTCTCGAAGGCGATCACGCCGAGCGAGACGATCACGGCCACGGTCACCGAGGCATAGATCAGGACGTGCGGCGCGATCCAGAACGAGTCGCGGCCGATCAGCACGTGCCAGCGGATGTCCCAGCCGAGTCCCCAGCCGGCGGTCAGCTTGCTCGCGAGCAGGATCCAGAGCGCGGCCCGGCGAAGCGCGCCGACGTCGACGTCGGCGGCGACGCCGGAAACGGCGAGAGCGCCGGGGCGGCTCATGGGGCGCATTCTACGCGCGGCGCGTCCAGGTCAGCAGGTCGTCGAGCGAGCGGGTGTTGAGGATCTGGTCGCGGCCGAGCCACGCGCGCCGCGCGACCGCCACGCCGAGGTCGACGTTGTCGAGCTCGGAGAGATAGTGCGTGTCCGTGCTGATCGAGAGCAGCACGCCGGCCTCCGCCGCGCGCCGCGCGTGGGTGTCGTTGAGGTCGAGCCGCTCCGGCGACGAGTTGATCTCGACGGCTTTGCCGTGCGTCCGCGCGGCCCGGAAGACGGCGTCGAGATCGACCTCGTACGGCTCGCGCGAGCCGAGCCGGCGTCCGGTCGGATGGCCGAGGATGTCCACGTGCGGGTTGCCGAGCGCGCGCACGATCCGCGCCGTCATCGTCGCGCGGTCCTGCTTGAAGCGCGAGTGGACCGAGGCGACGACCACGTCCAGCTCGGCCAGGACCTCGTCGGGGAAGTCGAGGGCGCCGTCCTCGAGGATGTCGCACTCGGTCCCGGCCAGGATGCGGATCCGGTGGCGCGCCTGCACGGCGCGGATCTCCGCGCGCTGCTGGCGCAGGCGCTCGACGCTCAGGCCCTGAGCGATCGTGAGCGAGCGGGAGTGATCGGACACGATCACATACTCGTAGCCGCGGGCCTCGGCCGCCTCGACGAGCCGCTCGAGCGGATGGTGCCCGTCCGACCACTCGGTGTGGTCGTGCAGGTCACCGCGCAGGTCGCCGCGCTCGACGAGCACGGGAAGCCGGCCCTCCCGCGCCGCGTCGATCTCGCCGCCGTCCTCGCGCAGCTCCGGCGGGATCCACGGCAGACCCACCGCCCCGTACACGTCGTCTTCCGTCTCGCCGGCGACGCGCGCGCCGGTGGCCTCGTCGAACACCCCGTACTCGCTGATCTTGAGCCCGCGGCGTACGGCCATCTCACGCAGGCGCACGTTGTGGGCCTTGGAGCCCGTGAAGTACTGCAGCGCGGCGCCGAAGGCCTCGGGGGCGACGACGCGCAGGTCGAGGGCGAGCCCGTCCTGGTGCCGGACGGAGACCTTGGTCTCGCCGCGCGCGGTCACTTCCGCCACCGACGGCAGGCTCACCAGCGTCTCGATCACCCGCGCGGGCTCGGTCGAGGTGACGAGGATGTCGACGTCCTTGACCGTCTCGCGCATGCGGCGCAGCGAGCCGGCGATCTCCAGGCGCTCGACACCGCCGTGCGCGCGAAGCGCGGCGGCCACCTGGCCGGCCACGCTGAGCGCCGTCGTGAGCAGCGCTCGCGAGCGGCCCGCCTTGTACTGCGCGATCGCCTTCAGGAGGTTCTCGGCCGTCTTCTTCTGGATGCCGGCCACGCCGATGATGCGGCCGCTGTGGCACGCCTCTTCGAGCCGCTCGACGGTGTCGATGCCGAGCCGCTCCCAGAGGGCACGGGCGGTGCGCGGTCCGAGGCCGCGCACCTCGAGCAGGCTCAGGAAGTTGGGCGGCAGGTTCTGGGACAGCCGCTCGCGCAGCTCGATGCGGCCCGTCGTCAGATACTCTTCGATGCGCGCGGCGATCTCCTTGCCGATGCCGGGCAGCGCCCGCAGCCCGCCGCGCGCGGCGACGGCCTCCACGTCGTCGGTCAGCGTCTCCAGCGTCTGCGCGGCGCGCTGCCAGGCCCGGATGCGGAAGCGCGACTCGTCGCGCACCTCCAGAAGGCTCGCGATCTCGTAGAACAGCCGTGCCAGAGCGAAATTCTGCACATATGCAATTTACCACCCGGGTTCCGAGCTTCCCCGGCGCGCTTCAATGGTTTCGGCCGCCTGGGCCGTTTCCGGCCGGGCACGCGGCTTGTGTCATGGCTTGTCAGGATGCGCGCTGCTACCGGCGCCTCACGCGCGCGGGATTCGCCGGTGCGCAGGCCACCAACTTCGTCGCCGAGGTGCCCCCCGGGCGCGTGATACACTCCGCTCGCCAGTGATCGCGACGTGGTGCTGGGACCTCCTCGAGCCGTACCTCCGGCGCAACCTGACCAACCGCGGCGTCGAGCGGCCGACGCGCAAGCAAGTGCTGGAAGAGTTCGCGCGCGTGTGGCCGGAGGTCACGGCCACGCTCGGCGTGCAGGAGCCCTACGCCGGCACCATCCGGTTCAAATGGCTCGTCAGGCTGCCGTCCGCGGAAGCGGAGCCGTTTCTCGACGATCCCGAGGGCTGGATCGCCGCGCGCTTCGGCGGCGGCAAGTTCAAGCTGAACCTGCACCACGGCATGCATTTCGTGAACACGAGGAACTTCAAGCCCGCGGGCGAGCCGCGCTGGGTCGAAGTTCCCGCGTTGGATCTGGACGCGTAGGCGGAGGCTGAGATGGCGGGCGACGAGACGCGGCGGGTGCTGAAGCTGTTCGGCGTGGCGGTGACCAACCTCGAAGAGGCCATCGACCGGCGCGCGCCGGTGCCGGAGATCATGAAGTGGGACGCCGAGGTCGCCGATCGGACGCGCGAGGTGATCGACCTCGTCGAGCGCCTGCGCAGCCGCCGGATCGCGTGACCCCGGCCGCGCGGGTGGACGCCTCGGGCGTCGCGCTGGAGCTCCCCGCGCCGCCCCGGCGCATCGTCTCGCTGATCCCGAGCACGACCGAGCTGCTCTGTGCGCTCGGCCTCGCCGACGCGCTGGTCGGCGTGACCGTCTACTGCGTGGAGCCCCGCGACGTCGTCCGCGGCAAGACGCGCGTGGGCGGCGAGAAGGATCCCGACCTCGCCGCCATCCGTGCGCTCGCGCCCGATCTCGTGGTCGCCAACATCGAGGAGAACCGGCGCGAGGACGTCGACGCGCTGCGGGCCGACGGCATCCCGGTGTGGGTGACCTATCCGCGCACGGTGGCCGAGGGATTGGCCATGATCCGCGACCTCGGCGACGTCACCGGCGGGCGCGAGGCCGCGCGGGCGCTGCTGGACACCCTGGAGCCGCTCTACGCAAGGGTGCGCGCGCGGGCGGCCCGGCGCGACCCGGTCAGCGTCTTCTACCCGATCTGGCGGCGGCCGTGGATGACGATCGGCGCCGACACCTACGTGCACGATCTGCTCGCCACCTGCGGCGGCGCCAACGTGTTCGCCGACCGCGAGCGCTATCCGGCGGTGAGCCTGGACGAGATGGCCGCCAGGGCGCCGGAGGTCATCCTGCTGCCCGACGAGCCATTCCGGTTTCGGCGGGCGCATCTCGCGGATTTCGACGCGTACGCGGCGGTGCCGGCGGTGCGCGATCGGCGCATCCATCTGGTCGACGGCAAGCCGTTCTCCTGGCACGGGCCCCGGCTCGCCGAAGCCCTCAGTAAGTTGCCGGATTTGCTGGCAGGCGCTTGATTGCTCTCGGCGCGGCGGCCTCCGGTATGCCAAGATCGCGAAGCGGGCCGCCTGTCGCGGCGCCGGGAGGGCTGCTGGATGGCTGACACCTGTCCCCGCTGCGGATACGCGGAGGTCGCCAGCGACCAGTGTCCGCAGTGCGGCGTGGTCATCGCCACCTATAAGGCACCGCTGCCCAGACTGAGCCCAGAGGCCCCGGCCGCGAGCGTGTCGCCGTTCGCCCGCGGGCCCGTGATGCGGCCCAAGGCACCAAACTCTCCGCCGTCGACCGCGGCGGCGGGCGCCACCGCGCCCGCCCGGCTCCCCCGGCCGGCGGCGTCGCCCACCATGACCGCGGCGGCGGCGACCACGGGCTCGCGCCACGCGATCTTTCGCGGCTCGGGCGCCACGCTGTTCGGCATCCACATCGTCAACGCGCTGCTGATCCTCGCCACCCTCGGCATCTATTACTTCTGGGCGAAGGTCCGCGTGCGCAGCTACCTCTGGAGCCAGAGCGAGTTCTAGGGCGACCGCTTCGCGTACCACGGCACGGGGCGGGAGCTGATCATCGGGTTCGTGAAGGCCGTCGCGTTCTTCTTCCTGCCGATCACCGTGCTCAATACGGCGCCGGAGCTGCTCGAGGCCCCGCCGCTGGTGAGCGTGGCCACGCGCCTGATGGTCTCGATCCTCGCCGCCATCTTCATCCCGATCGCCATCGTCGGCGCCCGCCGCTACCGGCTCAGTCGCACCTCGTGGCGGGGTATTCGTTTCTCGCTGCGCACCTCGACGCGGCCGTTCGTCGGCCTCTGGATCCGCGGCTGGCTGCTGACCTCGCTCACGCTGGGGCTGTACTATCCCGCCTTCGTCACCAACCAGCACCGGTTCCTCACGAGCCACACGTGGTTCGGCTCCGAGCGCTTCACCTTCGACGGTCGCGGGCGCGACCTCATGCTGGCGTGGGTGGCGACGGTCATGTTGTTCGTCCCGACGCTGGGGCTCGCGTGGTTCTGGTTCGTCGCGAAGCGGCAGCGCTACTACGCCGAGCACACGCGCTTCGGCGGCGCCTGCTTCCGGTCGACGGTGACGGCGGCGGGGCTCGCCTGGCTGACGATCTCGACGTGGATCGGCCTGCTGTGCACGCTCGGCCTGGCGTGGCCGTGGCTGACCGGCCGCAAGATGCGGCGCGCTTTCGCGTGGCTCTCCCTCGACGGTCCGCTCGCTCTCGACAGCATCACGCAACAGGCGCAGCAGGTGAACGCGACCGGCGAGGGACTCGCCGGCTTCTTCGACGCGGACCTCGGCTTCACCTAGCCGCATGCGTCTGGATTGGGAGGCGGCCTACCTCGACGGCCGGACGGCCGCGCGCCGGCCCGCGACGGTGCACATCACGCGTACCGGCGTCGACGTGGCGCTGCGCGAGAGCGGCACGCGCTTCTTCTGGCCTTTCCGCGAGATCCGCCAGACGCAGGGTACCTATGCCGGCGAGCAGGTGCGGCTCGAGCGCGGGGGCGAGCTGGCCGAGGCGCTGCTCATCGGCGACATCGGCTTCCTCTCGGCCGCGCGCGCGGCCTCGCCCGAGGCCGCCCACCTGCATGACCCCGCGCGCCGGCGCTTCCGTGTCGGCCTCACCTTCGGCGCGCTGCTGGCCGCCATCGCGCTGGCCCTCGGCATCTACTACGTCGCCATCCCGGCCTTCGCGCGGGTGGCCGCGGCCCGCGTGCCCGTGGCGTGGGAAGAAAAGCTCGGCGCCGCCATCGTCGAGCACTTCGCGCCGGCGAGCCGGCGCTGCGAGGATCCCGCGCGGCAGGCGCGGATCGACGGCATCGTCTCCCAGCTCACGGCGAAAGCGCAGCCGCAGCCGTACACGTTCCGCATCACCGTCGTGAACAGCGGCATCGTGAACGCGGTGGCCGCGCCGGGGGGTCACATCATCGTGTTCCGCGGCCTGCTGGAGCGCACCGACAACGCCGAGGAGCTGGCGGGCGTGCTCGCGCACGAGATCGAGCACGTGCTGCATCGCCACATCACGCGCGCGATCTTCCAGCAGGCGTCGACGGGCGTGCTGATGGCGGCGCTCGTCGGCGATGTTTCCGGGGTGGTCGCCTACGGACTGGAGGGCGCGCGCACGCTCGGGGAGCTCCAGATGAGCCGGGCCGCGGAGAGCGAGGCGGATCGCGAGGGCATGCGGCTGCTCCAGGAGGCGGGCATCGACCCCGCGGGCATGATCACCTTCTTCGAGAAGCTGTCGAAGTACGAGCGTGAGCGCGGCGACGACGCGCTGACGCGCTACCTCCGCTCGCACCCCACGACCGCCGAGCGCATTGCCACGCTGCGCGCGCTGGCGGCGGCGGCGCCCGCGCCCGAGCGGCGGCTCCTGGCCGGCGACGACTGGAACGACGTCAAGAGTCTCTGCGGCGAGCTGCCGCCGGCGTCGCGCTCGCCGCGGCGATGAGCGCACGCACGCGCCACGGCAGCGCAGGCGTCTCGGTCAGCCGCACGCCGAGCGGCGCCAGCGCGTCGTCGATCGCGTTGGCAATGGCCGCCGGCGGCGAGATGGCGCCGCCCTCGCCGAGTCCCTTCATGCCGAGCGGATTGCGCGGCGAGGGGAACTCGAGGTGGACCGTCTCGATCGCCGGCAGGTCGCTCGCGACGGGCACCGCGTAGTCCATGAGGCTGCCGGCCAGCAGCTGCCCCTCGGCGTCGTAGGCCATGTCCTCGAACAGCGCGCCGCCCACACCCTGGGCGACGCCGCCGTGCACCTGGCCGTCCACGATGATCGGGTTGATGACGCGGCCGCAGTCGTGCGCGACCACGTAGCGCACCAGCTTCACGGCGCCCGTATCGCGATCGACGTCCACGACGGCGACGTGCACCGCACTCGCGAACGTCACCGTCGGCACGTGATGATAGGCCGTCGCGTCGAAGTTGGGGGTGACGACGCCGGGTTTGGCGAACGTCGGGATGGCCGCCTGCACGATCCGCGCGAAATCCACCGCGGACGACGGCGCGCCGCGCACGAACACCCGCCCGTCCTCGATCTCGAGATCGGCGGGTGAGGCCTCGAGCAGTGCGGCCGCCGCGGCGAGCACCTTGGCCCGCACCTCGCGCGCGGCATCGGCGATCGAGTTGCCCGCGGTGACGCCGCTGCGGCTCGCGAACGTACCGATGCCGAATGGCACCCCCGCCGTGTCCCCACCGGTGACGCTCACCCAGTCGAGTGGCACGCCGAGCGCGTCCGCGGCCACCTGGGCGAACGAGGTCTCGTGGCCCTGGCCCGAGCACACGGCGCCCGTGGCCACCTGCACCCGGCCGGCGGCGTCCAGCGTCACGCGCGCGCCCTCGAAGGGCCCGATCGCGGTGCCTTCCACGTAGCCGGAGATGCCGATGCCGCGCCACACGCCGCGCGCGCGCAGCGCGTCCTGCTCCTTGCGCACGCGGTCGTACTCGGCCGTGGCGAGCGCGGACTCCAGCGCGGCCGGGAAATCGCCGCTGTCGTAGACGAGCGGGTTGCCGTCGCGGTACGGCATGCCGAAGTCGAACGGCAGCTCGTCGGGGCGGATGTAGTTCGTCCGGCGCACGTCGGCCGGATCGAGCCGCAGCCGGCGCGCCAGGCAGTCGACCGCGCGGTCCATCGCGAACACGGTCTCGGGTCGCCCGGCGCCCCTATAAGGCGCGTTCGGCGTCTTGTTCGTCACGACGGCGCTGACGTCGACCGTCATGTCGCGGATGCGATGTGGTCCGATGAGGTGCGCGACCGTGTTGTAGGGAAGCACGACGCCCCAGACGTTGTAGGCGCCGAGATCGAGCCAGATGCGATCGGCGAGACCGACGATCGTGCCGTCGCGCCGGGCGCCGAGCCGGATCGTGTGGGTCTGGTGCCGCGCGTGGGCGGCGCCCATCATGTGCTCGCGCCGGTCCTCGATCCACTTCACCGGGCGGCCCAGCAGGCGGGCCGCGAGCGGGATCAGCACGTCCTCCGCGTACCCCGACGCTTTGGTTCCGAAGCCGCCGCCGAGATCGGGCGCGATCACGCGGATGCGGTGCGGCGGCAGCTCGAGCGCGGTGACGAGGCCCTGCTGGACGAAGTGCGAGACCTGCGTGCTGTTCCACGTCGTCAGCGTTGCGTCGCGCCGGTCCCAGACGGCCACCACGCCGCGGCCCTCGAGCGGCATGCCGACGTAGCGCTGGATGCGGAACGTCTCCTCGACCACGACGTCGGCGGAGGCCAGCGCGCGGGCGGCGTCGCCGATGGCGTGATGG
>WNEQ01001702.1_pt1 | contig 11592 bp, 10 predicted proteins | sample 5399971 | NCBI WGS metagenome assembly WNEQ01 (sample SAMN13153330, study PRJNA577476) | soil metagenome | isolation source: 20 cm grassland meadow soil 2 days after 1st rain plot 5 | place: USA:California | collected 2015-09-18
AGGTCCTCAAGGCTGGCGCGCCCGCTCTGGAGATAGTGGCGATACGCCCGGATGATCTCGAGGGCCTGGGCGACATGCGCGCGCAGCTCGACTAGCGTCTGCGCCCGGCCGAGACTGCGCAGCACCTCGGCCTGGGCTTTTTTCACGATGAGCGGCGCATCGGCTCGCCTGATTTCCAGCCCCCGGATTTTACTCTCGCCGGTCTCGAACATCCCCACAAACTGATTGGGCACGGGCATCAGCGGGTCCACCCGTGAAGGGAGAAAGCCGATCCAGCGGTAGATGCCTTCGACCACGATGGGCAGCGTCGTCCGCGCCGCGATCGCGCGGGCTAATGCCTCATAGTCGCCGCCTGTCGCGCCCGGCTTGTGGACCCAGAGCGAGTCCACGATGGCGTGCAGCAATCGGAATCCGTCATGCTCGGCGGTCTCCTTGGCCTGGAGCAGGATCTCCCGGCTATAGGCGGTGACGGACTCGTGGGCTTCGATGCGACCGAACCGGGCGTTCTTGTACCCCAAATAGCCGAACGACACGACCAGCAGCCATTTGAGCGCGGTCTGTCGCTGGTCCAGCACCTGCCGAGTCATGGGATCAGCGGTGGCGGCGAGGAGCCGTTTATACTGCGCCCGCTTGTACAGTAAGGGGGTGAGGGTGCGGGGCACCAGCCCGGTGCGATGGCGGCAAGTATGGTGGCCGATCTCGGGGACGCGAGCGGCTGGATCATGGGCGCAGCATGAGCAGTTCACCGTCTCGGGCGAGATGTTGAAGCGGGTCATGATGGACGGATACATCGAGGCGAAATCCAGCTCGCCCACGTTTTCGTGGTAGCCGAGGGCGGGCGCATAGACCAATCCGCCCTGGTCCGTGTGGAGCAGCTCCAGGGCGGATTTGAACTCCTCGGGCTCGCGCTTGCGGTAGGGAATCAGGATGCCGTCGCGATGCGCCGTCTCGAGCTGCATCGCGGTGATCCCGGTGCCGGTCGTGGTGCGGGCCATGTGCTGGAGCGGGACCTTCGTCACCCGGGCCTGCTCGATCAGTCCGGAAAAGCCTGTCTCGGCCATCACGAAGGAATTCTGACGGTCCACGTGGAGCCGCCCGTACAGGGTGCGAGCTCCGGCGTTCGCCAGGATGCGGCCGTACGAGAAGTACGATCGGGGCGCCTGCATCCCGACAGGACGTGCGGCGTCCCGGTTGAGGGCCAGGGGAAGCTGCACCCGGCTGGCGAGCATGAGCAGCCGCGGCAGGATGTAGGAATCGCCCCAGTCGGTCAGGATCACGTCCGGGTCATGGCGGTGGAGCAACTGATTGAGCCGGGCGAGAAGCTCCGCGCCGTCGTCTCCCTCCAGACACCGCTCCTCTCCCTCCACCCGTACGAGTAATTGAAAGGCTCCCCCGTGGTTGGGGTTCGACAGGCGCCCTTCGAGCGACAACTCGAGGATGCTCAGCGGCGGGGTGGTGTAGCCCGTGTCCCAGGGCGAGTCAACGGCGTGAATGGACCGGATGGTCCTGTCGCCGGCCACCTCCACCTCGCACCGCGCCAGCGGGAACAGCCCCCGTTCGTAGAAATAGCGCTGGGGGAGCGGCACATCGACGTGATAGAACTGCGCCTGGTCACACTGTTGGATGAGCCGGCGGGCCAGGGCCGGGAACTGGCTCGGCTGGTGCACGGCCACTTCCAGCACGGGGACCGGATCCGGCGAGCCCAACTCGCGCCGTTCAACCCGGCTGGTTGTCAGCGGGCAGCCACGACGTGGCAACGCGCGCAGGGCCGCGTCGAGGGCATGCCGCGGGCCGGCCAGGTAGAAAGCCGGGCGAAACGGATCGAGCAGGCGCACGCGGCGACCATCCTCGTCGAGGAGCCAGACCGCCATCCCGGCGCGATCCGCATAGACATCAAGAAGCCACCCTCGCAGGCGGGTCGGCAGGCAGGCGGGTCTCAAGGTCAGCCACCTTCCGTCTCAGGGCCACGAGCTGTTTCTGCTGCTCGATCAGCATCGAGAGCAGCATGATCTCAAAGGGGGTCTCGCGGGCCAGGTACGCGCCGGCAGACGAGTGGCAACGGGCCGCCGCAAACAAAGCATCGAGCGCCTGCTGATCCTCCTGGCGGAGTGCCCGACGGTACCGGCGCAAGGACTCGATTTCCTGCCACACCAGTTGCGTGAAGGTGGTAAGGGTCCGGCCCATGGCCTAGAAATTCTCCCAGGTGGCGCGTGAGACGCACCAGCTTCTGGGCGCGCTGGCGCCGATCTCGCGTAGCGACATGCCCGCTTCGGTTGCCTCCACCCAGATCAATCGGTTCGCCTGAGCCGACAGGGTCTTCAAGAGAGTGTCTCGGCCCTTGGCCTCGGGAGGCGGTAACGGACTGAGGCACAGCAGGCGGTGACCGAGGTGGGCCAAGTGCCGGAGTGTGGCCAGGGTCCTGTGCAGCAGACCTGCGACCTCCTGATAGGGCACCGCTTCATCATAAAATGTCTCCAACAGGCCGGAGAGGATGATCAGGCGCGCGTGATAGGTGCGAAGGGCGCACGCCAGGCGTTCGGTGACCAGCCGGGCCATCTGATGACACGTGAAGGCCCGGGAGACATGAATGCGCCCCAGGACGGCGTTCGGGGCCGCGCCACCGGCACGGGCCAGCCGACCGATGAGAAACGGATCGAAGACATTGGCGCCATCCAGATAGAGCACCGGATCTCCAGCCAGCGCCCGGTCCGTCGCCACGCACAAGCCGAGCCGGAACACGGCGGGATGCCCGGACAGCAACACCAGCCCGTTCTGGCGCTCCAGGTGGAGCGGGCTCCGGCGGAGGATCGCCAGGAGGGGGCTCGGCACGTGAGAGGGAAGCACGGCGTTAGCCACAACATCCCGGCGGAAAGGCCTGCCGCTGCCGGAACGCCGCAAAACAGGTGGCGCACAGTTCCAGCTCCGACAGGGTGTGGTGGTCAAAGCAGCGTTCCCGCTGGCCGGCGACCCGCCCGCATTCAGCACAGGTCCCTTCTTCGACGGCTTGTCCAATCGCTTGCTCCATCAACATGGTGCGGTCCTCGTCGGGGAGTATCAGGGTGTTCTTACCCACAGTGCCGGATCACCCCGATCACGACGCCCTCGATGCGCAGGTCATCGGTCGGGCCGATGAGGATCGGCTGCATCGTGGGGTTGGCGGGATGGAGTTCAATCCGGTTCTCTCTCCGGTAATACTTCTTGATGGTGGCCTCCTGGTTGACCAGGGCCACGACGGTTTGCCCGTTCCGCGCGGTGGCCTGCTTGTGCACCAGCACGAGGTCCCCCGACAGAATGCCTTCATCGCGCATCGAGTCGCCTTTGACGCGCAGCGCAAAGTTCTCCCCTTTACGCAACAGGGAGGGCGGGACTTCGATCACTTCGGCCTGGGGCAGCGGCTCGATGGGTTCGCCGGCAGCCACGATGCCGGCCATGGGCAACCGGGGAGAGGCGGCCAATTGCTGGAGCATGACTTCGACCATGCCCGGAATGCGGCGCGCGCCGCCTTCGTACCGGGCGATGGTCCGGCGCGTGGTCTTGAGCAGCCCCGCCAGTTGATTCTGGGAGAGCCCCAGGGTCTGGCGGGCACGTTTGAGGTCATTCGGCTTCATAGGACCATTGGCCACATGTGACCAATGGTCACATAGTCACCCGACCGTTGTCAAGCCCCTGCGGTCGGTAAAAAATCCTCTGTGCGCCCCCGCTGCGACACTTGCAACCCTCTCAGGTTTATTGGAAGATGCCTGAACAAGGAGATTCGTGGAGACCGTCGCGCAACCCGCCCCTCGTTTATCCCAGGCAGAGGCCGTGGCGCTTGCCCGAGACCTGTTCGGCATCACCGCCACGGCGCGCCCCCTCCCCAGCGAGCGCGATCAGAATTTTCTGCTGGAGACCGGCGCCGGCCCGGAATTCGTGCTGAAGATCGCTCATGCGGCGGAGACACGCGAAGTCCTGGAAGCCCAAAACGCCGCGCTGGACCACGTGACCCGCCAGGACCCGTCCCTGCGGTGCCCCCGGCTCCGGACGACCGTGACCGGTGAGTCGATCGGGAGGACTCGGGGGCCGGACGGGTCCCTGCATTTTGTTCGGCTCCTGACCTACCTGCCCGGCCACCTCCTGGTGGAGGTCAGTCCCCACACGCCGGGACTCCTGCGCAGCCTCGGTGCGTTTTTCGGCCGGCTGGACCGGGCCTTGGCGGGCTTTTCCCACCCCGCGGTGAAGCGGGAGCTCCAGTGGGACCTGAAACATGCCGGAAGGGTGGTCGCGCGGAACCTGGAGCATATCCCCGACCGTGAGCGGCGCGCGCTGGTGGAACGGTGCCTCCAGCGGTTCCGCGCGTACGTCGAGCCGGCGCTGCCGAGCCTGCGCACCAGCGTCATTCATCACGATGGGAACGACTACAACGTACTCGTCACCGGCATCCGGTCAGATGGCGGAGAGGTGACCGGGCTGGTTGATTTCGGTGATCTGGTCGAGTCCCACACCCTGTTCGAGCTGGCCGTGTGCACCGCCTACGCCATGCTCGGCAAGACCGATCCGGTCGCCGCCGCGGCGCAGGTCGTCGGCGGGTATCATCGTGTCAACCCCTTAACGGAGCATGAGCTGGAGCTCCTGTACGACCTCATCGCCATGCGACTGTGCACGAGCGTGACCATCTCGGCCCATCAGAGGAAGATCCAGCCGGATAACCAGTACCTCACCGTCTCGGAGGGCCCGGCCTGGACCGCCCTGACCCTCCTGGCCCAACTGAGCCCGCGGCTGTTCCTGTCCGCCTTCCGCCAAGCCTGCGGGATGGCCGCCTGCCCGGGAACGGCCGCGGTGGTGCGCTGGCTCGAGACCCACGCAGATGCCATCGGCCCGGTGGTGGAAGCCGACCTGCGAAAAGGGGAGCACCTGGTCTTTGATCTCAGTGCCGGCAGCGCCGACCCGGTTTGTCTCATCGATCCCGCTGATGTGCCGCGTGTCTCCGACGCGCTGTTCGAACGGATGCGGGGAGCCGGGGTGCGCGTCGGGATTGGCCGGTATGATGAAGCCCGCCGGGGGTACACGGCGGCGCAATACCGTCCCGCCGGAAGTGATGCCGATGAGTGGCGCACGGTCCACCTCGGCATGGATCTGTTCATGACGCCGGGGACGGCGGTATTGGCCCCGCTGGATGGCACGGTCCACAGCTTTGCCAACAACCGGCAGCCGCTCGACTACGGGCCGACCATCATCCTCCGGCATGAGATCGAGGGCGCGGGCGAATTGTTTACCCTCTACGGGCACCTCGATCCCGAATGCCTGCAGGGACTCTACCCGGGCAGGCCCGTCGCCAAGGGTTCCCGGATAGGAGCCGTCGGGGACCCGTCAGTCAACGGCCAGTGGCCCCCGCACCTGCACTTTCAGCTCGTCACGGACCTGCTCGACCAGGCCGGAAACTTTCCCGGTGTCTGCGCTGCGCGGGACCGTGCCCTCTGGCTCAGTCTGTGTCCCGATCCCAATCTGATCCTCCGGATTCCCCATCTACCCAAGCCGGAATCCGGGCGAAGTCCGGAGGAGATCCTGGCGGCCCGCAGGACCCGTCTGGGCACGAACTTGACTGTGTCGTATGAGAAGCCGCTCGCGATCGTGCGAGGCTGGCGGCAGTACTTGTACGACCAGCTAGGTCGCGAGTTTCTCGATGCCGTGAACAACGTCGCGCATGTCGGGCACGGTCATCCCGCGGTCGTCCGGGCGGCGCAGCAGCAGATGGCTGTTCTGAACACGAATACCCGCTACCTCCACGCCAGCCTCGTGGAGTATGCCGAGCGGCTCTGCGCCACCCTGCCGGAGCCCCTGCGGGTCTGTTACTTCGTGTGCTCCGGCAGTGAAGCCAATGAGCTCGCCCTGCGGATGGCGCGTACTCACACCAAAGGGACCGACTTCATCGTCGTTGACGGCGCCTACCACGGCAACACGACGAGCCTGATTGACATCAGCCCGTACAAGTTCGACGGCCCCGGCGGCAGCGGCGCCCCTCCCCATGTCCACACGGTCCCGATGCCGGACCGCTACCGGGGACCGTACAAGGACCACCGGGACGCCGGCCGCCGGTATGCGCGCCTCTTCGGCGAAGCCGTGGCACGTATCCAACGTGGCCGCGGCCGGCTCGCCGCGTTCATCTGCGAATCGTTCCTGAGCTGCGGCGGGCAGATCGTCCTGCCGCCCGGCTATCTCGCGGAGGCCTATCGCCTTGTCCGGGAGGCCGGCGGCGTCTGCATCGCCGATGAGATCCAGGTGGGGTTCGGCCGAATCGGATCCCATTTCTGGGGCTTTCAAACCCAGAGGGTCGTGCCCGACATCGTGACCTTGGGCAAACCGATCGGCAACGGGCATCCGTTGGCGGCCGTGGTCACGACGCCCGCGATCGCGGCCTCGTTCGCCAACGGGATGGAGTACTTCAACACGTTTGGCGGCAATCCGGTCTCCTGCGCGGTCGGGTTGGCGGTGCTGGAGGTGATCGAGAAAGAGGGGTTGCAGGACAATGCGCTCACCGTAGGCGAATACCTCAAGCAGGGGCTCACGCGTCTGATGCCAAAGCACCCACTGATCGGGGATGTTCGCGGGGCGGGGCTCTTCCTGGGCGTGGAGCTCGTCCGGGACCTCGACAGGCTGGAGCCGGCGACGGTCGAGGCGGCCTATGTGGTCGAGCGGATGAAAGACCGGGGTGTCCTGATCGGGACCGACGGCCCCTTCCGCAACGTGCTGAAGATCAAGCCGCCGATGGTGTTCACGACGGCGGATGCCGACCGGCTGGTGGAGACCCTCGATCGCGTGCTGGCGGAGCCACGCCTCAGGTGCCTGCGAGCCGGGGTCTAGCCGACGGGCTCACCATGGCCCGCTCAAGCCGCCCCTGCTCCTCACGCGCCTTCCAGTTCAAGGACCCGACGAGTCAATAGCCGTCTCCGGCACTCGGCTGAGCCATTGCAGGGGCCGGTTCCGAGAGATTCTCCAGGGCATCCTCGACCGCCTTGGTCGCCGCATCCGTACGCCCCGCCTTTCCCTGGTCTATGGCCTGCTTGAGCGCGCGGATTCCCTGCTCGAGGTACGGGCTCGCCGCCTCTTTCTTCGCCAGCTCGGCATGCTTGAGCGCCTCCCGCGCCTCCGTCACCAGCGCGTCGGGATAACCTTGCTTCCCCTGCGCCACTGCGGCCTGTGCGTGCTCGACCGCCTCGGCGACATGCTTCCTCTCGGCCAGGGCCAGGGGGGCCACTGCCACCAGGAACCCGAGCCACGCCACGCTCAGCAGTCTTCCCAATCCCATGCCCTTCCTCCTTTACGCCGGCACGAACTTCAGCGCCGCGGAATTGATGCAATACCGCAAGCCGGTAGGCGGGGGTCCATCCTTGAACACGTGCCCTTGGTGGCCGCCGCATCTGGTGCAGTGCACTTCGGTTCGCGGCCCGAACAGCTTCCAATCGGTTTTGGTGCCGATCGCCGACTCGGCAATGGGCTTCCAGAAACTCGGCCAGCCCGTCCCGCTGTCAAACTTGTGCTCCGAGGAAAACAAGGGCAGGTCGCAGCCGGCGCACAGGTAGGTGCCGGGCTTTTTGTTATCGTGGTACTTGTTCGTGAAGGCACGCTCCGTGCCCTCCTGGCGCAGCACATAGTACTGCTCCGGGGTCAGCAGCTTCTTCCATTCCTCGTCGGTTTTGGTGACCTCAAACATATTCCCAGCCTCCTTGGCTTCTGCGGGGAAGAACCCAACGCCCACTTCTTAACTCATTTGTCTCAGCCTGCGCAAGATCATTACAAACAGATCTTACTTGCCCGTCGTGGAGCGGAGTTCGATCCCGTACCGGGGCGCAGAGATGGCTTCGCTCCGGCAGCTGGGGCAGCGGCTCGGCCTGGTCAGGCGGGTGCGTCCGCGGAAGACGAAGTCGCAGTCCTGACAGGCCGACGGGTCCAGCACAAACCGGCGCGCCCGGTCGCGCGCCACCGAGCGGACGATGTGAGCCAGGTGGTCTTCGATCTGCCGTTCCGGGACCCCGACGAGCTCAGCCAGTTGCCGGGAGGTGCGGAGGGTTCCGGCGATCAACTGCATAATGCGTTGCCTGGTCGTGAGATCCAGGGTCGCCATACCTCACCCATTTTTCTCTTGGGGCCTGCCCCCTTCGGAGAGTAGAATTACGTCCAGCCGAACCATCGGTCTGGGCACATGATATAGGAGCGTCGCTGATGATGGAATGGCTGTCAGATTTCGAACCTCTTCTTCCGTATGCCCTGCAATCTGTGGTCCTGCTCACCGTGGTCCTCGCCTTGCGAGTCGTTCTGGTTCGCACGGTCTTGACTCGGCAGACCCTGCCTGTCGAGACCCGTCGGCGCTGGGCGGTCAACATCCGGAATGTCTTGGCGCTCGTGTTCGTGATCGGGCTGATCTTTATCTGGGCCCGTCAGTTAGGCACCTTCGCCGTCTCGCTGGTCGCGATCGCGGTCGCCCTGGTGCTGGCCACCAAGGAGCTGATCCTCTGCATCAGCGGCACGGTGCTTCGGGTCGGGGTGAATGCCTATTCTATGGGTGATCGTATCGAGATCGGCGGCATACGCGGCAACGTCGTGGATCAAAGCCTCTTAGCGACCACGGTGCTGGAGACCGGGCCCAATCACATCTCCTCTCAGTACACCGGCCGGGCGGTGGTGTTTCCGAACAGTTTGCTGCTCAGTAGTCCCCTGATCAACGAAACGTACATGAAGGAATACATCGTCCATGTCTTGACGGTTCCGCTCACCACTGATGATGACTGGCAGGCGGCTGAAAAGATCTTGCTGGACATCGCGAAGGTGGAATGCGGCCCGTTCATGGATGTGGCGCGCCTCCACATGAAAGAATTGGAAGGGAGGAACTGGCTGGATGCCCCCTCCGTGGAGCCGCGCGTCTCCGTGCACGTCCCGGAACCTGGGAGAATCAACCTCCTGTTGCGCGTACCCACTCCGGCTCATCGGACGTCCCGGGTGGAACAGGCGATCCTGCGCCGGTTCCTGCAGACGTTTAAGTTGGCAGGGAGGCAGTACCGTGACGACAGTTCGTAGATCGGTTATGCGCGCAGGGCTCCGCGCTCTGGCCGTATGCATATTCAGCGAACCGGTAACGCTGCCGAACAGCACTATCCGAACATCCGAGGCTGGCTCCTCCTCGTGGCCGTCGGGGTGATCCTCCTGCCGCTCCGGCTGGTCGGAATTCTGGTCGAGGACCTCTTGCCGGCCTTTTCGAAGGAGGGGTGGGCTCTGCTGACGACGCCGGGGGCCGCATTCTATCATCGATTGAATGCGCCCATTTTGATCTTTGAGTTGGGGGGGGAACAGCCTGCTCCTGGTCGGCTCGCTCATTCTCGCCGTCGAATTCTTCCGTAAGCGAAAAAGGGTCCCCCTCATGATCGTGGTCCTTCTTCTCTTCGCCCTCCTCTTCTACGTCGGCGACTATTTTGCCGCTCACCTGCTCGCGGCCGTCGCGAGTCAAAGCGAGACTGAACCGGTGCTGGACCTTGTCGTCGCCGTGCTGGTGTGCGCGATCCTGGTCTGGTATTTCCTGGTCTCGAAGCGCGTCAAAGGGACCTTCGTGCACTGACACATGGACTCCCCGGAACCAATAGGCTAAACTCGGCGGCCATGTCCGCCCCTGCCCTCCTGCCGGGATCATCAGGTCGCGTCGAAGACGAGAACCGCTCCCTCGCAAAGGCCGCCGGACTGATCGGCGCGGCCACGTTTGCCAGCCGCCTCCTCGGCTTTATCCGAGACATGGTTCTCGCGCGTCTGTTCGGCGCGACCGCGGCCGCGGATGCGTTTTTTGTCGCCTACCGGATTCCGAACCTGCTCCGTGAGCTGTTCGCCGAGGGCTCGATGTCGGCGGCGTTCATCCCGGTCTTCACCGAATACCATACGCTTCGCGCCAAACGAGACGCCTGGGAGCTAGCCAGCGCGGTATTCACCACGCTCCTGACGGTGCTGACCCTGGTCACGATGCTCGGGATCCTGGCCGCTCCGGGGATCGTCTGGCTGCTGGCGCCGGGCTTCCATGGAGACCCGTCCAAGCTCGCGGTGACCACCTACCTGACCCGGATCATGTTCCCGTACCTGCTCTTCATCAGCTTGGCGGCGCTGGCGATGGGCGTCCTGAACTCGCTCCGCGCGTTCGCAGCACCGGCGCTGTCCCCGGTGCTGTTCAACCTCTTCATCATCGGGTGCGCGCTGTTTCTGTCACCGCTCCTGGCCGAACCGATCCTCGGGGTGGCCGTCGGGGTGGTGGCGGGCGGGGCGGCGCAGTTCGCGATGCAAGTGCCGGGGCTCTGGAGGCGAGGGATGCTGTTCGGCTGGCGATTCGAGCCGGGCCATCCCGGCGTGCGGCGCATCGGCGTGCTGCTCGTGCCCTCGCTGTTGGGGTTGTCGGTCACGCAGGTCAACATCACGGTGAGCACGATCCTGGCATCCTTCTTTGCCGGGGGACCCACGTACCTGTTCTATGGCATGCGGCTGATCCAGTTTCCGCTGGGCATCTTCGGCGTGGCGCTGGCCACCGCCATCCTGCCGACCCTGTCGGCGCAGGCGGCCAGAGGGGCGCTGGATGAGTTGCGCGCCACGCTGGGGTTCGGCCTGCGGATGATCTTTTTTATCATCCTCCCGGCCATGCTCGGGCTGATCCTGCTGCGAGGCCCGATCGTGCACCTGTTCTTCGAGCACGGCTCGTTCACGGCCCAGGATACTTCCGCCACGGCGGCGGCGGTGCTCTGCTATGCAGTGGGACTGTGGGCCTTTGCGGGCGTCAGGGTCATCGTCGCGGCGTTCTACTCCCTGCAGGACACCATGACGCCTGCGCTGGTGGCCATGGGCGCAGTGGCGGCGAACCTCGCGCTGTCCCTGCTGTTAATGGAACCGCTCCGTCACGCCGGACTGGCCCTGGCCACCGCGCTGGCGGCGATGTTCAATGTCGGAACGTTAGTGGCGGTGCTCAACCGGCGGTTGGGCGGCGTGGCCTGGTCTTCGGTCGGACGGTCGGCGGCTCGGGTGCTGGCCGCCGCGGTGCCGGTTGTCCTGGCCTGCGTCTGGGTGGACGGCCTGGAGGTGTGGACCCGTCACGGGGAATGGACCGCGAAGGCGATCATGCTGTTCGTGGGAATCGGGTTGAGCGTGACAGGCTACCTGGGAGCCCATGCGCTGATGCGCTCCGAAGAGCTGGATGTGCTGTGGGGGATGGTGAAAAGCAGGAAGGCCTCGGCTGGCAAAGGGGGGGGTGCCCGCCTCGGCTGACGAACGGCGGAGGCCACGGGGCGGCTAGACCAATCCCCTGTGCTCGCGCGTCGAGCACACAGGCAGGAGGGGCGGGGCGGCAGGGCTGCCCGTTGTGCTCGCGCACCGCGCACTCAGGATTGATTCGTTCCGGGCCTAGGCGGATGGAGTGCTCGGTGGACGCGCGCAGTGAAGGCCAGCCCAGCCGCCCGCCCCCTGAGAAAATGAGGGGGATGGTATGCCGGGTACCCGTTGCTCAGTTTCATGCAACGGGTGATGACGCGCGCAGTCTGAGGCTGCCAGGCCACCAGTTCGAGGAACAGCGGAAAGACCACGCGGTGCCTGGGACCCCGC
>WNEQ01001705.1_pt1 | contig 11576 bp, 10 predicted proteins | sample 5399971 | NCBI WGS metagenome assembly WNEQ01 (sample SAMN13153330, study PRJNA577476) | soil metagenome | isolation source: 20 cm grassland meadow soil 2 days after 1st rain plot 5 | place: USA:California | collected 2015-09-18
CTTCAAGAGAAAGATCCGGGACGATGACTCCGTCGACCCCCGCGCTCGCGGCTCGGTCAGCGAACGTCGGAACACCCATTGCGAGCACCGGGTTCATGTATGTCATGAGAACAAGCGGAATCTCCGTCCTCTGACGGATACGCGCCGCGAGTTCGACGACGTCACGCGGACGTGTCCCTGCACGAAGCGCGCGTTGCCCGGCCTCCTGGATCTCGGGACCGTCGGCGATCGGATCGGAGAAGGGGATGCCGAGCTCCAACATGTCGGCCCCCCCTGCTTCGCAGGCCGTTGCGAGGGATTCCGTCATCCGGAGATCGGGATCGCCCGCCATTAGGTAGGCAATGAGGGCGGCCCGGCTTTCTGCCCCGGCGCGGCGGAACGCATTCGAGATTCGGCTCAGAGCTTCACTCCCATCGCGTCGGCTACCGTGGCCATGTCCTTGTCACCCCGACCGGAGATCGTGATGACTATGACTTCGTCGCGCTTCATTTCGCGCGCCCTCCGCATCGCGACGAACACGGCGTGGGCGGGCTCGAGCGCAGGCAGAATCCCCTCATATGTCGCGAGGGCGTGAAAGCCCTCGAGGGCCTGTTCATCGGTCACCGCCACGAAGGACGCGCGCTCTGAATCTTTCAACGCAGACAGCTCCGGGCCGACGCCGGGATAGTCGAGGCCCGCGGAGATGCTGTGCGTGTCAAGCACTTGGCCGTCGGCGTCTTGGAGGACGTACGACCGCGCCCCGTGGAGGACGCCAACGCGGCCACCCGTCAGAGACGCCGAATGGTCCCCCGGCGAGGCGCCGCGGCCACCCGCCTCAGCGCCGAGCAGCTCGACTCGTTCTTCGTCCAGGAAAGGCGCGAACGTCCCCATCGCGTTGCTCCCGCCGCCGACGCAGGCAACGAGAAGGTCCGGAAGTCTGCCGTTGCGCCGGAGGCTCTGCTCTCGAATCTCTCGGCCGATCACGCTTTGAAAGTCTCGCACGATCGTCGGGTACGGATGCGGACCCACGACGCTTCCGAGGAGATAGTATGTGCTCTCGACGTTCGTCACCCAATCCCGCAGGGCTTCGTTAATGGCGTCCTTCAGCGTCTGGCTCCCCTGTTCGACGCGGTGCACGATCGCGCCGAGGAGTCTCATCCGAAATACATTCAGGGATTGGCGTTGGATGTCGACGGCGCCCATGTACACCTCGACAGGCAGGCCGAGGACCGCCCCCACCATCGCCGCGGCGACGCCGTGCTGGCCCGCGCCGGTCTCCGCGATCACGCGCTTCTTCCCCATGCGACGGGCGAGGAGGGCTTGACCCATGACGTTGTTGAACTTGTGCGCCCCGCCATGGCAGAGGTCTTCCCGCTTCAGATAGATCTGCGCCCCGCCGATGTGGTCCGTAAGGCGTCGGGCGAAGTAGAGTGGCGTCGGGCGCCCACCGTAGTGTCGATAGTACGATTCGAGTTCCTCCTGGAACGCGGGATCCGCTTTCGCTTCGTCGTATGCCGCCTCGAGCTCGTGCAACGCGGGCATGAGCGTCTCAGGCACGTACTGCCCGCCGAACTGCCCGAAGTATCCTTTCTTCCGGACGACGTAAGCGTCAACCATGCTGCAACTCTTGGAGTTTTCTCGCAGGCTCATCGTGACGCATGATCGACGTGCCGACAAGGACCGCGTCGGCCCCGGCACGGAGCATGGTGTCCACCTGCATTCGCGTCTCGATCCCGCTCATCGCGATGACGGGTCGATCCTTCACCCGCTCCGCGAGGATCCGCGGTGTCGTCTCTAGGTCGACTGCCATTGTCGCAAGGTCGCGGTTGTTAATCCCTAAGATATCGGCAGGCGTCTGGACCGCCGCATCCCACTCCTCAAGCGTGTGGACCTCGAGTACGACTCCGACCTTTCGATCGTGTGCCTCATCGATGAGCGTCGGCATCCTTTGATGGAAGTGCCCGCGGCGCGCGAGTTTCTCGATAAGCAACAAAGCGGACGCCCCGCACAACGCCGCAGCATCGATCTGCCTCGAGTCGACGACGATATCCTTCATGAGGACAGGCAGGCCCGTGTGCGCCGCGCGCGACACGAAGTCGATATTCCCGCCGAAAATCCTGGGCTCCGCGACGACGGAGAGCCCGAGGGGTTTCGCCGCGACAATCGCCTCCAGGATGGCGTCGAACTGCGCCACGTCTTTCTGGCTCCGCATGGTGGGCGACGCGAACTTGAGTTCCGCGACCACGTCTGAGGTCCGGGTCGGCGCGCCCAAGGCGTCCAAGAAAGAGGGACTTCGGTCGGTTTCATCTCGCAGGTCGTAGTAGCCCTCCTTGAGAAGGGTCTCGGCATTGGCGACGAGGCGCTCAAGAGCGTCCATCGTCCTCCACCTTCGACAAGTTCCCGCCCGTAGCCTTCACGAACGTGCGCAAGGTTTCGAACGCCTTCCCCGAATCCAGGGCCTCCACCGCGAGGGGCAGCGCTTCCAAGATGGAATCCGCCTTCCCTGAAACGTAGATCCCGGCAGCCGCGTTCGCCAGGAGCATCTCTCGTTTCGGCCCGAGTTCTCCTCGTAGAATCCGCACGGCCTCCTTCGCCGCGGCCTCTGGTTCCGCACCTGCCAAATCCCTTGGGTCCGCGCGATCGAAGCCGAGGTCCGCTGGCTTCAGCACGAATTGTCGCGTCCGGCCCTCGGCCACCTCTCCGACGATCGTCGGGCAGCAGAGGCAGATCTCGTCCATGCCGGCTTGGCCGTGGACCACGAGGGCATGCTCGATCCCGAGGCGTGCCGTCACCTTCGACATCAGCGGCACAAGGTCCGGACTGAAGACGCCGAGGAGGTGGCCTTTCGCTCCGGCCGGGTTCGTCAGGGGTCCGAGGATGTTGAAGACCGTGCGCACGCCGAGTTCCCTACGCGGCCCCATCGCGTGCTGCATGGCGGGATGGAACTTCGGAGCGAACATGAAGCAGAGGCCGTGCGCCTCAAGGATCCTCTCGACCTCCGGTGGCTCGAGTTCCACACGCGCTCCGAGGGCCTCGAGCAAGTCCGCGCTCCCGCAGCGGCTTGTGATCGCCCGGTTTCCGTGCTTCGCGACCCTGACGCCGGCGGCCGCGACGACGAACATTGCGATCGTCGAGACGTTGAACGTGGTCACGCGGGCTCCGCCCGTCCCGCACAGGTCGACGACGCGACCGTCCTCGCGCGATCGAATCCGAACGCACCGTTCCCGCATGGCGGTTGCCATACCCGCGATCTCATCGGGTCCCTCGCCTTTCATCCGGAGTCCCATGAGAAACGCGCCGATCTGCGCAGGGGTCGCCTGTGCGTCCATGATCTCCGCCATCGCATTGTGCGCGCCCTCGAAGCCAAGGGATGCGCCCGTCGCCAGGTCTCGAATCGCATCCTGGATCATCGCCTGGCCTCCTCGAGGAAGTTGCGGAGGAGCGCCGGCCCTTCCGGCGTGAGGATTGACTCGGGATGGAATTGGACGCCCTCGATCGGGTAGAGGCGGTGCCGCACGGCCATGATCTCGCCGTCGTCGGACGTCGCGCTCACCTCGAGCTCCTTCGGCAGAGATTCTCGCTCAATCGCGAGCGAATGGTAGCGCCCGGCGGTGATGGGATTCGGAAGCCCTTCGAAGATCGTGCGGCCATCGTGTCGGACGAGACTCGTCTTGCCGTGGAGGATTCGCGCCGCATGGCCGACCTTCCCGCCGTACGCCGTCCCGATCCCTTGATGGCCGAGGCAAACGCCGAGCGTCGGGGTCGCCGGGCTCAACTCCTCGAGGATGTTTCGGCACACACCGAAGTCTCGCGCGTTTGCTGGATGGCCTGGCCCGGGGGAGAGGACAATCGCATCGGGCGCAAGCTGCCGCACGTCCTTCATCGTAATCCCGTCGTTGCGATAGACGAGCGGATCCGCGCCAAGTTCCCCAATCTCTTGGTACAGGTTGTACACGAATGAATCGTAGTTGTCGATGATGAGGACCTTCATGCGGCCGCCTCACGCAACGCAGCCCGCAAACCCTCCAGCTTGTGCTCGGTCTCGAGCCACTCCCTCGTCGGATCCGAGTCCGCGACAATCCCCGCACCCGCCTGTAGGTAGTACGTGGGTCCGTCGGCGAAAAGCGTCCGAATCGCGATGGCGGTATCCACGTTTCCGTTCAGGGAGAGATAGCCCACAACCCCCGCGTACGGGCCGCGTGCGGTCCCCTCCAGGTCATGGAGAATCTCCATCGCCCGAGGCTTCGGCGCGCCGCTGACGGTCCCGGCGGGGAACACCGCCGCAACCGCGTCGAGCGCGTCGTTTCCGGGCGCGAGTTCGCCTTCCACGCGGGAAACAAGGTGTTGCACGTGGCTGTACCGTTCCACCGTCATGCGCTGCGGCACCTTGACGGTCCCGAAGCGGCACACCTTCCCGAGGTCGTTTCGGGCCAAATCGAGGAGCATGTGGTGCTCCGCACGCTCCTTCTCGTCTGCGAGGAGCTCCGCTCGAAAACGCTCCGTCTCCGGAAGGGTCGTGCCCAGCGGCCGCGTGCCCGCAATTGGGAATGTCGTCGCGGTGCTATCCTCCACACGGAGGAGCATCTCCGGACTGGCACCGATCACCCGTCGCATCCCAAAATCGAGGTAGTACATGTACGGACTCGGGTTCAGTCGCCGTAGGCTGTCGTAGAAGGCGAGGGGATCGCCGGACATCCGGCCGTATTCCCGGCGAGATAGGACGACCTGAAACGCCTCGCCCTCGTGGACCGCCGTTCTCGCCTTTGTAATCGCGTCCTTGAACCGCTCCTGGTCAGTCTGCTGTTTCGGAGAGTCTGCGCTCAGCTCCGGGCTCGCTCCGTTTGCTTTTGGGAGGTCTTCAACCCGAGATCGGCCGTGGGCGAAGTATTCCGCCCGCTTGTGGAGGTGATCCACGATTACGCCGTCGAGGTAAAGCCCGAACTCGAACTCAGGGAACGGCGAGTCTGCGTACGCGGGCACGGAATCGAGATTGCGGACGAACTCGTACGAGACGTATCCGACCAGCCCGCCGATGTACCGCCCCGGGACGCCCGGTGCCGCATACTTTGCGAGGATCGAACGCAGGGCCTCGAGGGGCCGATCCGTCTTGACCGTCTCGCCGTTCGATCGCATGACTCCGGATCGGTAGGAAATGATGATCTCCGGATCGAAGCCGACGAAGGTGTGTTCCGCGAGCCGCGCGGGGCCCGTGAGACTTTCGAGGATGAACGCATGAGGGTGGTCGTCGCGCGAGGCCGCGAACAGCGCATAGGGGTCGAGCCCCGCGTCGAGAGCGATGCGCTTCATGGCGCCGCCTCGATGATCAAGGGCCGATCACTCCCGAAGACCACGTCCGCAATCCGTTGTGCCGTGGCGGGAGGATCCAAGGCCTCGAATATCCGACGGCCGACGGAAATTCCTGCCGCACCAGCACTCATCACCTCGCGAAGGGCGTCGAGGAACGCCTCCTCGGTCGAACGCTTTGGTCCGCCGGCGACGACCACCGGCACCGGGCAGCCGCGGGCGATTTTACGCAGGCCATCCGGCCCGCCTGCGAAATTCGTCTGTACGATGGAGGCGCCCACCTCGGCCGCGGCTCGCGCGGCGTGGGCCGCTCCAACGGAATCCATCGAGGACCCGCCGGGCTCTGCGGGCGCGTGGGCCATCAGAAAAACCGGCAGGCCGAGGCAAGTCGCCGCGTCGACGACGCGCCCCGCATCCGCAATCATTCGGTCCTCGCAAGGATCGCCGAACGAGATCTGGACCGAGACCGCGTCGGCTCCGAGGGAGACCGCATGCTCGACCGTCGAGGAAAGGACTTTGGCTCCCGGCCTCGAACCGAGAAGGGTGCCGGCAGAGAGGTGCACGATCAGACCCCAGGAGGGCGCGATGTCGGTCGAGATGGAACGGACCATCCCTGGATTCACGAGGAGCCCGGAGAACGGGGCGGACCGAAGACGTCGTAGGAGCTCCGCCGGCCGTTCGATTCCTGGAACAGGTCCTGCGGCCAGGCCGTGGTCGAGAGCCAGAAGGAAGATCCGGCCCGCGCCACCCTCGAGGCGTCGTTGTCGTCTCTCAATTCCGAAAAGGGACATGGTTCTTGGGCTGCCTGCCCGTTTGTGGATAGTGTAGATAATATTTAGGCATTATTGTATTCTATATGGCTTCGGTTATGGAAAAGCAGTAGCCCGAAGCTGCCTTGCTAGGTGTGGCCCTGAGAGCCCACGGGGACCTCGGCCCGGGGATGTCGATGCCCAAAGAACTCCCCGTGCACCGCTTGGACGGCTCTCTCGAGATCCTCGTTGTCGACCGTGAACGTGTATGCGACCATCGAGGCGCCTGCCGAGATAAGCTGCACGTTGATGCCACGTTCCGCAACCGCGCGGAACACCCTCGCGGCAACGCCATGGGCGTATCCGAGGCCTTCGCCGACGAAGCTGATCAGCGACACGTGCGGCAGCACTTCAATCCGTTCGACGAGACCGAACGGGAGGCGCGCAAGCGCCTTCTTCGCACGGCTCAACGCATCCGCGTCGACGAGGAGCGCGATGCACGTCTGCGACGTCGCCGCGCTGTACACGTTCGTGCCCGCGTTCGTCAGGGCGGTCGCGACCTGTGCGAGTAGACCCTCCTTCTGCCCAGCACCCGTCGCGAAGACCTTCAGGGTTGCGAGATCACGTACATAGGAGATGCTCTTGACATCGCCGCTCCGGTCTACCGTGTCGGGACCGATCCGAGTGCCCGTCTCATCCGGCCGGAAGATGTTCTTCAAGACAATCGACGCGCCGCAAGCCTGCGCGGGCTGCACCGACCGCGGATGGAGGGCCTTCGCGCCGAAGTACGAGAGCTCGGCAGCTTCGTCGTACGAAAGCGCGGAGAGGGGAAACGCCTCCGGGACAATCTTCGGGTCCGCGCTCATGAAACCGCCGACATCCTTCCAGATCTCGATCGTCGGCAGATCGAGGGCGTGCGCAACGACGGCGGCACTGTAATCGGAGCCGCCCCGGCCGAACGTCGCCGTCTTGCCCTCTCGGGAGAGGCCGAAGAATCCCGTGATGACGCTCACTCGGCCGGCTTGCGCCTCACGCTTGAGGAACGGCGCAAGGCGAGCGCGTGTTTCGTCGAGCAACGCCGTGGCGTTCCCGTAGGTGTCGTCCGTGATGAGACCGATGACGTCTGCCTCGTGCGGCACCGCGTCAATTCCAAGGTGAGACAGATTCGCCGCGACGACCTGCGCGGCCAACCGCTCGCCGAAGGAGAGGACAAAGTCCCGCGTTCGCGGGGTGATCTCCTCTGTATACGCGACCCCGTAAAGGAGGCGCTCCAGCTTCGTCGCGAGCGCGTCGATCGCCTCTTCGCTTCCAGCCGGGCCTTCGCGGGACTTCGGCAAGAGGCCGAGATGGTTGCGACGAAGCTCCGCGACGTACGGGTCGATCTCCTTCTCCTCACGCGGCTGCGCCAGGATTGTGACGAGGGAGTCCGTTACGCCTGAGATCGCCGACACCACGAGGAACTTCCGCGTCAGGTCCACGTGGACGAGGTTCGCGATCCGCGTGTACATATCCACGGTGCTGACGCAATTTCCACCGAACTTCGCGACCTTCCACGGCTCAGTCAAGGTATCCTCTCCGGTGTGCGAGCTCCGCGTTGAGCAGGCTCCCGCCCGCGCCGCCGCGAATCGTGTTGTGCGATAGGACGAAGAAACGAACGACGCGGCCCACGACCCGAATCCGGCCGACGGTTGCGGCCATCCCGCGTGCCCGGGCGGGCTCGCCTGCCATGAGGTCGAGCAGTGGCTGCGGTCGATTCGCTTCCGCGCGGACGATGACCGGCTGCTTCGGGGCCGTCGGCAGCTGCTGAACCTGGGGTTCCCCGCGGAAGGATGAGAGGAGCCGCACGAGTTCGCCCGAAGGGACATCGTCCTTGAGAGGAATCGAGACCGCCTCAAGATGACCGTCGCGTACCGCGACGCGAGCGCAGTTCGCCCACACGTCGATGGGACTCGGCAAGATGCCGTCGGACATCGACCCGAGGATCTTCTTCGCTTCCCGTCGCATCTTTTCCTCCTCGGTCTCGATGAAAGGCACGACGTTGGCGGTGATGTCGAGGGATGGAACGCCGGGATATCCGGCCCCGGAGAGCGCCTGGTACGTCGCCACATGAACGTCCGTGAGGTCCAGCGCGTCCGCGAGGGGCTTCAGCGGAAGGGCCAGGCCTGTGATCGAGCAATTCGGGTTCGTCACGACGAAGCCACCCTCCCGAAACGTTGGCTGACGTTCGACGAGCGAGAGATGGTTCGGATTCACTTCCGGCAGCAAGAGCGGAACGTCCGCATCCATGCGGTGAGCCGACGCGTTGGAGAAGACTCGCACCCCCGCCCGGGCCGCGTCGGCCTCGATGTCCCCGGCGATTTCCGCCGGGAGTGCGCTGAACGCCGCGACGATGTCGTGCGACCGGAGGACGCCTACGTCGAGCGGCTGCAGTTCCATCGAGGCAATGTGCGTGGCGAGCGTAACATCTTCGAGCCGCCAGAAGTCTTTGAGGTATCCGCCGACTTTTCGCTCGGACGACGCGAGGAGCGCGAGCTCGAACGTGGGGTGGTCCTGGAGCAAGCTCACGAATCGCTGGCCGATATTCCCAGTCGCTCCAAGAACTGCCACACGAATCTTGCTCAAAGCGACACCTTTCCCAAGAAGTCCGTCCGCGTCTGGCCGAGGATACCGAGAAAGTCCGAGCCTTCCGACGCGGTGGCATTCTGCCACTCGCCCAGTGTCTCCCGGATCCGGCGATGGATGAGCGGCGTATGAGGGTTCAGGGCCTGGATGTCTCTCAACAGGGTCGGAGGATCCGCTAGGAGCCTCGCGGCAGCGATCGAGAGGCGAGAGAATGTCGTGCCGGGGGGACTCTTCAGGCCAGCGAGGTCGAATGGGCTTTCCGCGACGCATCGCGCGAACGTCAAGAGGCAAAGCTGGCTCAGCCCCAAGAGGAACGCCATGGACTCGTCGTGGTGCGCCAAGGAAATGTCCACGAACGACGCCCCGCTCGCGCGGAACAGCTCCCTGGCTTCGAGCACCGCCTTGCCGTTCCCGCAATCGATGAACGCGATGTTGCCGCTCGAGATCGGCCAGAGATTCGGTCCAAACAGCGGATGCACGCTCGCGATCCGCAGACCGGACCGACCCATTGCTCGAAGCTCACGCTCGACCGGCCCCTTCAAGCTACAGACGTCGAAGACGAGGGCCTTCGGTTTCATCCCTGCGATCGAGCGCAACACCTCCGCGGAGACCGACATCGGCACGGAGACTGCGATCACGTCGGCCTCGTGCACGCCTTTCTCCGGGTCCGGTTCGAACAGGAAGCCCTCGAGGGGGCCAGCGATGTCATTCACGACGACATCCCACCCGCGAGAACGGAAGAATCGGCAGAGCCACTGGCCCATTCGCCCCGCGCCCCCGACCACCAAGACACGCTGGTGGATCGACATCACAGGTCGGACGCTCCCCTGTCGCCGCAGGCTCTCGTCGATCAGAAGTCGAGCCAGGCCCTCGCCGAACGCTGGACTGACGCCTCGCTTTGCGGCCTCCGCCAACAGGCGCGCTCGAACGAGTTCTTCCGCCCGCGGGTCCCGCAAGGGCCGGCCGAGAATCCTCTTCTCCAAGCCGACCTCGGCCGCGAGATCGAGGCGCTTCGCCACGAGGCCGATGATCTCCCGATCGACCTCCGCGATCTCGTCTCGCAGCCTCGCGATTTCCGTTTCGCTCAAAGAAATCCCCCCGCGAGCATGAGATCGAGGATCGCCATCGCTGCCGCGTTCTCCACGACCGGCACGGCCCGCGGGACGATGCACGGGTCGTGACGGCCGGTGACGACAATCTCCGTTGGCATCATCGTCGCAAGATCGACGGATCGCTGCGGCTTCGCGATGGACGCGGTTGGCTTGACCGCGACGCGGAACGTGACGGGCATGCCGTTCGTGATGCCGCCCAGGATCCCACCCGCATGGTTCGTCTCGGTCACGACTCGACCGGCCTCGACCGCGAACGGATCGTTGTGCTCGCTTCCGCGCATGGACGCCGCTCGGAAGCCGGCGCCGAAATCGACGCCCTTCACGGCGGGAATCGAGAAGAGGAGATGGGCGAGTGCCGACTCGATGGACTCGAAGAACGGCTCGCCCACGCCAGGAGGGAGGCCCGTCACGACGGCCTCGATGATGCCGCCGACGCTATCGCGGTCCTTCCGGGCGGCCTCGATCTCCTCGATCATGCGGTCCGCCGCCTCGACGTCGGCACAGCGAACCGCGTTACGTTCGACGTTGGCCTCGATTTGTTGCGGGCTGACGGGTTGCGCGGTGACTCGGCCTATCTGGGCCGCATGGGCGTAAAACCGTACCCCTTTCGGCTCCAACACCTGTCGGGCAATCGCCCCGGAGACGACGATGGGAGCTGTCATCCGGCCGGAGAGCTGGCCACCCCCGCGGAGATCGCTCTTCCCTCCATACTTCATCGCGGCGGCGAAGTCTCCGTGCCCGGGCCGTGGGACGCGCGCGACGGTCGAGTAGGATTTCGATTGCACGTCCTCGTTGCGGATGAGGGCGACAATCGGCTCGCCCGTCGCCAGCCCGTCCGAGATGCCTTCCGAGAATTCCACGCGATCCGCCTCCTTGCGTTGGCTCGTGACGAGGCTCTGTCCCGGACGGCGGCGATCCAGCTGCGCCTGGACGAAGGCTTCGTCGATTCGTGTGCCGGCGCGCAGTCCCTCGATCGTGCAGCCGACGAACGGACCGTGGCTCGTCCCGAAGATTGTGGTCCGGTACCGCGCGCCGAAGACGTTCATCCGACCACCGCGTGAAGGGCCCCGAGGGCTCGCATGTCGTCGAGGAACGACGGATAGGAGACGCGGAAGCACCAGGGATCCGAGATGTCCACGGAGTCGTCCGCGGCGAGACCGGCGATTGCGGCGGCCATCAGGATGCGATGGTCTGCCCGGGAGTCGATGAACGCGCCGCGAAGCTTCGCCGGTCCGCGAACGACGCAACCGCCCGCGGTGGGTTCCGCGTGCGCACCCAAGGCCCGCAGCATCGCGACCGTCGACGCAATCCGATCGCTCTCCTTGACCCGGAGGTGCTCCCCGTTCACGAAGTGCGTCTCGCCATCCGCCTGTGTCGCGAGGACTGCGAGGATCGGGAAGAGATCGGGCGTATCGCTGACGTCCACCGTCTCGCCTGCGAGATCCCCGCTTCGGACCCGCACGCGATCCGGGGCGACATCCACCCGGGCGCCGAACGACTCCAGGAGGTGGGCGATCCGGCGATCGCCTTGGGGCGAGCCCATGTCGAGGCCTTCGACGGTCACGTCTCCGCCCGTGATCGCCGCCGCGACCAGGGGGAAGGCCGCGGACGAGAAGTCCCCGGGAACCTCCAGGTCCCTCGGCTGATACGTCCGCCCGCCGGGCACGAGGTACGCGCCCTCGTCCGCCGCAATTTCCACGCCGAACGCGCGGACCATTTGCCGCGTCATCTCGACATATGGCTCCGAGCGCCGGGGAGGAAGGACTTCGATGTTGGACCGATTGGCTGCGAGAGGGCAGGCGATCAGCAG
>WNEQ01001713.1_pt1 | contig 11548 bp, 8 predicted proteins | sample 5399971 | NCBI WGS metagenome assembly WNEQ01 (sample SAMN13153330, study PRJNA577476) | soil metagenome | isolation source: 20 cm grassland meadow soil 2 days after 1st rain plot 5 | place: USA:California | collected 2015-09-18
TCTGATCCTAATGCTGACCCCCACCAATACGAATCCAGCAGTGCGAATGCCCAGGCAGTCGCCAATGCGAACCTTGTGATTGTCAACGGTGCCGGATACGACGATTGGCTTCTGCGGCTTCTTTCTGCAAGCAGCAACCCTGCTCAAACTGTCTTGAACGTGCAAAAGCTGATCGGCCAACCGGTCGCCACAAACCCGCATTTCTGGTACAGTCCGTATTACGTAAATGACACCGTAAAGGCCATGTACAAGGACCTTGTTACCATCGATTCGGATAACGCTGCTTTCTACAAGCAGCAGTACGCCACTCTCAACGCATCGCTGGGAGTGTACAACGCCCGGATTCACAAGATCGCCCAGCAATTCTTGGGTGCTCCAGTCGCGGCCACAGAGGACATCTTCGTCTATCTCGCGAACGCCACGAAGCTCAGCCTCGTCTCCCCTCCGGAATTCATGCAAGCCGTCGCCGAGGGAAATGACCCACCAGCACAGAGCATTGCGCAATTTCAGCGGCTACTTCAGGGCGGAAACAGCAGCGTGCGTGTCTTGGTCTATAACCGACAGACGCTAACTCCACTCACACAGCAGATCAAGTCACTGGCCGCTCAAAATCAGATCCCGACAGTCGGTGTGACAGAAACCGTCCAACCGCCCGACGTTTCCTTCCAGGATTGGATGAACGCGCAGCTAATAGCCCTCCAGAACGCGCTCAACGCACAAGCACTGGGTAAATGACGAATGAGTCTAACACTACCCGGACTTCGTTCAGTCGGAGTGGACTCCAGCCTCATAACAGCCGAAAACCTGACCGCCGGCTATCGGGACAAGATAGTCTGGCGAGACGCCAACTTCACCTTTGGTCGCGGAGAGTTCGTGGCCGTCATCGGCCCCAACGCGGCCGGCAAGACAACACTCTTCCGCTTGCTCCTAGGACTGCAGCAACCCGTCCGCGGCACGATCAAGATATTCGGTGCTCCGCCCAAGCGCGGCAACCCTCGGATTGGCTATGTCCCTCAACGCCACGTAATTGACAGCGAAACGAACATAGAAGCGCTTGAACTGGTGAGGCTCGCGCTGTCTGGAAAGCGTTGGGGTTTCAACCCATTTTCACACAGTGACCGGGACGCAGCTATTGCCGCGCTCGAATCTGTTGACGCGATGGAGGTGGCGCACCGTCCGCTCGGAGTGTTGTCGGGAGGTGAGCTGCAGAGGATTTTTCTGGCCGAGGCATTGGTGAGCAATCCGGAAGTACTCCTTCTTGACGAACCGCTCTCGAATCTCGACATGAGGCGAGAGACAGACCTCTTGCACCTTGTCGATGACGTGGTTCGGTCGCGCGGCATAACGGCTTTACTGATAGCTCACAACATCAACCCGCTTCTGCCGCATCTCGACAAGGTAGTCTACATCGCCAGCGGCAGAGTGGCAACCGGGAAGCCTTCCGAAGTCCTGACGTCAGAGAGTCTCACGGCGCTGTACGGGATTCAGGTCGAGGTCCTGCGTGACCCCCACGGCAACGTCGCGATAATAGGCCTCGAAGAACACCACGGTGACGTGTAGCATGGCCTTCAGCTTCAATCTGTTGAGCGACTTGCAAGAGATGTGGTCTTACCAGTTCATGCAGCACGCCTTTGAAGCCGGGACGCTAATCGCGATCATCGCGGGCGTCATGGGGTACTTCGTCGTGCTGCGTCGCTCGGCGTTTACTGCGCACGCCTTCTCCGAAATCGGTTTCGCGGGAGCCGCTGGTGTCCTGCTATTGGGGATTAACCCGATCGTCGGTCTTCTTCTGGGTTCGAGCCTCGGCGGTCTGGCGATAGCCGCACTCGGTCGCCGCGCCGCCAATCGCGACGCTCAGATCGGCATAGTTCTCGCATTCGCGCTTGGCTTGGGAGTGTTGTTCATCAGCCTGTACAGCGGCTATGCGACCGCAGCATACTCCATCCTGTTTGGTCAGATACTGGGCATCAGCAGCAGTGATGTCCTGTTGACCCTTGTCGCCGCTTTGATAATCGTGGCCACGGTCGCGGTCATATACCGACCGCTTCTCTTCGCATCGCTTGACGAAGACGTCGCAGAGGCGAAGGGGATGCCGATGCTCTTCCTTGGGACAACCTTCATGCTTCTCGTCGCTGTCGCGGTCTCCTTCTCCGTTCAGGTCATCGGCGTCCTTCTGATTTTCTCACTGATGGTAACTCCGGCGGCAACTGCCCAGCGAATGGCGACACAACCGCAGCGAGCCATAATAATCTCCGTTGCCATCGCTCTGTTTGCAACATGGTCGGGACTCTTCATCGCGTTTTACGAGCCCTACCCTGTGAGCTTCTTCATCACCGGCCTAGTTTTCACTCTTTATTTGATGGTGAGGTTGATTCAAAGAATTGGACGCGGTAAGTTGATCATTCTCTCCCGAAATGATTCTTGACTGCACTCATGTAACTTCTTGACAAGCTCCTTCGAAAGCGAACCTGACCCTGGCTTGGCCACGAATCCTGACCAATGCTAGTTCTTGGCCATGTCTTTCTCTGACATTTCTATCATGAACTGAGCTATCCACCACTGGTTTCCTGATGGGTCAGTGAAACCGCCTTCCCGATTGCCATACGACATGTCTTCGGGTTGCTTCAGGTTTCCGGCCCCGTTGGTCACCGCTCGCTTGTATACCTGATCAACATCTCTCACGTAGACGTGGACATGAGCTCTTGTTGCGGGCCAATCCTTTCTGGTCTGTCCAATCATGACGACGGAATCATCTATTCGGACCTCACCGTGAAAGATACTCCCGTCGGGCCGTTTGTTCAGTTCGACAACTTCAGCATCAAAGACCTTCTTCAGAAAGTCGACCTCCTCTTCGATACTCCCAACCATGAGATAGGGTGAAACTGCATTATTCCATTCTGGCTTGTATCTGCTGCGACTTTTTCGGTCCATCATGGGAGGTCTGCACATAAACGGTAAAAACTTGCTGCTGACGCTTTGGGCTGAACGGCTTGATTTGCCCCGAGATTTGAGATGTGGGAGCGCCTCACGGCACATCCGCTGAATCCCCGCGCTGACTCCTCCCGTCGTACTCAAAGTGATTGGAGATTGTGGGAAGAGAAAGTGGTCATCGGGCAATTAACCGCACCATGTAAAGATGCGGGGGGTCACTGTAGTGCTGGACGACGAAGAGATAGCCCGCGACATAGCCCGTGTGGCATTTCTTGAGTTCGGAACCCCTTCCCACACCACCCATCCGCGGAACGAGACTATGGTGCCCCTGAAGAGGAATCAAGGGCGAAACGAAAGGAGCGACAATCGCCCCCTCTCTAGAGTTCCAGGCGACTTTTCAACAACTTTGCGGACCTTCCAAGGCGAGGCTAGCAGCGCACGCGAAGATTCCTCCGCCAATTTTGGACGACTAGTCAATGGGAGGATAGTTCGGGGCAGAGAGATCGGAGATATCAACGAATATTCTGCTCGTTCTCTCCAGCAGCCCGACCAGTTCAGCTGTGTTCACTCCCTTCGCCTCCGGCCTGCGGGCGATGCGGTTCGAGAGTTCGCTGACCTCGTTCGAAAGGGAAGCCATCTGGAGGTACGCCCCCCTCGCACGAGAGACCTTCCGCGCGAGAAAGGACTGCATGGTCAGGCCCTCCATCATCTCAAGCTTCTTCAGGCTGCCGACCAGGTCTCCCGCGACGTCCTTAGAGGGAAGCTCCTCCGCGAGTTTCTTCGAGAGCTCCGCGATGGTGTCCCCGACACTCTCGAGAAAGCTGCCGAGTACTCTGTAGTCCAGTATCTCGACGGGAGTCAGCGCATACCTTTTCGCGACCTCCTGATCCATCGCTGCAGTCCTTACAGCCCTCACCAGGAGGAAGTAGAGTCTGTCCAGCTCATCGTCCCTCTCCGCGACTAGAGCGAGGACCTTGGGGTCTCTCGTTGAGACCCCGTCACGCGTGTCCTTGATCATGCCCTCGATTATCCCCATCATCCGCTTTGCAATCCTCTCCGGGGTCAGCCCTGCGGGCTCCAGCAGGAACTGCAAAGTCATCTTTTTGGAGTCCTCGTCGATTATCTCAAGCCCGATGAGCCGTCCTATGGTTGACTTCAGCCTCTCGCGGTCCTCCCTTGTCATCACTGTGCGGCCCTGAACCCTGATTATGTCGTAGCCGAAGAGGTATGCACCCGTGACGTCGTTAATGACGTAGGTCAGGTCCTCTCTCGGGTACTCGACCTCTACCTCTTTCGGTGCACCCTCCGTCTTCTCAATCGGCCTGACGACCAGTCTCCTCTCGGATAACTCTTCGACGACTACTGTATCGCCTTTTGAGACCCCGTTCCGTTTCGCCCAGTCCCTGGGGATGGAAACAAGGAAAGAGCCGCCCATCTCAAGCACCTTCCTGGCGTTCATGCCCTATAGTTCTATAGACTATTTAGACACCATATTAATATATCCATTAAGCTCTTTCTCTTCTGATGCAGAATATGACAGCGCCAAAGATCGAGAGGTCCATCACTACGTACGTGGTTGCGATGGCGCTGACCGCCGCCTTATACGCCGTCGCCAAGGGGCTAACCTCCTTCGCGCTCACTCCTTTCGGGGTGGGACAACTGCTAATCTTCATCTTCGTGCCTGCGTTCTTCGCGGTCGTGTCCCCGACCCTGGCGGTCGCGATTGGGGCTGGGCTGGGGACTTTCCTCGGAGATGTCCTCTTCCTTACCCCGGCAGGCTCCACGAACCCCGCGCTCAGCCTAGTCGCAGGGGTTCCTGCGAACTTCTTTGCATTCTTTCTCTTCGGGTGGTTCGTGAAGCGCTATCGTTCGTGGCCTGCGTTCGTAGCCGCGACTGTCTCTTTCGTCACGCTCGGGAACCTGATAGCCGCAACCTCACTCGTGCTATTCGGGGCTGCCCTCTTCACGCCTGTAAATTACCTGATAACCAACTTCACTCCCCCCGCGCTCATCTTGGGATTTACCGTCTTCTGGACGTCGACGATGATTCCCGCGATTCTCATAATGGTCCCGATACTCGTTCGCGCTGTCAGGCCTCTTCAGGGTCGCTCTCCCGTCATAACCGACTACCCGAGCTGGTCTGGAGGAGCGATGAAGAACCAGCTAATCACATCAGTGATTTTTGGATTAATCTTCGTCGCCTTAGGGGTTCTCTTTTTCGTAGCCTCCCCAAGTACGTTGGGGCTCTTCCCTGGGGTTACCACATACTTTGTTATAACCGTGGCGAGCGTCATCATCATCGGCCCCCTCGCAGGCGCGATAGCTGGAACGAAGCTGGTAGGGAAGCAAGCATCGAAGTAAGCGCATCTAGAGCGTTCGCTCCGGCGGCGATCTCGAACTTCTTCGCGATTCACGACGAGGCTAAGAACCCCAGAGATTACTCCAGTTTTGCCAGGGTGGGGGCGACGGGGGGTGGTTTCATCCTCTCGCGGGGAGTACACACGGCGGCGACCTTCGTCAAAGGGCCCTCCCGGAGGGTCGAGATCACCGTCAACGGCGACAAGAACTATCGCGCGGGGACGACGAAGCGGGCCATCGAACTACTCTTCAAAGGAGGTCGAGTAGCAACAGGTTCCCTCCAACTGGAGCAGCAGGTCGAGGTCCCGATTGGCCAGGGATTCGGTGCGAGCGCAGCCTCGGCTCTCTCTGCCGTCTTGGCTGCGGCCCAGGCCATCGGAATCGAAGAACCAGTCACCCGTGTCGCATACGCCGCCCACGTTGCCGATATCGTATCTCAGACAGGACTCGGGACAGTCTCGGCAATCTTCGAGGGTGAGGGAGCTGGTGCGATTACAACTCCCGGGGCTCCGGGTATCGCCGAGTTTGTTCGGGTCAAAATACCGAGAGGGTTGAAGGTTGTCACAGCCTCTCTCGCGCCCGTCACAAAAAGCGAGCTTCTCAACTCCGCAGTTCTGAGAAAAAGGGCGAACAGGTTAGGAGAGATAGCGCTGGAGAGAGTCAAACGGTCGCCCACCATCGACGAACTCGCGAAGAGTGGGGAGTGGTTTGCGGGTGAACTGGGTCTCGAAACACCTGAGGTAAGAACACTGATCAAAATCGCAAAAAATGAAGGCGCCCTCAGGGCGAGTCAGAACATGATTGGCTACTCGATTCACTGCATTGTCGAGGAGGGGCGCGTGACCAAGGTTGTGAACGGACTGTCAGAGAGCACCCTCCATCCAGATGTTAGGACCTTCGATTTTAGAAGGGAGCGTTCGCGGCGTCTTGTCTAGACAGTGACCAGTTCCTTCTGATATTTGTTGAGCGGCCGGGATTGGCGGCCGACGAGAAGCGTGTCTTCTATTCTTATTCCGTACTTGCCGAGGAAGTAGACCCCTGGTTCCACTGTTATCACGTCCCCCTTGGCGAGCCGCGTCTTGCTCTCCCTCCCGATGGAGGGAGCCTCATGGACTTCTATTCCGACTCCGTGCCCCGTCCCATGGACGAAATGCTTCTCGAGGGAATGCCTTTTCAATTGCGAGACGACGCCTTCGTGGATGTCGCTGCAGATGGTCCCTTCTTTCGAGAGGCCCGCGCCATACTCCTGAGCCTCGAGGACCGCCGCGTAATTCCGCTTCATCTCTCCGCTGACTCTTCCAACCGCGAACGTCCTGGTGGCGTCGGAGCAGTACCCTTGGTACCTGAAGGTGAGGTCAGAGATGACGAAGTCTCCATCCCTAATCTTTCTGTCTGTCAGTTCTGAGTGGGGGAACGCCCCGCTCTCACCCGAAGCCAGAATCGTGGGACTCAGCGACCCGCCGAAGCCAGAGGTTGTCGCACCCGCGCTTAGGGCGGTCTTCACAACCTCCCCAGCGACCTCCCTCTCAGTCCTCCCCTGCTTCAGCTCCCCCTCGAGCATCGTGAAGATCTCGTCGAGGATCTCGGAGGCTCGCCTTATCCTTCGTACTTCCTCAGAATCCTTGACCCTCCTAGCCGCGAGGAAGAGCTCTTCGTTCTTCACGAAACGCTTCAAGCCTCTCACCCGAGTGTCGTCGTCGATGTAGCAGCTGCCCTTCCCGAGGTTCTTCGCGACAGTCTCCCATGTGGCTCTGGCACCCGCCGCCTGAATCACCTCGACCTCGACCCCCACCGAATTTGCCCTCTCCTCCTCCATGGGTGACGTGACTATCAGGGTCTTCTCCGGCGTTACGACGCCGACCCCCGAACCAAAGAAATCCGAGACGTAGAAGAGGTTTTCAGGCGTCGCGACGACGACATTTTTTCCTTCGGCCATCGAAAGTAGCTTGCGGCGCCTATACGAATAACTGCTCAATGTTTCGTCGAGTTTGACCCCAGCGCTTATATGCGTTCGAAGCAAAGTGCATTGAAGTCGGAGAATACCTGATCAATGACGTTTATCCGCCGATTGGAAATGAGGGGTTTCAAGTCGTCCGGCTCAAGGCCCGTCGCGGTCAACATGGAGCCCGGCTTCACGGTCATCACTGGTCCCAATGGAAGCGGCAAGTCCAATATAGCAGACGCGATACTCTTCGCGATAGGCGAGAACTCCCCGAAGCAGCTGAGGGCGGCCAACGGGAAGCTCTCGGGGGTCATCTACGACCCAAAGAAGGAGGACGGGGACTCGGGAACGACGATTGCGGAGCGCCCCAACAGCTGCAGGGTAACCCTCCAGCTAGACAACACCGATAGGGCGATCCCCGTCGACAACGACCTCGTAACAGTCACGCGTGAACTGAAGGAGACGGGGGAGAATGTATACTTCCTCAATGGGAAGAAGACGACGAGAACGGCGCTGGGAGAGATTCTCGACCTCGCCGGCCTCTCCCCGGGAGGGTTGAACATCGTCCCGCAGGGGGCAGCCACGAAGGTCGCGGACCTGACCCCCGAGGAGAAGAGGCGAATAATCGAGGACGTGGTCGGGATCGCCAAGTTCGACGAGAAGAAGTCGGAGGCACAGAGGCAGCTCAGTCAGGCTGACCAGAGGTTGGAGGTAGCTCTCGCGAGGATAGGCGAAATGAAGAGCACCCTCGGCTCGCTCGACCTCCAGAGGAACGACCTGATTCGCAACAATCTCCTCGAGAACCAGATCAACTGGCTAAGAGCCGTCGAGACATCCGGAAAGATCATGGAGCAGAAGGGGAAGGTCGCCTCCCTAAAGAGTCAGGAAGGCGAGATGGGAGGTAGAGTTCAGGAACTCAGCGACAGAAGGCAGGAGTTCGAGAACAGGATGTCTCAGGTGGAAAACGAGCGGACCAGGTTCATCGTTGACGTCGTGCAGGGTGGAGGGGCCAGTCACGTCGACCTTCAGTTCCAGCTCGCCCAGGTCGACAACGAGCTGCAGACTCTTCAGGGAGACCTTCAGGACGCGGAGGCCAACCTACAGAGCCTAGGGGACGAGACGATCCCGTCCCTGAAGCAGATCGTCGGCACGAAAGAGAAGGAGGTGAGCGCGAGCAGCTCAACTGTGAATCGCCTCGCCGCCGATCTGACAAAGCTTGACGAGAGGAGAAAAGACTTGGTCTTCTGGCTGGAGGAGATCGCCGGGGCCGAGGCGGTCCTGAGGCAGACGATCGACGGGGGGGCGAAGCAGAAGGGCAGAGTAGAGCTGAAGATATCCGAGATCAGTCAGAAGCTGAACGTGACGGAGCTCGCGATAAACGCCGCGAACGCTAACCTCTCCGCGGAGAAGAAGAGGCTCGAGGAGCTGAGGTTGAGGGTCAACGGGTACTCGGAGGTTCTGAGCAGGCTTGAAGCGAACACAAAGCAGCTCTTCGAGCTCTTTGAGGGGTCGACACAGGAGCTGAACCGTGTAGACCAGGACCTATCCGCCTATGAGGAGAAGCGCGCGCTTCTCCTCGGGTCGATTGAGCAGGCCTCAAGGACCCTCGATAAGGCGAGCAGAGAGGTCTCAAAGGAGGAGGCCTTCAGGGAGGTCTCCGAGAGCGTCGCGGGCGAGAGGACGGAGCAGTCGAAGCTTCAAGAGTTCTGTGAGGGTGGCGGAGTGGCGGGGTACCTCGGCAGGCTCAACCAGCTGGTTCAATCCCCGCAGGCATACTCGAAGGCCTCCTCCGCCGTCCTGGGAAGGTGGATGACATCCTTCGTGGTCAAAGACCTTCGCTCGATGACGGCCGTGATCAAGGCTGCGAGGGCCCTGAAGGCAAGGGCCTTCGGCGTAATCCCTCTGAGCGAAGTAGAGGGCAGCGCGGCCGTGGAGGCGGGGAGGTCGGCGGGCGTCGTCGGGCCCCTCTCTGAACTCCTCAAGTACGACGAGAAGTACGCGGGCCTAGTCAACTTCCTCGCTGGGGACGTCGTGGTTGTCGAGAATGAGGCCGTAGGCTACCTCGTCTCCTCGGAAGGTGTGAAAGCGGTCACCCTCAGCGGGGAGGTCTTCGAGCCGGGGGGGAAGGCGTTCTCTCACGGCTTTCAAGATATCGTTCTCGGCATACTTCAGGGTCTCGAAGACATAGAGGGAGTCAGCGAGATTGAGGAAGCGGCTCTCTCCCTCAAGAAGGCAATCCAGAAACGAAAGGGAGAGCTGGAAGCGATCGAGTCGGACTCGCGCAGCTTGATGAAGGAACGTATCAAGAAGATAGCCACGGTCGCTTCGCTGAAGGCAGAAGCCGACACGATCACCAGGATTTCCGGCAGGTACAAGTCGATCTTCAAGTCGATGACCCAAGACTACGACCGAGAGGTCAGGACGGTCGAGAGACTCTCCGCAAAACTCGCGACCAATGTTGGGAGGAGGGAGGGCCTCCAGAAGGCCCTCCCCTCCCTGCACGCCCTCATTCAGAACATCGAGGCGTTGCATCTCCAGGAACATCTCCAGGAACTCGAGACCTCCCGCAAGTCGCTTGACGACGAGGCGAATTACCTTAGGAGCAGAATCGCGGAGCTCAACCTGAGCTACACGCGGGAGAGGGCGAACCTCGAGAACGTCCTCCAGAGAAACCTCGAGGAGAATCAGCTCGACCTCGATTCGGCTCTCGAAGACTACAATCAGGCAAAGGAGTTTGCGCGCGATGCCCCAAAGAGGGTCAGGGAGCTCGCGGAGACGAAGGAGGCGCTCGCCGGGCAGATTGAGAAACTCAAGCAGTCGGCGAGGCAGAGCCAGCCCGTCCTCGATGAGTTCGAAAACAAGATCAGGCGCTTGAAGGAGGAACGTGACGCGGTCGGCAGGTCAATCTCAAACGCCGAGAAGGAGCTCTTTTCACTCCGGGCGACGATTGCCTCCGCGGAGGAGAAGATTGAGGAGGCGCTCGGTAGCCTCCGCATCCTCGGCTACAACGGCCTCCTTGAGGCGTTCGACGCGAGCGAATCCCTCCTCTCCGAGCTCGAGAAGGAATACGAGACGGTCGTCTCCTCCGTGAACAGGGGGGCCGAGAAGCAATACGGAGAGATGTACCAGAACTACAAGAGTCTCTCCGTGAGGCACAACGAACTGGAGAAAGAGAGGAACTCGATCGTCGGCTTCATCAAGAGCGTAGAGGCGGAAAAGAAGACGGTCTTCATGGCCGCCTTCGCCAAGATCAGGGAAGAGTTCGGCTTCATCTTCAAGAGACTCACCGACGGAGAAGCTTGGCTCGAGCTCGAGGATGAAGAGGAGGTCTTCTCGGGTGGGATTCTCTTAATGGCCAGGTTCGGGCTCAAACCGGCGTGGGAATCGCTCTCCCTCAGCGGCGGCGAGAAGGCCGTCTCAGGTGTGGCCCTCATCATCGCAATGCAGAGCGTCCAACCTCATCCGTTCTACCTCTTCGACGAGATCGATTCTCACCTGGACGCCATCAACTCGTCAAATCTGGCGCAGTTCCTCAAGGAGCGCTCGACGGCCGCCCAGATCGTCACGATTACCCTGCGAGACGTATTCATCGCGCGGAGCGACATGACGTACGGTGTCTACTCAGCGGGAGGCATCTCCAGGTATGTCCACTACAAGCCCGCAGCGGCGGAGGTGTCGGTCAAGCGTGGCTGAGTCGCAGCGATCCTCCCTCTCCCGACCGCCACTCAACGTGCTCATCGACCCGAGCATAGCGGCGAGACGCTCTCCGTGGGAGATTAACCTCTCCCAGTTGCTGGAGCTCTTCCTCCAGGCAATAACGAGGAAGGACCTCATCGACCTCAGGGCAGCCGGAGCGGCCGCCCTCTCATCTGCGACGATCTACAGGCTGAAGGTCGAGACTCTCTTCCTCTTCGAGAGGCTGAGGGCGGAGAGGAGAGCGGTCAACGCCAGCGAACCCCCGCAGATGGTCGTCATGCCCTTTAGGTATGAGGTCTACTCAACCGACATCGAGGAGCTTTTCGAGGAGCTGACCAGGATTCTCGAGCAAATCGTGGGGGAGGGTACCTCATCCTCGACTTCCCCCCTTCCGGTTGATGAGCCTCCGCCGCCGGATATGGGAGACTACGTAATCTCGATGCAGTCTCTCTTCGCGGAGTTCAGAGTGATCCTGCTCCAGCGGCTGCGTCCCACCGGAAAGGCCCTTCTCTCTGAATTGCTCAGCGGTCTGAAACCCGTCGACGCGGCCCGAGTCTTCCTTCTCGTCCTCTTCTCTGCGCACAGCGGCGAGCTCGTGATCAACCAGGACGAGAACGCGGA
>WNEQ01001714.1_pt1 | contig 11547 bp, 10 predicted proteins | sample 5399971 | NCBI WGS metagenome assembly WNEQ01 (sample SAMN13153330, study PRJNA577476) | soil metagenome | isolation source: 20 cm grassland meadow soil 2 days after 1st rain plot 5 | place: USA:California | collected 2015-09-18
ATGGTGCTCGGCGTGCCGGTCGCGTTTTGCCTGGGGCTCGGCGGGCTCGCGTTCATCTGGCTGTCGGGCGTGGTGCCGATCGCGGTGCTGCCGACGCTGATGTTCTCAGGGATGGATTCGTTTCCGCTGCTCGCCATCCCGTTCTTCGTCATCGCCGGCGATGTCATGCAGCGCTGCGGCATCCTGCCCAAGCTCATCGCCTTCGCCAACAGCCTGGTCGGTCACTTCCGCGGCGGGCTGGCCTACGTCGTGATCGTCACGAGCATGATGTTCGCCGGCGTGACCGGCGTCGCGCTGGCCGAGTGCGCCGCGATCGGATCGATGCTGGCGCCCAGCATGGTGCGGCAGGGCTATCCGGGCGGCTTCACCTCCGCCGTCATTGCGGGGTCCGCCGTTATGGGGCCGATCATCCCGCCCAGCGTCGCCATGCTCGTCTTCGCCTACGTCTACGGCGGCGGCATCTCGGTGGGCAAGCTCTTCCTCATGGGCATCATTCCGGGCGTGCTGATCGGCCTCACGATGATGGCGCTGGTCGCCATCCAGGCGCGGCGGCGAAACTTCCCGGTGAGCGGCGAGCGGTTCAGCGTTCGCCGGGTGCTGCGGGCGCTGCAGGGCGCCACGCTCGGCCTCGTGGTGCCCCTGATCATCATCGGCGGCATTCTGGGCGGCGTCTTCACGCCGACCGAGGCGGGCGCCGTCGCCGCGGCCTATGGGGTGCTGGTCGGCATGTTCGTCCTCCGCACGCTGTCGCTCGGGGATCTAAAGAAGTCGCTGCTGGTCGGCGCTAAGACGAGCGCGGTGATCTACCTGCTGCTCGGCACCTCCAACGTCGTGTCGTGGATCCTCGTCCGCAACCAGGTCCCCAGAGTCGTCGCGCAATGGTCGCTGGACTTCACCACCTCCGGCGAGGTGTTCATGCTGGTCGCCATCGGCGTGCTGTTCCTGCTGGGCCTGGCGCTCGAGGCGGTGCCCATCATGATCATGCTGATTCCGATCCTGGCGCCGGCCGCGGCGGCGTACAAGATCGATCCGCACCTCCTCGGCCTCGTGGTCGTGATGGCCGTGCAGACGGCGTTGATCAGCCCACCGGTGGCGCTGAGCCTCTACATCGTCGCGTCGATCGTGAAGGCGCCGATGAAGGACGCCAACCGGGCCATCTGGCCGTTCATGGTGGTGGTGATCGGCATCACGATCGCGATGGCGCTCCTCCCCGCGGTGCCGTTGTGGATTCCGAAACGGTTCGGATTCTAGGCTCGGATTCCAAAGGAGAGAATGATGGACAAGGTCGTCATCGTCACCGGGGCTGGGCGCGGCATCGCTCGGCGCGTGGCGCTCGATTTCGCGGCGCAGGGCTCGCGCGTCGCCGTGGTGGATCTCGTCGCGGAGCGTGCGAAGAACACGACGAAGGAGATCGAAAGCGCGGGCGGCACGGCCCCGTCCCTGGTCTGCGACGTGCGAAGCGAAGCCCCCGTGCGCGACATGGTCGAGCAGACGGTGCGCACGTGGGGGCGGGTGGACGTGCTAGTACGAGGGCCGCGAGCTGATGTGGGACTTCGCGCGGGAGACGCGCGAGCTGCGCCGTTCCTGCCGGGCTTGCCGATCTCGCCGGCGCTCTACGACGAGCTGGTGGCGGCCATCACCGGGCTCGCCCGGTTGACGCTGGCGCAGGGGGAGCAGCCGCCGCACGGCGGGCGGTGGGGCGTCGCGCGCCTACGTGCCGTGCGGTATGATCCCGTCGCTTCCGAGCACCCGCGATGAAAGGAGTGCCGCCATGCGGACGAAGCAAGCGCTATATCTGGGACTGGCCGCGTTCGCGATCGCCCTGGTGTGGGCCGGCTCCGTGCTCGAGCTCAGCGCGCAGCAAGCCGCGAGCGGAGCGGTGGCCATCGACAGCGACGACATCGGCGGCGTGGTCACCGGCCCGAATGGGCCCGAGGCCGGCGTCTGGGTGATCGCGGAGACGACCGATCTTGCCACGAGATTCGCCAAGATCGTGGTCACCGACGATCAGGGCCGGTACGTGGTGCCCGACCTTCCGACGGCGAGGTACAAGGTGTGGGTGCGCGGCTACGATCTCGTCGATTCGCCGAAGGTCGACGGCGCGCCCGGCCAGCACCTGAATCTCCGTGCCGTGCCGGCGCCGAACGCGGCCGCGGCGGCGCAATACTATCCGGCGATCTACTGGTACTCGATGCTCAAGATCCCGGATGAGAGCCAGTTCGGCGGCAAGAGCAACATTCCCGAAAAGATCGCCCAGAGCGACTGGCTCACCGTGGTGAAGAACAGGTCCTGCGTCGGCTGCCATCAGCTGGGCCAGGCGTCCACGCGCACCATCCCGGCGGCGCTCGGCGAGTTCCCGACGTCAGAGGCGGCGTGGATCCGCCGCGTGCAGTCGGGACAGGCCGCGCCGAATATGCTGAACCCGCTTACCCAGGTTCTCGGCGGCGCACCGTTCAAATACTTCGGCGACTGGACCGATCGTGTCGCCAAGGGTGAGCTGCCGCACAGCAAGCCGCCGCGGCCCAACGGCGTCGAGCGCAACATCGTCGTCACGACGTGGGAGTGGGGAGACTCGAAGACCTACCTCCACGACCTGATCGCCTCGGATCGGCGCTATCCGACCGTCAACGCTTGTGGCCCGCTCTACGGCTCGCCCGAGTACGCGACCGATGTGATGCCGATCCTCGATCCCCGGACGCACGTCGTCACGACCTTCAAGATGCCCGTGCGCGATGCTGACACGCCGGAGGCGTTCGGGCCCGGACACGCCGCAATCGCCAAGCCGATGGCGCCGTCGCCCTACTGGGGCGAGGAGAAGATCTGGAACACCAGGGCCAACAACCACAACGGCATGATCGACAAGCAGGGCCGGGTCTGGTTCGCGGCGACGGTACGCGCCCAGAAGAACCCGAGCTTCTGCACGAAGGGCTCCGACCATCCCTCGGCCAAGCTGTTCCCGGTGGAGCAAGCGAACCGTCACATCACGATGCTCGATCCGAAGACGATGCAGTACACGTTCGTCGATACCTGCTTCCAGACTCATCACCTGCAGTTCGGCTACGACGCCAACGACACGCTGTGGACCAGCGGTGGCGGCCCGGTGGTCGGCTGGATCAACACCAAGATGCTCGACGCGACGGGTGATGCGGCCAGGTCCCAGGGATGGACGGCGTTCGTCCTGGACACCAACGGCAATGGCAGGCGCGACGAGTACGTCGAGCCCGACCAGCCGATCGACCCGGCGAAGGACAAGCGTATCGCCGGCGGCTTCTACGCCGTGATGCCGAGCCCCGTCGACGGCTCGGTGTGGGGCTCCGTCGGAGTCTTCGGGGGCACCGCGGCGGTCGTGCGGATCGCTCCCGGACCGAACCCGCCGGCGACCGCACTCGCGGAGATCTACAACGTGCCGAAGCCCTACTTCGGCATCCGGGGCGCCGACATCGACAAGCAGGGCGTCGTGTGGGCGTCGATCGGGAGCGGCCATATCGGCAGCTTCGACCGTAGCCGGTGCAAGGGACCGCTCAATGGGCCGAAGGCCACCGGCGATCACTGCCCGGAAGGCTGGGCCTTCTATCAGTACCCCGGTCCCGGCTTCCAGGGCATCGGGGAGAACAGCGCCGAGTCGAGCTACTACACCTGGGTCGACCAGCACAACACGTTCGGGCTTGGCGAGGACGTGCCGATGTCGACCGCCAACCTCAACGACGGCCTGGTCGCGCTCAAGGACGGCAAGATGATCCTGCTGCGCGTCCCGTACCCGCTGGGCTTCTACGCCAAGGGGTTCGATGGGCGCATTGACGACCCGAACGCCGGCTGGAAGGGCCGAGGGTTGTGGACGACCAGCGGAGACCGGGCGCCGTGGCTCATGGAAGGCGGCAAGGGCAAGAAGCCTATCGCCGTCCACTTCCAGCTGCGCCCCGATCCGCTCGCGCACTGATCGCAGCAACGAGAGCTGACGATACCGCCGGGGGGGGCGGCGCCGCGCAACTCACGGAGTACGACGCCGAGCAGTTGCGCCCGAGGAGCGTCCGCGATACAAGGGTGGCCTCGAGCCTGCTCTCGGGAGGTCCGATGGATGGTGGTCGATCCGCTCGCGCACCCCGCGCTGGTGATTGTGGACATGCAGAACGACTTCGTTCGGGTCGGGGCGCCGCTGGAAGTCTCCGAGTCGCGGCCGACGATCCCGGTGCATCAGCTGCTACTTGCCGCCTGTCGCGAGCAGAGCATCCCGGTGATCTACACGAAGTTCGTGGCAGGACCTGAGCGGACGCTGGTCTGGGAATGGTCACCGGTCCTCGCTCCGCCGGTGTGCTGCTGCTGGAAGGGAGTGCTGCGCTACTACGACGACGTCGGCAAAGAGCTGGACTGCTCGGACATCATCGACGAGATCTATCCCGAGCCGGGAGATCCTATCGTCGACAAGTTCGGCTACGGCGCCTTCCACAACACCAATCTCGACGATCTGCTTAAGGCTCGCCATGTCGAGTCGGTGCTGGTGACGGGCACGGTCACCCAGATCTGCGTCGAGGAGACCGCACGAGAAAGCTTCAAGCGCGGCTACCGGACCACCATCGTCTCCGATGCCGTGTCCTCGTACATGCCGGACCTGCACGCCGCGGTCCTCAAGAATTTTGCACTGAAGTTCGGTTGGGTGTCCACCGCCGGCGAGATCATCGGCGCGCTCGAGGAGCGGGCCGCCGTTTCAAAACGATGATCTGGAGCGCATCGGCCGCCGGCCGATGCGCTCCGTGATCGCTAAGGACGAATGCCCATCCAGTCCCCCGCCTTCGCGAAGGCCGACGCTGCCCGATAGATCGAGACCTCGTCGAAGTGCTTCGCGGTGAGCATCATCCCGGCCGGCCGTCCGTCGCTGAGGCCGCATGGCACGCTCATCGAGGGATGGCCCGTCACGTCGATCGGCGCGGTGTTCGGGAGCATCTCGAATGCCCGCTGGATGATCTCCATGCGCGGCGCTCCCGGCTTGGGAATCGGGGTGGCCTTGATCGGCAGCGTCGGCATGAGCAGGAGATCGTGGTCCTTCAGCACCGCGTCGTAGGCGGCCCGTAGCGTGCGTCCGAGGTTCTGCGCCTTCGCATAGTAGTGGCCGCGATATTTGTTCACGCCCGGTTCGCGCGTGCCCGCGTCGCCATCATGTCTTGACGTCGATGACGTACTGCTGATTCTCGTTGGGGTTCTTCTTGAGGTCGCAGACGGCGGCGGTGTCGGCCGGCGGCTGCTGAGGATAGCTCTCGAGCACCTTGAACGCTCGGTTCTGCGCCTCGGCGATGTAGACGTCGAGGCTGCAGTGGTGGGTCTTGGGATCGATGGCCGTCTTGCCGGCGGGGCCGCTGAACGTGTGATTGGCCTCCAGCGCCTCGATCACCTTCGTCCGATCGATGCTGTTGGCTTTCTTCACCGCCGAAGCCCACAGATGCAACCCGTGATACGACTGGATGGCCAGCGGCGTGACGTACTTGGTCGTGGCGCCGTACTTCGGCAAGAACTTCTTCAGGAACGCCTGGTTCGCCACGGTGGTGATCTCCTGGTAATAGCTCTGCGAGCCGATGTAGCCCTTGTGCTCCTCGGGCGTTGTCACCTGATGCTCGAGCCCGTTGCCAAAGGTCGTGGAAGCCACCGGAATGGTCTTGTTCATGCCGGACGCCGCCCATTGCCGATAGAACGAGATGTGATTGCCGCCGACCAGCGCCGACATGACGAAGTTCGGTTTGGCCGCCTGGATCTTGGTGATGGCGGGACCGAAGTCGCTCACCTCGAGCGGAAAGTAGTCCGTCTGTAGGACTTCGCCGCCGTGTTCCTGGGTGAACTTCTTGACCCACTTGGCGGTGATCTGGCCGTAGTTGTAATCCGCGGCGACCGTGTACACTTTCTTGCCGAACTTTTTCAGCGTGAACGGGACCAGTTTGTCCACGTTCTGGGCCGGCGTGGAGCCGGTACAGAAACAATTGCGGTCGCACACGCCGCCCTCGTACTGGGTGTTGTAGAAGTAAAGCGTATTGAACCGCTTGAGCACCGGCCGGATGGCTTCGCGCGAGGCGGACGTGATGCCGGCGTGGACGACGGCCACCCGCTCCTTGGTGGCGGCCTCGGTGGCGAACTGCGTGTACAGCTGGATGTTGGATTGGGCGTCGTAGCTGATCAGCTTGATCTGACGTCCCAGCAGTCCGCCGGCGCCGTTGATTTCCTCGACGGCGAAGGTCAGGCAGTCGACCATCGGTCGTCCGTAGATGTCGAGCCCTCCCGAGAGATCGTGGATCGCCGCCACCTTGATGACATTGGCCTGAGCGAAGGCATCGCGCACGATGGCCGGCGCGAGCGACACTGTGCCGAGGGTTGCGCCAGCTGCCTTGAGGAATCTACGACGGTCGGCCCGCATCAGTACCTCCGGGCGAAGGGTTTTGAAACTCGTGCGTGGGTGACGAGCGCCGAGTCTAGTCCTCCGCGATTTGGAGTGTCAAGACAAGCGGGTTGTCCACGGATCGGGCAGCGGCGGCCCTGCCTTGCCCTCGCTCGTGCCCCCGGTCTATAGTGCGCGCGCGATGGACCTCGTAGCCGTTCTGATGCTCGAAATCCTGAACGGCGTCGCCACCCTCGTGCTCATCAGCGTCGGGCTCGCCATCATCTTCGGGATGATGCGCGTCATCAACCTGGCCCACGGCGAGTTCCTCATGCTCGGCGGGTACGCCGCCATCGTGGCCACCAATCATGGGGTCAATATCTGGGTCGCGATGCTGGCGGTCGCACCGCTCGTCGTCGGCATCATCGGCGTGATCGCCGAGCGGTTGATCATTCGCGCCCTCTATGGCCGGATGATCGACACGCTACTCGCCACCTGGGGCTTGAGCCTCTTCTTCATCGGCATCGTCACGACGATCTTCGGCAATACGGTAGCGGGCATCGGCGCTCCGCTCGGAAGCGTCGGCGTCGGGCGGTACAGCATCAGCCTCTATCGCCTCGTCCTCGTCGGCATCGCAGCGGCGATCCTGGCCATCATCTTCATTGCGCTTCGATGGACGAGGCTGGGTCTCATCGCGCGTGGCACGATGGAGAACCCGAACATGGCCGCCGCGCTCGGGGTCAGCCCGCCTCGGGTATATGCGACGACGTTCGGCGTCGGTGCCGCGCTCACCGGGCTGGCCGGCGGCCTTCTCGCGCCGGTCTCCGGCGTGCTGCCGACGGTGGGCGCAGCCTATGTCGCCAAGGCGTTCATCACCGTCATCAGCGGGGGCACGGCGATCCTCGCGGGGACGGCAGCGGCGTCCAGCCTCTTTGGCTCCGTCAACCAGCTCCTCACGTACTTCACGACGCCGGTCATCGGCGAGGCCGGTCTTCTGGCCGCGGCCATTCTCCTGCTGCGCGTCTTACCCCATGGCATCACCGGCAAGCTGTTCAGAGGAAGTCTGTGAGCCGCTGGACCCCCGGCATCGTCCTCACTATCGTGGTGATGCTCGTCGTCGCCATCGGCGTTCCGCACGTCGTCGATCAGTTCGGGCTGCTGCAGCTCACGGTCTTCGGCGCCATGTGCATCCTTGCCCTCAGCCTGGGCTTCGTGTGGGGCTACGGCGGCATCCTGTGCTTCGGCCAATCGGCATTCTTCGGGCTGGGCGCATATACGTACGCGGTGACCGCCATCAACGCGGGCGAGAGCACCATCGCCATGGCCCTCGCGGTCCTGGTGCCGGCCGTCTTCGCCGCCTTGCTCGGCTACTTCATGTTCTACGGTCGGCTGAGCGACGTGTATCTGGGCGTCATCACCCTGAGCGTGACGCTGATCTTTTTCAATCTGATGAACAGCACCGCCGGGGACGCCTATCGTGTCGGCAAAGCGCGGCTCAACGGGTTCAACGGCATGCCGTCGCTACCCACGCTCAACGTGCCAGGGGATCCTGGCCGTCTCCTCGATCCGACCGAGACGTTCTATCTCGTCGTGGCGTTTCTGGTGATCGTGTACGTGGGACTGCACGTATTGCTGGCCAGCCATTTCGGCCGTGTCGTGGTCGCCATCCGGGAGAACGAGGCGCGCTGCGAGCTGCTCGGCTACGACGTGAGGCTTCATAAGCTCCTGGTCTTCTCGATCGGCGGCGGCATCGCCGGCCTGGCCGGCTGTCTGTTCGCCGACTGGGGCGCCTTCGTGAGCCCCAACGTGTTCAGCCTGACCATGACCTCCCAGATCATCATCTGGGTCATCGTCGGCGGCCTTGGCACGCTCGTCGGCCCCATCATCGGCTGCCTGATCATGCAATACCTCGCCACGACCCTCGGCACCCAGCAGCTGGCGAACACCAACCTGATCTTCGGTATCATCTTCCTCGCCTTCGTGCTCTTGGTGCCGCGCGGCATCGTGCCTTCGCTCCTCCGGCTCCGCGCCCGAGCCGCGGGCCCCGCGCGCGTCCGCAACCCGGCATGAGTGGCGCCGTGCTACAGACCATCGGGCTATCGATCCGCTTCGGCGGGGTCGAGGCCGTACGCGGCGTGGATTTCACGCTGGCCGAGCGGGAGCTGCGCTGTCTGATCGGACCCAACGGCGCCGGCAAGAGCACGCTCTTCAAGCTGCTCACCGGGCAACTCAAGCCGACGGCCGGGCGCATTCTGTTCCAGGGTCACGACATCACTGGTCATCACACGCACGCCATCGCGCGGCGAGGCATCGGGATCAAGACTCAGGTCCCGAGTCTCTTCGACAGCTTGACGGTTCGCGAGCACCTCTGGCTGGCGGCCCGCCGGACGAACCCGACCGAACGGACTCGCGCGGTCGCGGACGAGATTCTGGAGCGGATTGGTCTCACATCGCTGGCAAGCGGAGCGGTCGGCCAGCTGTCCCATGGTCTCCGGCAATGGGTCGAGCTCGGTACCGTGCTGGCCGGAAACCCCGAGCTGATCCTGCTCGACGAGCCTGCGGCGGGCATGACACACGACGAGGTCGCGCGGACCGCCGAGCTCGTCCGCGAGATCAACCGCACCCACGCGCTCATCGTGGTCGAGCACGACATGCAGTTCGTCAGGATGATCGCCCGCACGGTCACCGTCATGCACCAGGGCGCGGTGCTCGTCGAGGACACGATGGATCGGATCATGAAGAACGCGATCGTGCGTGACGTCTACCTCGGCAAGCACGCAAGTCCTGAGCGATAGTGCTGAGCGTCACCGATCTCCACGCGCGCTACGGACGGATACCGATCCTCAATGGTGTCCGGCTCGAGGTCGCCGCCGGCGAGTTCGTCGGCGTCCTCGGCCACAACGGCATGGGAAAGACGACGCTGCTCAAGACACTGATGGGCTTCGTCCCCGCCCAGCGTGGTCGCATTCTCTTCGACGGCGTCGACGTCACCCACGAGGCCCCGTACGTCCGAGCCCGCCGCGGCCTCGGCTACGTGCCGCAGGGGCGCGAGATCTTTCCCGGACTCAGCGTTCGCGACAATCTCCGCATGGGATTCGTCGGCCGCGGCGCCGAGGAACGAATCGATGGAATCCTCCAGATGTTTCCGCGCCTGATCCCTCTGCTCAACCGGCGCGGGGGGGCCTTGAGCGGCGGCGAGCAGCAGCTGCTAGCCATCGCTCGCTGCCTGGCTGGCAATCCCAGGCTGATCCTCTTCGACGAGCCGACCGAAGGCATCCAGCCTTCCATCATCGAAGAGCTGGTCGGCGTCCTGCAGCAGCTTCATCAGAGCCAGGCGCTGACAATCGTCCTGGTCGAGCAGAATCTCGAGTTCATCGCGGAGCTTGCCAAGCGCGTTCTTCTCATCCAGAAGGGCACTATCCTGCGCGAGCTACAACCCGGAGAGCTTCGCCAGGCGGCCGTCCTCAGCGAGTTCGTAGGCGTCGACAGGGCATGACCGCGTGTCGTGCTCGGCGCGCATCGCCCGTCTGCCGCGCCGCGATCGGGAAGGCGGGGCGCGTGGCGCGCTGAGCGATGACAACGGCACCCTGCTTGGGCGAAACGCTTCCGGCTGCGGATGACGCCCGGCGCGATGTCGAGGTTGAGGGCGTTTGATATCGGTGATTGCGGGCCCCGACAACAAGCTGTCAACACGGTGAAGAAGCTTATTGGTAGTAGTCTCGGCAGCTCGCCGGATCCGCCTGAGACACTACCGTTTGCCGCTCGCGGTTGACCGAGTCTGTCGTCGCGACTAGAATTTTGCTCGCGGCCTCGGGGCTGGCGCGGAAGGACACTCACCGAGACATGTCCCCAATCCTCGAGACCAGGTCGCTGACCAAGCGGTTCGGGGGCCTCACGGCGACCAACAACCTTGACTTCACCCTGGATCCTGGTGAGCTGCGTTGCCTCGTCGGGCCCAACGGAGCCGGCAAGACGACGCTCTTCAATCTCATCACCGGCAAGGAGAAGCCGACGGCCGGCGAGATCCACTTCATGGCTGAGCCGATCTCTCACCTGTCGGTGCACGAGATCACCCGGAAAGGGATCGGGCGCAAGTTCCAGGTCCCCAACGTCTACGAGAGTCTGACCGTCTACGAGAACGTCGCCGTCGCAGTTCAGCACGTGCTGCCGACACCGGTTCTGTTCGGCAGACGCGTCGCCGCCAGGATGAGCGAGCGCATTGGAGACGTGTTGCGCGACGTCAGCCTCGCCGAGAAGCGGGAGATGCCGGCTGCCTATCTCTCGCACGGTGAGAAGCAGTGGCTCGAGATCGGCATGGTGCTGGCCAGCACGCCGAGGCTTCTGCTGCTGGACGAGCCAACGGCGGGCATGACCTCGGAGGAGACGAAGAAGACCGTGAGGCTGATCCGCGACCTGTCGGCGCGGCAGCTCACGATCCTCGTGATCGGTCATGACATGCAATTCATCCGAGCGATCGCTCACAAGGTCACCGTCCTGCACAAGGGACAGGTCGTGGCCGAGGGCGACATCGGCGAGATCGAGACCAACCGGCTCGTCCGCGATATCTACCTGGGAAAGGTGTAGTGGGTGAACGCCAGCGTGCTTCACGTCGAGCAGCTCGATACGGCCTACGGTCAGACGCAGATTCTGAGGGGTGTCAGCTTCGAGGTTGGGCCACGGGAGATCGTCGCCATTCTGGGTCGGAACGGCGCCGGAAAGACCACGCTCCTTCGCTCCATCATGGGGCTGACGCCGGCCCGTTCGGGTCTCGTGCAGTTCAAGGCCGCTGACATCACCAGGCTCCCGACGTACGAGATCGCCGCGCTCGGGATCAGCTACGTCCCCCAGGGGAAGCATATCTTTCCGCGCCTCTCGGTCGCCGAGAACCTCCGGCTTGGCGCGCGCTTGCAGCGCTCGGCGAACAAGGTGGTGCGCCCGGAGGTCCTCGCCTACTTTCCTGTGCTCGAGGAGCGGCTCGCCCAGCATGGCGGCACCCTGAGCGGTGGTGAGCAACAGATGCTCGCCATCGCGCGCGGGCTCGTGGGCGATCCCGACCTCCTCATTCTCGACGAGCCGTCGGAGGGTCTTCAGCCGAGCCTGGTCACGGCCATCCAGGGGATCATCGGTCGCGCGTGCCGCGAGCAGGGGGTCCCGGTACTGCTCGTCGAACAGAATCTCGGCTTCGCCCGGGC
>WNEQ01001719.1_pt1 | contig 11531 bp, 9 predicted proteins | sample 5399971 | NCBI WGS metagenome assembly WNEQ01 (sample SAMN13153330, study PRJNA577476) | soil metagenome | isolation source: 20 cm grassland meadow soil 2 days after 1st rain plot 5 | place: USA:California | collected 2015-09-18
GATGGACGTACACAGGATTCAATGGGGTCAACTTCGGCAACTTCTACGGCGAGGGTCAGGACCAGAAAACCCTCATGGTTGCTACTACCCCCACAAGGCTCAAGCCAGCAAGCCTTGCGCAATATCAGCAGCAGGCGTCCGGGTCCGGGGGCGCGTAAAAATGCCAACAACGATTACAGAGCCAGCGGCAGACGTAGTTATCCTGGGGGTCGGCTACATGAGTGGCGTAATAGCCGCCGAGCTTTCAATTGCAAGTCTAAACAATAACAAGAACTACAAGGTAGTCGCCATAACCAAAGGTCCCTACTGGGATTACGTAAACGACTTCTCAACCACAAAATATGATGAGTGGGGAGTCGGGCTAGGACGGAAATACGACAGCCCGCTTCCTCTTCAATCGACGACGATCAGGAATACCCCTTACCAGTTCGCACTGCCCGTCCGACGATATACGATGCCCATTCAGTATCACGCGCTTGGGCATGGAGTAGGCGGCGCAGCTCAGCACTACGGCGGAACAATGGGACGTCAGGGCCCATGGGGATACCAGATGTTATTACAAACCAACACTAGGTATCCGGGCACCATTGACACGATCAACCCGCACAATGACCTTGAGGACTGGCCTCTTCAGTACTACCAATACGAGCCATACTACGTACAGTGGGAGAATGCACACGGACTCTGCGGAAACTACAACGGGAGTATTGACAATCCGGGGTCTGACGCGAGCGGCTATCCCTGGATGAGCCAGAACTACAAGCTTCCTCCTCATCCCCTCACGTCGGCTGCACAGTTATTCCAATCGACTGTTTCGTCTGCTCCGTTCAATTATCATCCCTTTCCCCATGTAAACGCTCTGGCCTCACAGCCCTACGTCAACTCGTACGGCGTACCCGTTAACCCATGTGTCTATGACGGTTACTGCGGTGGTCCCTGCGACTATGCATGCGAGACTGGCGCTAAAGCAAATGCGGCATACAGAACCATCCCTGCGGCTATGAAAAGTGGGAACTTCACTCTAGTCGTGAATAGTTTCATTTTCCGACTGGACACCGATCCTACTAGTGGTTTGGTGACCGCTGCCCGGTACTACGATCCGCAAGGAAACGTGCACATCCAACCGGGAACGGTCTTCTTCAACGGTATGTGGGGTTACAACATGATCAGAATAATGCTACTCTCAGGTGTCGGCGCACCCTATGTTTGGAATTCGGATCCGACCTTGGTCTCGGGTACCGTGGGAAGAGGTCTGACCAACGGCTACTCGCCATTCAAGGGTACAAACGTGTCCGGAACTCTCTCCAACATTGGCGGGAACGCCTATCCCGCAGGGAATGCAGGCGGTGGCAGTGTGGACATTTACGATCTGATGGACGATAATTTCGACCACACCGGTTTGGGCTTCATAGGAGGGAGCCAGATCGGCGTGGGCGGGTACCCGGGAGGAGGACCTGGCAATATTACATTCGCGGGAGGAGTCTCCTCAGCGAGTATGGGACCCCAATTCAAACCAAGCCAGAAAGACAAGTACTTGCAGACCAAGACAATCGTAAGCGCGACCCCCTTCGCTCCTGACCTTCCGACTAAGGATAACTACGTTGACCTAGATCCGCACTACGCAGATATCTACGGCGACCCGCTAGCGAGATTGACCTACGACTGGACTCAGAACATGTACATTGGAGCAACCTACCTTGCAAACAAGGTCAAGGACATCTTCACGAAGATGGGTGCTTCAAACGTCACCGTAAGTAGCACGGTATCTCCTGGAGCAGCACACAATGACTGGTGGGGCCACCACTTGAGGGGAGGATGCCGCATTGGCACGGCCCCGGCCTCATCAGTGTGGGACAAATGGAACCAATGTTGGTCACCCACAGTGAAAACACCTTTCAACATATTCGGCGCTGGCGAGATTACGAACACTTCAGGTGACACTGTCCCCTCTGGAACACATGTCGCCGGGCCGCAGTCCTATCGTGCCGCTGAAGGGATCAAACAGTATCTCGGGCTCATGACCCCCGGTCTGGTACCTTAGCAGCTCCACTCACAGGCTTTCAAGGAGAGGGCGAATGCCAGCCCTAAGACTCTCAGAAAAACCAAAGCCTATTGATCTACTCCAGATCCAGAGTAGAATCCCTAAACCAGAAGAACTTGTAGTTCTCAGCAAGCCGCTGCTTGATGCAACAATAATCATTGGAAAGGCGCTCATGGACTGCGAAAACAAATGGGCCGTTGGAGGGGATGTTGCAGAAGTAATATCAGGCGTCAATGTTCAACCTAATCACATCACAATACTTAGTACCAAGGATGGATGCGAGGAGGTTGCGCGAAAGCTAGTCAAGTATCAAGTTGAGCCTCCTCATGATGTCGAGAGTGAGTTAGCTAGAGACGCCATAGTAGACCTGAAGCCCCATAAAGTACGGATCAAGAGCTACTCCTCTAGATTCGATGTTGAAGGTTCACAGCTCAACGTGCATGGGAATTTACGGATCAAGGTGGGCGAGTGGGACTGGGGAGACCCTCTCGACTTTGACCCGGACTATGTATACGTGCTAGGTGTGAAGATGCCAATTGTTCCTCTTAAGATGAAGAGCGAGCTCTATTCAGGTCTTGGATGGACAGACCGAGCGATAAAGATCCATGAAGCTGTCATGAGAAGCCGACATATGTTCGGTTAGACAAATATGGCAATAACTCAACAGGTCCTGCCAGTAACCCCTCAGATCCTCCAGAAAAACCGGGGAAGAATAAGTGGCAAAGAAGTCTGGCGACAGAACTTAACTCTTGCATCACTAGCCGCCTCCAAGATCGGAAACAGCCTAGGACCAAAAGGCGCGTACAAACTCGTAACCTATCACAGGGGTCCTGAAATGGTGATGAAGGTCACCAAAGATCCCGTCGATATTGTCGACGAACTAGGAATAGAGTACCCGGCGATACTAACTCTCGCGGAAGCAGCGAAGATACAGCGCCAGCACATTGGGGACGGAATTTCCACCCTCCTTGTTCTTGTCTCAGCACTGCTAGCCGAGGCCGACAAACTGATCGAGATTGGTTTCCATCCGAATACGATTCTCGATGGCTATCTGAAGGCAACTGAAAAATCAGCCGCGATCATCAACGAAATCGCGAGGAATCCTGCAAGCGACTTTGACGAGCATCTCTTGAAGGTGATCGATTGCGGGAGGGAACTTCTCAGTCCAAGGTTGAGGAGACATCTATCGGAGGCAATCAATCGTGTAGTTGAAAATGGATCGATTGACGTCAACAGGGTCCAGATCGTGAGGAAGCTCGGCGGCCAGAAAGATGATTCCGAACTGGTGCCCGGAGTCATAATCAAGAAAGGCCGGGCGCACCCGAGTATGTCAGATTGGGTCGACCAGCCAAAAATCGCGTTCCTAGCCAAACTTGAGGTGAAGCGGCTGGAACTAAAATCGGTAGACGAAGGTCCCTTCTCGGCCAAACTCAACATTACGAGCCAAGAACAGATTGAGGCTTTCAAGTCGGAAGAGGCTCGGCTGCGGGCCCTCTTGGTAGATATGGTGAAGGCGTCTGGAGCAAACGTCCTCATCTGTCGAGCGAAAATCGCGGATAGAATCTGCGACCAGCTAAGCAGGCGAGGAATCTTCGCGATACATTTTGTGGCTGCCGATGAGTTCGAGGCCGCAGCAAGAGCTACTGGAGCCCGAATTGTCGGCAATGCAGACCAGGTGCGCAAAGAGGACCTAGGTACCGCACGAAGACTCGAAATTGACAAGATCAAACCAGAAGAGATCTCAATTCTTCAATGCGATAGAGGCGCCTCCTTGCTACTTCGCGGCAGTAGTGTCGAGCTTGTCCAAGAGCTGGAAACGACTGTGAAGAGAGCGCTTCTCATCTTGAAGCATTCGCGTTCGAACCCGAGAGTGGTACCTGGGGGAGGCGCGATTCTCGTCGAGCTGGCCTCACAACTTAGAAGATACGCACTGACGTTTGAGGGAAGGGATCAATTCGTGATTGGTTCATTCGCTGACGCTCTAGAAAAAGTCCCCGAGTGTCTCTCACGCAACTACGGTCTGGATCCTATTGACATAATGATTCAACTCCGCAATCATCACGCCAATGGTAAGCAGGCAATGGGTGTTGGAGAACAAGGATGCGTCGACATGTATGATGCGAACATCATCGAGCTTGGCTCCGTAAACAGGGCCAATGTTCACCGGGCTTTTGAGTTGGTCTCTTTGTTGTTGAGAGTAGATGACTGTTTCTATGTGAAGGATATTCCAAAGTTCCATAAACAGTAGTCCAAATCGTTCAGACAAATCCTCGGTGCTAATTCTAACCATCGGACACTCAACGTGGGCAATAGATGATTTCCTTGACATCCTGAGAGCTCATAGCATCACGCGAATTGTCGATATCCGGACAATCCCGCGGTCAAGACACAACCCGCAATTCAACCAAGAATCGCTGTCCGAGAGCTTGAAGAAGTCCGCAATAGACTACCTTTTGGTGAAGCAGCTCGGTGGCTTGCGTCATTCGAGGGCGGATTCCCCGAATATGGGTTGGAGGAACTCTTCCTTCAGAGGATTCGCGGACTACATGCAGACTCAAGAATTCGTGGAGGGCATCGACCAACTGGTTGGGCTAGCTCAAGAAGGTCAGGTTGCCATTATGTGTGCCGAGGTTCTGCCTTGGCGATGCCATCGGTGGTTGATAGCTGACGCGCTATTGGTCCGGGGAGTTCAGGTAGGACATATCATGACAATCAAAACTCGATCCAAACACACACTGACAAAATGGGTTCATATCAAAGGTACCCAGATTATTTATCCAGGGGAGCCTTGAGCAGATTCATCTGCAATATGTGAATCGCAATGTCGTTCAGGACGTCGTTTGAATCTCAGCTGAGGAGTCGAATGGCTCGAGACATGGAAGACCTTTCTGTGTTGTGAAGTTCAGGCTTCAATTCCGCGTCGGGGCTAGAGTCGTATGGGTGAAGCCTTATGTCGAACCAAGCGTTCCTAACGATTGTGAGCGGGGAGATTGTTCTGACCGCTGAAATCGACATGTACGCTTGCCCAAACTGCAACTATGAAATAGACAGTTGTCAGTGCGCATGTCCCTACTGCGCGGAAACCGAAAACTGTGAATGCGCCGTTGGACACGACAAAGCCACGGGAGGTTAAAATGATGAGTCGCGCAAGCATCAAGGTCAATGATCTGTCTTGGATGACGGGAGGTCCGCAGGGCAGTGGGGTCGATTCATCTGCGAACATTTTCGCTGGAGCTTGCGTGCTGGGCGGGCTCTGGACCTTCGGGCTCCGAGAATACTATTCTAGCATCAAAGGGCCTCACAGCTACTTCGAAGTCAGAGTAAACGGCGACAAGATCAGGTCCCACGTAAACAACGTGGACGTCCTAGCGACGTTCGACGCGGAGACCCTCATTCGCCACGCAGAGGAAGTAGCTCCTGGCGGTGGGATACTGTACGATCCGACATTTGCTAATGTCGAGATCGACAAGATCGATTCGATCGAGACTCCTGTCGTACTGAGGATCAAGGCGAGACTGGCAAAGCAGGGTCTGCCCGGAACCGTGAGTGGAATCCTAGAAGAGGTGAAGAAAAGAGGCGTCAACCTGTTCTCGATACCCTACAATGACATCATTGCGAAGACGGCGGCCCAGATTGGAGAGCACCAGCTGAGCAAGCTTTCAAGAATCGTCAACGTCCTATCTGTCTCAGCCTCTTTCGGAATCCTTGGTTTTGACGAGAACTATCTCAACCAGTCCATCGAGAGAGCCTTCGCCAGCAAGAAGAAAGTTGTTGACATGAACGAGATAGGTGCAAAGCTCGCCTACGACGCCGCGAAGTCCCAGTTGAAACAGCCGTTTCCATTCCAGCTACAACCTATTCAGAACCAGCCGAGGCTATTGCTGATGGGTGTTGAAGCAGTTGCACTTGGGAAGCTGGTGGGCGGTTGCAGGGTCCAGACGTATTATCCGATAACTCCTGCTGCTGACGAGAGCGAGTTCTTAGAGTCGCACGGAAACTTCGATATCTCGGGGGGAAACAATCCGAGCCAAAGAGGCTCGATTCTAGTGACACAGACGGAGGATGAGATCGCGGCCATAACCATGGCGACGGGAGCTGCGTTGACAGGAGCGAGAGCTGCAACGTCCACGTCGGGTCCGGGCTTTTCCTTGATGGTCGAGGGATTGGGATGGGCGGGAATGAACGAGGTTCCGCTCGTCATAACCCATTACCAGAGAGGTGGCCCAGCGACGGGACAACCAACGAGACACGAGCAGGGAGATCTGAAGTTCGTACTCAGCGCCGCGCACGGAGAGTTTCCGAGGATCGTTCTATGCTCGGGGGACATGGAAGAAAGCTTCTATGACGCGATCAGGATTTTCAACTATGCAGAACGATTCCAGATGCCGAGCATCCACCTGATCGACAAGGGATTAGCGAACAACAGCATGACCATTTCGCCACCAAAAGGGGATCTAGTCCCAATTCAGCGGGGAAAACTGATCCAGGGAGACCATCAGGGAAATGGTGATGCGGAACCGTACAGAAGATTTGCTTTCACTGAGGACGGGGTCTCGCCGAGAGCGGTTCTCGGAATGCCAGGCTATCGTTTCTGGAACACCGGAGATGAGCATGACGAGGTGGGACACATCGAGGAAGACCCGGACAACAGGGTGAAAATGATGACGAAGAGGATGACAAAGCTGGACACGGCCGCGAAGGAGATTCCAGAAGAGGAGAAGATGAACTTCTTCCGCTCCTCCAAGAAACAAGCCGACGTCACAATCGTAAGCTGGGGATCCACCAAGGGACCCATACTAGACGCCATGAAGCTGCTGGAAAGAGACGGGATCGGAGTAGAGTTTCTCCAGATAAGACTCGTAAGCCCCTTCCCAACGGAGACTGTCAAGCAAAAACTGGCGGGAGCCAAACTATTGGTAGATATCGAACAGAACTATTCAGGCCAGATGGCAGCCGTGATAGCGGAAAAGACAATGATAGATGTCAAGAATAAGATCGTGAAATTCAATGGCAGGCCGATGTCACAGGATGAGATCTACCAATCAGTCAAACAGGTCTTGTCAAACCCTGCACAAAATAGGAGAGTGGTATTGAGGGCAGGCGCATAGGACTTGACAATATCGCTATTGTCAAAACTAACAACTCAAGTTCTCGACTGGAAAATGTCTGGAGTTTGGCTTGATACTGAAGGTAGCTTATCCTCTGTCATAACTAGGATGAAAAAAGGGGACAGGGTGGGTCAGCGTAGAGACGACGAGTTAGCTGTCTATCAGGACGAAAGGGAGGTCATGGAGTTTCTGCGCGATTTCCTGATCAAGTCAGGGATCTCCCATCCCTACCTATACCAAAACCAGAGGACGGGTGTATGGGCACTTAAAGTGTATCGGATCAAGGATATCGAAAGAATCATACAAGAAGTTGAACCCTACATTCTGACCTTGAAGAAGCGCCTGCAGGTGGAGAAATTTAGGCGGTCTCGGAGTGAGAGATATAAGAGGTTCTCAGAGGTCACAAATTAGATGGCGCTTAAGCTCACCGACCTCAAGACAGACGTCCACAACGACTGGTGTCCAGGATGCTTAACAGGAGATACACTTGTACTTTCGAACCCAGCGGTCAAAGCAATCCAAGATGTCCGACCAGGTGAGCGGGTCCTCACCGCTGCAGGAGAGTATAGAGAAGTTGTTGCAAGAATTCAGCATCACTACAGTGGTCCAATGTATCGTGTTCGAGCCAAGTGTTTTGGAGAAATCAAAGCGACGCCAGAACATCCCTTTGTTGTTGTTAGGAGAACATCAGGCAGACACTATCATAATAGTGACTTTGTGGAGGAAAGAGTGCAGGCTTCAGATCTCAGAGTAGGAGACTACTTCGTCTTCCCAGTGATGCAGAAGGTCGAAGACGCCGGAACATTTCCATTCAATTACGAAGAGAAAGCAAAGGACACCCGACATGGGCTACCGCCCTCGGTAGTGAACATTGATGCGGATCTCCTGCGATTAGCTGGCTATTACATCGCAGAGGGGTCTGCACACGGGAGGTCGCTGATTTTCAGTTTCAGCCAAGCGGAAGCATACCTGATCCACGATACAAAAGCGTTGATGGAGAGAATATTCAGACTAAGGGGCAAGCTCGCGGAGGCTAGAAAGAACGGTATCGACGTAGTCTTCAATTCTTCATACCTTGCGAAAGCATTTGAGGCGTTATTCGGAAACAGAGCTTGGAACAAGCACATCCCGCACGAACTCATGTTACTACCGCCCTCAAAACAAAAAGAGCTCATCAAGGGTTTGTGGCGAGGTGATGGAGACTTTAGAGATGCGAAGGCTAGATACAGCACAACCTCTGTCGTGCTTGCTGAACAAATGAAGCTTCTACTTCTACGTCAGGGCATCGTTCCAATAACCTCTGTTGAGCATGCACACCAAAATCACAAGAGTGCCTATAGACTGTATGTCAGCTACTCGAGGGACTACAACAAGTTAGCTGAAATTGTTGGTGTTCCAGCTCGCAAAGATACTAGCAGAGACAAGCGCTCCTCCGTAATTAGAAACAGCAGACTATATCTTCCCGTTTCTCAAATTGAGACTTTTCCTTTTGACGGGAATGTCTACGACCTTACCATCAACGACCCGGCCCACACTTTCGTAACAAGCGTCACAACCTCGGGAAACTGCGGAGATTTTGGTATCGAGGCTTCATTGAAAATGGCCCTGACAGAGATGCCGGTTGATATCAACAAGGTTGCACTATTCTCCGGAATCGGATGTTCCAGCAAACTTGTCCATTTCACTAATGCCTTCGGAATCCACACGCTACACGGAAGGGTACTAGGTTACGCCCAGGGCGCTAAACTCGCCAATCCGGATCTCGAAGTGATAGCGGTTGGAGGCGACGGTGACGGGCTCGGAATCGGAGTGGGACACTTCGTACACGCTGGAAGGCGGAACATAGACATGGCCTACATCATACACGACAACGGCGTCTACGGCTTGACCAAGGGACAGGCCTCTCCGACATTGCATCTGGGAATGCAGACGAAATCTCTTCCTGAGCCGAACATTAACAGTAATATCAACCCGATAATGCTCGCGCTCGCATCAGGGTTCACCTTCATCGCCCGTAGCTACGCGTACAATACGAGACATCTCAAAGAGATGATCAAGAAGGCCGTCGCCCACAAAGGCTTCGCCCTGATAGATGCGCTTCAACCATGTCCAACATACAACGACATCAACACGAAAGAGTGGTACGGCGGCGAGGACCGAATCGATCCAACAGCGAAGAGACCGATGCCCCGAACCTACGATCTAGAAAGCACCGGGTACAATGGTACGATCACTGCAGATATGAGCCAAGACGAGATTGACAAGAACCTTGTGCAGGTCATAGAGAAATCGAGAGAATGGGGAGACAAGATCCCGATAGGCATCTTCTACCAGAACGAGACGGTGCCGATTTACGAGGAACGAATCAGTGAAAGAATCCCCAGCTACATGAAAGAACCGCCTGCAAAACAACAAATCGGCAAGAGCGACGGAAAGTCCGTCGTGAACCTAGCTAATCTTTCGAAGGAATTACTATTCGAAAGCCTGGTACTTGCGCAGTAGCCAATTCCCTTTAGATCGCGTACGTAAGTGTTTGTTGTCAGCCTAACGAATCAGAGGGGACCTTACACGTTCCCCTAGACGCCTCACAACAGCAGTCCCGAACAGCGCTCCCAAGGCGCCCACGAGAGTATCCCCGACAAGAGCCGTGACCCATATGACTAAAAGTGTTGGAACTCCGAAGCCATGGAAGAATCCAAACAACTGAAGCATGGCTAGACCGAAGACAGCCATCGCAAGATTGCCCAGGGCTCCGGCAACGACGAATCGCTTCCTCGATAAGCTGTCGAAGATGTGATCTCCCGCGCGCAAAGTGAGGTCGAATACAAGCCCATTGGGAATTAGGGCGAGGGTAACTGCCAGTGGCGCCCCTGGTGTTGTTATGAGGATAAGACCGGTGACTGTTCCTAGAATGGTTGCGGACCAGGGTTTGCGTGTCAGCGAGACCAGGATCGTGAAGATTGCCGATATCAGAAAGAACAGGTCCACTTCTCTGATTGTATGTCCGAGCGTTACACCAGACACGTAACTATAGCCAAGATACAAGGCGGACATTCCCGCGACGAGTGCTAGGTCACGACTCGTGAAGGAGCCGCTCTTGTTGTCCATTCTCCTAGGCCTCTTGGAAAATTCTCTGGGGAGCTGCCTTACCCTGAAGTATGAAGGGTACTAGTCAATACTGTAGAGGACCGAAATAACGGTCGAGCTCGCAGGGATTGTTCTTCCAGGTCTGTAGATACCCTACTTGTGGCCGGCCATCCATTTCTTCTCTTCCTTATTCGGAGTGAGCTGGCATCCGGAAGACCAGAGGAAGGTTCTGGCTGTCGATGGACCTACGTGCTGAAATCTATCTTGGACATTTGTCTGCAAACGCTCCTCGTCTTTACCATAGGAGTCGATGTACTTCTTGACTGAACCGAACTCTTTCTCCAGTTTCAGGAACTCGCCTGCGTTATGGATCGTTGCCCGTATCTTCTTCTCATTACGGACGATTCCTGCGTTGCCCATCAACCTCTTGATGTCTTTCTCGGTGAACTTGGCGACTTTGGGAAGGGAGAATTGTGCGAATGCCTTCTGGAAATCAAGCCACTTGTTCTCGACCACGGTCCAGTTGAGTCCTGCTGTGAAAACAGACTTGGTCAGTCGTTCGAAATACTCAGCGTCGTCCTTCGGTGGTTTCATGCTCCTCGGAGACATGTTGTCTGAACGATGGATTTGCGATATTTATGCGCCCCGCTTTTTCCTGGTCAAGCCAGGCTTACTTGATACGCTTGGGGCAACCTACTTGGTAGCCGTCTACTACCAGGTTTATAATCAGGTCACAAGGCTAGAACCATAGATGGTCACTACGAAAGAGAACCCTCTCGGATTCCCAGAGCTCGTCGAATCTGGTGAGATCGAGCTCACGCCGAGGGATAGTAACATCCTCCAAGCAATCCAAGAAGAAGGCTTGACTGTCTTTGCATTCGACGGATTGAAGCGCCTTCTCGGCGTTCATCAGGAGATGTTGTCTAGGGTTCTCGACAGATTGGAGGATGAAGGTCTTGTAGAGAAGGTGTCCGAAGGGTATAGGTTGACAGTGAGAGGCAACCAACAGGCCCCTCGTCCTCTAAGCTCGACTCAACCACGGATCCCAATTGTCCAATCCCTACTCCCGCATGATATTGATGTTCAGAGGATAATCGCAGGACTCAAGGGGCGCTGGTTCGGAAGTCTACGCTGGCTAGGATACTCACAGAACGAGGAGGGCCTCGTTCTGAAATGGATCACTGAGGAGGACAGCATCCAGATAGATGCGAAGTTCACCGAGAACTACCTCAGCATCGACGCCAAGGTAGGAGGGGAAAGAGACACTAGTCAAGCAGTGAAAGCGTCGCACCAGC
>WNEQ01001725.1_pt1 | contig 11513 bp, 9 predicted proteins | sample 5399971 | NCBI WGS metagenome assembly WNEQ01 (sample SAMN13153330, study PRJNA577476) | soil metagenome | isolation source: 20 cm grassland meadow soil 2 days after 1st rain plot 5 | place: USA:California | collected 2015-09-18
GGAGCGACTTGTTCTGGGCCTTCCAGCCGAACCGCGCGATCGTTCCGTCGTTGCCGTTTCAGTTCGAGCGGCTGGAGATCCCGAACGCCGCCTTCAGAGCCGCGTTCGCGGTGCGGTTAGCGAGGATCGTGCTGTCCGGAATCTGCTCGATCAGCCCAGCGCCGAAGGTGGGCGTGGGGATCCGGAAGATGACGTTATCGGCCGCGAGCTGGCCCTCGAAGTCGTCCTGCGAGATGGGGCAGCCACTGGCGTCGGCCGTCCCGTCGTTCCGTCCGCTGACGACGAACAGCGCGTGGACGCCACCATCGCGGGTGCCGTTGGGCTTGTGCTTGAATCGCGCCTCCCGCACCGGCCCGTCGAGGGTGATGAACGAAGGCACGACGTTGAGAGCGCCGAAGGCGGTGGCGACCTCGACTTGTGGATTCACGGCGGGGCTCGTCCCGCCGATGGCCGGCTGGGAATGGCAACCGACACAGCTGTCGAGGTTGAAGCGCGGACCTAGCCCTTCCTCGAGCGGGTCGGCTTCTTGGAATTCCTCGAGCCCTGCCGTGAAGAGGTCCGGTTGCAACCCCGTCAGGCCGTCGAGCATCCTGCCCGCGCCCGCGGGCCCTGGGCGCACCCCGGGATCCCTCGCAAAGAACTGGGCGCTGGCTCCGACGGCCACCAACAGGACAGAGACGACGATGACGACGAGCGCGTTGAGCCTCGTCATGAGTGCGCTCCCATAACAGGTGAGCACGCTCCCGATGAGCGCTACGAATCACAGCCCTTGCGAGACCGAGGGAGCAACGCGTGTGCCACCGGCGCACGCGGTGCGACAACGCCGAGAATCCACGTGCTTGATTTCCGTGTGGCGGGACAACGTGGCAGCGAATCACCTGCGGCTGACATTTACGGAAATTGGCCATCGGCCGAAAATGATCAAGCGCTTTGACAGCGACGCCGGACTGGGGCATTGTCCCGGGGGGAATCATGCACTTCGGGATCTTCCTCGAGGAGCGGCGTCGTGGAGCGAGCGAGGCTCAAGCGTTCCGCGAAGCCGTCGAGCTGGTGGACGCGGCCGAGGCCTGGGGGCTCGACGGGGTGTGGCTCGGTGAGATCCACTTCAATCCGGCGCGCTCCGTGCAGTCGGCGCCCATCGCGCTCGCCAGCTTTGTCGCCGCCCGCACCCGTCGCGTGCGAGTCGGGACCGCCGTACAGATCCTTCCGTTGGGCAACCCACTCAGGATCGCGGAAGAGGTCGCCACCGTGGATCATCTCAGCGAGGGCCGCTTCGACTTCGGGATCGGGCGCAGCGGCTCTCCGCGCGCGTACGACGCGCTCGGCGTTCCCTATGCCGAGAGCCAGGCGCGCTTCCAGGAGGCGCTGGAGGTGATCCTAGAAGCGTGGAAGGGCGAGCCGTTCAGCTACGCGGGGAAGTTCTATCGGTTCGAGAATGCGACGGTGTCACCGCGCCCCTACCAGCTTCCCCATCCGCCGCTGCGGATGGCCGCCAATTCCGCGGAGACCTTCTCCTTCGTCGGCCGCGCAGGCTTACCCCTCTTCGTCGGGCTCCGCGACCTGGATGTCCCGGAGCTGAGGGTTCATCTCCAGGCGTACCGGACGGCCTGGCGGGACGCCGGTCACGCGGGGCGAGGCGACGTCTGTCTCCGCATCCCCATCTACGCCGGGACCACGGAGAAGGAAGCCCGCGAGGAGCCCTACGAAAACATCACGTACTTCTTCCGTCGTCACGCCGAGCTGACCCGGTCGGGGCTCGGGCGGGTCGACACCGGGCCCGCCGAGCGGCGCCGGGCACGGGTGGATCAGCTCGACCAACTGTCCTACGAGGAGATTCTCGAGACGCGCGTCGCGTTCGGCACCGCCGCCGCTCTGGTCGATCGCCTCGCCCGGTTGCGGGAAGAGCTCGGCCTGACCGGGATCGTCGCCGAGTTGAACCCCGGCGGACTGCTTTCGATGGACCACATGCGGCGCACCCTGCGCATCCTGACTCGCGAGGTCATCCCTTCCCTCAAGTGATCGGTTCTAAGCCCATGTCACAGTGAGCGGATGAGGCCATCGAGCTCAGCCGCCCCAGACGGCACGCGCGGTGGTGGCGACGACCTGGAGCTTCGCCTGCTGGGTCTCGGGCGAGATGCGGTTGCCCTCCAGGGTGGAGGCGAAGCCGCACTGGGGTGAGAGCGCGAGCCGCTCGCGGGGGACGATCTTGGCGGCCGCCTCGATCCGCTCCCTCAGCTCTTCCACGGTCTCGAGGCGCGGCTTCTTGGTCGTCACGAGGCCCAGCACCACGATCCGGTCGTCGGGCACGCTCCGGAGCGGCTCGAAGCTCCCGGAGCGCTCGTCGTCGTACTCGAGGAGGAAGCGCTCGAAGCGGGTGCGACGGAACACGCGCTCGGCGATCGGCTCGTAGCCGCCGCTCGCGTAGAACATCGACTGGTTGTTGCCGCGGCAAATGTGCAGGCCGAAGGTGACGCCGGGATGGTCGCCGATCACGGCGTTGTCCATCTCGATGCAGGTGTCGACGAGCCGCTCGGGATCGCTACCGCGCTGACGGTAGCCCTCCCGGATCGAGGCGTCGAGGAGCGCCGCGTACTGGGGCGCGTCGATCTGGATGTAGGTGCAGCCCAGACGCGCCAGTTCCGCGACCTCGCGTCGGGTGAAGTCCACCACGTCGGCCAGATAGGCGTCGCGCGTCGCGTAGGCCGCGCGCGACCTGTCCGGATCGTAGTACGCGGCCGCCTGCTGGGCGCTGATGAGCGTCGTCTTGCCGGGGCGGCGGGCGTGGCCGCGGAGGTAGACCCACTCCTCGGCGCACATGCTCCGGCGCCAGCGGAGCCGCTCGACCACCACGGGGCGCTTGAACACGAGCTCGGCGCCCTGCTCGTTGCGGAATGGGATGGCCCAACCGCCGAACTTGTCGAAGCCGTCGAGCGCCTCGATCAGGTGACCGAAGAAGGCGTAGCGCCGCATCTCGCCGTCGGTGACGACCGCGAGCCCGGCTCGCTCTTGAAGCTCGATCGCCTCGTCGACGGCCCGGTCCTCGAGCCGCTTGAACTCCGCCGGCTCGAGGCGCCCTCCCTCGAGGCCCTGGCGCGCCTCGACGAGGTACGCCGGGCGCAGCAGGCTCCCCACGATGTCGCTCCGGTAGGCCGGCATTCTCGCGGCGGTCTCGACGCGGGGCCGCTCGCTAGGGGATGAGCCCGTAGAACCTTCCGGCGTTCTCGCAGGTGATCTTGCGGGTGACGTCGGGCGGCAGGTGGCCGAGCTGCTCCTCGATGTACTTCGACGACTCGGGCCAGACCCCGTCGGGGTGCGGGTAGTCGGAGCCCCACATGAGCGTCTCCACGCCGATCTCGTCGATCAGCCTGGTGCCGATCCGGTCGAACTGGAAGGTCGCCTTGCACTGCCGACGCCAGTAGTCGCTCGGCTTCATCGTGAGGCCGAGGTCACGGAAGCGGTCCTCCCACTCGAAGTCCATTCGGTCCAGCGCGTAGGGTAGCCAGCCGATACCGCTCTCGCCGAAGGAGATCCGGATCCCAGGGTAGCGCTCGAGGACGGCGGCACCGATGACGGCGGCGAGGATGTTGATGAGGTTCATCTGGAAGCTCGAGACGGCGGTGAAGAACGCGGCCCGGCGAGTGAGACCCTTCTGTTGATCCAGCTTGCCCGGGGGAAGGGAGGGGAAGGTGTGGAAGTGGAGCGGCAGCTTGACGTCGTTCACGGCCTTCCAGAGCGGCTCCCAGCAGGGATGCCACATGGGCTCCATGTCCCAGGAGCACGAGAGCTCCATGCCCCGGAGTCCGAGCCCGGCCACGCGGTAGATCTCCTTGACCGCGGCGTCGATGTCGCCATAGGGCAGGCAGGCGAGCCCGATGTAGCGGTCGCGGTCGTGGCGGCAGAAGGCCGCGAGCCAGTCGTTGTAGATGCGGAACATCTCGTTGGCCGCCTCGTGGTCGTTGAGTCGCGTGGCCGCGCCGAGGATGCCGAAGATCACCTCGGCATCGACGCCGTCACGGTCCATGTCCTTGACGCGGAGGGCGGGGTCCGTCGGCCGGCGGATGCCTTTCCTGCCGTCCTCGTAGAGGCCCGTCGACGCCATGACGTCGACACGATAGTTTTGCCCCGGCACGTGCTTCTGCCCCGACGGCCCCACGCCGCAGACGAGCCCGAACGTTCCGCCGTTCTTGCAGGTCCAGTACGGCCCGTCCGGCCCCTCGCTGACGAAGGGCATGCGGTCCCGCATCGCCGCCGAGGCATTCGCGGTGAAGAGGTCCGGCGGCAGCATGGGAAGGTCGATGTGGCAGTCGGCGGAGATCCGTGTGTAGCGCATGTCGCCCCCCTCGGTGATCGGGCCTCCTGGCCTGGCGGCCGTCCCGGCCGACCGCGCCCCAGACTAGCACGGTCGGTGCAGGAGCGCGCGGGCCCATCTCACCGATTTGTCTGGCCCGGCCCCGAGGCGGGGCGGTGAAACCCCGCGTTCCGTCCTGGGTTGAACCCCCGAGAGGCGTGGGCAATCGAACCCATGGCCATTTGCGCATTTCCCGCCACGAGAACGAGTGATTGACCGGGATTGCGCCTTCGTTGCGCGTCTCCTAGTGTGAGAGGTGACCCTGATCAGGGTCGACGCAAACGACGAATGACAACGACACGAGGCAAACTCAAGAAGGAGGTAGCGGCAATGAGCGAGTTCACTCTCAGCGTTGAGACGCTCGAGGAGCGCATCGCCCCGACGCTCGTGGTCGGCGTCGGTGCCGGTGTCGGCGTCGGCGTCGGTGCCGGCGTTGGCGTCGGGACCGGAGGCGACGGTGGCTGTGACTGTGAGGAAGAGGACAGCTGCGATTAGTTCCTGACGTCGATGCTTGATCGCAGCCTCAAGAGGAGGTAGTGGGGACCAGCCCGGAAGGGCCGCTGGTCGGCCAGAGGTTCTTCCGGGCCGGTTCTCGCGCTCTCGCTCCGGCGGTCTGAGGGATTCGGGCACCGATGACATCGGGGGAGCCCAAGCTCCGGAGCGATCTCGTCATCAGCCGCCAGGACGGCGTTGTCGTCGTCAAGGACCCGATAGCGGGTCGGTTCTTCCGGTTCAGAGAGGTCGACCACTTCGTCGCGAGCCAGCTCGACGGCGCCACCTCGCTCGGAGAAATCTGCGAGCGGACCCGACAGAAGGTCGGCGCGACTCCGACGCCCGAGGTGGTCGAGGGATTCGTCGCGACACTCGGGCACCTCGGGCTGCTCGAGACCGTAGCGGCCGGACAGGAGGCCTCCGTCCCAGAGTCCCGTCGGCTTCGTGGGGATCTGTTCCATCTGAGGCTCCACGCCTTCGATCCCGATCCCTTGCTGGAGCGCCTCGTCGGCAAGGTCCGGCTCTGCTTCACGCCGTACTTCGTCGCCGTCTCTTCGCTCGTGATCCTGGCATCGCTGGCCATACTGATCGGGCACCGGGCCGACCTCGCGCGCGACCTCACCCGTCTCTATCGCGTCCACACGGTCCTCTTGGTGTGGCTGGCCATCTTCGGCGTCGCGGCGGCGCACGAGTTCGCGCACAGCCTCACGTGCAAGCACTTCGGCGGCCAGGTCCGCGAGATGGGTGTCCTCCTCATCTACTTCCAGCTCGCCTTCTACTGCAACGTGAGCGACGCGTGGCTCCTCCCCGAGAAGTCGAAGCGGCTCTGGGTGACGCTGGCCGGCCCCTACGTCGAGCTCGTGCTCTGGGCGATCGCCGTCCTGACCTGGCGGTTCACCGGCGCCGACACGTGGCTCAGCGCGATGGCGCTCGTCGTGGTCGTCACCTCCGGCGTCAGGCTCGTCTTCAACCTCAACCCACTCATCAGGCTCGACGGCTACTATCTCCTGAGCGACGCGCTCAGTCTCCCGAACCTGAGAGCGCGCGCCTTCAGTTACGTAAGCGCCCGGCTCGCGCGCCTCCGGAGGTCGCAAGGCCCGACCCTTCTGGAAGCGAGCCCGCGGGAGCGACGGATCTACCTCGCCTACGGTCTCCTGGCGGGCGGTTACTCCGCCTGGCTCCTCGGCGGGATCGTCTGGGCGCTGACACGCCTTTTCACCGAACGAAGCCAGGGCGCCGGGGCGGTCCTGTCCGCTGGGCTGCTCGTGGCACTGTTCCACGGCCGGCTCAAGCAATGGCTCCCGCGACCGGCGCTCCTGCAGCTCCTCGTCGCCCTCGGCCTCGTGCTGGTCGCGCTCTTCCTCGGGCGGACGGAGCTCACGGTCGCGGGCGAGTTCACGGTGACGCCGCGCCACGACGCTGCCGTCCGTGCGGCGGCGCGCGGTCTCGAGGCTCTGACGGCGGAGGTCACCGTTCCCGAGAACGGGATCGGCGACGTGCAGGTCGGTCAGCCTGTGGTCCTCCACGCGCGAGCCCTTCCAGAGACGAGCTTCGTCGGCCGGGTCACTGCCATCGTCCCGACCGCGGCCAAGGAAGGCGAGGCAGGGCGGGGGAAGGTCGTGAGGGTCACGACCGTCGTCGACAACGCCGAGCGTGTGCTGGAGCCGCCGATGACCGGGGACGCCAAGATCTACTGCGGAGAGCGGCGGATCGTCGACTTGCTCACCCGGCGGTTCGCCGGCTCCCTTCCGGCGAAGGGCGGGTCGTGGTGGTGAGCTACGCGCCCTGCGGCGGTCGCGAGAGGAGGGCGGCGGCCTGCTGGCGGCGGGCCTCGGCCAGCGCCTCGGTGTTCGGGTGGAGCAGTAGCCGGTAGAGGTGTTCGGCCGCCAGGGCGGGTGGAATCAGGACATAGTCCGCCCCCTCGACGTACAGCCGCTCGGCCGCGGGCAGCGTGTCCGCCGTGACGATGACGCGCGCGGCGGGTGCCAGGCTACGGGCCTGCCGCAGGAGGCGAAAGTTGTCGGTGCCCTGGAGGAGCCAGTCGGAGATGCTCGAGACGATGATCGCCGCCCGCTCGATTCCGGCGTGGCGCAGCGTCTCGGCGTTGCTGATGTCGCCGTATCGGCAGTCGATGCCGTCGGCCTGGAGCTGCTGCAGGGTCTCGGGATTGAAGTCCACTGCGGCGATCCGCCGCTTCATCGCCGGTCGCTCCCGCTCCAGGTGGCGGAGGAAGGCGAGGCCCTCACGCGACACGCCGAGGAAGAAGATGTCGGACTTCGGTGGCGCCGGCTCCACGGCCCGGTCTCGCTCCGGGCGGCGCGCGCTGAGCCAGGTGGGGACGCCGACGAACGCGAGCGCCCGGGCCAGCGCCGTCGCCAGCTCGTGGTTGAAGAGGATGGCGTAGGACGAGACGACCGAGGTCCCGAGGAGCGTGTAGAGCACGACGGACGCGAGCTCCCGACTCACGTGCCCGTACGCCGCGCCCAGCGTGACGATCACGAGCGAGAACTCGCTGATCTGGGCCAGATTGATGGAGACGACGCCGGCGGTACGGGCGTCCATGCGTAGCAGCGCGAAGATCGGAAAGATCGCCACGAAGCGGCTCGCCACGACGAACGCCGCCGCCGCCAGCGCGAGGAGCGCGAGCTCTCGTGACAGCACCGGGAGCTTCAGGCCGAGAGCGACGAAGAACAGGGTGACGAAGAAATCGCGCACGCCGAACAGGCGCGTGACCACCTCGGTGCCGTAGGGGAAGGCGGCGATCACCATGCCGGCGATGAGGGCGCCCATCTCTTTGGAAAGCCCGAGCTGCCCGGCGACGCCGGCCACGAGAAAGCACCACGCGATGGAAGTGAGGAGCACGAGCTCGCGCGATCGGGCAACCGACCGAAAGAGCCCCGGCAGGGCCAGGCGAGAGAGGACGACCGCCGTGGCGACCAGCGCCACGCCGGCTCCGAAGGAGGCGAGCAGCGGCACCGGCTCCAGCGTTTTCAGGTTCGGAAGGAACGTCAGGAAGGCGATGGCCCACAGGTCCTGGAAGATCAGGATCCCGAGGGTGACGCGCCCCGCCAGTGTTCCCATCTCCAGCTTGTCGAAGAGCAGCTTGACGACGATGAGGGTGGACGACAGGCTCAACGCCACCGCGAGGTAGAGCCCGTCGAACGGCCCACGCGTCGTCGCCGCCAGCCCCCCCAGCGTCCACCACGCGAGGGCCGCGCAGATGGGGAACTGGAGCAGCCCGCTCACGGCGATCGTGCGCCCGGCCTGCGCCAGGCTCGGGACGTTGATCTCCAGGCCGATGATGAACAGGAGGAGGATGAGGCCGATCTCGGAGATGAGCTCGATGCTCGTCTCGTCCGTGACGACGCCCAGACCGAGATGCGGCCCGAGCGCGACGCCGGCGAGGATGTAGCCGAGGATCAGCGGCTGGCGGGCGCTGCGGGCGACCACGGCGAAGACGGCCGCGGCGATGATGCTGATGCCGATCGCGAGGAGGAGATCCTGGGGGTCGCCACTCCTCATCGCTTCTTGAGCCGCACTTCTTCCAGGGGCGCCGACCACGGGTAGGGGTTGATGAGCATCAGCGCGGGCTCCTCCACCCGCGGCCCCACCCCGCTCGGCCAGATGTATTCGTAGATGGGCCCAAACCGCACCCGCTCGTGCAGGAGCTGCTGGATCTGCTGCAGGAGCGCCGAGCGCCGGCTCCGGTCGGTCTCGAAGGCCTGCTGCTTGTACAACGCGTCGATGTCGGGATAGCCGCCATAGGCGTAGGCTCCAGTGCTCGGCACGACCTCCGACATCCGCGACGCGGCGTTGCCGTAGAGCGCGCTGGTGCAAACACAGAGCCCCCTGAGCTTCTTCGTCGCGAGCGCCGAGAAGTAGGCCGCGCGCTCCATCGGCCGCATCTTCAACCTGATCCCCACCCCTCCGAGATACCCGACGATCGCCTCTCCCAGCGAGAAATACGGGGGAAGCTGATGGAGCTCGCCGGCGTCGAAGCCGTTGGGGTAGCCCGCGTCGGCCAGCAACTGTTTCGCCTTCGCGGGATCGTACGGGTAGGGCTCGATGGGGAGCGCGAACTCGAAGGTGCGGGGGACGAAGTTCCCGGCGGGCTTGGAGGCGCCCAGCGTCTCCGCGTCGCTCAGCGCCTGGCGATCGATCGCGTAGTTGGCGGCCAGCCGCACGCGCCGATCGTGCCAGGGGGACTTGGGGTCCCACTGCTCCAGGAAGTCCAGGAAGAACACCGCGATGCCTCCCGAGAAGGCGAGCCTGAGCGCGGGGTCCCGCTTCACCTCTTGGGCTTGCGGCGCATCGAGCAGGTACGCGACATCGACTTCCCCTCGCTTCAGCATCGCCATCCGCGTCGTGGCCTCCGGGACACTCTTGAAGACCAACCGCTTCACCTGCGGCACCTTGCGCCAGTAGCCCTCGAAGGCCTCCATGACCAGCTCGATGCCCGGCGTGTGGCTCACGAACCTGTAGGGTCCCAGCCCGACCGGGTGCTTCTTGAAGCCCTCGGGACCGACCTGCTCGACGTATTTCTTGGGCACGATCCAGCCCGCACCCGACACGATCGTTCCGTAGAAGGCCATGAAATCGGGCCAGGGCTCGTGGAGGTGGAAGAGCACGCGGGAGGGCCCGAGGACGGTCACCTCGCGCACCCTCTCGTGGAGGAGCTTGGAACCCTTGGCGCGATGGAAGCTGAACCTCACGTCCTCGGCGGTGAAGGGGTCGCCGTTGTGAAAGCGGAGCCCCTCGCGGAGCTTGAACTCGTAGACCCGCTGGTCCGCACTGACCGTCCAGGACTCGGCCAGGCTCGGCGCCATGAGGTTCCCGGGCATGGGCTTCACGAGCGCATCGTGCATGGCATACAGCACCCAGAACGGCGTGAGCTGGCCGACCACCTCTCCCGGATCGAACCACACGGGGGAGAGCGTCACGTACAAGGCCCAGCGCATCTCCCCTTCGGGCTTGGGCTGGGAAGCCGCTTCGTCGAATCGACCGCTCACAAGCACCGCGCACGCCAAGACGGCCACGGCCAAGACGAGCCGGAACGCGCGGCGCCGACTACCGTTCATGCACGCTCATCGTCATTTCAGCCGGAGGTCCTCGTAGGGTGCGGAGTACGGGTAGGAGGGAATCAGGGTGAGCGCTGGCTCCTCCGCTCGCGGTCCCACGCCCCGAATGAACCCGTTCTCCCAGATCGGCGCGAACACCACGCGCTCGTGGAGGATTCGCTGGATCTGGTGGAGAAGATCCTCACGCTTCCGTCGATCGACCTCTCTCGCCTGGCGCTGGAAAAGATCCTCGACCTCGGGAAGCACGCCGGACGCATACCTCCCGCTCCGCGTCGCGAGCCCCTCGATGCGGGTGGCGGCGTTTCCACCCGCGGCCTGCACGCCCAGCACGACGCCGCGGAGCTTCTTCTCCCCCCACGTCGACAAGAAGGCGGCGCGCTCCATCGTTCTGATCCGCGTCCGGATCCCGACGGCGCCGAGGTAACCACCGATCGCCTCCGCCATCGAGAAGTAGGGCGGGTTGGGCGTGAAGTCACCCGCGTCGAAGCCGTTCGCGTACCCGGCTTCGGCCAGAAGCTGCTTCGCGCGTTTCAAGTCATAGGGGTGGGCGTCGATCGGGAGCGCGAACTCCATGTGCCGGGGGACGATGTTGCCAGTCACACCGGCGAAGCCGAGCTGCTCGGCCTCGTTGATCGCCTGCCGATCGACGGCAAGGCTCGCGGCGAGCCGCACGCGCCTGTCGTGCCACGGCGACCTGGGGTCCCATTGCTCGGTGAAGTCCAGGAAGAAGACCCCGTTGGTCCGCACGGCGGTGAGCGTGAGCCCGGGCGTCCGCCGCACGTCCTCGGCCACGGGGCCGTTCAGGAAATACGCGATGTCCACCTCGCCACGCTTCAGGGCGGCCGCGCGCGTCGTCTCGTCGGGGACGCTCTTGATCACCAGGCGCTTGACGCTCGGCGTCTTCCGCCAGTAGGCCTCGAAGGCCTCGAGGACGAGCTCCACCCCCGGGGTGAAGCTGACAAACCGGTAGGGCCCGGCGCCGATCGGGACCTTCTTGAAGCCGTCGTCGCCGACGCGCTCGACGTACTTCTTCGGCACGACCCAGCCCGCGCCGGTCGCGGTCGTTCCGTAGAACGTCATGAAGTCGGGCCATGGCTCCTTGAGCTGAAACCGGACCCGGCGCGCGTCGACGACCTGCACCTCCCTGACCTTGTCCTTGAGGAGCTTCGCCGCACCGCCGCGGTAGCGCTCGAAGGAGAACCGGATGTCCTCGGACGTGACGGGATCCCCGTTGTGAAACCGGGCCGCCTGGCGCAGCACGAACTCGTAGCTGGTGCCGTCGGGCGACACCGACCATGACTCCGCGAGGCTCGGTGTCGTGAGGCCGGCGGGCATCGGTTTCACCAGCGCGTCGTGGATCGCGTAGAGGACCATGAACGGGGTGATCGCCGACTCCGTCTCTCCGGGATCGAGCCAGCGCGGGGCGAGGGTGATGTGGGCGGCCCACACCATCTGACCGTCCGGACCGGCCCCGGCCGCCGCCGCCCTGCCGGGGGCGGTGAGGGTCCAGGTCGCAAGCAGGAGGAGCGCCCCGAGCGATTGGATCTGCCGGCTCATCAGGTGCCTCCCCGGCGCCTCGAGCGGCTAGCAGGCTG
>WNEQ01001731.1_pt1 | contig 11499 bp, 10 predicted proteins | sample 5399971 | NCBI WGS metagenome assembly WNEQ01 (sample SAMN13153330, study PRJNA577476) | soil metagenome | isolation source: 20 cm grassland meadow soil 2 days after 1st rain plot 5 | place: USA:California | collected 2015-09-18
GGGCCGGCCGGAAGCCGAGGGCGTCGAGCCCCCGCCCCTCCACCATCGTGAAGATGCCGTGCTGGTCGAAGGCGAACAGCACGAGCGGCGCCCCGGCGATCACCGTGCGCAGCCGCTCCTTGCTCTCGCGCAGCGCCCGCTCCTGGCGCCGGCGTTGGGTGACGTCCCGCGCGTTGACGATCAGCTGCGCCGCACCGCCGCCATCGACCCGTGCTTGGCCGACGGCCTCGAGCACGCGCCACGAGCCGTCCCGGTGCCGGAACCGGAACTCCGCCGACTGGGGAGAGTTCGGCCGTCGGATCGTGCGGGCCAGCGCCTCGGCCACCACCGCAATGTCCTCCGGGTGCACGAAGTCGAACGCGTTCCGCTCGAGCAGCTCGCCGGGCCCATAGCCGAGCACGCGCTTCACCGATGGGCTCGCGTAGCGGAACACGCCGTTGTCGCCCACGATGGTGACGATGTCCGAGGCGTTCTCGATCAGCGAGCGGAAATGCTCCTCGCTGCGGCGCAGGGCATCTTCGGTGCGGGCGCGGTCGATCGCGGTCGCGAGCACATTCGCCACCGCTTGCAGGAAGTGCGTGTCGTGGAGCGTGAACTCGCGGCGCCGGCCGGCGTGGACCCCGAGCACGCCGAACGGACGCTCCGGACCTTGGATCAGCACGCTCAGACTGCTGACCACGCCGTGTGGCGTCAGCAATGGCGCGCTCCCGAACCGCGTGTCGGACGCCAGGTCCTCGACCACCACCGGCCCGGGGGACCGCAGCGCGTAGCCGGCGTGAGTGTCGGGATCCGCCGGCAGGATGGTGCGGCCGACGCTCCCGTCCCGCCACCCCAACCCGGCGCGCAGCAGCAGAGTCCGGCTTTCCGGGCGGAGCTCGAGCACACTCCCGAAATTGGCGTCCAGCGTCCGGGTGGCGAGCGCCACCGCCGCGTCCATGAGGTCCGCGACGGGTGCGCCGGCGAGGGCTTGCTGGCCGAGGTGCGCGACCGCCTCCTGCTGTCGCGCGGTGGCACGCAGCGTCGCTTCCGTCCGCGACAACTGCGCGTCGCGCGGATCGTCTTCGGGACGCAACAGCCGGAAGCGCGGTGTGCTCATTGAAGGGACGACAACCTTGCATTCCTTAGGAGTTTTTTCCACCGTAGGGAGCACGGCGCGGCAGTGCGCTCCATCACGCGCCGGTGCTAAGCGTCGTTCCGGCGATTCACCAAACTTCCCTAGAACCCCAAGAAACCGGGCGGGCACCGTGGAGCATGTGATCGTCCTCAAAGATCTAGCGACCATCTTCGCGGTCTCCCTGGTCGTCATCCTGGCTTTCCATCGGCTCAAGCTGCCCGCCCTCCCCGGCTTCATCGTGGCGGGCGTCTTGCTCGGCCCAAACGCCCTAGGCCTCGTCTCCGACGTGCATCGCGTGGAAGGGCTCGCCGAAGTGGGCGTGATCCTGCTGCTCTTCACGATCGGGATCGAGTTCTCGCTCAACCGGCTCAGGGAGATGGGCCGGCAGGTCCTGGTAGGCGGCGGGCTTCAGGTGGGATTGACGGTGGTGGTGGCGGGAGCGGTCGCCGCGGCACTCGGCCTCGCCTGGCAGGTGGCCCTGTTTCTCGGATGCCTGATCGCCCTCTCCAGCACCGCCCTCGTCCTCAAGGGGCTCACCGACAACGGCGAGATCGACGCCCCGCACGGTCGCCTCGCCACTGGTGTGCTCATCTTCCAGGACCTGTGCGTCGTCCCGATCATGCTGGCGCTGCCGTTCCTGGCCGGGCGGGCGAGCGGTGGTCCTGCCCAGCTCGCCCTCGCCCTCGGGAAGGCGGCCTTGATCGTCGTCGGCGTGACGATCCTGGCGCGCACGCTGGTCCCGCGCCTGCTCGCCGAGATTCTGAAGACGCGGAGCCGGGAGCTGTTCCTCATCGCCATCATCCTGCTGGGCACGCTGACTGCGCTCGGCACCGCGGAGGCCGGCGCGTCGCTCGCGCTCGGGGCCTTCCTCGCGGGACTCGTCATCTCCGAGTCGGACTACAGTCACCAGGCCCTGGCGGAGCTGCTTCCGTTCCGCGACGTCTTCATTTCGCTGTTCTTCGTGGCGGTAGGGATGCTGGTGCAATTCGACTTCATCCGCGAGCATCCTGTCCTGACGGTGGGGGGTGCGGCCGTCGTGCTGGTCGGCAAGACGCTGGTGGCCGGCGCCGGTCCGGCGTTGCTCGGTTACGCCGGGCGCGTGGCGCTGCTCGCCGGGCTGGTAGTCTCGCAGATCGGGGAGTTCTCCTTCGTTCTGGCCCGGGAAGGCCGCGGGATGGCACTCCTTTCCGAGACCCTCTACCAAACGTTCCTCGCCATCGCGGTGGTCACGATGCTGGTGACGCCGTTCCTGCTACAGAGCGGTCCGACACTGGTGCAAGGCCTGGAACGGCTCGTGGCGCTTGACCGGTTGCTACCCGGGCTCCGGCCGTCGGGCATCGCGGTGGCGGAGCAGCAGCTCACCGACCACGTAATCGTGGCCGGCTACGGGCTGAACGGCCGCAACCTCTCGGCGGCGCTGCGGGCGATCGAGGCGCCCTATTGCATTGTGGAGTTGAACGCCCAAACGGTGCGGCAGGCCCGATCGCGCGGGGAGCCCGCCTTCTACGGCGACGCGACCCGCGAGGAGATCCTGCGGGCGTTGGGCTTGGAGCGGGCGCGCATGCTCGTCGCGGCGATCTCCGACCCCGCGGCGACCCGGCGCATGGTTCGCGTGGCGCGTGGGCTCAGCCCCGCGGTTCACATCATCGCCCGCACCCGTTACGTGGTGGAGGTCCCCGAGCTGCTCCGCTTGGGCGCGAACGACGTGATCCCCGAGGAGTTCGAGACGTCGATCGAGATCTTCGCTCGAGTGCTCGCCTACTACGGCGTCGCGCGCGCCGAGATCGATCGCCTCGTGGACCAGATTCGCGCTTCCAACTACCAGGCGTTTCGGCACGGCACCGAACGCGGCGAGCCGTTGCGCCTCGGCGCGGTCGGGGGCATTCCGCAGATGGCTCTCCGCCGCATCCGCCTTCCCCCCAACTCAGCCTTGGTGGGGCGGAGCCTGGCGCAAACCGGCCTGCGAACCCGAACCGGGGCGCTGGTCCTGTCGATCCAGCGCGGCTCGGCCGATATCGCCACTCCCGACCCTGAGTTCGAGCTCGCCGCAGGCGATGTTCTCCTGGTGGTCGGCCAGCCCCAGCAGCTCCAAGCCGCCGAGCAGCTCGCGATCAGCGGCTGAAGTGGCGAGCGACGTCGCAACGGGCGGGCGCCCGGCGCCTGAACGCGCGCCTTGTGTGCTGCATCACGATTTCTTGGGCGTAGTGCACTCAGGGTCTCGCTTCGGGGTGTCAAGCTGGCCCGACGTAGGCCCGAATAAACGCCGAATAACTAGGGAAATTGGGCATTATCTCGCGAGTGCGCGCTCACTTCGGCGTGTAAAGCGTTGCTAGGCATGCTATTACACCTGCACAAGCCCCCTCCAAGACTTGGAAGTCGCGTAGCTGCAACATGTTCCAAAACGCGCTGGACACCGGGTACCGGACCGGGTCTACATTTCCGCCATGCCAATCCCCCCCCTGTACGGCCATGAGGGGATACGCAGCCGGCTGGTAGGCGCCATCGCCTCCGGCCGGTTGCCACAAGGGCTCCTGTTAGAGGGGCCACGCGGTGTCGGGAAACAACGCCTGGGCCTGTGGCTGGCGCAGACGCTGTTGTGTCGAGGTCGGGGAGAAGCCAAGGAGCAGCGGACGGGGGAACCGTGTGGGCAGTGCCAGGCTTGTAAGCTGGTGACGAGCCTGTCGCACCCGGACGTGCATTGGTTCGTGCCGGTCGAGCTCTCGAAGAAGGGCGCCGACGCCGACAAACAGCTTGATCTCGTGGCGGAGGCGCTCGCCGACGAGATGGCCGCGCGCCGTGAGCAGCCGTTGTACGAGCCCCCGTCGGGGCTGGCCAGCCACGGGATCGCGTCGGTACGGCTGCTGTTGCGTCGGCTGGCGCTCACGCCCGCGCTGGGGCAGCATAAGGTCTTCATTGTAGGGGACGCGGAGCGCCTAGTGCCCCAGATGGGCGCGGAAGCGGCGGCCAACGCTCTGCTCAAGGCGCTCGAGGAGCCGCCGGCGGACACGGTGATCGTGCTGACCACGTCGGAGCCGGACGCGCTGCTGCCGACCATGCTGTCTCGCGTCGTGCGCGTTCGCCTGGCACGAAATGCCGACAGCATAGTGGCAGTGTTCGCACAGCGAGAGCTGGGGTTGAAGTCAGAACGCGAAGTGGCTCAACGGGTTGCGGCTGCGGACGGGTGCATAGGCAAGCTCCTTGCATCTGGACGGCCCGGTCGAGGACCGGAGGCGGCGGACGCGTTTCGCGCTACGGCGACTCAAGGGGCCGTGCAGCGCTTCGCCTTCGCGCTGAGCCAGGCGCCCTTCCAGGCGCGGGGCGGGTTTACTGAGATGCTGGACGGGCTGCTGGAACGGTTACGAGACCAGGCGCGACGCGGTGGCGAGACTGGCAAGGTGGTGGAAGCGATGGCGCGAGTGCTCGATGCGCGCGAGTTGGCCCAGGGCAACGTGAATCCGCAGCTGCTCGCGGCCGTACTGGCGGATCAGCTGGCGGAGCTGGCATGAAGCTTTCACATGTCGATGCCGCGGGCCGGGCACACATGGTGGACGTAGGTGACAAGCCGATCACCGTCCGCGCCGCGGTGGCGGAAGGCACCATCCGGATGTCGGCCGAGGCCTACCGGCTGGTGGCCGAGCAGGCGATCGCCAAGGGCGATGTGCTGGCGGTGAGCGAGGTAGCCGGCACCCTGGCCGCGAAGCGCACGGCGGAGCTGATCCCGTTGTGCCATCCGGTGGGCCTGGACCACGTGGAGGTGGATGCGAGCCTGGATGAGACGTTGCCGGGGGTACGGGTGCGGGCTTCCGCGCGGGCGGTGGGGCGAACCGGGGTCGAGATGGAGGCGCTGACGGCCGTTTCGGTCGCCTTGCTCACCGTCTACGACATGGTCAAGGCGGCGGATCGCGGGATGCAGATCGAGCGGGTGCAGCTGCTCGAGAAGACGGGCGGCGTGCACGGCGACTGGCGGCGGGCCGCTGGCGATTGACGAGGAATTGATGGCGCGGCGCTAGCCTGGGCCGCACGGACTTACCTGTGAGGGCTATGTACACGAAGACGCAGAAACTGATGCTACAGGGAACTCTCATCCTGCTTGGCGCCTTGGTAGTCAGCAGCCTCGGCGGGTGGGCGCGGCGTGCCACGGCCGACGATCAGCCGGCGGCAGCGACGATGCCCGCGACGCTGGGCGACCTGCGCTCGCTCGAGCAGTCGCTCGAGGCGACGCGCGGGGAGCTCGCCGTCGCCCGGCTCCAGCTGGAGCGCGCCAACGCCATTATCGACTACTCGACGCACTATCATATCGCCGCCGACCTCTCGGCCGCGATCTACGACGTCGCCTTGGCCGAGGGCGTCGAGCCGGGGCTCGCGTTCCGCCTCGTCAAGACGGAGTCGAACTTCAACGCCAAGGCGAAGAGCAAGGTGGGGGCGCTCGGGTACACCCAGGTGTTGCCGAGCACCGCCCGGCTGTACGAGCCCGGACTGACCGTGCAGCAGCTGTACGACAAGAACACGAACCTCCGGCTCGGCTTCCGGTACCTGCGGGACCTGCTGGAGCGCTACGAGGGGACCCCGGAAGCGAAGCTGCGCCTGGCGCTGCTGGCCTACAACCGCGGCCCCAGCAAGGTCCAGGAGCTGCTGGACGCCGGGCGGGATCCGCAGAACGGGTACGCCACGACGGTCATGAAAGGCTATAGGCGGAAAAGCTAGAAAACGGAACACGAGGTACGTAACACGAAAGGCGTAGGGTCGAGTGGCCCTACGCCTTTGTGCTACGTGTCTGTGCTACGTCTGCGTCTGTGTCGTCATTTTTGCGGGATCTTGATGACATCCCCCGCCCGGATGACCGACGCCAGAGTGAGGCCGTTGTAATTGAGCAACGCCGTCAGGGGCACGCCGTAGCGGCGCGCGATCTCGCTTGCCGTCTCTCCCGTCCGGACGCGGTAGCTCCCGGTGCTCGCTTCCGTACGGCTCACGCGGCGGTACCGGGACTCGGGTGGAATGGACCACGCAGCGGCCGGCACCACCCGCCCGCTCATCGGGATGATGATTCGCTGACCGACGCGTAGCGCGTGGGCCTTGAGGCGGGGGTTGGCACTCTCGATCATGGCGACGTTGACGCGATAGCGCTTGGCGATCTCCGACAGGGTCTGCCCGCGCGACACATAATGATCCACGAACGTGATTCGCTCGGTCACGGGCAGGCTGTCGTACCGCTCGGCGACGTGGGTCCCGCGACCGCGCGGTACCCGCAGCACGACGACGCGTCCGGGCGGCGTGACCCCGCGGACGAACTGCGGGTTGAGCTCGAGGATCGCGGCGACGCTCGTGTCCGCGAGTCGGGCGATCACGTCGAGCCCAGTCGCGTCGGCGATGCTGATCTCATCGAACGCGAGCGGGGGCAGCGGTTTGATCTCGTCGAATCCGTAGCGTCCCGGTTGCTTCGCGATCAGCGACGCGGCGATCAGCTTGGGCACGTAGTCTCGCGTCTCACGGCGCAGGTAGCGACGGTCGGCGAGCTGGAAGAAGGTCAGATCGCTCACGGAGTCGGCTTCGCCGCCGCTGCCGCCGCGGCCCCCCGCTCCAGGCAGGCGACCGATGCCGCGCTCGATCCGCCCCACGCCGGCGTTGTACGCAGCCGCCGCCAGGTAGACACTGCCGAGCCGCTCCCGCAGGTCCGCGAGATAGTTGACGGCCGCCTCGGTCGCCTTGAAGGGATCGCGCCGCTCGTCGACCCACGGATCGACGGTGAGCCCGTACAGCCGGGCCGTGCTCGCCATGAACTGCCACATCCCGACCGCCTTGGCGCGGCTCACGGCGGTATTGGACAGCCCGCTCTCGATCAGCGTGAGATACAGCAGGTCTTCGGGCAGACCCTTGGCCCGGAGCCGCTCGCGGATCATGCCCTCGTAGCGGCCCAGGCGCCCCAGCCAGATCTCGAAGCGGTCGCGTGAGTCCACCTGGAAGAACTCGAGGTACTCGAGCACGCGCCGCTTGGTGGCGAAGCTCGAGACATCGATATCGAAGGTGGGTTCGGGTGAAGGCGCCACGCCGATCACGGCCTTCCCCTCGGCCCCGAACAGTCGCTCCGCCTCCCGCTCGACCTCTTCCCGCTTCACGGCGGGCGGCGCCGAATCCCGGTGGGCGCGCAATGTGTCGGCGCGGGGGGGCCGGTGTAGGCTGTCGAGCACCTGCTGGTCGGCCGCCGAATCCTGCGCCACCTGCGCGATCGCCGCCCCGAGCGAGTCGACCGTGCGCGCGACCGCGCTGTCGTGTGCCGCCGGCGCGAGTGCGCCGGCATGGGGCCCCTGAGCGCCCCCACAAGCGCCAGCCGCCAGGACGAAGCACGCGAGCGCACCTCTCAGGAGCCCACGCTTTAGCGTGGGAACATCAGATGCTAGCAAGCTCGCTGGCATTTCGCCCTCATCGCGTCGCAAAGAAATTCCCCAGTATTCGGTTCGTTGCATTCAACACCGCAAGAGCCGCGCCCCGTGGGGCGTCGGTCTCGGTCAGGTACGCACCCACCAGCCGCGAGGCCCGCGCTTCCTGTCGCGCCGACAACGACACGATGACCACCGTGGCATCGAACGCCCGCACGGCCTTCACCCCCAGCAGCTCGAAACCGAGCTTCGGCTGGACCACCCGTTCGAGCGCCCGAACTGTGGCAGCTGCGCCACACCGCAACTCGCCCGCCTGCGAGATGATCCCTTCGGACTCGCCCGAGAACTCCCGCCCGTCGGACGACGCCAGGACTACCTTCGCCCGGCAGCGCCCGCTCGCCAGGCGCTGGAACTCGAAGTCCTTGAAGCGCAGGCGTTCGTCGCCCGGCGCCCCTCCCCCGCCGATCGGCGCTACCATGGGGCCAGTCAGTCGAACCGCACTTCGATCTGCTGCTTCGCCGAAGCGTCCTGCGGCACGTCGACCACATCCACCTCCAGTTGCGGTCGCCCCTGCGGGTCGCGCTCCGCCGACACCACCAGGATGAGCCCGCTCTCCAGTGCCACCTTGAGCTGGCGCAGGTCGGACCGTACGGTCACCTCGCGCACCAACTCGCCCCGTAACTTCGCCACGGCGCCCACGATGCGGCGCAGGGTCTGCACCCCGAGCGAGCTCACGCCAGCCGCTCGGCCAACAGCTGCGAGAGGGCCGTGTCGGGGATGCGCTCCGCCTGGATGAACAACGACGACTTCGAGGTGGCCTCGAGCGGGTACAGGGTCCAGAACGATCGCCCCGCGCGCTCGGAGGCCGCGCGGAACGACAAGACCAGCTGCCATGCCTCGGTGTTGGCCGGGCGCTCGGCCACCGCGTCCACATGCCAAACTTGATCGCCCAGGGCGATCACTCTCCATGGCATGGATCACCTCAATGCGAGCAAGGGCCCGAGAATATTGGGCTAACCCAAAGTCCTGTCAATAGTTGAGCCTAGATTTGCCGAAATCGCGCAGGACGGCTGCAATCCAGCCGCCCAGGGCCCTGCGGGCTACCGGGACTACGGTGGGGGGGGGAGGTCAGTCCCCTCGTGTGGCGAGTGCCTTGAACCGCTTGGCGAGCTCCTTCGTGACGGGTCCGGGGACCCCTGCGCCAATCACCCGGGCGTCGAGCTTGGTGACGCCGACGATCTCGGCCGCGGTGCCGGTGAAGAACATCTCGTCTGCTGTGTAGAGGTCGTAGCGGTTGAGCGGCACTTCCTCGACCCCATAGGTCGCCTCGCGCGCCAGCTCGATCACTGCGTCGCGCGTGACGCCGCGCAGGATCCCGGCATACACCGGAGGCGTCTTGAGCGTGCCGTTCGTCACGGCGAACACGTTCATGCCGCTCGCCTCGGCGACGTAGCCCGAGGAGTCGAGCATGATCACCTCGTCGACGCCCGCCGCGATCCCCTCGACCTTGGCGAGGATGTGCCCCAGGTAGTTGAGCGACTTGATGCGAGGTGAAACGCTCTCACGGTGGTTGATGGGCGTGGCCGCGGTCAGCGCCGTGAGCCCCTTGTCGTAGCGGTCCGCCGGCCAGAGCCGGATGGAGTCGACGATCAGGATGATCGAGGGCTTGACGCACTTGCGGGGGTCCAGCCCTAGGTCACCGATGCCACGGGTCACGACCAGCCGGATGTAGGCGTCTTCGAGCCCGCTGCGGGTCACGGCTTCTCCCACCAGCCGGCGCAGCTCGGCCTTCGCCATCGGGATCTCGATCCACGCGCCCTTCGCCGAGTCATAGAGGCGATCGAGGTGCTTGTCGAGGCGGAACACGCGCCGGTTGTACACGCGGATTCCCTCGAACACGCCGTCGCCGTACAGCAGGCCGTGGTCGAACACCGAGACCTTGGCGTTTGCCTTGTCGTAGAACTCGCCGTCGATCCAGATCGTGGGTGCCATCGTGGGTGCCGTGGGTGACGGGGCGGAAATATACCGCCATGCACGAGTCGTCGGCTACGTGCGGCGACGCGAGGTGGTTACGCAGTGACCCGGGCGGGGATCGAACCCGCGGCCTGCGGATTAAAAGTCCGCTGCTCTACCAACTGAGCTACCGGGTCGGACCACGCCCAAAGTTCACATCGCTTCCAGGCTGGGACAAGCCAGCTCGCCGTGCGAGTGCTCGACCGGCGTGGCGAGTCCTACGATGGCGCCCACCACCAGGGTTGCGGGCGGCTCGAGCCCAACCTCAGCGACGCGCTCCGCCATCATCTCCAAGGTGGCGGTGACGGTACGCTGGTTGGGCAGCGTCGCGCTCGCGACCACCGCTGCCGGAGTCTCACCCGGCATGCCATGCGCGATCAGCCGAGCGGTGATGTCGGGCAGGGCGCGCAACCCCATCAGGAACACGAGCGCGGGAAGGCGCGCCAACGCAGTCCAGTCGAGATCCGATGCCTCGCCGCACTCGTGTCCGGCCACGACCGCGAAAGCCGACGCGTAGCGCCGATCGGTCATCGGAATGCCTGCGGCAGCCGGGGCCGCGATCGCGGAGGTCACGCCCGGCACCACCTCGTGCGGCACTCCGGCGGCGCGCAGCGCCTCGCACTCTTCCGCTCCCCGGCCGAACACAAAGGGATCTCCCCCCTTGAGTCGGACGACGCTCCGACCCGCCCGGGCCGCCGCGACGAGGAGTGCGTCGATCTCCCGCTGCGCGGTGGCGTGGGCCCCGGTACCCGCCCGCTTCCCGACGAAGATGCGCTCCGCCCTGGGCGGGGCCTCGGCCAGAAGGTCGGGGTGAACCAAGCGATCGTACACCACGACGTCCGCCGAGCGGAGGAGTTCGAGTCCCCGCCGGGTGATCAGACCCGGCGCTCCCGGACCCGCACCCACGAGGTACACGATCCCGCCCGGCTGCGTGTTCGCAGCCGTCGGCGCGGCAGCGTCGCCCTCACCCGCTTGCACCAGGTCCGCGATGCTCCGGCGCGCGCCCGCCAGGTCGCCCCGACGCACGAACTCGATCGCATCGGAGTCGACAATGCGATACCACAGCCGAGTGCGTGCTGGGGCGTCGGGGACGCGCCGCGCGAGCTCCGCCCGGACTTCGCCGAGCAGCCCGAGTAGCGTACCGTACTCCGGGCCGACCAATCTTCCGATGCGCTCGCGCAGCCGCACCGCGAGCGCGGGACTCTTCCCCGCGGTCGACACCGCGATAGCGACGTCGCCCGCGCGGTGGATCGCCGGCGCGATAAAGCTGCAGTGGGCTGGATCGTCCACGGCGTTGAGCAGGACTCCGCGGGATTCCGCTTCCGCCCACACGGCGCGGTTCACGGCGCGATCGTCGGTCGCCGCGATCGCGAGGAACGCACCGGCCAGGTCACCGGGTCGATAGGGCCGCGACGCGAGTGCGATGCTCCCGGCGATCGCCAGCTTCGCGAGGCGGGGGGACACTATCGGGCCGACGACCGTCACCCGGGCCCCTGCGTCGAGCAGGCCAGTCACCTTCTGCTCTGCGACCGCGCCGCCGCCGACGACTACCGCCCGGCGCCCCCGCAGGTCGAGAAACGCGGGATAGAAGTGCGTCACGTTGACGCCTCCGCCACCGCGTCGCGTCGCAGCCCGTCGAGCCCGGCCCGGCGGCAGAAATCTCCCAGACCCTCATCGGGCGATCGCTCCGCGCGGAAGCGCTCGAGCAACGGCCGAACGGCGGCGACGAGCCGGTGACGCGGCGCGAGGTCCGCGTATGGTTCGGCAAGCTGGGTCCCGAGCACGCTGCCGCCCACAAAAATTGTGTACTTGTCTGCCGACCGGCCCACGAAGGCGAGGTCCGCCGTGTAGGGCCGCGCACAGCCGTTGGGACAGCCGGTCATCCGCACCGTGAGGCGCACGTCGCCCAGCCCGAGGCTGCGCAGCTCGCGCTCCAGCTCGTCGATCACGCCGGGAAGCACCCGCTCGGCCTCCGCCAGTGCCAGACCGCACGTTGGG
>WNEQ01001732.1_pt1 | contig 11493 bp, 11 predicted proteins | sample 5399971 | NCBI WGS metagenome assembly WNEQ01 (sample SAMN13153330, study PRJNA577476) | soil metagenome | isolation source: 20 cm grassland meadow soil 2 days after 1st rain plot 5 | place: USA:California | collected 2015-09-18
GTCGATCTCCCAAAGCTCATCTCCTCCAGCGCGCCCGTTGGGACGTTCAGCACAGGCACGAGAATGCTCGCGGTGAGTTGGCTCGTAATGGAGATGCCTTGCCGGATTATCTTGAAAACTCTGAGGGCGACGCCAAAGCCATCCTCCGATTTCCTGACCCACTCGCCCTCGGGTACCCATGTGATTGAGTCCTGGAAGGAGGCAACCTCTTCAGGGGAGTCGCCGAGGAGATAGATGGCGTCCGCAGCCGCGGGCGCTCCGGAATCAAAGGGATCCCCTGTCCGATACACATAGACGGAGAAGCCGCCGAACGAGTGAAAGCCGGTCGTGAGCCCCGAGCCGGAATCGGGCAACGCCGACTCGAGCGCCTCCATGTCCGTGGAGAGGCGGGCCACGATTGTCTCAGCGCCTTCCTGGACGCGGGCGATGGCCGCGGCCGTGCTAAGCAACGTGGCGTTCAAGGCGAATCTCGTGACTCTGGTTGCACCGGTGTCCAGCCACATCGGCATGAGGACCAGCGTCGCCATCGGCACGCCGTTTCGCCGAACGACGTTTTCCTCCCGCGCGATCGTCTCGGGAATGCGTAACTGGAACGCGTACGCGTGATCATCGATAGCCGCGCCCACTGCCAGGTTCTGGTAGGAAGGCGACGTCGCAGGGAAGTCGGCCCCGTGGAAGAGCGAGTACACCAAGGCCGGCACGACGGTCTCGCTTCCGAAGTCCGCATCCGGGCGAATCGAGAACTGCAGGATGAACCCCTGGGGTCTGCCAAGCCGAATCGGGACTTCGAAGGAGGTATGATAGAACAGTCCGCCCGATTCGTCGCGAATCGGCACGTCCCTGACGTTGACGAAGTCTACGTTGGACGCCCGATCGTCGTGGATGTACTCGAAGCGATATTGACGCGGCTCCCAGAAGTCGCAGGCTCCGTAGTTGATTGTTGCCGTGCCAAAACCTTGCTGACCTAAATCGTCCGCCCCGGTCGCGGTGAAGTTCTCCTCTCCGCCGTCGACGAGGACCTGGTTGATCGTGGCCACGACATTCTCGATCGACTCGTCGCTGCTCCGTGTTGCGTCACTCGTGTGGTCGGACAGGAACACGCAGGAGCCGTCGTCGATGCGATACGTCCAGATGCTCGCGGAGACGCCTTGGACGCCGAGCGCGTGGAACCTTTGCGTGAACCGGATCAGACCGGGCTCGAAGGTCGTTTTCCAGGGCACCTCCCAGAGCTCCGTGGGCGAGAGGTCCAGGCCGTCGATGACTCCATCTTCGTCCGTATCTGACAGGAGGGGATTCGTCGGTCTTCGATTCAAGCCCGTGACCTCATCGAGATCGGAGAGCCCATCCCGGTCGGTATCGGGATCCGTTGGATCCGTGATGAACCCGTACCGCGAGACTCCGTCCCACTCCTCGTTGTCGGCCAGTCCGTCCCCATCCGTATCCGCCGTCACAGGTGACGTCACGAGCGGGCGTTCCACCACAAGGCCGTCAATCTCCGCGCGGAACGCGCGGGGTGTCACCTCGAGATAGTCGGAAAGGGAGTCCTCGTCCGTATCGGTGAGCGTGGGATCCGACCCATACCTCAGGCGCTCCCGACCATCGGCGAGACCATCCCGATCCGTATCCGAGTCCGTGGGGTCCGTGAGAGACACTCCCGCTCCCGGGAGGAGTTCACCGCCGTCGGGGAGTCCGTCATTGTCCGTGTCGAAGTCGAACGGATCCGTGCGGATGCTCCGATCGAGCGACACGCCATCAATTGTAAACCGGAACGTGCGCGAAGCGATCTCTTGGCCATCCGAGAGGAGATCCCCGTCGAGATCCGGGAAGACCGGTACGGTGCCGACTGTCGTTCGCTCGGCGCCGTCAATGATTCCGTCTCCGTCCGTGTCTGGAACTTCCGCGACGGTCCGGGACGCGAGGAAGACCGCTGCACTCCGGACTATTCCGGTGTCCACGCCCCAGTTCCGAATGGTAACCTGCCAAGTGTGGACGCCGGCCAAATCCGCGAGTGCGAGGTCGGACCCGACGAGACCGTTCACCTCTGGCAAGTCTCGAGACTGGGCGACATCGAGGAGGAGATGGACCCCTTGCCCTGAGTGGCTGATCTGGGGACGCCACGGGACCCGGAAACTCTCGAACACTTCGACGAATCCACCGGAGGAGAGAGGCACTACCCGGGCGATGGGATTGGCCGAGAGGGCCGGGAGGTCCCCGCTTGTCGTCCCGGCTCCGAGGTTGCACGCGGGTGAACAGGGAGGCGGGGGTGCATTGTCTTTGTTGTTCACCACGGCCGACACGGACCGAATCGCCTCGTTGCCTGCGTGGTCTCTCGCGCGGACCTCGAACGTGTGCAATTCGTTCGTGAGGTCGAGCGTCTCGTAAACGAAAGCATAGGGCTCGTCATGGCGGACGTCGACGAGGTCCCCATCGATCCACAGCTCGACGACGGCGACCCCTTGACCATCGAAGACATCCGCGTCAATCTGAGCAAGGCCGGTGAGCGTGTCCGTCGTGCTCGGGTGGAGGAGCGACAGTTCCGGAGGGCTGCGGTCAACGAATAGCAGAATGTCGCGTGAAGATCGCGGCGAGCTCCCATCGCCGTCGGGCGAATCTGCAATGACGACAAGATGGTGGACCCCTTCCGCCCATGCATCGGAGTCCCACGGAATCGCGAAGGCGCCGGTCGGATCCACCTCCACGGTTGCGACCATTTCCCCATCCACCCGAAGGCGGACGACCGAAATTTCTCGCGCCACACTCCCGCGAACGTCGACCACCCCGCGGGCTGACGATCCGTACGATGGAGTGAGAATGGCAGCTCCGCGGACGTGCAAGCCGGGATCCCACAGGAGTTGCATTCGAGGGCCCGCGGGTCCCACAATTGTGAGCGCGATCGAGAGCTCATCGGAGCGCGGGTGGTCCATCGCCAAGTCCACCGCCGCGGCGGCCACGGAGCCAGCGACGACCGGGGCCTCGATCTCGATCGTCGTGAGCTCCCCTGGGAGGACCTCTCCGGCGATCGGAGCAGACCAGGCCCGCGCCGCGTAGATCCTTGCCTCTTCCTCGAGGTCCTGGAGGCTGTCTCCATCGGTGTCCCTCGCGCCCGTGTCGACAAGGAAGTCATCGAAGTAGAGAGAATACCAAGCTCCGGTCAGCCCGGCCGCGCAAAGGAAGCCGATCGACACTTTCACATACTCCGCAGACAGCCAAGGAGCCAAGGGAAAATCGGCTGTGGGATTCCGGCCGTGGTCGGTCCAGACATTGAGGGCGCTCGGCGCAGGCAGTACGACGTCGGACAGGGTCGGTGCGCACCGTCCCGCGTTACGGCTCGCGTGGTACGAGGTGATGTATCGAAACCGTCCGAGGGCGTGGTAGCTCGCATCGAGGAGATCGAGGCTGATGCCCGCCGCGTACGCGTCCCACGGGGAGGTGACGACGTCCTGCAATCGGTCGTACAGAAGGGACACGCGCAACTCCGTCATCGGGGCCTTCCGCGTCGGGTACAACGCATAGCCATAGGCGGACCCGAAGTCCCGCACGGCCCAGCCGCGAATGTCCACATGGAAGGCACGCGTCCCGGACCGTCCGAATCCCGAGACGTATCCCGCCGAGGCGCGATCCCCGAGATTGAAATGCGTGAATGGAAGCCAGAAGTCATCCTCCATATCGTCAATGAACGCCTCGACGGATCCAGATCCCGCGAGCAACACCCCAACGAAGCCAATCGCTACGACTAGTCTCCATGAGCCGCGCATGATTCCTCCCCCGAAGCACAGGGCCGTGGCCCCGGCACTCCCTCCGGTTCGTGATTCGAGAGCCAGCTATTTGAAGGTACTCTGCAGATGTAACAGTCCGGTCGGAATGAGAAAGGGGATCAATCCGGCGTCGAGTGTTCTAGTGCCTGCCCAAGTCGGATAGGAATAGCGATAGGCGCAAGGAATATAACGGTGTAATACTTCGGACAGCCCGGAGCGAAGGACGATGGCCGCTTACGCGCATCCCGAAGTCTTGGTCGACACGAGCTGGGTGAAAGGGCACATTGGCAATGAGACCGTGCGGATCGTCGAGGTGGACTATGACCCGACGCCGAACTACAACCTTGGGCACATCCCGGGGTCCGTCCTGATCGACTGGAAGAGGGATATCAACGATCCGGTGCGCCGGGACATCGTCTCGAAGGAAGGGCTCGAGGCTCTCTTCGGCCGTCTCGGCATCTCGAACGACCATCGGATCGTGCTGTACGGCGACTTCAACAACTGGTTCGCGGCGTTCGCGTTCTGGGTGTTCAAGTATTACGGAGTCGACAATGTGGTCCTCCTCAACGGCGGTCGGAAGAAATGGATCGAGCAGGACCTGCCCGTGACGAAGGACGTGCCGTCGTTCTCGGCGACGACGTTCACGGCGAAGGAACCGGACGAGACGCTTCGCGTCTACCTCGCGTACGTCCGGGAGGCGTACAAGCAGGCGGGGAAGATCCTCGTCGACGTGCGCGGACCGAAGGAGTTCAGCGGCGAGATCCTCGCGCCGCCGGAATATCCGACGGAGCACGCGCAGCGCGGCGGACACATCCCCCGAGCGAAGAACATCCCCTGGGCGCAGGCCGTCAACGAGGACGGGACGTTCAAGGCGCCGGAGGATCTGAAGGCCCTCTACGAGCCGAAAGGCGTGACGCCGGACAAGGAGGTCATCGCATACTGCCGCATCGGCGAGCGATCGAGCCACACGTGGTTCGTCCTGAAGTACCTCCTCGGCTACCCGGACGTCCGGAACTACGACGGCTCCTGGACGGAGTGGGGGAACCTCGTGCGCACGCCGATCGAGAAGCCCTAGGCGCGATCGAGCTATTGAAGGAACGTGTGGTAGAGAAAAATCAAGAGTCGCGTACAAGTTCCTCCAGAGCTTCCCGGAACTTGGTCGGATTTGCAAGGTCCCGAACCTCGATAGAGAGCACTGCCTTGTCAGAGCTCCTCGAGACGGCCACGATGCTTCCATATTTGACCTCGAGCCTAGCGCCTTTTAATTCATCGGGACGGACGACTCGACGTCCTTGTCGAAAGACTCCTTCGTGGCTAACCGCAATCCCAAGACCACGTCGCGTCTCTATGACTAATCCCCAAACTATGAGGAGCAGGAACAACGTCGTCGCTACCAACCAGAGGATGATTCGAGGAACGTCCAGGGCGTAGGATGACCGAGGGTTGGCAAGGGCCGTCACGACAACAAGCGCGCCCGCCAGCACGACCACCGATGAGACCAGACGAAGACGCCTCATCTTAACCAGTCTTGCGAAACGCTCCTCGCGGGCATTGTCATAAGTCAAATCAGAGGATTCTCGCGTAAGCTCACCTCAGCTGGTGAATGCCTGGACCGCCGCATAACCGAAACTTCCGGCGAATTTGCCCTCATCAAGGAAACCCCATGGTCCGGGGAGCTGGTCGATCCAGCTTGTCGTGCCCAAAGTGACAATTAGCCCGATCCCGCTCAGAATCGCGCCCAGGATGTTTAACTCATGAACGTGGCGCGACAGCACCGGGATTCAGTACGGCCCCAAGCGTAAAGCAGGAATACCATCTCACTACCTCCGAGGGTCACCCCAACGTCCGGAACGTGGCGGCTCCTGATGGAATGGGGAAACCTCGTACGGACGCCAAATCGAGAAACCTTGAGCTTCTGGCGACAACCGCGCACGGCCGGGATGTCGATGAACCGAGGAAGTGCAGCTTCCGTCATTCCCCTACGGATCTCCCTAGCTATCTGACTCGGCAACATAGTCCGAATGGGGTTCCAACCGCTTCCTTAAGTCTTGTTTCGGACGCTGGTCCGAGGTCACTATTAACCTACGGAAGCCCGCAAGCTGTCAACCCCGAAGATCTCATTACGGCTGCGCACGCAACTCGAGGGTTTGTCCTAGACTGGGGGGCCGCGCAATCGACTTCGGGCAAGAATGTAAATGCAACCGCGAGAGAGACGGACGTGATCAGAAAGAAGATCAGTGAAAGTGACCGCCAAGTGCCTATGTCAAACTCGGAATTCATGACCTGCACGATCAGGCCGCGCACCAAAACAAGGGTAAGAACTGAAAAGAAGGCAATCATGAACCACACCGGTATGAGATCCCGTGCCCGGAGACGCCTCCTCCCCGTGGGTTCAGATGGAGATTCCGGATTCATTAGTCCCCACATACGAAGCGATACCGCCTCAGGGCCGACGAAGCCCACGAAAGTGATCGCGTCCTCAACATCGCTCATGACTGCTGTAAGTACTTTTCGGAGGGTCGCGGTCGGCGAAGTACCGAACGCCTGCGTCCTATTTTGGGGGCCCGCGCAATCGACTCCGGGCAAATAGAGCGAATAGGAATGCGAAAGCACCGCACCCAATCATGTAGAAGACCGCGGAAACAGATCGCCAAGCTCCAACGTCGAATTCAGAATTCAGAATCTGCAAAATCAAGACACGCGCCCAGATGACTGTGGCCACCCCAAAGAAGGCGATCATGAACCACACTGGTATTAGATCGCGTGACCGATAGTGCGTCTTGCCCGTCCTTTCAGATGCGGAATCCGTATTCATTGGTCACCAGATTCGAATCGGCCGAGCGAGCGCTCGGGACAGAATCGATTCCTACGAACGCCACGAAAAACGCGATCGCCAAAAGGGACGTCAAGAGCCCGAGGGTCATCCGCATGAACGCGAATTCCATCGCAAGGCCAACCACCTCCAAGTGCGACGGGAGAGATAAAGCAGGAATACCGTCTCACTACCATCGAGGGGCATCCGAACGCCCAGAGACAGGACGGCTCCTGGACCGAGTGGGGGAACCTCGTACGGACGCCGTTCGAGAAGCCTTAGGCCTGCTTTGCACGGACCGGTAGAAACAGAACCCTCGAGTGGGCGATCGGCGGGCGAACGTAACCTCGCCATGCCCTTCGCGCGCTCCGACAGCCTGACCCCGGAGGTTCGCGAACTCCTGGGACAGGACGAGAGTCATCTCGCCGCCGCCGACAAAGTTCACATCGGCGGGAATGCATCTCTTTGCGGGGAGGCGTGTGTTTATTGCCGCGAAAGTGACTCTGATGGTGAAGGACGCTGAACGCTCCGTGAAGTTCTACCGGGACGACCTCGGTCTACGTCAAAAGGTTCGATATGGGAACGACTGGGTCGAATTGGAAGCTCCTGGGACAGTCATCGCCTTGCATCCGAATCGGAAGCCTACGGCCTCCCCACCGCCGAAGACCATGTCGATCGGTTTCCAGGTGAAGGACCTAGAAAGAACCGTAGCGAAGCTCGAGAAGCGGGGCCTGACGTTCAAAATTGAAGATGAGGGATTTCTCCGCCGTGCGGATTTCGCGGATCCGGACGGTCACCGACTGTACCTGATGGAATTGCGGTAGTCAGGCGGAACGCACACCGCGCGTCGGGACATGGCCAGACGAAGGTAATCGCTTCCTGCCGGATCGACCGGCGGTCGTCCCACAGATGGTTTGTCCTCAAGTATCTCCTCGGATACCCAAACGTGCGGAACTAAGACGGGTACCAGACGGAATGGGGAAACCCCCTGCGGACCCCGATCAATAAGCCATGAACCATGCCACGGCCCACCCCCCATCCCAAAACTCTGAAACTCTCGCCCCATGCGCGCGAATGCCATTAACGAACGCAGAGGGTTATCGGTTCCATCCGCGGAAGAGCAATGCCGTGAGAAGAAGGGCCAGAGTGAGAAAAACTGGAGTCAACAGTAGAAGGGTGAAGCTCTGGTTCAGGTCAAATTGGTTCCGTGTGACAAGGAGGGCCATATTGACAAGGCCAAACCCGGCAAACACCCACATGAGCACAACGAAAAAAAGGACGGATAGACGACTCGACCAAGCAGGTCTCGATGACCCGGAAGCGGGCGTTGTTTTCTGCGGGCCACTAGACGGTCCGACGGTGCTACCAGTAGGAGATGCCATGATCATTATGTACCACGTGCTCTGTGATCTGCGCCTCCGTCGCGACGAAGCCGATGGGCAGGACCACTAGACGATGTTTGTCTCCCCCCACTTCGCGTCACCCTCTTGAACGCAATGTCGCCTCCTGGGATAAGGAGTGTCCTGTCCACGGGTCAGATCGGGGTTTGGAATCGATGACGAAAGTGCGCGCCCGAAGCCCCTGCCCGGATTCCATTGCATAGTGAGCGACGACGGTTCCTGGACGGGTGAGGCAACCTCGGGAGGACGTCGATCGAGGACCCTTGCAATCGAGCCGATGGCGACGCCGCCGGCGACGGGCTGATAACCCGTCTCACCGTTGCCGCTCTATGCCGAGCCCCACGAAGCAAGACGCGCAGACCCTGCTCACCTTGATGGATATCTTCCTCTCAGACTCGGTGCGCGAGGCTCGGAAGTGGTGGCGAACCTTGCCTGACGGTCTGAGCCTCGAGGAATTCGAGAAACGATTTCCCCGCGGCAGCGAAGGATGGGAACACTTCTCGACAATGGCGATTTTCTGGGAGACCTCGGGTTCCCTCATGCGGCGAGGACTCCTCCAAGAGGATCTCGCCTTCGACACGTTCATGGACGCCCCACCGTGGGGAAAGGTCGAGCGGATCGTGCGCGACCGCCGAAAACAGGAGAAGGCTCCCGCCGAAGGCGAAAACTTCGAATGGATCGCAGGAAGGGCGAGGACCTGGGTAAAGGCGCGAGAGGCGGCTCTTCGCAAGGCAGACGCTTCCTCTCGCCGAACACGGAAATAGAGAAACCCATTGGCTTGCCTCATCGGACCGGCGCCGCGGGCCCCCGCTGTATTCCCATCCGACTACGATCCCGCAAGAATGGATTAATAGCGAGCAGCCGATTCCGTCTCCATGGCAACTTACTTCGGGTTGTGGAAGGCGAACACGAGCCTTCCGCCTCCGCCAACCCCGGCGGAGCAGATTAAGCAGCAAGAAGGATTCGATGCATTGCTTCGTAGCCAGCTGAAGTCGGGACGGCTCCGAGAAGTACACGCATTCCTCGAAGGCGGCGCGGGATACTTCATCACGGGCGACGTCACCGAAGAACAAGCCTTTGAGGACCTGTCGATTTGGGCTCCGTTCGTCAGTTTCGAACTCCACCAGACCATTCCATTCCCCAAGGCGAGCGAAATCGTCCTCAAGGCTCTCAGCAAGCGGGCCGGAAAAGCGTAGCACCCGTCCGAGAGGATTCCGAATTCGGAGCTTTCGGAGTCGCAGCGAGCGGCCTCCACGCACTTACCGCTTAGCTTGGTCGAGCTCGCTCTCCGAAATCGCCACCCACGCCGCGAGCGCTGCCAATTTTTCCTCCGCGCGCCACGGACCATCGAAGCGGCGTCCCAGATTCGTCACGGTCCGCTTCAGGATGTCCTCCTCGTGATGGATCGCTCGGCTCGCCGCCTTGAAGGCCGACTTCTCGCCGAGCACGATGCAGGACAGCTCGTGCGATCGGAGGGTGTCCTCGACGACGGTCCGAAAGAGGTGTCCCTCCATGGCGTGGGCGCGAATGTGGGGGGAAAGGATGGTCGACGGATCGCTCAGGCTGCCCGTGACAATTCCGGCGCGTTGCGGATTCCAGCCGTTCCGGAGACAGTCCTTCAAGAGCTCCCCGATGGACATGGCTGCAGCGCGACGGACGACTCGCGCGCGTTCCTTGATGCGCCCGTCATCCGGTTCCAGATCCCCTTGCGCATCGTCAACCGCGTGGAACGGTTGCCGTGACTCCGGGACAGCCGGATCGCTCAGCTCGATTCTGCGAGAATGAAGGACGCTCGGGGAGGACGAAGGCCCGGAGAGCACCACGGCAGCGGCCCATCCGGACTTGACGCGGAATCCCACCGCGACCCTGGCCATCGCGGACGAATCGATGAACGCCGGAAAAAGATGCGCGACGAGCAAGGGCTAAGTCGTTCGACTGAATCTCGTGGTGGATGAGTCTCGAGCAGGTCTGTCAGACCCTGCCCCGGTCGAAAGAACCGTCGGTCCGGTGGATGGTCCGAGTCCACGTCCTAGAAGAAAATCCTCGCTCAAAACGAATCCAAGGTCTTGGTCGACAGATTCGTCTCTGTCCGCGTGTGAGAACGCTCCTCGCCCACCGGATTCGCGCGGCCGCCTCCGACCCGTCGGCAATCCGTATTCGAAATGGCAAGGCGCCCACTGGGTCTTGGCAACGCTCGCGGACATCGGATATCCGAGGGCCGATCGGTCGCTGTTCGCCATGCGAGATCAGGTTCTAGACCGCTGGCTCGCCGACACGTATTACCACGAATTCGATGCGAAGACCGAGGCGGAAGCCTACCGCGGAGTGGTGTGCCGCGGATCAGGAGACGGTGTCGGAGATGCGCTTCCCAACAGGGAATGCGCTCTACTTCTGCACGAAACTTGGTATCGCGGATGGGCGCACGGACGCCCTCGTCGAGCGACTACTACATTGGCAGTGGCCCGACGGCGGCTGGAATTGCGACAAGCACCCCAGCGCCGACACATCCTCGTTCTGGGAATCCCGCCACGCGATGCTCGGGCTTGCGCTTCATTCGACCCGGACGAAGAATCACGAGGCGAGGGAAGCGGCGACGCGCGCCGCGGAAGTATTCCTGAGCCGCCACCTTTTCATCGAGAGACACAGTGGTCGCGTCATGAACCCGGAGTTCCTCCGTCTCCACTATCCGCTCTACCACGGGTATGACAAGCTCGGAGGCCTGAAGGCCATGGCGGAGATCGGACGAATCGACGACCCGCGGTGCAAGAAGGCCTTGGATCTCCTCGAAGCGAAGCAGCTCGCCGGAGGCGGGTGGGCAGCCGAGCGACGGCTCTACGCCGTCGCCTCGAGCGTGAAGACCCAAGCCGAGTACGTGGATTGGGGCGTCGCACGACCCAGGGAAATGAACGAATGGGTGACGGCTGACGCACTTCATGTCCTCCGAGCCGCCGGGCGGATGTGAGGATAGGGTTAAGCGTCCCGCTCGATTTCCACCTGCGGTGATCCGGTGGAACGGAAGGCGAGCGCTCAATGGAACGGAGGCCTCAAAGACGGGAAGGGCGCGGTATCGACGGCGAGCGGTGCGCTGAGAGGCGTTCCGTACAGTTTCGCGATGCGATTCGGCGACACGCCGGGCACAAACCCGGAAGAGCTCGTCGCCGCCGCGCATGCGGGGTGTTTCTCGATGGCCCTATCGGGCGAACTCGAGAAAGTCGGCTATCGGCCGGATCGCATTGAGACGAAGGCGACCTTGAATTTCGACAAGACGGACGCAGGCTGGGCGGTCAAGTCGATCCACCTCGATGTCACGGCGAAGGTCCCCGGCGCCGACCCCGGGAAGTTCCAGACCGCCGCGAACGCGGCCGAGAAAGGGTGCCCGATCTCCCGCCTCCTGAAGGCGGAGATCACGATGAGCGCGAGACTCGCCTAGGATTCTAAGGCCCTTTTCACGGCTTGACACCCAGCGCTTCCGAGAGCGATCGTTTTCTCCCTTTTGCAGCGCCACGATGAGCGCGATGGTCGTGTC
>WNEQ01001734.1_pt1 | contig 11488 bp, 9 predicted proteins | sample 5399971 | NCBI WGS metagenome assembly WNEQ01 (sample SAMN13153330, study PRJNA577476) | soil metagenome | isolation source: 20 cm grassland meadow soil 2 days after 1st rain plot 5 | place: USA:California | collected 2015-09-18
CAGCCTGTAAGCCGGAGTTGTCGGCCTCTGGTGGTTGCTAAAGCGCCAATTGGGACTTTGCAGCCGCCTTCAAGGATTCTCACGAGTTCTCGCTCTGCCTCTCCCTCGGCCCGCGTTTGAGAATCCTCCGCACTCTCCAGCAGTCGAACAACTACTGTCGAAGTTCTCTTGGTTATGGGAGAGATGATTCCTTGTCCTGGCGCCGGGAGAAAATCGTTCAGGGGCAAACGCTGGGCGATTTTGTGCCTCAAACCTAAACGGTCCAGTCCTGCTTCGGCCAGGATCACCGCGTCATACTCTCCCTGTTCCACTTTCAATATCCTCGTCTCAACATTTCCCCGGATAGGTTCAGTCATGATATCCGGCCTGGCACGCTTCAGTTGGGCAACTCGGAGAAGACTGCTGGTTCCGACTATGCTTCCGGGTTTTAGTTCTTCTAATGTTTTGTTCTCTCGGCTCACAATTACGTCTGCAGCAGAGCCTCTTTCCGGGACCCCTGCAATTACTAGATCTGTATCTTCCTCGTAGACTGGGATGTCTTTCATGCTGTGAATGGCAAAGTCCACTCGGTCATCTAGGACTGCTTGGTTGACTTCTTTCTCAAAAATTCCTTTCTGGTCCATTCTGAAAAGGGGAGTGTGCTTGTCAACGTCTCCTTGGGTAATGATGAGGTTCTTTTCGATAGTTAGGCCCGGATGTTTTACCTGTAGTTTCTCAATGACTAAGTCTGTCTGGGCAATCGAAAGCTTACTGCCTCTTGTACCAACTCGCAAGAGCAATTTGGTCTACTCGATCGTTGCCCTAAACGCAGTGCCAATTGCGGTTAGCGAATCTTCGATTTGCTCGGCTGTATGTGATGTTGATAGGAAGCAGGTCTCGAATTGGGAGGGAGGAACAAAGACGTGGGATCGGAGTAGAGATTGGAAGAATTTGTGGTACAGGTCAGGGTTTGAGGTCTTGACGGATTGGTAGTCAACTACTGGTTTGTCGGTGAAGAAGACTTGAAACATTGAGCCGACTCCATTCACTTGAACATTGAGTCCTAAGGACTCGGCCGACTGGGCTATGCGACTTCTCAATATTTTTCCGGCGCTTTCGAGACTCGGGTAAACTTGGCCTGCACGTGTCCTCAAGGACTCAAGAGTCGCCAGTCCTGCTGCGACGCTCACTGGGTTTCCACTGTAAGTGCCCGCTTGATAGACTCCCCCCAAAGGTGCGAGTTTTTCCATAATCTCCCGCTTTCCACCGAAGGCCGACAGTGGAAGTCCTCCCCCGAGAACCTTGCCAAGAACCGTGAGGTCTGGCTTGACTCCGTAATATTCCTGAGCACCACCGAGAGCTAGCCTGAATCCCGTGATTACTTCATCAAATATCAGAACGATCGACTCTTCCTCAGTAATCTCCCGAAGACCCTCAAGGAAGCCCGGTGCTGGCAAGATCGGTCCCATATTTCCCATGACTGGCTCAAGAATCACAGAAGCTACCTCACCCTCATTGTCGCGTAGAATCCGTTTAGTGTGGTCCTCGTCGTTGTATCTTGCCACCAGAGTGTTCTTCACAGTTTCTTGAGGGATTCCCTGAGAATCTGGACTGGATAGGGCTGAGGCTCCCGAGCCTGCATTTACTAGGACTCCATCATGTGATCCGTGGAATCCTCCTTCGAACTTGAGGATTTTCGATCTTCCTGTGAACCCTCTTGCCAGTCTGAGGGCGTGCATTGTGGCCTCCGTTCCAGAGTTTACCAGGCGGACCATCTGTATGGAAGGGACTAGTTCGGAAATTAGCTTCGCAAGAAGGACTTCTTGCTCAGTCGGTTGGCCGAAGACTGTTCCATTCTCTACTGCGATTTTGACTGCTCTCACAGTTTCTGGATATGCGTGGCCATCTAGGAGAGCTCCGTAGGCCATGCAATAGTCGAGATACTCTTCGTCGTCGACTGTTCGGAACTTGCATCCATGGGCCGATTTGAGGAAGAGCGGGTAGGGAGTGTATGATCTGACGGGACTGTTCACTCCCCCCGGAATCAGTTCTTTTGCTTTCTCGTAGAGCTGCTGGGACTTCGAGGCTAGCTTGGTAACCATTCAGCCGCCTCACCTGCATGATAAGTGATTATCATGTCAGCGCCCGCCCTCTTGATCGCGGTAAGAATCTCCAAGACCACCGATTGTTCGTCTATCCATCCCTCGCGAGCAGCTGCCTTCACCATCGAGAACTCACCGCTCACATTGTACGCCGCGGTAGGCATGTGATACTTCTCTTTGGCCCGGTGAATCAGGTCCAAGTAGGCAAGAGCCGGTTTCACCATGATCATGTCTGCACCCTCTTCCACATCGAGCCCGATCTCTCTAAGAGCCTCCTCCGGGTTGGAATAGTCCATCTGGTAGGTCTTTCTGTCGCCGAATTTCGGGGACGAGAAAGCGGCTTCTCTGAATGGTCCGAAGAACGAGGATGCGTGTTTGGCCGAATATGCCAGAATGGCCACGTCGTGGTACCCAGCTTCGTCTAAGGCAGTTCTGATTTCCCTGACCTGGCCATCTATCATTGCTGATGGTGCCACAATGTCAGCGCCAGCCTGAGCATGGCTCACCGCAATCTCCGCTAGACGCTTCAGTGTCTCATCATTCTCGATAATGCCGTCTCGAACGATTCCACAATGGCCGTGATCGGTATACTGACACATGCAAACGTCTGTGAAAACAATGAGATTGTCGCCAAACTGGTCTTTGAGGCTCTCGACCGATTTCTGAACCACGCCCTTGGGGTCGGAAGCTGAGAGTCCCAGGGGGTCCTTGGTGCGTGGAATCCCGAACAGCATCATTGATCCAACTCCGTGGTCCTGAAGACTGGCCAGTTCCTTATGCAGAGAGGATGAGGCCAGACGTTTTTGTCCTGGCATCGATGGAATCGGAGTGTCCGCGGACAACCCCTCATCCACGAATAACGGTTGTATGAGATCAGAACGGTGGACGACGACCTCTCGAACCAGCTCTCGAATCAAAGGTGTCCGTCGGAGACGTCTCATTCGTAAGGCTGGAAAGCTCGTGATTCTATTCGCCTCGGAAGATCTGGCCGCCTGCCAACAAGAGTTCGCTGTCGCCCTTCTCAGCAGCCTTGCGAAGCTGAACCACTGGGAGCGCGAGAAGCTTCTCGACCATCGACTGAGTCATGGTTTCAAGGACTTGTTCCTGTTCGGGTGTGAGCTTCATCTTCGACAAGGCCTTCTCTAGCTCCTTTGTTCGGATTGCTGCCGCACGTCGGAAGATGTCAGACACGATGGGCTCGGCCGTTTCCCGGCGGACTAGACTCACTATTGCTTCCACTCGTTCCTTGATTAGTGGCTCAGCCTGTTCTACGAGCTTCTTTCTCTTTGCTAACGATTCTTCCGCGATTCCTCGCAGGTTATCGATGGTTTTCAGAGTGACCCCGGGAATATCCTGAACTCCCGGTGACACATTTCGAGGGCTTGAAAGATCTAAAACCAGGAGCCTCGACCCGGCTCTCGGCGTGACCATCTGTTTTGTGACGAGGAAGCTGGTAGCCGTGGTGGCTACTATTACCAAGTCTAACTCAGACAGTTTGGTCTGTGCCTCTTCGAAACTAACTGGTATACCTCCATAAGCTCGACAGAATGATTCCGTTCTCTGTTTGGTTCTGCCGGAGACGAGAATACTAGTCACGCCTCTGGTCTTCAGTGCCTTAGCAGTGAGCATGGCAACCTGTCCCGTTCCGATCACTAGAACACGCCAGCTCTCGGGAGTTCCGAGAGAATCTTTAGCAAGTCGGACAACTGCAGAGCCCAAAGACACTGCACCTCTTCCGATACCTGTTTGTTGTCTTATCTTAGCACTGGCAGCGGTCGCTCGATCTACCAAGTCTGACAGTAATAGGTTAGCCGCTCCACTTGAACGGGCTGTTGAGAGAGCGCCTCTGATTTGGCCTAGAATCTGAGTTTCGCCGACGAGCATTGACTCGAGGCCGGAACCTAGCCTTACAAGATGGTCTACTACCTCCTCATCCTTTCTTAATTCAGCGAGGCGAGTCAGCTCGTTTAGCTTGAATCGTGTTTCTAGGGCCCAGTGCCAAAGCACCTTGCGCGAAACTTCCTCCGACTCGTCCGCGTCTAGGTATATCTCGACTCGATTGCAGGTCTGGAGGAGTAGCGACCCCCTAATCCCGGGCAGGCTCTTTGTTATGCGGTAGAACTCATCCGGGTCTCTGAGCCTGACCGAGTCGAGGGTGGCGAGTGAGGCTTTCTTGTACGTGACTCCGAGACTTACTAGCACGGAAATTCACCCTCCAGGGTGTGAGGCTAGGTCGGGCGAGAAGTCTCGACTTTAAGGCTTGAGCTTGTAAACGCTGCAGCTGACTACGAGTGCTATTTCCACTGACACTGAACACCGGCAACCTAAGACTGTAACTCAAAGGCTACCGAATTCGTCTTGAAGACTGTCAACCAAATTTGCAGAAACTCGCTGGTTTAATACCACCTCAAACCCGCCAACGACGCGTCGAGGAGCGAACGTTGGCCGAAGAAGAACAGGCACTGAAACGAGACGTCGGCTGGTACGGCTCCTTTTCCATGGGATACGCGGACGTGGGTGCAGACGTCTTCATTGCCCTGGGACTTGTCACCCTCTATGCCGGCGGACGGGCCCCCGTGGCATTTCTCGTTGCCGCCGTCACCTACGTTGCAACGGGGCTTGCCTATGCAGAGCTCGCAACCACCTACCCCTATGCCGGCGGGGCACACATCTACTCGATGAAAGCGTTCAACGATCTTGCAGGCTTTGTCGCTGGGTGGGCGGTCATGCTCGACTACACTGTGGACATAGCTCTCTTTTCGATAGCGTCTGCGGGTTACCTAACGTACTTTCTGCCTTCAGCATTCGCAACGGGACAGGTCAGTATTGCCAATTTGCAAGTGGCTTGGCTTGGACTCGCCGCAACTCTCCTCGTCATCTTTCTATTGCTCTTAAACATCGTAGGAATCAGAAGTTCCTCCATACTCAACGAAGTACTGGTCGCTCTCGGAATCGCTGTCCAAGCAACAATACTCATCGTCTCGCTGGCCTTAAACTTCCACTGGAACGCGTTCATTCAGCAATTACTCCACGGGGGAATAGGAAGTATGTTACCGGGCACGGATTACGTATCTGGCCTGACCAACATACCACTCCAGAACTTCCTGGTTGCAGTCACCTTGGCCATGTCCTCCTTCATTGGTATCGAGTCGATCGCCCAGGCTGCGGAAGAAACAAAGAAACCCCACCGTTGGATCCCGCGGGCAAACAAACTCTCAATAGTATTCGTTCTCATATTCGCGATTGGTCTCTCGGTGGCAGGGATAGGGGGAATCGGAGCTACTGCTCTCTCCTCATCAACTAACATCAACAACCCTGTTACTGGGATGGCCAACGCGATCCCAAACATCGGGCCGTACCTAGCGCCAATTGTGGCGTTTACTGGCTTCAGCCTGTGTTATGTGTCCACTAACACGGGGATAATTGGAGTCTCAAGGGTCGTATTCTCTATGGGGCGATTCCGGCTCATGCCTCGCTGGTTTTACAAGGTTCACAAGGTCTTTCGAACCCCCGTTCGGTCAATTCTCATTTTCGGGTCAGTAGGAGGCCTGCTCGCTCTCACGGGACAATTGCAACTTGTAGCGAATCTCTACAATTTCGGAGCTCTATTATCATACATCATGGTCAATATCAGCCTAATAGTCCTGCGAAACACGGAACCAGATACTTACAGGTCTTGGAAAGTCCCTGGAGAACTTGACGTAAGGTGGAGGGGCAAGAGAATCCGGGTGCCCCCGATAAGCGTAATCGGTGCCCTTAGCTGCACTGTCATCTGGCTCCTGATAATAGTATACCATCCGCTCGGAAGGCTACTAGGCGTGACCTGGCTGTTCGTGGGAGTGTTAGGCTTTCTCTTGTACAGAAGAGTCATCAGGCTTCCAGCCCTATCGAGGGAAACAGGTTTACAAATCAAGCCCAGTGGCTACACAATGAATGCGCTCGCCCTCATCCGAACTCCAGAGGACCCGGATGCAGTAGCAGAGGCGTTGAAAAAAGCTCTTGACCCTCGTTTTACCTTGACCCTCTTCAACGTGATAGACCCCGGCCGCATGACTCCTGGTCCCGGGGAGATTGGACACTACGACTACCTTAGGAAACTGGAAGATGCTGAAAGAGAAGACTTGAACGAGATAGCGAGTAAGTTACGAGGAGAAGGCTTCAAGGTCCAGGTGAGAATCGTTGTCGGGCCCCTTCTCGAGGTCCTAAGACGGGAGGCAGAGTCGGAAGAAAACGATTCTCTCGTGCTACTGAAAAGGAAGACCGTCAAGGGCGACATTGAAAAAGAAAGATTGGACTCGGTCTACTCAGTTCTCTCTAAATACCCAGGCAAATTGATGGTAGTAAGACGAGTAGAGGTTCATGCCAAAGGACGTTAGAGTCTTCCTCAACCTTTTTGTTGAATCCAAGGAGCTTGAGAGAGTTACCGAGAGTCTCGCCAAGCTTCCCGAAGTCACAGATGTGTTTGAGGTCACAGGGGAATACGACATTGTTGTAATGTTAAGGCTAGAGAACATGCTAGCCTTCCGGGAGCTCTTGAAGAACAAGGTGCTAAAAATCAACGGGGTCAAGAGTACTGTTTCCTCAGTGGTCCTCTACACCCACAAGAGAGAAGGACAAATGGTCTCAGAGTGACCTTGCCACAGGAAAACCTGGGCGCAACAAGAATCCTAATACCAATATCCACTTTTGTGGACAAGCCTAGACTCTTCAAGGCCCTTCAGGTTCTCTCGAACCTCAAGAATCCCGTGGTCGTTCTATTCAAAGTGGTCGAGGTACCCCGCCGAACCACTCCCCTTGATCCCAGTGTTTGGAAAGAGGACATCGAACGAGCGGAGAATTTCCTTGCCAAGCTCGCTTCATGGTTGAGAGGGGAGGGATACCGAGTTGAAACTAAGGTTGTTACTGCCAGAGATGCAGCAGAGGGAATAATCGCCGAAGCCAATGACGGCAGCTACACTGTGGTGTTGTTGACAAAGCGCCGCGTCCGAAGTGGCTGGGGGAGAATATTCCACAAGAGTATTAGCGAAACAGTCATCCGCTACACTAACCCCCTGGTTTTGACGTTTCTCGCCGACCCCTCTACAGAATAGCAGCGCTAGATTGGCTCGTGGCCTTCAGACCCATCGCGGGAGGGGATGGCAATGAGTCGTGCCTTGCTGGGTCGGGTTCTATTGGAACGCCTTGCTGAGCTGCTCATATTGGCTCTGGCTAAGTTTCCAGCCTGCGACCTCAGCGTTCTCCCGTACGTGTTCTCTTCTTCCTGCCTTTGGAATCACGACCACTGATGGGTCGTGGAGAAGCCAGTTTAGGGCGACCTGGTTCCTGGTCTTGCCGAGGGTCGAGGCTAGTTCGTCTAGGACCAGGAAGGGTCCACCTTTGCCCTTTGGAATCCCACCTTGGGCCAGGGGGCTGTAGGCGATAACCATGATCTTCTCCTTCCTGCAGTACCGAAGGATGTCCTCCTCGACACTTCTCTCGACAAGGCTGTATTCTACCTGGTTGGAGACTATCCTCTCCCTTGACATGGATTCTTGGGCTTCCCGCATTTGTTCGACCGAGAAGTTGCTGACGCCAACATATCTGACGAGTCCGTCTCTCACAAGCTTCTCCATCGCCTTCATTGTCTCGGAGATTGGGACCCGTGGGTTCGGCCAGTGTAGCTGGTAAAGGTCGATCTGTCTCAGTCTGAGTCTTTTGAGGCTCCCGCTGGCAGCGCGGAGAACGCTGTCGTATTCAAAGTGGCTCGGGGAAACCTTTGTCGCTACGAAAATCGGCTCAGTGGCGTTCTGTATTGCTTGGGCGACGATCTCCTCGCTGTGCCCGGCACCGTACATTTCCGCCGTGTCTATCAGCTTCATTCCAACTTCGAAGCCGAGCTTTAGCGCCTCAACGGCAGCACCGTCACTCGCCCGACCACTGCTGAAACCGCGGCCAATGTTCCAAGTGCCTTGTCCTACTACGGGAACAGAGACTCCAGTCGTCCCTAGGACGCGATGCTCCATGAAGTCCCAGAATCTGGAGGCATGGCTTAAGCTCTAAAACGCAAGGATTGCGGAGAACGACAATAGTAACCGTCACGATAATGCTTCTATTAGCAAACAACCATCAACGAGCATACGGAGCCCTATCGTCCCCGAGAAAAATCGTCCATAATCAGCCCTGAATCATGTTTTGAGAGCCCTTTCTATAGGCGCCGATTGATCCCGAGCGAAAGTCACTATATTCGCCGATTCGAAAAACGTGATCCGAGCCAATTCCGCGGGATTAAATGGAAAAATCGTCTAAAACAGTCCCATATAGAAAACGATTCTCAAAAGGGGGTACCATTCCTGGCAGATCGCGTCGTGAGACTGTTTTCCGCCAGGACCGAACAAACATACCGTTTGGACGTAACCTCGTGAAAACTGCGAGAGTTACGTGTCGCATGAAAGCGTGGCTTCGCCCTGATTCCAGCAGCAATGGGAGCCAAGGCCAAGATCGGAATCTCCATAATCCTTATTGTGATTCTTGGCCTCGCAGTCTGGCAACTAACAAGCCCGAGAAGCATACCCTCTGTCGGAATAAAGTACGCCCAGCCTGGACCGCTCTCGGAAAAAGGCTCGTGGATAGTGGCTGAGAAAACCAGCAGCGGCATGGTCTATCTGGCCATAAGCATCGCCAACCTCACATATCCTCGCGCGGCTCTCAGCACAACCTACTCCGTTCTCATCAGCAAGCTCAACGAGACAATCACCAGCCCCTACGCTCGAACCATCACTGTCCGCGTCACAAGCCTAACCCTCCAGGACAACTATGATGGCAAATACACCGGACTCGACACGACCGGACTTGTACCGGACGCTGTCCAGGTCACAACCCTATTCCACTTCACGACCAGCGCGGACCACCAGCTTCAGTTCACCATAACCTACCAAGTCTACAATCTACTCGTGCTGGGCTACACCATAGACCACACTCAAACAAGATCCTACAACATAACCCAGACCATCATGTAGTCCTGCCCAATCATTATTTAGACCGCCGGCCTCGTCCCGAAAAACATGGCGGGAATCACGTACGACTACATCGACGACTATCTCTACCATCTCGCACAGCCCCGAGACCGGCTAATCGAGAAAATGGAGGAGTACGCAGACACGAACAACGTCCCAATCATCGGACCACTCGTCGGCCGCTTCCTCTACAACCTCGCAAAGTCCAGCCAGAGCAAGAAGATTCTGGAGATTGGAACAGCAATCGGCTACTCAGGAATCTGGCTCGCAAGAGCAGCAGCATCCCAGAAGGGTACGGTCACCACGATCGAATTGGACCCGAAACGGGCAGACGAAGCAGAAAAGAACATCAGAGAAGCAAAGCTGGAACACACCATAAAGGTCGTCAGAGGAGACGCCCTCAGAGTCCTCCCAACGCTCAAGGACGAGTACGACATGATATTCCTCGACTCAGACAAGGAAATCTACCCGGCCGCGTTCAAGGAGTCTACCAAACTACTCCGCAAGGGCGGCTTATTCATCGCGGACAACGCTCTCTGGAGTGGCGAAGTTGCCAAAGGTGGAGACTCAGCAGCGACCAAGGCAATGATCCGTTTCAACAAGGAAGTCCACAGCTTCCCCGGAATGTCGACAGTAATCCTCCCACTACGTGACGGGGTACTAGTCAGCCTGAAAGAGTAGATTCCGAAAACCTATTGATTTCAACGACGCATCAAGCACGAGCGGGACTGTTCGCTGTCACTACACGTTTTTATACGAAATAGTACAAACTTCTTTAATGCACGGGCAGTGGTGTTGAGACACTTCCCGGTTCTCATCCCGAAAATGAGATGAGGGAGAAGGTTAGAACAAAACGGAAATCCAACAAATACCGAAGGTTCCCCCAGGAGAATTCCGCTACAAGCGGTACTACACAAAGCCTGGACTCAACCCCTATGACATGGTAATTTGGGAGAAGAGACTCGCAACAATAACAGACCATAAAGGACAGGTCATCTTCGAGCAGAAGAATGTCGAGGTCCCCTCATTCTGGTCCCAGACAGCCACCAACATCGTTGCCTCGAAATATTTCAGAGGACGACTCGGAACAACCGAGCGCGAGACAAGCGCAAGACAGCTCATCGGCAGAGTAGCAGGAACAATCGCCAGATGGGGCCGACAGGGGAAGTACTTCCTAGACGAGGAGGAAGCTGCAACGTTCGAGGCAGAACTCACACACATACTCCTCTACCAGCTGGCCGCGTTCAACAGTCCAGTCTGGTTCAACGTCGGCGTTGAGGAAAAGCCCCAGTGCTCAGCCTGCTTCATCAACTCAGTCCAAGACGACATGCGCTCCATAATGCAACTAGCCGTGACCGAGGGCTTGCTGTTCAAGTACGGCTCGGGAACCGGATCCAACCTCTCCAACCTGCGCTCCTCAAGAGAACATCTCTCCACAGGCGGCAAAGCCAGCGGGCCCGTATCTTTCATGAAGGGCTTCGACGCGTTCGCCGGAGTCATAAAGTCCGGCGGCAGAACACGACGCGCCGCAAAAATGGTCATACTAAACGTGGACCATCCCGACGTTGTAGAATTCATCTGGTCCAAGGCGAACGAGGAGAAGAAGGCATGGACTCTCATCGACGCAGGCTATGATGGTGCTGTCGATGGTGAGGCATACGGCTCAGTCTTCTTCCAGAACGCGAACCACAGTGTCAGGGTCACCGACGATTTCATGCATGATGTTCTAGAAGACCGGGAATGGAAGACACGATTCATCACTACCCATCAGGTCGCCGATACTTACAAAGCGCGTGATCTTCTGCGCCAGATGGCCGAAGCCGCGTACGTCTGCGGAGATCCGGGAATCCAGTTCGACACGACAGTCAACAAGTGGCACCCCTGCTCAGTCACCGGGAGGATAAACGCGTCCAACCCATGCTCCGAGTACATGTTCCTCGACGACTCCGCATGCAACCTCGCCAGCCTAAACCTCATGAAGCTCAGAACACCACAAGGAGAGTTCGACGTCAAATCGTTCGAACACGCAGTGGAAATAATCATCACCGCCCAAGAGATTCTCGTCGACAACGCCAGCTATCCAACACCCGCAATCGAGAAGAACAGTCATGACTATCGGCCCCTGGGTATAGGCTACGCAAACCTTGGAGCACTGCTCATGGCGAGAGGTCTACCGTACGACAGCGACGAGGGACGCGACTTCGCCGCCGCAATATCCGCCCTAATGTCCGGGCGCGCATATGCCGTGTCGAGCCTGATCGCGAAAAGGCTCGGAACATTCAAGGGCTACCCGCCCAACGAGAAACCATTCCTCAACGTAATAGACATGCACAGAACCCAGGCGTACAAGATTCCACAAGAAGGAATACCACACGACCTCTTCGACGCGGCCGTCAAGTCTTGGGATGACGCACT
>WNEQ01001738.1_pt1 | contig 11467 bp, 14 predicted proteins | sample 5399971 | NCBI WGS metagenome assembly WNEQ01 (sample SAMN13153330, study PRJNA577476) | soil metagenome | isolation source: 20 cm grassland meadow soil 2 days after 1st rain plot 5 | place: USA:California | collected 2015-09-18
AAGCAATGGCCGAGGTCCCGGAGGCGGAGCGCCGACTGAAGGTCACCACCCAGGCGCTCGGCGCGGATCGGGTCCGGATCTCGGTGCAGGACACCGGCCCCGGGATCCCGGCCGAGGTGCTGCCGAAGATCTTCGATCCGTTCGTGACCACCAAGGGGTCGGCCGGCACAGGACTGGGACTCAGCATCTCTTACGGCATCGTCCGGGAGCATGGGGGGCAGATCACGGCGGACAGCCGGCCGGGTCGCGGTGCCACCTTCACCATCGACCTGCCCGTGGGGGCCGCCGCCGGCGGTGTGGTCACCGAGGCGGACGAGCAGCCTCGCCGCCTGGCCGGCAAGCGCCTTCTGATCGTGGGGCACGATCCGTCGGTGCAGAAGATCCTGCTCGAGCATCTCGAGCCCACAGGCTGCACGGCCCTCACCGTGGCCAGCGCCGACGAGGCCCGTCAGCAGCTTCGTGGAGGCATCGACCTCGTGGTCGCGGACTTCAATCTGGTAGGCGTCGACTGGATCACGCTCCTGCGCCAAGCCACGGCCCACGGCTCGACCGACGGCCGTCGCTTTATCTTCATCGCCGATACTCCCGTTGGCGAGGAGGCACGTGTGGCGCTTCGCGAAGTCGGAGCGCGGCTCCTTTGCAAGCCGTTCACTCGCGATCAATTCCTGGACGCGTTAACCGAAGCCGTCAGCTGAACCCCGTCGTTCGCGCCGTTTGCTCCGAGGCGCGCGGCCTGGATGCTTTCCCACCAGACCGAGGGAAAGGAATCAACCACGTCCATCGATCTCGTCCGACGCGTAAGTCACTGCGCCCACTTCGAAATCTTCAAGGTGCGCGGTTCGGCATGCCGCTTGCCCCCAATGACCTTGGGGGGCGAGAGCGATGGCGACCGAATCTCTCCGCGTTCGGCGCGCGACGATCAACGAGGCCACCGAGAACGTGGTCCACCAACTGCAGGGATGCCCGGCAGACCTCGTGCAGCTCGTGGACGTGGTTCGTCGGCGACCACTCCGTATCGTCGTCATCCCCGCGGAAACCATCATCCTCTGGCGAAGCGAAGAGCCCAGCTCATGGAGCCTGGTGCTCGAGTGGCTGACGACCATGGACGTGGAGATCAACGTCAGCTGAGCTCGCTGCGAGCACGTAGCGTCGCTCATTTCGGACATTCCTCGGGCTGACCGGACGCGCTATACCGGTGCCGTGAGCGGGCGAGCCGATCCCCGGCAGGCGCTGGGTCGCGGCGCGGAAGACGCGGCGGCCGCTCACCTCACGCGTGCCGGCTTTCGCGTCGTCGAGCGTAACGTGCGGCTCGGCCACGGCGAGATCGACCTCGTGTGCAGAGACGGCGACGCGGTCGTCTTCGTCGAGGTCAAGTGCCGGCGCGCGACGTGGGGCGATCCGCCCGCCGCCGCCGTGTCGTGGCGAAAGCAGCGACGGCTCACGCGGCTCGCGCAGCACTATCTCAAGTGGCGCCGCCTCGGAGACGTCCGCTGCCGCTTCGACGTGGTCTCGGTGACGCTCGACGCCGCCGGCCACACGGGCATCGCCCACGTGCGCGGCGCCTTCGACGCGATCGAGTGAAGAAGCAGTTTCCCCAGGCGTCGGGTACAATCCGGTCCTCATGCCGGTCCGCTGGGACGCGCACCGCTCCGCGTTGTCGAGCATCGTCGAGGCCGTGGGACGCACGCCGCTCGTGCGGCTCAACCGCGTCGTCGGCAACGCCCGCCCGCCCGTGTACCTCAAGCTCGAGTGGTACGGACCGAGCGGCAGTCTCAAAGACCGGATCTACCTGCACATGTTCGAGCAGGCGGAGTCGCGCGGCGATCTGAAGCCGGGCATGCGCGTGCTGGAGTGCTCGACCGGCAACGCCGGCATCGCGTGCGCGTTCGTGGCGGCGGTGAAGGGCTATCGCTGCACCGTGGTCATGCCCCAGGGCATGAGCGACGAGCGCAAGAAGATCATGCGCGCGTACGGCGCCGACCTCGTCTTCACGCCGGGCGGCGAGAGCGACGTGGACCTGTCGCTCAAGCGACTGGCCGAGATTCGCGCCGGCGATCCCACGGGCTACTGGGTGCCGGGGCAGTTCGACAACGCCGACAACATCGAGGCGCACCACCGCACCACCGGCCCCGAGATCTGGGAGCAGGCCGGCGGCATCATCGGCGCCTTCGTGGCCTCCCAGGGCAGCGGCGGCACGCTCACCGGCGTCGGCCGCTACCTGCGCTTGCGCGACGCCGCCGTGCGCCTCTATGCCGTCGAGCCCGACGAGTGCGCGCTGCTGTCGCGCCGCGCGTGGGGACCCCACGGCATCGAGGGCATCGGCGACGGCTTCATCCCCGACAACCTCGACGTGTCCATCCTCACCGGGGTCATCACGACGACGACCGACGAGTCGCTGACGATGGCGCGCCGGCTGGCCGCCGAGGAGGGGATCTTCTGCGGCATCTCGACCGGCTGCAACGTCGCCGCCGCGCTGAAGCTCGCGGCGCGGCATCCCGACCTGCCGTCGATCGTCACGATGGCCAACGACACCGGGCAGCGCTACTTCACCACCGCGCTCTGCGGCGAGGCCAAGCACGTGGAGGTGCCCGAGCGCGCGCACCCCATGGACGACAAGACGCGCCGCGAGCTCGATCGCTGGCAGTCGAAGTGGGAGATCCTGCGCTGAAGCCAGCCGAGTGGGACTTCGTCGCCGCGCGGCGGCGGCTGGAGAGCAAGCCCAAATCGGCCGGCGAAAAGCTCACCTCGATCGACGACGCCGCCGGCCGCGTCGTCGACGGCGATCGCGTGGCCGTGGGCGGCTGCCTGTTCTCCCGCACGCCATTGGCCCTCGTCCGCGAGATTCTGCGCGCGCGGCGGCGCGGGCTCACGCTGGTGCGCAACCTCATGTGCACCGAGGGCGAGCTCATGATGGTGGCCGGCGCCGTCGAGCGCGTGATGACCGCCTGGATGTCGATCGGCCTGCCGTGGGGCGTGTCGAAGGTCATGCGCCACTACGTCGAGTCCGGCGCGGTCGCCCTCGAGGAATGGAGCCACCTGGCGCTCGGCCTGCGTTTTCGCGCGGCGGCCATGGGCGTGCCGTTCGTTCCCGCGCTCACGATGCTGGGATCGGACCTCGTCGCCGTGGGCGGGATGAAGACCGTGGCCGATCCCTACTCCGGCGAGACGCTGGCGGCGGTGCCCGCGCTGTTCCCCGACGTCGCGCTGCTGCACGTGCACCGCGCCGATCGTTTCGGCAACTGCCAGATCGACGGCTATCCGCACATGGACGCCGACATCTCCCGCGCGGCGGCGACGGTGCTCGTGACGACGGAAGAGCTGATCACCGACGACGAGACGCGCCGTCATCCCGACCGCACGGTGATCCCCGGCTTCCTCGTCGACGCGCTGGTGCACGTGCCGTTCGGCGCGTTTCCCCACGAGTGCTACGGCCTCTACGAGGCGGACTTCCAGCACTTCGGCGACTACACCGCCTCGATCGACGCGCGCGGCCCGGAGACGGCCGTCGGCGACTATCTCGCGCGCTACGTCTTCGGTCCGCCGACGTGGGACGACTACCTCGAGCTGTTCGGCGGCGAGCGCCTGGCGCAACAACAGAAGCAAGCCCGAGAGCTGACGCAATGATCGGGCGATCGGAGCCACGCGCCGCGATGACCGGGCGATCCGAGCCACGCGCATCTGGATCAGGCCACCCTCGGGCCAAGCCGGCCTCGCGGCCCCCGCGCCAATGACCCAGCCATTTACGCCCGCCGAACTGTTGGCGATCATGGGCTCGCGCGTGCTGCGCGACGACACGACGGTGTTCGCCGGGGTCGGCGTGCCCCTGCTGGCGGCGGCGCTGGCGCAGCAGCGCCACGCGCCGAAGCTGACGATGGTCATCGAGGGCGGCATCATCGGCCCGCGCATCAAGCCGGGACGGCTGCCGATCTCGACCAACGAGATGCGCGCCGCCCATCGCGCCCAGATGCTGCCGGGCATCACGGAGACGTTCCTGTTCGCGCAGCGCGGGTTCCTAGACTACGGCTTCATGGGCGGCGCCCAGATCGACCAGCACGGCAACGTCAACACCAGTGTCCTCGGCGCGGATTACTGGAAACCGAAGGTGCGCTTGCCCGGAACCGGGGGCGCCAACGACATCGCGTCGCTGTGCAAGGAGGTCATCATCCTGACCGCGCACGAGAAGCGCCGGTTCGTGCCGCGCGTGGATTTCGTGACGAGTCCGGCGTGGCTCGACGGCGGCGACTCCCGCCGTCGCGCCGGATTGCCCTTTGGTGGCGTCTCCAGGGTGGTGACGACGCTCGGCGTGTTCGGCTTCGATCCCGAGACGCGCCGGATGCGGCTGGACGCGCTGCATCCCGGCGTGACGCGCGAGCAGGTGCGCGAGCAGACCGGCTTTCCGCTGCTGGAGGCGCCGAGCGTCGCCGTCACCGAGCCGCCGGCCGCGGACGAGCTGGCCATGCTGCGCGCGCTCGATCCCGAGCGCCGCTTCCTCGGATAAGCGCCGTGCACGTGGGGCTCGCCATCAAGAATTTCGTCGGGCCCACCGAGACGCCCGACGTCGACGCGCTCTACCGCTATGCGGAGCGCGCGGAGGCGCTCGGCTTCGAGTCGCTGTGGGCGTGGGACCACGTCATCCTCGGCGTCGATCCCTCGTTCCCGATCCTGGACGCCGTCGGCACCCTCACCGCGATCGCCGCCCGGACGTCGAAGATCCGTCTCGGCACCGGCGTGCTCGTGCTGCCGCTGCGCAACCCGACGGTGGCCGCGAAGGCGATCGGCACCCTTGACGTGATCTCGAAGGGCCGCGTGATCGTCGGCGTCGCGGCCGGCTGGTACGCGCGCGAGTTCGACGCGGTGGGCGTGCCGTTCAAGCAGCGCGGCCGGCTGTTCGAGCGCAACCTCGAGATCCTCACGCGTCTGTGGACCGAGGAGCGCGTGACGCTGCAGATGGACGAGTTCAACCTGCGCGAGGCGGTCATGCGGCCCAAGACCGTGCAGCGGCCGCGCCCGCCGATCCTGATCGGCGGCTACGTGGATGCCGTGCTCAAGCGTGTCGCCACGAAGGGCGACGGGTGGCTGACGTACTTCTACACGCCGGAGTCGTACAGCCGCTCCTGGCAGAAGATCCTCGCCTTCGCGCGCGAGGCCGGCCGCGATCCCAGGACGCTCAGCGGGACGAACCAGCTGGCGATCCTCGTGGGCGCCTCCCGCGCCGAGACCGAGGAGCCGATGCGGCGGTGGCTGCAGACCGAGTGGGACGTGGCGGCGTGGAGCGAGTCGACGATCGAGCATGCCATCCGCGGCAGCGTCAAGGAGTGCGTCGAGCAGCTGCGCGCCCACGTCGCCTCGGGCGTGGACCGTCTGATCCTCATCCCCTACCGCTACCAACCCGAGCAGGTCGAGATCATCGCCAGGGAGATCCTGCCCGCGTTACGCTGAGTCCCATGGGTGGCAAGCCGCGCGTCGAGATCGAGTACTGCACGCAGTGCCGGTGGCTCCTGCGCGCCGCGTGGATGGCCCAGGAGCTGCTGACGACGTTCGAGGCGGAGATCGGCGCGGTCGCGCTGGTGCCGGGCGCGGGCGGCGTCTTCGAGATCCGCGTCGAGGGGACGCGGCTGTGGTCGCGCCACGAGCGCGGCCGGTTCCCCGACGTCAAGGAGCTGAAGCAGCTGGTGCGCGACGCGGTGGCCCCGGGCAAGAGCCTCGGTCATGCCGACCGCTGAGACCGCGGGGCCGCCGGACGTCGCCTGGGCCGCCCGACCGGTATGCTCGTGAGCGACCGCGCGGCGACGTTCGAGCGCGTCCTCGCCCCCGAGCCCGGACGCACCGCGCTGCTCGTGGTCGACATGCAGCGCGGCTTCGTCGAGCCGGGCGAGGCCATGGAAGTGCCGCCGGCGCGGGCGTGCGTGCCCGTGATCCGCGGACTCATCGAGGCGTTTCGCGGCCAGCGGCTGCCCGTCGTGTTCACGGCGTTCGTCTACTCGCCCGAGATTCCGCTGCTGGTGGGCGAGCTGCATCCCGAGCACAAGCCGGCCGCGCCGGGCGCTCCGCGCGGGTTCGGGATGCCGTCATCGTCGTGTCTGGCCGGCTCGCCGAGCGTGCGGATCGTCGACGCGCTGGCGCCGCGGCCCGACGAGCCGGTCATCGAGAAGCGCTGGTACGACGCCTTCGCGGGCAGCGCGCTGGACGGCGCGCTGCGCGCCCGCGGCGTGACGTCGCTGGTCGTGACCGGAACGATGACCGACGTCTGTGTCCTGGCGACGGTGATCGGCGCCTTCAACCACGAGTACCGGGTCACCCTCGTGGAGGACGGCGTGGCGACGCTGTGGCCCGAGATCCAGCGCGCCACCCTGGACATCGTTTCCCGAGCGTACGGCCGCGTCGTATCATCCAAGCAGATCACGGATATGATTGCCGCGTGGTGATTCGCCGACGGGCGCCGGAGCCCGGCGAAGTCCCCGACGGCAAATAGATGACGGGGAGCCAATAGCATGCGCGCGCCGCTGACGTTCTCGGGGATCATGCCGGCCAACATCCTGCCCTTCCGGGCGGACCTCTCCATCGACGAGCCCGCGTACCGCAAGCATCTGCGCTGGCTGGCCGACACGCCGGGGGTGACCGGCATCGTGGCCAACGGCCACGCCGCCGAGGTCGCCTCGCTGTCCCGCGAGGAGCGCAAGCGCACCCTCGCGGTGGCGCTCGACGAAGTGGCCGGCGCGTGTCCCATCGTCGCGGGCGTCTACAGCGACGGCACCGCGGAGGCCGTCGAGCTGGCGCGGGATGCGCAGCGCGCCGGCGCCGCCGGCGTGCTGCTGTTCCCCCCGACGCTCTTCATGTGGGGTGCGCAGCTGAAGACCGACATGGTGATCCGACACTACACGGAGGTGGCGGCGGTCGGCCTGCCCATCGTGGCCTTCGAGTACCCGCCCGCGTGCGGCATCGGCTACGCGCCCGAGACGCTCGCCCGGCTCGCGCAGATCCCTCAAGTTCTCGCGGTCAAGGACTGGTCGAACGACATCGTCGCCTTCGAGGCGAATCTGCGCGCCCTGCGCGCGACGGGCCGGCCGGTGGCGATGCTGTCGTCGTTCACGATGTCGCTGATGGCGACGTTCCTGCTGGGCGCCGACGGCGCGATCTCCGGCATGGGCAGCGTCACCGCGGATCTGCAGGCCGAGCTGTTCGCCGCCTGCCAGAAGGGTGACGTGGAGGCGGCGCGGCGGATCAACGATCGGCTCGAGCCGCTCGTCGGCGTCTTCTATGCGCCGCCGTTCGTCGACATGCACAACCGGATGAAGGAGGCGCTCGTCCTGCTCGGGCGCATCCCCGCCGCCCATGTGCGGCCGCCGCTCACACCGATCTCGCGCGACGAGCGCGAGGCCATCCGAACGGCGCTGGCCGCCTCCGCCCTCACCCGCTAGATCCTCACGAATGGCGCGCGGGGCGCGCTCCCCGCGCGCCCGGAACCGCTTGCGCCCCTTCGCCGGTTTGGTGTAGAAAGGCGCACACTTTGCTCCCGGTCACGAGTGCCCGTCCCCGGGCACATCAGGAGGAATAGCCATGGCCGAACGCTGGCACGACGAACCCTGGGCGAAAGAGATGTGGTGGTCCGGCAAGACGACGCGCCGGAAGTTCCTGGGCCTCTCGGCGACGGCGGCCGGCGCGCTCGGCGCGACGATCCTGGTCCCGGCACCGTGGCGTGAGGCATTCGGTCAGGCCAAGCCTTTCAAGGTCGGCGTGCTCCAGCCGCTGACAGGCGCGGCCGCCGCCGGCGGCAAAACGGCGCTCGTCGGCACGCAGCTCGCCACCAACCGCATCAACAAGGCCGGCGGCATCAACGGGCGGCCGATCGAGCTGGTGGTGGCGGACTACGAGTCGAAGCCCGACGTCGGGCGCCGCAAGGCGGAGAAGCTGGTCGTCGAGGACAAGGTCGACGTGGGCGAGGGCGGGTATCTCTCGAACGTCTGCCTCGCGTGCATGCCGGTGTTCGAGGAGCACAAGACGGTCTACATGATCGGCGTGTGCCTGGACACCACGATCACGACCAGCAAGTGCAACCGCTACACGTTCCGGCCGTTCGACTACGCGCCGTCGCAGGCCGTCGCGATCTCGCCGTACCTGGTGAACAAGCTCGGCAAGAAGTGGCACATCGTCTTCCTCGATTACGCGTGGGGGCAGTCCACGCGTGACGCCTACATGGAGCAGATCAAGAAGAACGGCGGCGAGGTCGTCGGCACCACGGGCATCCCCCTCGGCACCGCCGACATGACGGCGTTCATCTCGAAGATCACCGGCAACTTCGACGGGCTGTTCGCCATCATGTTCGGGGCCAACGCGGTGACCTTCACCAACCAGGCCTATGATCTCGGGCTCTTCAAGAAGGCCAAGTACGCGGGCGACGGCGCCGTGGCCGAGTCGACGCATCTCAACGCGCTCGGTCACAAGGTCGAGGGCTTCGTCGGCGTGAACCGCTACGTTCCCGTCCTGACCAAGCCGCTCGATACCCCGCACCACAAGAAGTTCTTCGAGGAATCGAAGGTGCTCCTCAAGCAGATGGATCCGTCGGGACCCGACCCCGACCGCTACGTGCAGTCCAACTTCGAGGCGATGAACTTCCTCAAGCTCGGCATCCAGAAGTCGGGGTTCCGCGGGCGCGAGGACGCGATGAAGCTCATCGAGGCGCTCGAGGGCATGGAGGTCAAGGAAGGCGACGACTTCCCGCAGGGTGACAAGCTGCTGCGCCGGGAGGATCACCAGGCCTTCCTGCGCCAGTTCATCTTCGACATCAAGGACGGCAAGCACCGCCTCCTCGACGTCGTCGCGAGGGACAAGGTCGTCGTCCCGCCGGCCTGCACCTTCCCCAAGGCGTGACGAGCGCGCGGCGAGAAGGCGCGACGGCCCCGGCCGGCGACGGTCGGGGCCGGTCGGCCGCCGAGTCCGCGATCCTCCGGACCGAGGGGCTCACCATGCGCTTCGGCGGGCTCGCCGCGCTGCACCAGGTCTCCATCGCGATCCCGCGCGGGGAGGTTCGCGCGATCATCGGTCCCAACGGGGCCGGCAAATCCACGTTCTTCAACTGCATCACGGGCGTGCTGACCCCGACCAGCGGCCGCATCGTCTTCGACGGCGACGACATCACGGGCCTGCCTCCGCACCGCATCTCCAAAAAGGCGATCGCGCGGTCGTACCAGATCACGAACATTCTGCCCGGCGCCACCGTGCTGGAGAACGTGCGCATCGCCGTGCAGTCGCGCCACCATTCGTGGAGCCTGCTGCGGCACCACCGGAGCTTCCGCGACGTGGTGGAGCGCGCGCGAGCGGTGCTGGCCTCGGTCGGCCTGGCCGACAAGGCCGACGAGCTCGCGGCCAATCTCTCACACGGCGAGCAGCGCAATCTCGAGATCGGCATCGCGCTGGCCACCGAGCCGAAGCTCCTCTGCCTGGACGAGCCGACGGCCGGCATGAGCGTGACCGAGACCCACGCGACCGTCGAGCTGATCCGGCGCATCGCCGCCGACCTCACCATCCTGATCGTCGAGCACGACATGGAAGTGGTCATGGGCCTGGCGCAGACGATCACGGTACTGCACTACGGCGAAGTGCTCGCCGAGGGTATTCCGGCCGCCATCCAGGCCAATCCGCGCGTGCAGGAGGTCTACCTCAAGACCTGATGCTCACGCTCGACGGCGTCAACACGTATTACGGGAAGTCTCACATCCTGCACGGTGTGTCGCTCGAGGTGCGTCATGGCGAGGTCGTCGGGCTGCTCGGCCGCAACGGCGTCGGCAAGTCGACCACGCTCAAGACCATCATGGGGATCGTGCGCCCCTCGCAGGGACGCATCGTCTTCGAGGGTCGCGACATCGCCGGCCTGGCACCGTACCGCCTGGCACGGATCGGCATCGGATATGTGCCCGAGGATCGCCGGATCTTCCGGCTGCTCTCCGTGCTCGAAAATCTCAGAACCGGCCTCGATCGCCCCGACGTCTCGGCCGAGCGTCGCCAGGCGTTGCTCGACAAGGTCTACGCGAGCTTTCCCATCCTCGCCGAGCGGCGCAATCAGGCCGGCGGCACCCTGTCCGGCGGCGAGCAGCAGATGCTGGCCATCGCCCGCGCGATGATGCTGGAGCCGCGCATCATCCTGCTCGACGAGCCGACGGAGGGGCTGATGCCCCGCATGGTCAGCCAGATCCGCGAGATCATCGAGGTCCTGCACAAGGACGGTGTGGCCATCCTCCTCGTCGAGCAGAACGTCCCGATGACGCTGGCGGTCTCGGACCGCGTCTACATCATGGAGAAGGGCGTGGTGCGGCACCACGCGCCGGCGGCCGCGCTGCGTGCCGACGCCAGCGTCATCCACCAGTACCTCGGAGTCTGACACGACATGCTTCCCCTCGATCAGGTCCTCGTGCAGATCGTGAACGGTCTGGTGAACGGCATGATCCTCGCGCTCGTGGCGTCGGGGCTCACGCTCATCTTCGGGATCATGGACATCGTCAACTTCGCGCACGGCGAGCTGTTCATGCTGGGCGCGTACATCGGAACGACCGCGTTTCTGACCACGGGCAACTTCTGGATCGCGCTCGCCGGATCCGTGCTGACGATGGCGGTGCTCGGCGCCGCCCTTCAAGTTGCAGCCCTGCGGCCGCTGCTCGGCCGGGACCCACTCACCACGATCCTCGCCACCTTCGGCATCTCGCTCGTCATCCAGAACTACGCGCTCTGGCAGTACGGCCCGGTGCCGCGTCGGATCGTGGAACCCGTGACCGGACACTTCCAGCTCTTCTATGTGGAGTATCCGTGGTACCGGCTGCTCATCGCGCTGATGTCGGCCGCGATCATCGGCGGCCTCTACCTGTTCATGAAGTACGGCAAGCACGGGATCTGGATCCGCGCGACCACGCAGGATCGCGTCATGGCCGCGGCCATGGGCATCCCTGTTCCATGGGTGCATACGGTCGTGTTCGCCATCGGCGCCGCCATGGCGGCGGCGGCGGGCGTGCTCTTCGGCCCCACCGTCGGGGTCAACCATGCGATGGGATTCGACTTCACGCTGCGCGCCTTCGTGGTGGTGGTGGTCGGCGGCATGGGCAATCTCGGTGGCTCGATCCTCGCCTCGATCTTCATCAGCCTGCTGGAGTCGCTGGCCACCATCTGGGTCAGCCCGGCCCAGGCCGTGATCGTGTCGTTCATCGCGCTGATCCTGACGCTCCTCATCCGTCCGACCGGCCTGTTCGTCCCCACACCGAAATGAAGCCACGCGCGCCCGGCCTGGCGGCACTCGCTCCAATGACGCCACGCGCGCCTCGCACAGGCCACCCGCGGTTCACGCCGGCCTGGCGGCACTCGCTCCAATGACGCCACGCGCGCCTCGCACAGGCCACCCGCGGTTCACGCCGGCCTCGCGGCACCCGCTCCAATGACGCCACGCGCGCCTCGCACAGGCCACCCGCGGTTCACGCCCGCCTCG
>WNEQ01001740.1_pt1 | contig 11465 bp, 12 predicted proteins | sample 5399971 | NCBI WGS metagenome assembly WNEQ01 (sample SAMN13153330, study PRJNA577476) | soil metagenome | isolation source: 20 cm grassland meadow soil 2 days after 1st rain plot 5 | place: USA:California | collected 2015-09-18
TGCTTCTCGACGCCCTCAGCGGCGACGCCTCGCTGTTCATGCGCGAGGACGAGATCGACCAGGCCTGGTCGATCATCGACCCGCTGACCCGTGCGCAGGAGGATCCAGCCGCTCCGCCTCCCGAGGTCTACCCCGTCGGCTCGTGGGGTCCCGCCGCGGCCGACCGGCTCCTGGCCCGCGACCGCCGCGCCTGGGTCCTCGAGACGGTGTCGGAGGCGGGCACGGCGCCGCCATCCGTCTCAGACGAACAGCCGGATCACGAGGTAGGCCGCCGCTGAGATCGCGGCGGAGACCGGGATCGTCAGGATCCAGGCCCAGACGATCTGACGGGCCACCCCCCAGCGCACCGCCGTCAGACGGTGCGTCGCCCCCACCCCCATGATCGCCCCTGTGATCGTGTGCGTCGTGGAGACCGGGATGCCCCAGAGCGCCGTCCCGAGAAGGGTGATCGCCCCGGCCGTCTCGGCGGAGAAGCCGCCGATCGGCCGCAGCTTGGTGATCCGCATCCCCATCGTCTTGACGATCCGCCAGCCGCCCGCCAGCGTCCCGGCGGCGATGGCGGCGTGGCAGGTCAGGATGACCCACGTCGGGACATGGAACTCCTTCATGTACCCCGACGAGAACAGCAGGATGGTGATGACCCCCATGGTCTTCTGCGCGTCGTTGGTGCCGTGGCCCAGGCTGTAGAAGGCCGCGGACACGAGCTGCAGCCGGCGGAAGCGCCGGTCCACGACCGAGGGAAGCGAACCACGGTGCAGCCAGAGCATGAGGAGCATCGTCACGAAACCCAGGACGAGGCCGATGATCGGCGACAGCACGATGAACAGGAGGATCTTCCCCAGCCCCTTCGGGAGCAGGACCGTGAACCCCGAGTGCATGACCGCCGCTCCCGCGAGGCCTCCGATGAGGGCGTGCGAGGACGAGACCGGCAGCCCCAGCCACCAGGTGATCAGGTTCCAGGCGATGGCGCCGGTCAGGCCGCCGAGCACCACCCAGCGGTCGATGGCCGACGGATCGACGACCCCTTTTCCCAGGGTCGTCGCCACTTTCACCCCGAACCCGAACGCGGCCACGAAATTGAAGAACGCCGCCCAGGCGACGGCGGTGTTGGGTGACAGCGTGCCGGTCGAGACGACGGTCGCCACCGAGTTGGCCGCGTCGTGGAAGCCGTTCAGGAAGTCGAAGACCAGCGCGACGACGACGATGGAGACGACGGAGAACAGCACGGGATCGATGGCCGGCCCCCTGCGACGGTCCTCTTGGACCCGTTGTGTCTACTGGTTCTTCAGGATGATGCGCTCGAGGACGATGGCGATGTCTTCCCCGGCGTCCGTGGCCGCCTCGAGGGTCTCGATGATCTCTTTGGCCTTGATGACGAAGATCGGGTCGCGCCCCGAATCGAAGATGCGCGCCATGGCCTCGCGGTACAGCCGGTCCCCGTCCTTCTCGAGCTGGTTGATCCGCGCGCAGTGCCGCAGGACGGTCTTGGCGTCACGCAGGTGCGGAACCGCCTGCTGGATCTCCACGGCCTGCCCGTGGATGATGCGCGCCAGGTCGGCCGCGTCCGGGATCTCCCCGCCCACCCCGAAGAGCACCGCGCGGCTGGCGGCGGCGTCGATCAGATCCACGAGATCGTCCATGCGCGCCGCAAGGTCGTGGATGTCCTCCCGGTCGATGGGCGTGATGAACGTCCGGTGCAGCGTCTTCACCAGCTCGTGGATCTGCCCGTCGCAACGATGCTCGATGTCCTTGATGCGAGTGGCGTAGGTCGCGGCGCCGCTCCCCTTGCCGTTGCGGAACATCTCCTCGAGGATCACGGCCGCTTCGACCGCGCCGGCGGCCATGGCGTCGAAGGTGTCGAAGAAAAGCCGGTCGGTTTTCTTGACGCTCAGCAGCACCGGTACCCACCCCCTGTCCCGTGATGCGCCGGCTCGGCACCGGCGGCCGCGCGGAAACTAGCGCAGCCCAGGGGGCGTGTCAAGGCATTCCAGTCAGGCCCCGCGGACGGGATCAAGGCTTGCGCTCCTGGCCGGGACGGGAGCCGCCGTGGTGGCGGGGACGCGGCTCGGCCAGTCGGTGATAGTCGCCCTCGTAGTACAGCAGCGGCCTCCCCTCCGAGTGGCCGGCGGCCTCGACGCGGGCCACGAAGATGGTGTGGTCCCCGCCGTCGTGGATCGCCTGAAGCGTGCAGTCGAACCACGCCAGACACTCGTTCAGGATCGGCGCGCCGGTCTCCGCCTTGCGGTACGGCACGCCCTCGAGCCAGTTGCCCTGCTCCCCCGCGTGACCGGCCGCCAGCTCGGACAGGCGTTCCTGCCCGGTCTTCAACACGTTGATGGCGAAGGCCCGGTGCCTTTCGATCAGCTGGTGGCTGCGCGCCTTCTTGTCGATGCAGACCAGGATCATGGGCGGGGCGAGCGACACCGAGCAGAAGGAGCTGACGGTGATCCCCATGATGCCGCCCTCGCGCCGGGTGGTGAGAATCGACACGCCGCTCCCCCAGCGCCGCATGGCGCTCTTGAAGTGATCGGCCGATAGCGGCAAGGTCTCCCCCGCGGCGGCGCCGCGGGGAGTTGCCGAGGGCGGGCCCCGCGCGCGCGAAACGGAATATTATCCCGACTACCCCGGTTCCCGAAACTCCGGATCCGGGTGTGCGGGAAGCGGCGAGCGCGGCCGGCGCGGCGCCGCGGGCGGCCTAATCGGAGGCGGGCGTGCGGCGCGCGGACAAGGGCCAGGGGGTCTACAACGTCGTGGTCATCGGCGCCGGCACCGCCGGTCTGGTGGCCGCCGCCGGGACCGCCGGTCTCGGCGGCCGCGTCGCCCTGATCGAGAAACACAAGATGGGCGGCGACTGCCTGAACTACGGCTGCGTGCCGAGCAAGGCGCTCATACGCTCGTCGCGCGTCGCGGCCCTGATGGGTCGCGCCGACCTGTTCGCCCTCGATCCCGTAAGGCCCCCGATCGACTACGGCCGGGTGGCCCGCAGGGTCAAGGCGCTGCGTGCCAGGATCGAGCCGCACGACTCGGTGGAGCGCTTCGAGGGCCTGGGGGTGGATGTCTTCCTCGGCCACGCGACCCTGGAGTCGGCGCACACCGTGCGCGTCGGCGACACGCTCCTGCGCGCGCGGAACATCGTCCTGGCCACCGGCGGCCGCGCCGCCGTCCCCGAGGTGCCCGGCCTCGAGGAGGCCGGCTACTTCACCAACGAGACCATCTTCGAGCGCGAGGAGGCGCCGGGCCGCCTGCTGGTGATCGGGGGAGGACCGATCGGCTGCGAGCTGGCGCAGGCGATGGCCCGCCTGGGGGCGCAGGCGACCGTGGTCGATCGCGGCGCGCAACTGCTGCACCGCGAGGACCCGGAGGTCGCGGATCTCTTGAGGGCGCGGATGGAGGCGGAAGGAGTGCGCCTGATCCTGCGCGGCCGCGTCGATTCCGTCGTCCCCGGCCGCGGCGGCCCGCACCGCGCCAGGGTGCGGCAGCAGGGCAACGGCATGGCGTCGGCGGACTCGTTCGAGATCGACGCCGACACGATCCTGGTCGCCTCGGGTCGGTGCCCGAACATCGAGGGGCTCGGCCTGGAGCGTGCCGGGGTGGCCTTTTCTCCCCTCGGCGTCACCGTCAACGCCTTTCTGCAGACCAGCCGGCCGAACATCTACGCCGCCGGCGACATCTGCGGGCCGTACCGGTTCACCCATTTCGCCGAGTACCAGGCGCGCATCGTGGTGCGCAACATCCTTCTGTCGCCGCTTCTCGGTCTGGGGCGGGCCAGGGCCGACACGAGGGTCGTGCCGTGGACCACGTTCACCGAGCCCGAGGTGGCCCGCGTCGGCTTGAACGAGAATGAGGCGAGGCAGGCCGGCGTGGCGTTCGATGTCCACCGGTTCTCCTACTCGGATCTCGACCGCGCCATCCTGGAGAACGAAGAGGCCGGGTTCGTGAAGGTGATCGCGGCGAAGGGCCGGGGAACGATCCTCGGCGCCACCATCATCGGCGCCGGGGCCGGCGAGCTGATCCACGAGCTCGCCCTCGCGATGCGGGAAGGGATCGGTCTGCCGACGTTGTCGTCGCTGATGCACGTCTATCCGACACTATCGCAGGCGGTGCAGCGCACGGGCGATGCCTTCATGCGGACGCGGCTCACCGGAAGGGCGCGCGCCGTCTTCGCGCGGCTCTACGCCTGGCAGAGGCGGGGCCTGTGAGCGCGGCCGGAGGCGCGGACCGGGCGCGCCTCGTCCTGGGCCTCGTCCTGCTCGTGGCGATCATCGTGGCCCTGCGCTTCCTGCCGCTGGCCGACTGGCTGCAGGGGCTGACCGATTATTTCGCGGCGCTCGGACCGTGGGGGATCGGTTTGTTCGCGATCGTCTACGCCCTGGCCGCCATCCTGTTCGTTCCGGGGTCGGCGCTGACGATCGGCGCGGGCGTGATCTACGGTCTCGGCTGGGGGTGCGTCGCCGTCTCGGCCGGCTCGACGCTGGGAGCCGCGGGCGCGTTCCTGGTGGCCCGCTATCTCGCCCGCGACCGGGTCGAGCGCTGGGCGGCCAGAAACCCGCGCTTCGCGGCGATCGACCAGGCGGTCGGACGGGAGGGATGGAAGATCGTCCTCCTCACGCGTCTGAGCCCGATCTTTCCGTTCACGCTTCTCAACTACCTGTTCGGCCTGACGCGCGTCGGCTTCGTTCCCTACGTCCTCGCGTCCTGGATCGGGATGATGCCCGGCACCGTGCTGTACGTGTACCTGGGGTTTGCGGGCCGGGCCCTGGCGCAGGTGGCCGCAGGGCGGGTGACGCGCTCCCCGGCCGAGTACGCCGTCTGGGCGGTGGGCTTCCTGGCCACCCTGGCGGTCACTCTCTACGTCACCCGCCTGGCGCGGCGGGCTTTGCGCGAGAGCACCGGTGTCGGCGCGGTCCACCCATGAGCAGGATCGAGAGTTTCTTTCTCGCCGGACCGGCCGGCAGGATCGAGTGCATGCTGAAGCGGCCCGGAGAGGAGTCCGAGGCACGCGCCGCCGCGGTCGTGTGCCATCCGCACCCGCTGTTTGGCGGCACGATGCACAACAAGGTGGTGCACGCCGCGGCCGAGGCGATCGTCGGCTGCGGAATCCCGACCCTGCGCTTCAACTTCCGCGGGGCCGGCGGGAGCGGCGGCACGCACGACGGCGGGCGCGGCGAGCAGGATGATCTTCGGGCCGTGCTGGACCACCTGTCGCGTCTCTATCCCGGGCAGCTGCTGCTCCTCGCGGGGTACTCGTTCGGCGCGTACGTCGCGCTCGTCGTCGGCTGCGGCGACCCGCGGGCGAAAGCGCTCATCGGCATCGGGCTGCCGGTCAACCTGGTGCCCTTCGGATTCCTGCGGGCGTGCGACAGGCCGCTCACGCTCATCCAGGGTGATCAGGACGCCTTCGGCCCCCTGCCCCTCGTCATGGCGCTGGCGGCCCACGTGCCGGGCGGGGCGCGGGTCGTCGTGATCCAGGGGGCGGCGCACAACTTCGCCGGTCACCTGGACGAGCTGGCCCGGCGCGTGGCAGAAGCGATTCCCGAGGATCTTCGTCCGGCGCCGGGGCCCGCGGCCGCGATTGGAGACGACCCGTCAAGGGTGGTATCGTAGCTACAGGTCCATTCCATCAAGGAGGGTCATCGATGCAGCGGAGTCTGGCGGTCGCGATGGCGCTGTCATTGGGTCTCGGGATGTCCGCCCTGCGTGCCGAGGAAGCCGCCAAGCCCGACGCGGCGAAGGTCGGCAAGGGACAGCAGGTGTACGCCGCGCAGCACTGCAGCATGTGCCACTCGGTCGCCGGCAAGGGAAATCCGAAGAATCCGCTCGACGACGTCGGCAGCAAGATGACGGCGGACGAGGTGAAGAAATATATCGTCAACCCGAAGGCCGTGAAGCCCGACTCCAAGATGAAGGCCTATTCGTCCCTGGCGGCGGACGACCTTGACGCCCTGGTGGCCTATCTGCAGACCCTCACGAAGAAAAGCTCGTAGCCGGACGAACGAGGCGGGACGATGAGCCGTCGCCAGCGCTCCCGCATCCGCGTCGGAATCAGCGCCTGCCTGCTCGGCCAGGAAGTGCGGTACGACGGCGGGCACAAGCGTGATGGCTTAATCATCGCCACGCTGGGCCGGCTCTTCGAGTGGGTGCCGGTGTGCCCCGAGGTGGAGATGGGGCTGGGCGTTCCCCGCGAAACGCTCCGCCTCGAGGGCCGCGACGACCCGCCGCGGCTCGTGTTCCTCGAAACCCGGGTCGACATCACCGATCGGATGAATTCCTGGTCGCGCCGCCGCCTGAAGCGGATCGAGGCGATGGATCTGTGCGGCTATGTCTTGAAGAGCAACTCGCCGTCCTGCGGGATGAGGCGCGTGAAAGTCTTCAAGGGCGGCGGCCCCGGTCGTCCCGCCCGCAAGGGGGTCGGCCTGTTCGCCCGCGCCCTGATGGATCGTTTCCCCCTGCTGCCGGTCGAGGAAGAGGTCCGGCTGCACCGGCGGGCGGCGCGCGATCGTTTCGTGGAGCGCGTCGTTTCCTACCGCCAACGGCGCGAGCGCCGGCTCCGGAAAGGGGCGTAGACAGTGTCAACGACCCCCGGCCGGGCCACCGCGGAGGGGACGCACCGGCATCTGGCAGACTTCGCCGCGCACGTGCCGCACGGGCACGCCGCACTCGGCCGCACCGGACTGACCGTCAGCCGGCTGGGCTTCGGTTGCTACCGGGTGGACGACGAGACGCCGGACCACCGCGAGGCGCTCGCGGCGTCACTCGCGTCGGGCTGCAATCTCATCGATACCTCGACCAACTATACCGACGGCGGCAGCGAGCGGCTGGTGGGCCAGGTTCTTCTCGAGATGTGCCGGGCCGGCCGGCCGGCGCGCGAGGCGCTCGTGGTCGTCTCCAAGATCGGCTACGTGCAGGGCGAAAACCTGCGTCTGGCGGTGGAACGTGAGCGCGCCGGCTTCCCCTTCCCCGAGATGGTCAAGTACATGGACGGGTGCTGGCACTGCATCCATCCGGAGTTCCTGCGCGACCAGCTGGGGCGCTCGCGCGAGCGGCTGCGCCTCGAGACGCTCGACGTCTGCCTCTTGCACAATCCCGAATACTTCTTCTCCGATGCCAAGAAGCACGGCGGTGGATCCGACCTGGATGTGCTGCGTGCCGAGTTCTATAGGCGCGTGCGCGAGGCCTTCGTCTTTTTCGAGGAGGCCGTGGCGAAAGGCGAGATCACCTGCTACGGCGTGTCCTCGAACACGCTGGTCGTGGCCGCCGACGATCCCGAGGCCACGTCGGTGACCTGGTTCCTGAAGGCGGCCGAGGACGCGGGCGGCAGGGACCATCACTTCCGCGTCCTGCAGTTCCCGATGAATCTGTTCGAGTCGGGCGGGGCGCTCCTGGTCAACACCGGGCCGGATCGCAGCCGGACGCCGCTGGAGAACGCGACGGACGCCGGCCTGGGGATCCTGCTCAACCGCCCTCTCAACGCCATCGTCGCCAACCGTCTCATCCGGCTGGCCGACGGCGACGCGGCCGCGCCGGGGGAAGGCCTCGAAGGGCCCGCGAAGGAGCTGAAGGCTCTCGAGGAAGAATTCCGCGCGCGGATCGTGCCCGGGCTCGGCACGCCCCGGGACGCGATCGACCCGTTCTTCGATCTCATCGACGAGCTGCCGCTCCTGCCGGACCGGATCGAGGATCTTGAGACCTGGAGGCAGGTCGAACAGCAACAGGTCATCCCGCGCATCAATCACACGGCGCGGGCCATGGCGCAGAACGTCCCCGAGGATCTGCGGCCGCGCTGGGACAGCTGGTGGCAGCGCTGCGTCCCGTCGCTCGAGGGTCTCCTGGGGGCGATCGCCCGCGAAGTCTCCCGCCGCAGCCGGTCGCGGAGCGGGAAGGTGGCCGCGGCGATCGATCCGCTCCTCCCCGACGAGCGGCGGCGCGAAACTCTGTCGCGCAAGGCTCTCTGGGTCCTCGCCAGCACGCCCGGCGTCTCGGGTGTTTTGGTCGGCATGCGCCGTCCCGCCTACGTGAAGGACGCGCTCGGTGTTCTCTCCTGGCCCCCCCTCCCCGATCCTCTGCGCGTCTATCGGCGCGTCAAGCAGTTGCGGTCGAGATAAGAAAATGCCCGACCACCGTGGAGGCGGGCGTCCGCGGATGACGCGGTGGTTCTAGCTTTTGTCCGGCCACGGACGGCTTGAGAGCCACGGCGCCCCAGACCTGCTTCTTGAGTCGATGGATCCCCGGCGCTTTCTTCCTGCGCCCGGGTCGAACCCGCGGCGGCACGATTCTTTCTACGACCTGCTCCGTCCGCGTCGACGGAGGGTTCGATGTTTGTTCCGCCGCGTTGCCCATACGCCGCCTGCACCGCTCACCTCACGCCTACCGTGCAGTTCTTCCATCGCGACGGCCTCTATCATCCGCGCTGCCGCGCCCATTCGGTGCAGCGCTACCGGTGCCGGCTCTGCCGGCGCCGCTTCTCCAGGCAGTCGTTCCGGGCCGACCGCAACCACAAGAAGCCGCATCTGAATGCGCCGTTCCTGCGCCTGATGCTCGCCTGCGTGGCGCTGCGCCAGTCGGCCCGCGTCCTCGGAGTCGCCCGGCGGACCGTCGAGCGACGCTTTCTCTGGCTGGCCCGTCACGCCGCCCGGTTCCACAGCAACCGTCTGGCGTCTCTGGCCGGGCCGTTCATGCTCGACGAGCTCGAGACCTTCGAGGGGAACCGCTACCAGCCGGTCACCGTGCCGGTGCTCATCGAGCCTCGGAGCTTTTTTCTCATCGCCTCGGCGGCGGGGCCGCTCCGGCGGAAGGGGCGCATGACGCCGGCGCAGCGGCGCCTCAGGGCCGCGCATGAGGCGGTCCACGGCCGGCGCCCGTCGCAGTCCGCCGCCGCGGTGCGGGCGGTCCTGGAGCGCCTGCGGCGCTGCCTGGTCTCCCAAGGACCGGTGGTCCTGCACTCCGACCGGAAGCCCCTGTATGAGCGGCTCGGCCGCCGGCTGTTCGGGCGACGGTTCCGCTGGGCGCCGCACTCCGCCTCGGCGCGGCGGGACCGCAACAACCCGCTCTTTCCGATCAATCACACCAACGCCCGGCTGCGGCACTTCCTGGCGCGCCTGCGACGGCGGAGCTGGTGCGTGAGCAAACGCCGGCTGCGGCTGCAGCAACACCTGGAGGTCGCGGCCTTGTGGGTAAACTACTGCCGCCCGATCACCAACCGCACCGGCACCACGCCGGCGCAGGCGCTCGGCCTCGCGCCCCGTCGCTACCGCGAGGAGGAGGTCCTCGCCTGGAGAGAGGATTGGGGACGACTCCCGATCGCCCACTGACCTAGCCGCGGGCTACCTCCACTGTCGTCGGGCATTTTCAATTGAGGTAGGATCACGGCCCGGTGACGATGATGAAAATCCTGGCGTTCGCCGGCGCCCTGCGCGCCGGCTCTCACAATCGCAAGCTTCTGGGCGTCGCCGTCGAAGCTCTGCGCGACCAGGCCGATGTCGATCGCCTCGACCTGCGCGAGGTGGCGATGCCGCCTTACGACGGCGACATCGAGGCCAACGAAGGTCTGCCGGAGGGGGCCCGGGCATTCAAACTGCGGATCGCGGCGGCCGACGCGCTGCTCATCGCGAGCCCCGAGTACAACTGGTCGATTCCCGGGACGCTGAAGAACGTCATCGACTGGGCCTCCCGCCCGCCCAACAACCCGTTCAAGGGGAAGGTCGCGCTCCTCATGGGCGCCTCGCCGGGGGCCTACGGCGCTGTCCGCAGCGTGCTGGCGCTGCGCCAGGTGTTGACGGCCCTGGGCGTCCTCATCCTTCCCTCGACCGTGCAGATCGCCCGCGCCGACCAGGCGTTCGACGAGGCCGGGAAACTCAAGGACCCGAAGAGCACGGCCCTGGTCGAGAAGGCCTGCGCCGAGCTCGTGCGCGTCACCGGGCTGATGAAGGGCTGAGCCGCGCGCGGGCGCCTGACGAACTCTACGATGAGCCGGGGCGGACCGACGGGTCGGGCGGTACAGCGGCGTTCAGCGACCAGTCGTAATCCAGAAAGCCGATCGGTGGCTTGCCCCCGTGGCGGTCGATGAACACCTTGACATCGGGAGCGGCGTAGCGCGCGATGTAGGCGGCCACGCTGTCCCGGGTTCCCTTCCAGCCGGACGTCGTGAAGTCGCCGGCGTACCAGTCGAAATATTTCGAGACCAGGAGCCTCGAACCCTCCACCCGCACGTTCTTCGGATCGGACAGAAACGACCGGGCCCTCTCTTCGAGCTGCGCGTCGATCCGGTCGCCGTCGTACGCCCAGGCCGGGAGCGGTGCGCACGAGAGCGAGGCGCAGTTCAGCGCGAAATGGACGCGCGGGTCGCGGAAGTAAGGACGCAGGATTCGGTGCTCGATCTCATCGAGCGTCAGGCCGTAGTCGCCGACCCAATGATGGATCTTGGTCCAGACCCCCGGGATCTCGCGGATCGAAGACACGTCCGGGTACTGGAGGATCGACAGGACGGTGTACGCGTTGTAGGCGTTGATCAGCAGCGCCTCGAGGTGACCCGGCGCCATGTCATCCAGGTGCGCCTCCTTGACGGTCTTCAGGTACGACAGCAGATCGGCGCGGTGTTCCTGCATAAAGCGGTAATCGACCAGACCATCCTTCGTGCCCCGCGAGAGCAGCGCCCCCCAGGCGGCGTGATCGAAATGCTCCGTGCCGCCCGCGAGCGCCGCCTCCACCGCCCGCGCCACGTCCCCCGTCGCGCGCTCGGCCGACGGCGCGCCGCAGCCGGCCGCGATCGCCAGGACGCAGACGACCGCGAGGCGTCGGATCAGAAACGCCCGGGCGGCCAAATGGAAATGAGGGGAAGAGGTGGTAGCGCTACGGGGATTCGAACCCCGGTCTGATGGCTGAGAACCATCCGTCCTAACCCCTAGACGATAGCGCCACGCTTCCGTTGAGTTGGTTCCGGGACAGGGATTCGAACCCCGATACCGTGGTCCAGAGCCACGTGTCCTACCGTTAGACGATCCCGGAAACCGCGGCCGATTCTAGCGAACGCCCCCCAAGAGTGTCAATCGCGAAGCCCAGCCATCCCGAGCGCCTGCCGGGACTTACCCACGAGCAGTCCCGTCCCGGCCTCATCTTCGCGCCGCTCATGACACAGCGGCTTCCCCGTGCATGACCTTGCGCCCACGCGGCCATCACGGTATAGTCCCGCCAGCGAGCCCCCACAGGCAACAGATGATGTTCGAACAAAGCGCCTCAGCCTCCACACTCTCGTCGCGCTGTCCGAGCGCCGGCCTCATCCGTCAATGGGCCGACGCCTTCGCTGCCTTTATTGTGTTATGCCGCCGAGGCAGCGCTTGCAGTGCTATTCGCGTTACGCAGCAATTTCGCAGTTATTATTGGGTTATACCGATCAATACAATTAGCGTTGAACTAAACCGCTACGCGGTAGAAGAGCTTCGCTCGGCACGGTCGTGATCGTGCTTCGTTCC
>WNEQ01001742.1_pt1 | contig 11456 bp, 11 predicted proteins | sample 5399971 | NCBI WGS metagenome assembly WNEQ01 (sample SAMN13153330, study PRJNA577476) | soil metagenome | isolation source: 20 cm grassland meadow soil 2 days after 1st rain plot 5 | place: USA:California | collected 2015-09-18
CTGGTATTGATGACCGCGGTCAGCAGGAGAGCATCGTATTGGTCTGTCTCGATGGCGAGGACTCGCGCGTAGATGTCCTCTGCGCGGCTGAGGTCATTGCGGGCGAGCGCGGCCTCGCCTTCGGTCAGCAACGCGTGGGCGTCTTTTCGCTCCGAGGTGGGTCTCTTGCCGGTGCGGGACGGGACCGACGGAAGGCCGGGCAGCGGTTCGTATCCGGTCGCGTGGTGCGCGCGATAGGCACGCGCCGCCCCAACGTAGTCACCGACGATGTAGCGGACGAGACCCTCGACACCGTGCAGTGACGCACGGAAGAAGCGCTCGTCCATGCCGGCCAGATAGTGGCGAACGACCAAGCCCAGCACGAGCACGCCAAGGGCGACGGCCAACCGCGATCGTCCGCCAAGCCCCTCGATCAGGCGCAAGCGCAGTCTCCCGGACGAGCCGCTGGCGGCAGGGAGAGTCGCTCGTCAGTGCGCCAGAACACTGACCCCGAACGGCATCACGCCGAGTGACGCTTTTAAAGAACAATAGCAGCTCTGTGGCTCGGGACCGCAGCTAAAGAGTCTCCGATTGATTCCAGGCGACGAGCGTCCGTCAAGTTGCCGAATTACCAGAACTACTCGATCGAGGCCAGTACCGCATTCTGCTAGGCCGTCGGCGGGATCGTCTCTTACGATGAATGCATGGATCCTGTCGCGCATCCCACGCGACCGCCGACAGGAGGGATACGACGACTGGAGACGTCACGCGAAGGTCGGCGCGTCGCGAACGTCGCGGCTCTCATCTTGGTCTGCTGCGCGACCGCGCTCGCGGCGTGCGCCGCGTGGGCATTGTTCCTCTTCAGCCGTCTCTATCCACTCGACATCAAGTGGCTGCTGTATTTTTCACTGACGTTTCCGGTGCTCTCTCAACTGTGGGCTGCATACTCCCTCTACCTTCCGGCGCACACGGTCCTCGAGTTCAGTCCAGTGAGCCTGCGGCTCACCCGGTCTCTGCCCGTGCGTGAGTGGTCCGGTCCATTGTGCGCCGTGCGGACTGCTTACTTCTACAGAGGCGTCCTCGCGATAAGGACAACGGAGCGCGTCTGGCACGGGTGGGCGATCAAGGTGGCCCCCAGTGACGCGCCACTCGTCGAGGAGCTCAAGCGCCGTCTCGGTCCGGGCGTGTGGCTTGACGGCCGTCAGGGGAGGCTCTATTTCGTCGGCAGGCAAGTCCTCGTCCACGCGATCCTGCTCGCGGTCACACTAATCGGCGGCCGCCTGGTGAACCACATCGAAAGGGCGTTCCACTAGCAACCGCCCTGATACCGGTGGCCCTGGGCCTAGTCGGTGATCGAGCGGTAGATCTCGACCTCGGGCGGGCCCTCGGTCAGGCCTTCGCGCTCGCGGCGCTCGCGGTACGCGGCCAGGTGCGGCGCCTTGCGGTGCGCGTCGAAGGCGGCGTCGTCCTTGTACTGCTCGTAGAAGATGAAGAGGTCGGGGTCCTTCGTGGAGCGGTGCGGACGATAGATGAGGCAGCCGGGCTCGGCCTTGCGGACCGCGGCCACCTGCTCCTTCAGCAGCGCCGCCAGCGCATCGCCCTTGCCCTTCGCCGCCCGGATCTTCGCGACCACCGTGAGCACGTCAGCCATCGTCGTCGTCTCCTCGCGTGCGGGGTGTCTGCGTTGCCCAGGGCGAGAGTGTACTCCCGCCCTCCTGTAGAATGCGCGTCATGTCAGCGGCGAGCCGGCGCCTCGAGATCGTCACCGACGTTCCCGAGCGCGCCATGGTGGTGTTCGCGCATCCCGACGACGCGGAGATCGGCTCGGGCGGCGTCGTCGCCAAGTGGATCGCGGCGGGCTGCGAGGTCACCTACGTGCTGTGCACCAACGGCGATGCCGGCACCGCCGAGCGCTCGCTGACGCCGGCCGCCCTCGCCGCCCGACGCGCGGACGAGCAGCGCGCCGCCGCCGACTTCATGCGCGTGAAGCACGTGGTCATGCTCGGCTATCCCGACGGCTTCCTCGAGGACACCCGCGCGTTCCTCGGCGACGTCGTGCGCGCGCTGCGGCAATACCGGCCCCACACGGTGTTGGTGCACGATCCCTACCGGATCCACAACTTCCAGCATCGCGACCACCGCAAGGCCGGGCTGACGACGACCGACGCCGTCTATCCGTTCGCGCGCGACCACCTGCACTTCGCCGAGCACATCACGCAGGAAGGCCTGGCCCCGCACAAGGTGCGCGAGCTGTGGTACTGGGGCGCCGACGAGCCCAACGTCATCGTCGACGTGAGCGACTCGATCGAGCGCCAGATCGCGGCCCTCGTGCGCCACGAGAGCCAGATGCCCGGCTTCAACGTGGCGACCGGCGAGACGATCGGCGAGCGCCTGAAGAAGGGCGCGGCCGCGGCGGCGCAGGGCCACGGCTTTCGCTACGGCGCCGTGTTCCGGCGGCTGACCGCGCGGCGGTGACCTCGTGAGCGTGCGGGTGGCCGCGGTGGTGTGGGCGCTCCTGCTCGTCGCCGTGCCCGCGGCGGCGGCGCCGGAGGGCGACGTGACGTGGGCCGTGCACATCTCGCTGGCGCCGACGTGGTTCGATCCCGCGGAGACGCCCTCCGTCATCACGCCGTTCATGATGCTGTACGCGCTGCACGACGCGGTGGTGAAGCCGATGCCCGGCAACCCGTTGGCTCCGAGCCTCGCCGAGTCGTGGACCGTGTCGAAAGACGGTCTCGTGTATGAGTTCGTCCTGCGCAAGGGGCCGCGCTTCCACAACGGCGATCCCGTGACCGCCGAGGACGTGAAGTTCTCGCTCGAGCGCTACCGCGGCGGCGGCGCCGCCACGCTGAAGGCCCGCGTGGCCGGCGTGGACGTCGTGGATCCGCAGCGCGTCCGCGTCCGGCTCAAGCAGCCGTGGCCCGACTTCATGACCTTCTATGGAACGCCGGCGACGGGCGCGGCGTGGGTCGTGCCGAAGAAGTACGTCGACAAGGTCGGTGACGACGGCTTCAAGCGCGCTCCGATCGGGGCCGGGCCGTATCGTTTCGTGTCGTTCAATCCCGGCGTCGAGCTGGTGCTCGAGGCCAACGAGCAATACTGGCGCAAGCCGCCGACGGTCAAGCGGCTGATCTTTCGCTCGGTGCCCGACGACACGACGCGCCTGGCCATGCTCAAGCGCGGCGAGGCGGACATCGCGTACTCCATCCGCGGCCCGCTCGCCGAGGAGGTGCGCCGCACGCCGGGCCTCACGCTCAAGGCCACCGTGCCCACGTTCACGGAGTGGCTGGTCTTCATCGATCAGTGGGATCCCAAGTCGCCCTGGGCCGACCGGCGCGTGCGCCTGGCGGCCAATCTGGCCATCGATCGCAAGGCGCTCAACGACTCGGAGTACCTGGGGTTCGCGCGCGTGGCCTCGAGCATCATCCCCCGCGATTTCCAGTTCCACTGGCCGGCGCCGTCGTATCCCCACGATCCGGCTCGCGCGCGGCAGCTGCTGGCCGAGGCGGGTTATCCGCGCGGCTTCGACGCCGGCGAGCTCACGACCGACGCGGTGTACGCCGCCACCGGCGAGGCGGTCATCAACGACTTTCGCGCGGTGGGCATTCGCGCGAAGCTGCGTCCGCTGGAGCGCGCGGCCTTCTACAAGGCCGACCAGGAGAAGTCCTTCAAGAACCTCGTGCGACCCGGCAGCGCCGCCGCCGGCAACGCGGCGACCCGCATCGAGGCGTTCGTCGTCACCGGCGGCATCCGCGCCTACGGCGGCCATCCCGACATCGACGGATTGTTCCGCGAGCAGGCGGTCGAGGTCGATCCCAAGAAGCGCGAGGCGCTGCTGCACCGCATCCAGGAGCTCATGCACGAGCGCGTGATGTTCGCGCCGATCCTCGAGCCGGCATTTCTCTCCGGCGTCGGGCCGCGCCTCGAGCAGTCCGCGCTCGGCCTGATCACCGGTCACGCGTTCGCGTATCCATACGAGGAGATCCGGCTCAAACCGCGCCGGCCCTAGGAGATCGTATGACGCTGCCCACCCACGGACGCTACGACTACTCGAGCATCACCACGCGCCCCGACTACACGTGGCCGAACGGCGCGCGCCTGGCCGTCTACGTCGCCGTCAACATCGAGGCGTTCGGCTTCGGCGTCGGCAAGGGCGTGGCCATCGCGCCGCCCGACCAGGCGATGAGCGCCAGCGTCTATTCCTGGCGGGACTATGGCAATCGCGTCGGCGTCTGGCGGCTGTTCGATCTCTTCGACGAGCTCGACCTACCGGTCGAGGCGCAGATGAACGTGGAGGTCTACCAGGCGGCGCCGGACATTCCCGAGCGCCTGCGCAAGCGCGGCGACGAGATCGTCGCCCACGGCGTGACGAACTCCGAGGGCCAGGAGCACATGCGTGAAGACCAGGAGAACGACATGATCGCGCGCGTGACGGCCACCATCGAGAAGCACGAGGGCCGCCGGCCGATCGGCTGGATGAGCCCGTGGCTGTCGAACTCGCCGGTCACCCTCGACCTGCTGCAGGAGGCCGGCTACCACTACACGATGGACTGGACGATGGACGACCAGCCGGTGTGGTTGCGCACGCGCGGCGGCCGGCTGCTGTCGATGCCGTACCCGATCGAGGTCAACGACACGCGCGGAATCGTCTGGTACAAGCAACTCCGCGCGCGAGTTTGCCGACATGATCGTGGATCAGTTCGACGAGCTCCTGCGCCAGTCGGCGCGCCAGCCGCTCGTGTGCCCGATCTCGCTGCACCCGTTCGTGGTGGGCCGGCCGTATCGCCTGCCGCAGCTGCGGCGCGCGCTGGAGCACGTCGTCCGTCACCGCGATCGCATCTGGCTCGCGCGCCCCGGCGAGATCTGCGCCCACGTCGAGCGCCTGCCGCGCGGTGTCGTCCCCGGAAGCGCGTGAGAGGCGGCCTCGCGATCGAGCGCGCGACCGTGGAAAAGGGCAAGGGCTGAGGCGGCATTCACCACGGCGCCGGCGCCCCGTCGCGGCTGATGCTGCCCATCGTTCGCGGGGCGGTGTAGCATCGGGCCCATGCCCGGCGCCATGCGCCTGCTCGCGCACCACCCGCTCGACGGCTTCGGCAACTGCGGTGAGGGCATGGCCATCCAGGTCACCCGCGACCGCCGGCGCGTGCTGTGGCTGGCCCACGAGTCCGCGCCCAAGAACGTCACCGCCGTCGACGTCACCAATCCGAAGAAGCCGAGCGTGATCGTGCAGACGGCGCTGCCGCACGACAAGATGCGCAGCAACTCGCTCGACCTCGTGGGCGACCTGCTCATCGTCGCCTACCAGACGCGCGAGCCCGCCATGAAGCCGGCCGGCTTCGAGATCTTCGACGTCGCCGATCCCGCCAAGCCGAAGTCGGTGACGCTCTTCGACGCCTCGGGGCCGACCTCGCGCGGCGTCCATCATCTGTGGTGGGTGGACGGCGAGTACGTGCACATGGCCGCCGGTGCCATGGATTTCACGCCGCGCAATCCGCGCGACGACCAGTGCTACCGCATCGTGGACGTGCGCCGGCCGTCGCGGCCGCTCGAGGTCGGGCGCTGGTGGCTGCCCGGCACGCGCGAAGGCGACGCCGAGCCGCCGTTGCGGCGCCATCCGACCATCGACACCGGCTATCGCGCCCACAACACCAACGTCTATCCGCAGCGCCCGGACCGCGCCTACATCGGCTACATCGACGGCGGCGCGGTGGTGCTCGACATCGCCGACAAGACCCACCCGCGACTGCTCGGACGCTGGGACTATCATCCGCCGTTCCCGGGCTTCTGTCACACCGTGGTGCCGTTCTTCGGGCGCAACCTGCTCGTCGTCAGCGACGAGTCCGTCCGTGAGGCGGCCAAGGACTGGCCCAAGCTCGTGTGGATCGTCGACGCGCGCCGGGAGGACAAGCTGGTGCCGATCGCCACCTGCCCGCTGCCGCCCGTGAAGAAGTTCGCGGGGCGCGGCGGGCGGTTCGGCGCCCACAACCTGCACGAGAACCGGCCCGGCGGCTTCGTCTCCGAGGACGTCGTGATCGGCACGTTCTTCAACGGCGGCGTGCGCGCCTTCGACGTGCGCGATCCGTTCCAGCCGAAAGAGATCGCCGCCTTCGTGCCGCCGGGGCCGCGCAAATCGCCCACGCGCGCGATCCAGCTCAACGACGTCCTCATCGACGAGCGCAGCATCCTCTACACCGTCGATCGGATCGTCGGCGGCCTCTACATCCTCGACTTCCGGGTCTAGGTGCTCGAAAGGAGAGCGCAGATGGCGAACTACACGACACGCTTCGGCTCGCTCGAGCGCTACGACAAGGGCGGCGTCGAGGTCGTCAACGACGACGCGCGGAACTACGTCTTCTCGAACCTCTTCGAGGTCGCCTCGAAGGCCAAGCCGTACGAGAAGGTCGCCGTCGGCAAGAACATCGACTACGTGATCGAGGCCATCCGCGTGGAGGGGACCTCGGGCTGGCGCGCGCCGGCGCACGACGAGTTCGCCCTGGTCATGGACGGCGAGGTCGAGATCCGGCTGCTGAAGCTCGACAACCCCGGCGTGGTGCCGCACGGCACGAAGGGATCCGTCGCGCTCGCCGGGACGCCGGCCGGCCGGAAGATGGGCGTGGTTCGCGCGCGGCGTGGCCACATGACGCTGCTGCCCGTCGGCGCTGCGTATCAGCTCCACGCCGCGCGGCCCGGCGTGATTCTTCTCCAGACCATGGCCGGCGCCGACACGGTCGAGCGCTGGGGCGACATCTGCCAGACGACGCCACGGAGGAGCGCGCGATGAGCAAGACCACCGACGCCGTCCCCGAGATCGGCTCCATCGAGGGAAACCAGCACGGCTATCGTAGCTTCGCCCTCGGCGGCTTTCGCTTCGACCGCGACGAGTACTTCGCCCACGTCACGTGGCCGAAGGCGCATCATATGCTGCCGGTCGACGCGTTCCTGCGCGCGCTCCAGCGCGACATCGCCTGGGGCTTCTTCTACGGCATCGTGAACTTCGACGCGGTCGTCGGGACCGTGAACCACTACGGCTCCGTCGATCTGTTCGCCGGCCGCTTCAACGACCACTACCGCCGGGCGGGGCTCGACCACTCCGAGCGCTTCACGACCCCGCTCATCCAGCGCGTCTTCGAGGCCATGCTCGACGACTGGACCAACGCCGGCTTCGATCCGTTCGCCAGCCCCCAGGAGACGGGCAGTGCCTTCGGCCCCAAGCACGGCAGCAACAAGGAGGCGATCACGCGCCACCGCGTCACGGCCAAGCGCATGATTGCCGCGCCCGGCGACGAGCCGCTGCGCACCGACGACAACGGCTTCCCCATCAACCGCCACTTCCGCGACGTGCCCCAGGACAAGCCCGACGTCCGCGCCGAGCCGGGCTTCGAGGACGAGGTGGTCGCGTTCAACCTCTTCGCCTACCTCTCGCGGTCGGACGTGACCTGGAATCCCTCGATCGTGTCCGTGTGCAAGGCGAGTCTCTACTGCCCGACGACGGAGGAGTACATCCTGCCGGTCATCCACGGCAACGATCGCGTCGAGTGGTTCGTGCAGCTCAGCGACGAGATCCAGTGGGAGGTCGAGGATCGCGAGACGGGCGCGGTGCGCGCCCGGGTGACGATGAAGGCGGGCGACGTCGCCGCCATGCCCGCCGACATCCGGCACCGCGGATTCTCGCCGAAGCGCTCGATGCTGCTCGTCTGGGAGAACGCGTCGCCGGAGCTGCCGGCACTCTATGCCAGCGGCAAGATGCCGCCCACGCCGGTGCAGTTTTAACTCGGAGGGGGGCTTTGCCCCCCTTCCGACGGTCGTCGCGCGCCTGGCGGCGCGCTCCGACCCGCCTCCCCCCAGAACAGGATTGCGCCGGCAAAGCCGGCGCCCGGACAAGCGAGGGCGAATATGGGGCAGCGGTGGAGGGTTGACCGGAGAGGTTTCCTCCGTGTCGGTGCGGGCGCCGCGGCATTGGCGGCGACGTGGCCCGGGCGCGCGAGCGCGCAGGGGCGGCCGATCAAGATCGGGTACGTCAGTCCGCAGACGGGGCCGCTGGCGGGATTCGGCGAGGCCGACACCTTCGTCGTCGGCGGAGTGCGCAAGACGCTCGGCAAAGGACTGAAGATCCGGGATCGCGTGCATCCGGTCGAGATCCTCGTGCGCGACAGTCAGTCCGATCCGAACCGCGCGGCCGAGGTCGCCTCCCGCCTGATCCTGTCCGACAAGATCGACCTGATGCTCGTCGCGAGCACGCCGGAGACGACCAATCCCGTGTCCGATCAGTGCGAGGTCAACGGCACGCCCGCCGTCTCCTCCGTGTGTCCGTGGCAGCCGTGGTTCTTCGCGCGCGGCGGCAAGCCTGACGTCGGCTTCAAGTCGACCTATCACTTCTTCTGGGGGCTCGAGGACATCATCGGCGTCTTCATCGACATGTGGAACTCGGTGGAGACGAACAAGGTCGTGGGAGCGCTCTGGCCCAACGACGGCGACGGCAACGCGTGGGGCGACAAGGAGCGCGGGTTTCCGCCCGCGCTGGCCAAGGCCGGCTACAAGGTCATCGACCCCGGGCGCTATCCGAACCTCACCGACGACTTCTCCTCGCAGATCGCGACCTTCAAGCGGGAAAAGGTCGAGATCGTCACCGGCGTGCCGATCCCGCCGGACTGGACGACGTTCTGGAAGCAGGCCGCTCAGCAGGGCTTCCGTCCGAAGGTCGCCTCCATCGGCAAGGCGCTGCTCTTTCCGCGCTCGGTCGAGGCACTGGGCGACTTGGGTGACGGCATGTCCACTGAGGTCTGGTGGACGCCGCAGCACCCGTTCAAGTCGTCGCTGACCGGCGCCAGCGCGGCGGCCTTCGCCGCGGAGTACACGCGCGAGACGAAGAAGCAGTGGACGCAGCCGCTCGGCTTCATCCACGCCCTGTTCGAGGTGGGGCTCGACGCGCTCAAGCGGGCGGCGAGTGTCGACGACAAAGGCGCCATCGTCGCCGCCATCAAGGCGACCAATCTCAACACGCTTGTCGGGCCGATCAGCTGGGCCAAGGGCCCGGTCCCGAACGTCACCAAGACGCCACTGGTCGGCGGCCAGTGGGGGCGTGGCAAGGACGTGCGCTTCGACATGACGATCGTGAGCAATCGAAGCGCCCCGAACATCCCGACGGGCGGCAAGCTGCGGCCGCTCAAGCAGGCGTAGTCCGACGGCGCTGCTCGCGCTGCGCGAGGTGTCGCGCGCCTTCGGCTCGCTCCAGGTCCTCGACGGTCTCACGCTCTCGGTGAACGAGCGCGAGGCGGTCGGCGTGATCGGGCCCAACGGCGCCGGCAAGACCACGGCCCTCAACGTGATGGCGGGACGCCTGCGCCCCGATCGCGGCGCCGTCGTGTTCGACGGCCGCGACATCACGGCGATGCCCGCCCACGCGCGCTGCCGCGCCGGCATCGCGCTCACGCACCAGATCCCCCATCCGTTCGAGGCGATGACCGTCTTCGAAAACGTGCTCGTCGGCGCCACGTACGGCGCCGGCCGTTCGGAGCGCGAGGCGTATGCCGCCTGTTTCGCGGCGCTCGAGGCGAGCGGGCTCGATGGAAAGTCGAACGCGCGCGCCGGGGCGCTCACGCTGCTCGAGCGCAAGCGCCTGGAGCTGGCGCGCGCGCTCGCCACCGGCCCACGAGTGCTGCTGTTGGACGAGATCGCCGGCGGCCTCAGCGAGCCCGAGGTCCAGGCGCTCGTCCGGGTCGTCGGGGACATCCGCGACCGGGGCGTCGCCATCCTGTGGATCGAGCACATCGTGCACGCGCTGCGCTCGGCGGTGGACCGCCTGGTCGCCATCAGCTTCGGTCGCAGCCTGATGGAGGGGCCGCCGGCCGCCGTCATGGCCAGCCCCGAGGTGCAGCGCGTCTACCTCGGCATCGACGCGCCGTGACGCTGCTCGGCGTCCAGAATCTGTCGGCCTTCTACGGGGACTTCCAGGCGCTGTTCGACGTGACGCTCGGGGTGACCGAGGGGCAAACCGTCGCCGTGATCGGCGCGAACGGCGCGGGCAAGACGACGTTTCTGAGAGCGGTCGCCGGCGCGCTGCCGGTGCCGCGCGGCGCCGTGACGCTTGCGGGACGCGCGGTCGGTGGCGAGCCGGCCCACGCGCTCGTCGAGCAGGGCATCGTGCTCGTGCCCGAAGGGCGGAAGATCTTTCCGAGCCTGTCGGTGCAGGAAAATCTTCAGATCGGCGCCTATCGCAAGCGCCGCGGGCCGTGGACGCTCGAGCGCGTCTACCGACTCTTCCCCGCGCTGGCCGCGCGACGCGATCAGCCGGGCACGAACCTCTCGGGCGGCGAGCAGCAGATGCTCTCGATCGGCCGCGGCCTCATGGCCAATCCTCGTCTGCTGCTCGTGGACGAGATCTCGCTCGGGCTGGCGCCGATCGTCGTCAAGGCGCTCTACGAGGTGCTGGCCTCCGTGAAGCACGAGGGGACCACGCTGATCGTGGTCGAGCAGGACGTCAGCCAGGTGCTGGCCGTCGCCGAGCACGTCTATTGCTTTCGCAAGGGCGCGGTGGCCCTGGAGGGTGAGCCCGCGCATCTCACGCGCGAGCAGATCTCCACCGCGTACTTCGGAGCCTGACGTCATGGTCTGGGTCGACGCCGCCGTGCAGGGCGTCCTTCTCGGCGGTCTGTATGCGCTGTTCGCCACGGGGCTGTCGCTGATCTTCGGCGTCATGCGGCTGGTCAATCTCGCCCACGGTGACTTCAGCATCCTCGCGGCATTCGTCGCCGTCGTCGCCGTGCAGACGCTGGACATCAATCCGCTGACGGCGCTCGTCGTCGTGGTACCGATCATGGGCGCGGTGGGCTACGGGCTCCAGCGTCTGGCGCTCAATCGCCTGCTGGGCCGCGGGATCCTTCCCGCCGTGCTGGTGACCTTCGGGCTGTCGATCGTCATCCAGAACGGGCTGCTCGAGATCTTTTCCGCCGACTCCCGTCGGCTGAATCCAGGCGGGATCGAGACGGCGAGCGTGTCGCTCGGCGGCGGGCTGGCGGTCGGCGCGTTCCCGCTGCTGACCTTCGCGCTGGCCGTGGTGCTTCTCGTCGCCCTGCAGCTCGTCATCGGCCGCTCGCCGATCGGGCGCGCCTTCCGCGCGGCGTCGGACGACGGCCCCACCGCGGCGCTGATGGGCATCGATACCGGCCGGCTGTACGGGCTGGCGATGGCGCTGTCGCTCGCGATCGTCGCCGTGGCCGGCGTCTTTCTCGGCATCCGGACGACCTTCACGTTCTCGAGCGGGCCCGACCGGCTGCTGTTCGCCTTCGAAGCGGTGATCATCGGCGGCCTCGGCTCGCTCTGGGGCACGCTCGCGGGCGGCGTCATCCTCGGCGTCGCGCAGACGGTGGGGGCGAGGCTGTCGCCCGGCTGGGGTGTGCTGACCGGCCACCTCGTCTTTCTCGCCGTGCTGCTCCTGCGGCCGTCGGGGCTCTTCGCGCGATCGCGACGCGTGAAGAGCC
>WNEQ01001747.1_pt1 | contig 11450 bp, 9 predicted proteins | sample 5399971 | NCBI WGS metagenome assembly WNEQ01 (sample SAMN13153330, study PRJNA577476) | soil metagenome | isolation source: 20 cm grassland meadow soil 2 days after 1st rain plot 5 | place: USA:California | collected 2015-09-18
TTCTATCCCTCGTACTACCCACAGGAGATCGTCGTGCGCTTCAGCGAGCCGGCGACGGCCGCGAGGCTCCTGCGTCAGAACAAGATTCACGCGTACGCGGGCGGCGACCCGTTCGCCGGCGGCGCGGCCCCCGCGTACGTGCGCTTCACCGAATCGTTGCGCGGCTTCGTCGTGCTGTCGTTTCCGCGGCCGGCCGGCGCCTTCGCGACCGCGGAGGCGCGCTGCGCGGCCGGCGCCGGTATCGCGCGCGCGCTCGGCGCCCGCGCGCCGTTCGTCGCGCATCCGTATCCGGTCACGCCCTATCACGACGACTACGTCGCGCACGCGGACCTCGTCCAGAAAGCGCGCGAGCGCGGCGCGGGCGCGCTGCCCCGCCTGAGAGCCGCCGGCCCGCTGGCCGCGTCGGTGGCCGCCGCGGGCATCCCGCGCGGCGGTGCAGCTGCCGAGGCCGTTCTGGAAGAAATCGAGCTGCCGGCGCTGCTGGCCGGCGCCGAGACGCAACTCATCGGCTGGGTCGGTCCGCCGTGGCTCAAGAGCGGCTGGTTCCACGCGTGGCTGCTCCACTCCGGAGCGGCGTCGCGCAAAGCGGCCGACGATTCGTTTCGACGCCGAACCGAGGGCAGGTGGTCGGATGCCGCCGACCGCTTCAACCTCGAGCGCCGGCTCGTCGCGCAGCTCGGGGCCGGCTGCGAGCGCGTCGTGCTCGGTTACACGCGGCGCCGCGAGCCGGTCAACAACGAATACTCCGAGGGCGTCGAGAACGTCGCGGCCGACGCGCAGGCGGGGCTGGCGTCGCCGATCTTCGTGCGCACGGTGAAGCTGAAGGACTTTCCGTGGAACGGCTGGCTGCGCGTGGCCGTGCCGGGCCGGCCGCGCGCCGCGTGGAATCCCGTCGCCGGCTTCGGCGACGCGGCCGGGCGCATGGTCTGGTCCGCCGTCGGCGACCCCGCGCTGCTGCTCGATCCCGACAGCGGCCGCTTCATGGCCAACCGCGCGCGGCCGCAGTCGGTGAGCGAGGTCGCCGAGGCCCCGGCCGACGCGCTGAATCCCGCGACGCTCCAGCCCCTGGGCGCGGCGGTCGCCGCGCGCACGAAAGTCGTGTACCGCGTGTTGCTCGGGAACGCCCACGACGGCCAGCGGCTCGGCGTCGCCGACGTCGTCTATCCGTACGCGTTCGCCGCGCGCTGGGGCGCCGAGGGCGGCGGCCGCGAGCACGATCCCGAGGTGGCGCGGGCCACCGCCCTGGCGCGCCAGACGCTCGTCGCCGTGCGCGTCACCGGCGTCGCCAAGGAAGTGAGGGACCTCGGCGACATGCAGCTGATGTACGACGTTCCTGAGGTTCAGGTCTATCTGAAGCCAGCGCTCGATGCGCCGACGGCGACCGCGCTGGCGCCGCCGTGGAGCCCGGTGCCGTGGCCGGTGCTCGCGCTCGCCGAGCAGGCCGTCCTGCGCGGCGTCGGCGCGTTCTCCGAGCGGGAGGCTCAGCGCCGCGGCGTGCCGTGGCTCGACCTCGTGCGGGACCCGCGCCAGCGCGCGGCGCTCGCCGCGGTCGTGGCCCAGAACGAGCGCGCGGCCTGGGTGCCGGAGGCCCTGCGCGGAATCGTGCCGGCGGCGGAGGCGCGCCGCCGCTGGGCCGCGCTGCGCGAGTTCGGGCGCAGGCACGGCCACTTCCTGCCGACGGCGGGGCCGTACCTGCTCGGCCGCGTGACGGCGGAGGGCGTGACGCTGCCGGTCTTCCGCGACTTCAGCTATCCGCTCGGCCTCGGCTCGTTCGATCAGTACCCGATTCCGCTGCGGGCGTTCATCGTCCGCGCCGAGCGTCGCGGCGAGCGGCTCGAGATCCAGGCCGAGGTCGAAAACATCGAGAAATTCGAGCGCTCGTATAAGATCGTGCGCGAGCCGTTCCGGCCCCAGCCGGCCAGCGAGAAGTTCCGCGAGCCGCTCACCGTGCACTGGGTCGTGCTGGACGCCAACGACGAGGTTGCGGCGGCCGGCGCCTCGCGCGACGTGCAGAACGGGCGGCTGGTGGTGGACCTGGCGGGCCGGCTCAAGCCGGGCGCGTACCGTGTCCAGCTGGCGCTGGCGCTCAACGGCAACCTCGTCGATGCGGAGGTCAAGGTGGTCGCGTACTAGTGGACATCGCGCTCATCCACGTCTTCAACGCGCTGCTCTACGCCTCGGTGCTGTTCCTGATCGCCGGCGGGCTCAGCCTCATCTACGGGGTCATGCGCATCGTGAACCTCGCGCACGGCAACCTCTACGCCTTCGGCGCCTACGTGAGCGCGTGGATCATCGGCTATCTCAGCACCTCGGTGGCCGTCGGCGAGGCCGCGCGCGGCGCGCCCACCTGGGTGCTGCTGGCGCTCCTGCCCTCCGGCGCGATCGCCGCCGCCGGCGCCGGCGCGCTGCTGGAGCCCACGCTGCTGCGCCCGTTCTACAAGCGCGCCGAGGAGTATCAGCTGCTGGTGACGTTCGGGCTGCTCATGATCATCGACGACGTCATCCGCTTCCTGTGGGGCCCGTATCCGCTGTCCGCCAGCGTCGTGTTCGAGAACTTCGGCTCGCTCGCGGTGGGTGAGACGCTCTATCCGACCTACAACTTCCTCGTGATCGGCGTCGGCGCGCTGGCCGCGGTTTTTCTCTGGGCCTTCATCTACCGCACGCGCTTCGGGGTCGTGCTGCGCGCGACCTCGCAGGACATGCGCATGTCGGCCGCGCTGGGCGTGAACGTCAACCGCGTCTACGTGCAGGCCTTCACGCTCGGCTGCTTCATGGCCGGCCTCGGCGGCGCCATCATCGTGCCGAGCCAGTCGGCCGTGCTCGGCATGGGCGTGGACGCGCTGATCCTGTCCTTCATCGTCGTCGTCATCGGCGGCCTCGGCAGCCTCGAGGGCGCGCTGCTCGGCGCGCTCATCGTCGGCGTCGTGCGCGAGGCGGGCATCACGTGGTTCCCGGAGGTCGAGCTGGCGGTGCTCTACCTGATGGCGGCGGCCGTGCTGCTGGTGCGGCCGGCCGGGCTGTTCGGGCGCGCATGAGCACGCTCACCACCGTGATCGTCCCGGCGCGCTCGCCGATGCGGCGGCTCTGGTACGCGGCCCCCGTGCTCGTCGTGCTGCTCGTGCTGCCGTGGGTGGCCGATCAGTACCAGACGATCCTGCTCGCCTACGGGCTCGTGATGGCGATCGCCGCGCTGGGCTTCAATCTCCTGCTCGGCTACACGGGGCTGCTGTCGTTCGGCCACTCCGCCTACTTCGGCGTCGGCGCCTACGCGGTGGCGATGATGGTGAAGTACCTCGGCGTCGCCTCGATGGAGCTGCACCTGCTCGGGGCCATCGTCGCCTCCGTGCTGATCACGGCGATCTTCGGCGTCGCCTGCGTGCGCTACACACGCATCTTCTTCAGCATTCTCACCATGGCGCTGTCGCAGGTGCTCTGGAGCCTGGCCTTCAAGTTCTTCTGGGTCACCGGCGGCACCGACGGCCTGCGCGTGCCGACGCCGACGCTGCTCGGCGTGGTCACCGGCAAGGGCGACAAGATCGCCTTCCTCGCCCACGCGTATTACTACTACGTGCTGGCCCTCTTCCTCGTCTGCGTGGCCATCATGTGGGTGATCGTGAACTCGCCCTTCGGCCGCGCCCTGCAGGCCATCCGCGACAACGAGACGCGCGCGCAGTTCATCGGCATCCCGATCTGGCGCTACCGCTGGATCGCCTTCATGCTGTCGGGCGTCTTCACCGGCATCGCCGGGGCCTTGTGGGTGCCGCTCAACGGCCTCACCACGCCCGACATCCTGCACTGGACCTTCTCCGGCAAGATCGTCTTCATGGCCGTGCTGGGCGGGTTCCGGACGTTCGTCGGGCCGATCGTCGGCGCCGTCGTCTACAACTATCTCGAGAGCTACGCCGTCGGCTACACCGTGTACTGGCAGCTCTTCCTCGGCGTCATTCTCGTGGTGCTCGTGCTCTCGCTGCCGACGGGCATCGTGGGCACCGTCGAGCGCCTGCTCAGCCGACGGGGGACGTCGGGATGACCGCGTTGCTGGAGACCAGGGGCGTCGTGAAGCAGTTCGGCGCGTTCCGCGCGGTGGACCGCGTGGACTTCCGCGTGCAGGAAGGCGAGGTGCTCGCCCTCATCGGCTCCAACGGCGCCGGCAAGACGACCCTCGTCAACCTGATCAGCGGGCTGCTGAAGGCCGACGAGGGCCAGATCCTGCTCCGCGGCCAGGACGTCACCCAGCAGCCGGTGAAGGAGCGGATCCGCGCGGGGATCGCGCGCTCGTTCCAGCTGGTGAACCTGTTCGACCAGCTCACCGCGCTCGACAACGTCGCGCTCGCCATCTTCTCGCGCCAGGGCAAGACCCGGCGGCTGCTCTCGCTGGCCGACGCGGACCGCCCGGTGTGGGCGGAGGCCACCGAGGTGCTCACGCTCTTCCGGCTCGACGCCAAGGCGCGCGTGCCGGCGGGCGGCCTGTCGCAGGGCGAGCGCAAGCTGCTCGACGTGGCCATCGCCTACGCGCTGAAGCCCAAGCTGCTCTTCCTCGACGAGCCGACCAGCGGCGTCAGCACGCGGGAGAAAGCGCCGATCATGGACACCATCTCGCGCGTCGTGCGCTCCGAGGGCATCTCGGCCGCCATCATCGAGCACGACATGGACGTGGTGTTCTCGTACTCCGATCGCATCGTGGCCATGCACCAGGGGGCGATCCTCGCGGACGGCACGCCGGACGAGATTCGCCGCAACGAAAGGGTCACCACGACGCTGATCGGCACGCCGGAGCCATCGCGGTGAGTCGGCCGGCGCCGATGCTCGAGCTGCAGAACGTCGAGACCTACCGTGGCCCCGCGCAGATCCTCCGCTCGATCTCCCTCGCCCTCGGCGCCGGCGAAGCGGTGTGCCTCGTCGGGCGCAACGGCGCCGGCAAGACGACGACCATCGACACCGTCATGGGCCTGCTGGCGCCGCGGACGGGCAGCATCCGGTTCAAGGGACGGGACGTCACCCGGCTGCCCGCGCACGAGCGCGCGCGGCTGGGCATCGGCTACGCCCCCGAGGATTGCGGGATCTTTCCCGACCTGACCGTCGAGGAGAACTTTCAGATCACGGCGTGGCTCGGCAAGGGCGCGACCAAGACGAATGGTGGAGCCGCCGATGAGCGGGTGTTCTCGATCTTTCCCGAGGTCAAGGAGCTGCTCGCGCGGCGCGGCCTGCACCTCTCCGGCGGACAGAAGAAGATGGTGGCCATCACGCGCGCGCTCACGCTGGCGCCCGCCGTCCTGCTGCTGGACGAGCCGTTCGAGGGGCTGGCGCCGGTGGTCGTCACCCGCTTCATCGACGCCGTGCGCGCGATCAAGGCCCTCGGCGTGTCCGTGCTCATCGCGGAGTCGCACGTACAGAACGCGGGCCGCATCGCCGACCGTCTCTATGCGATCGACCGCGGGGAGATCATCTTCGCCGGCCGCCCCGCCGAGCTGACGGGGAATGCCGAGGTGATGAAGACGCTGCACGGGTAGACGCCCGGGCTCGACCTCAGACGACGGTCGCGCGGATGCGTGCCTCGAGCCGCTCGAGGTCGAGGTCGGCGAACGACCAGATGACGTCGTTGTGTGCGCCTTCGAAGTCCTCGAAGTAGCGATACGTGCCGCCGGCGTGATCGATGTGGCCGCAGACGATGCCGTCGAGCACGACGTCGACGCGCCAGGCGTTCGCGCGGTCGACTTCGCGGAAGGTGAGGAGCGCGCTCTGCAGCATCACGCGCCCCGCCCGCCGAGGGCGTCGGCCAGCGCCGCCTGCAGCCGCGGCAGCGGAATGGGCTTGTGCAGGACGGCGATGCCGGCCGCGCGGACGCGACGAAGGTCGTCGTCCTCCGGCGCCGACCCCGTGACCATGATCAACGGCATGACGGGATCGAGCCTCCGCAGCCTGGCCACGAACTCCCAGCCCGTCAGCCCCGGCAAGCCGAGATCGCTCATCACCAGATCGAACCGCGTGCGGGCGACCAGCGCGAAGGCCTCGTCGGCATCACCGGCGGCCCCCACCTCGTAGCCGAAGACGTCCAGTGCGTCGCGCATGAAGGAGCGGACCTCGGGCTCGTCATCCACGACCAGGATGCGCGGCCCCGACTGCTGGGAGGTCATATCGCCCCACAACGATTGCGCGCCGGCCCCAGGATCGCTCAGACCTTGGCCGGGAAGGCCCTGTTGGGGGCGGTATCGAGCAACAGCCGTGCCAGGCCAGCCACCTAACCTAAAAGGGTGAAAAAATGCGGACGGGGATGCTCGTCGGGCTTACGCTCCGCGGCCTGTCTGGATCGTTGTCATCCGCCGAAAGGTGGCCGGCGGCAAGGAATCGATCGAGGCCTGGCAGGGCGGCGAGCTGCCGACGCCCTCGTTGATTTGGAGCGGCGTGCACGGCAACCGCTCCGATCGCCGGCGCAATCAGCCGGGTGCGTGGGATTCAATAGCCGATGGCCAGCGGATGCAAGACGTCGATCGCATAGCCGACGTCGAGACGCTCTCCCAGCCACCCAGGCTTCGATGTTTGCGCGTCGATCTGAATCCCCTCCGCGTCATTCCGCGCTCGAAGTATCCCGATGGGATCGGCAGGGACCGGAGGCAGCGCCGGGCTTTCGGGTAACAGTCGGCCGTCGGGACGCCGGAAGCAGAGCTCGCCGTCGGCCTGTCGCTCGACCTGGTAGCCCTCTTCGTGGACCGCGCGGTGATGCCGACGACAGAGCATTGTGAGATTCGACAGCGTCGTCGGGCCGCCGTGCGCCCAGTGCCGGATGTGATGACCCTGGCCGAACGTGCGCCCGCAGCCGGGGAAGCGGCAGCCGTGATCGCGATGCTGAAGCGCGCGGCGTAGCGCCGGCGGAATGGTTCGCGTCCGGGCGCCGACCTCGGTGATTTGGCCATCGGCGTCGTGTCGCATCACCACGCGGGTCGCGTCGCACGCCAGGCGCTGCGACGTTCCCGCGGGAACGTGCGTGCCGCCCTCGAGGACCGACTGGCCAGGCGCATCGGCGTCCGCCAGCACCGCGGCATCGACGTGAACCACGACCTGATACCGCTCACCCGGCGTACCCGGATCGATGCCCCGGTGCAGGGCCGTCTCGGCGACGAGCGCGAGCGCGTCCGCCTCCTGCTGCTCGATGGTGGGCGCTTCCGGAGAGCCGTCCACGTACCCCGGTCCCGCGGGACCGTCCGTGAAGCGCGGTCCCGCGGAACCGCCCACGGCGTCCGTCCCCCGTGCCCGCTGCTGCAGCGCCTCTCGGGCCGCGGCCAGGGCCTGAACCACCATACCGTCTTCATCGTGATACACGTGCAGGGCGCGGCTCCGGTGGCGCCGCGAGGCCTCCTGCGCTTCCTCCTTGCGATCCACCCGACGCCAGCCGCGCACGATCCGCTCGACGTGCTCCGCGGTGCCCGCCCGGCCGACCTTGAGCAATCGCTCTTCCGTCTCGGGCGTCGCCACGCGCGTCAGCGCGCGGACCTTCGAGTACGACAGCTCCCCGCGCGCCAGCGCCTCGGCCAGCCGCGGCAGCGTGCCCAAGGCGCGCGCGACGCGGACGCGCTCGCGAGCCGCCCCCCGCTCGAGCCCCACACGCCAGCACAACCAATGGGCGCAGGACATGAAGCCGGTGTTCCAGCCGCCACGCGCGTCGAAGTCGCGGATGAGGTCGAGCAGGCGCGCGGTGGCGGCGTCGAGATGAGCGGAGAGCTCGGCGATCTCGTCGCCGAGCCGGTCGAGCTCGGCCGCCGGAGCGGCGATCGGTTGAATCATCGGCGCGAGGCTGACATCGAGCGGAATTTTCATCGGCGCCCTCCTTCTGCTGCGCCGACTCTAACCCCCGATTCTCGACCGCCTCCAGCGCCTCCAGGACAGGCGATCGCTGAGCGTTGCCTGATTTTTTCGGACGAGGCGGTCACACGGCCATTGCGTGTCACCGCGGCGCGCTGGCGCAGTGTTCAGCGACCGTTGAGTGCGCATGTCGATCGCCGCCCGTGAAACCTGTCAAGCAAATTTTCGCGGGCCGTCGCCGCGGCGCCTCTTGACATCGCTCAACCGCGGACCGATGCTCCCGACGCGTCGCAATCTTAGACGTAGTCCCACCGGCCCGGAATCCGAAGGGAGGCTCGCATGAGACTCCGCTCCCGCTCGCTCGTGCTGACGCTTGGACTGCTCGTCGGACTGATCATCGCGGGCGTCGCGTCGTCGGAGACGAAGGTTGGCTCCAACGTCGACGTTCGCACCGTCGTCGCCTTGAAGATCGCCGAGACGGAGGCGCAGAAGCTGCTGCCGCCGGGCTGGCAGGTCAATCCCGTCGCCTCCGGCCCGAATCAGGGTGCCAACCTCACCATGACGTTCATCGACCAGCTGCTGAACCAGGACCCCGAAGGCAAGGCGGCGTCCGGCGGGAGCGCCCGCACGCTCGCCTTCGGTGTGCCGGCCAAGAACACGGCGACAGGAGCGGCCGGCAACAACGTCGTCCGGATCCTGGCGGCGAATCGACAGGCCGTCCCGGGTCCCTACAAGGTCGCCGTGCCCGCCTCGGTGCGGCTCGAGCAGTCCATCAAGGCGACCGACATGGAGCCCGCAACCGTCACGGAGCGTTGGGAGGTGCGCGATCAGTCGGGCGGCACGGTCACTCTCGCGCTCGAATACACCCGCGCGCTGCCGACGCGAGCCAAGGCCGAGGCGAAAGTCTACGGCGGCCCCGATCCGGCGTTCTTTCGAATCTACCGGACCGACGTCGGCGGTGACGTGTTGCGAAGCGGCCCCGCGGGCGTCGACCGCGTGAAGAAGCTGCAGCTCCGCGTCGGGATCGCCGACCTCAAGAAGGCCTTCGACGGCAGCGAGCAGATCGTGAGCGTGACGGCGATGCCGTGGTACGTCCGTGAGGTGGCGCTGCCGTAGCGTCGATCAGTGCCCGGCGCCGCCCACCGCGGCGCCGGCGATCGTCGCCAGGCGCTTGGCGAGGGGCGTGTTGCGGCTGCGGCCGACGCGCACCTCGCCGTCGATGACGACCGCGGAGATGCCGGGGATGTCGCCGCGCGCGATCGCGCTCAGCGCGTCGGTCGCGAGCGACGCGGCCGGCGCGTCGCAGACGACGAGATCGGCCGCCTGGCCGATCGACAGCGTGGCCGCTCCCGCGAGGCGAAAGGCGCGCGCGTTGTTGCCGGTGGCCAGCGCGAGCGCACTCTCCGGCGCCAGATCGCCCAGCGACGCCAGCTCGCACACGCTCTTGAGCACCCCCATCGGCATCACGCCGGTCCCGGTGGGCGTGTCGCTGGCCACGCACACGCGCGCCAGCGCGCCGGTGTCGCGGGCGACGTTCAGAATGTAGAGCGCGGACTTCAGATTGCCCGCCTGCACGATCTGCAGCGCCATGTCGGTCTCGCCGACGATGACGCGCAGGCCGGCCTCATCGAGCGAGGTCGTTCCGCCGTTGACGTGGCCGCAGACGTCGGGTCGCAGGTGTAGCAGCACGTCATGGGTGATCGGGCTCGAGCCCGGGATCGAGTTGCCGCCGCTGTGGGACATGACGCAGAGGCGGTGCTTCTGGGCGCGCCGGACGTCCGGCTCGCCGTCGCGCGGGTGGGCGTAGCCGCCGAAACCGTACTTGGCGTGACGCACGCCGTGCTTCGCCATCTCCGCGAAGTCGTCGTCGCTCAGCCCCGGCTCCAGCACGACCGAGCCCGCGTTGACCTTCATGCCATTCGGCCGGAAGTGCTCGAAGCACTTCGCGGCGGCGATGGCGAGCGCCTTGGACGCGGCGGGATCGTGCGGGCGGCCCGGCGCGTGGACGCCCTCCCCCGCGGAGACGACGGACGTGATCCCGCCGTGGACGTACGAGTCGAGGAAGTCGACGGTTTTCTGACGCGGCGTGTAGTCGCCGAGCACCACGTGGCAGTGGGAATCCACGAGTCCCGGGATGACGGTGGTGCCGCGGCAGTCGACCACGACGTCGGCGCGCGCGGCGTTGGTGCGGCTGGCCGGCCCCAGCGCCGTGATGCGTCCGTTCTCGGCCAGAAGCGACTCGGCATCGCCCCGTGGCGCCGACAGCACGCCGGTGACGAAGGCGCCGATGTTGACCACGCCGAGCGTCGGCGTCATTCGTACTCCCCCAGGCAGCGGTCGACGGCGGCCTTGGCCCGCGCCCAGTCGTACGAGCGGAACATGCGCGTGTTCACGATCGGCTGTGCGGCGGAGTAGAACATCTCGTACTGCAGCTGGCGCCCGCCGAACTCGGTGCCGACGAAATCCCACACGAGCTTCAGCAGCTTCACGCGCTCACGGGCGCCGGCGGTGGCGCCGCGCAGGAACTTCTCGACATCCGCGCGCGTCTCGGGGCTGGTGAACGACGCCTCCGACGACGGCAGCTGCTGGAAGGCGCCTCCGGCCAGCTCGCGGATGGCGCGCAGCATGTCGACGATGAGCCGGCGCTGCAGGCTCATGCCCGCGTAGACGTACTGCGGGTGCGGCCGCGCCACGCCCTCGAGGATCAGCGGGTTGCGCTCGGCGGCCTGGACGAGCGCGTCGAACGTCGCGCACAGCGCCGCGAGGTCGCCGCCCAGGGAGGCCTGGGCCTCCGGCTTCTTCTCGGCGGCGTGCACCTCGAGCAGCTTGAGGGCGAGGCCGGCCATGAACTCGAGCTTCACCGTGAAGCGCACCAGCGACTGGAAGTTCGCCAGCGTGTGCGAGGGCGACTCGTGGAACTGCGCGTTGACGAGGTCCACGTCGCGGTAGATGAAGACCTGCTCCCACGGCACGAACACGTCGTCGAAGACGATCGTCGCGTCGACCTCGTCGAAGCGTGACGACAGCGGATAGTCGAACACGCTGGTCGTCCCCTGCGCGTAGGGACGGCGCGGATAGACGCGCAGGCCCGGCGCGTTCACCGGCGTCACGAACGAGATGGCATACGCCTCGTCGCCGGGCACGAGCGGGGTGATGTACGAGATGAACAGCCAGTCGGCGAGGATGGCCGACGTCGTGATGCCCTGGGCGCCGCGCACGACGATCCCGCCGTCACGCTCGGCGGCCACGCCCGGATAGAGGAACGGCTCGGGCTGCCGGTGCGCGGGCTGCGAGCGGTCGATCTGCAGCGGCACGATGCCGTACGCGACGTACAGGTCCTCGTCCCGCGCGCGCTCGTAGAAGCGGACCACGTTGTCGCCGAAGCGTGCCCCGCCGCGGTCGAACAGCTGGCGCCAGCCGGCGAACGCGCTGAGCACGCACGCGACGTGATCGGGCGTGCGTCCCATGAGGCCATAGGAGGGCTCGGCCCAGAGCCGGTGCGTGCGGCGTCGGGCCGCGAGGTCGTCCGCCGAGCGAGGGACGAGCCACATCGCGCTGTGACGGCGGCCGGTCGCCGCGTCGACGTACGTCGTGCTCGCCTGTGCCTCGGCCGCGCGCGCGAGGTCCCACGTCTGCGCGATGCGCCGGATGGG
>WNEQ01001749.1_pt1 | contig 11437 bp, 7 predicted proteins | sample 5399971 | NCBI WGS metagenome assembly WNEQ01 (sample SAMN13153330, study PRJNA577476) | soil metagenome | isolation source: 20 cm grassland meadow soil 2 days after 1st rain plot 5 | place: USA:California | collected 2015-09-18
GGCCGGCCGCTCCGCGGCGCGGCGCTTGATCACATGGCTCCGGCGGGAGCTCGGAATGGGCGAGGGCCGGACGGGAGGCCGGAGGCCGTGACGCGCATCGCGATCATCCCGGGCGACGGCATCGGCGTCGAAGTGACGCGCGAGGCCGTGGAGTGTCTGCGGGCCGCGTGGCGCGTCACGGGCCGCGATGTGCCGCTGGACCTCCTGCCCTACGGCGCCGATCACTTTCTGAGGACGGGTGAGACACTGCCGGACGCGGCCCTCGACGCCTTGCGCGGCTACGACGCCATCCTGCTGGGGGCCCTGGGGGATCCTCGCGTGCCGGACAACAGGCACGCGGCCGACATCCTCCTCGGCATTCGCTTCAAGCTCGATCTGTACGTCAACAAGCGGCCGGTCCGGCTCCTGGCAGACCACCTCACGCCGCTCAAGGGGAGGACCGCTCGCGACATCGACTTCGTGATCTTCCGCGAGAACACGGAGGGGCTTTACGTCGGCATGGGAGGGCTCTTCAAGAAGGGTACGCCGGACGAGATCGCGCTGCAAGAGGACGTCAACACGCGCAAGGGCGTCGAGCGGATCCTACGGCACGCCTTCGAGTACGCACAGGCACGCGGCCGCCGGCGCGTCCTGATGTCCGACAAGAGCAACGCGCTCATCCACGGTCATGATCTCTGGCAGCGGACCTTCCGGGAAGTCGCCCACGACTATAAGGCCATCGAATCATCTCACATGTACGTGGACGCCCTGGCGATGCAGATGGTGAAGGACCCGTCGCAGTTCGAAGTGATTGTCACCTGCAACATGTTCGGCGACATCCTGAGCGATCTCGGGGCGCAGCTCCAGGGCGGGCTGGGACTTGCCGCCAGCGGCAACATCCATCCGGGCCGGACCTCGCTGTTCGAGCCGGTGCACGGCTCGGCTCCGAAGTACGCCGGTCAGAACGTCGCCAACCCGATGGGCGCCGTCCTGTCGGCCGCCATGATGCTCGACGAGATCGGGCACGACGAGGAGGCCCGTCTTCTGGAGGGCGCGGTCGTCGGCTCGGTTCTTGCCGGGCGCACGACGCGCGACCTGGGGGGCGGCCTGGGAACGCGCGAGGTCGGAGAGGACATCCGCCGGCGTATCATGGCGGCGCGTCCTTCCTGAATCCGGCCGCGGCCACGCGACAGGACCTCAGGGGCTGGGCGTCGACCCTTCCGCTCCCGGTTCGGCGCTCCCGGGCGGTGATGTCCTCTCCGGCTTCGTCTCACCCGCGCGCCCGGCCGGGGCCGCCTGCTCGGAAACCATGAGCGCGAGGACCCGTCCCTCGTTGCGGCCGTAACCGAGCGCGACGCGGTCGGCGACCCACAGCGGCGATGTCGTGAACCACTCGCCCGGGGCCTGGAGATCGAAGCGGCCGACCTTCTGCAGACCGGGCAGGGCGAGTCCGACGATGCTGGCCTCGGTGGAGGGCACGACCAGGAGGTGATCTCGCGCGACCACGGCGTCCGCGTCCAGGCGGTGACCCATGCGCACCCGCGTCAGCTGATGACCGTTGCGCTTGTTGAAGACGTAGATGTCATTGTCGTAGGACAGCACGTAGAGGTAGGGGCCGCGCACGATGGGTCGCGCCGTGCAGATGGCCCCCGTGCGCGCGACCCAGCGCTCCCGGCCGCTCTTGAAACGAACGCAGTGAATCGTGCGGTCGGCCGCCGCGAACCAGACGCGCGCGCCGTCGAACACGGGTGGAGAGGTGATCGCCGCGCCCGTATCGTGCCGGAGGTGGATCGCGAGGCTCGATTCCTCGAGCCCCAAGAGGGCGCCGTGGTCCGTGCCGACCAGCACAGAACCGGGGGCCGGCTCGGCGGGAGTCGAGGGACGGCCCGGCAGAAGGCGCGTCGCGGCGATCCGTCCAGTTTCGGCCTCGATCGAGAGCAGGGTCCCGTCCGCCGTTCCAACCAGGACGCGGGCGCCGATGACCCGCGGCGCCACCACCGGTGCGTCCGGGAGGTCGGCGGTCCAGACTGGCACCCCGTCGCGTCCCCGCAGCGCCCGCAATCGTCCTCGGGCGCTGGCCAGGAACAGCAGCGTCCCGTCGGTCGCCGCCCCGGATCCCAACGGCTCCTCCAGACTGATCCTCCACGAGACCTCGCCCTTGATCGGATCCAGGGCGGCGACCTCTCCATCCCGACTGGTCGCCACGATCGACCCGGCGCACACGACCGGGTCGCCGGCGAGGGGCGCCTTGAAGCCGCTCCAGGTCCAGGCCGACTGGAAGACCAGGGACGGCGGCTTGTGATCCTCGTCCATCTCGGGCGCCCAGTCGGCGGGCTGGCTCATGAAGACCGTCTTCTGACGACGCACGGCCCAGACGGGGATGGTCGCGGCAATCCCGACGAGAACGAGACACGCCGCGCGGGCCGCGCGGGATGTCAGCCATCGATTGAATCGTGACGCGCCGGTCGCGCTCATCGCACCTCGACGTTAAGGAACGCGGTCATTATAGACCTCTCGCCTCCTTCCGCCCGGACGGAGGGGTGTGCTATTCTGCACGCCCTTTCGCGAAGGACCGCGCGCGGCGCGCATTTCAGGACGCTTTCCGAATCGGGGGAGACGCCGGGCGCAGGGCACGCGTGGACCATGATCGAGGCTCCGAAGGGAACGCGCGATGTTCTGCCGGACGAAATCGGCCGCTGGCAGTTCGTGGAGGAATGCGCCCGCGAGACCTTCGAGCGCTACGCATTCCGGGAGATCCGGACACCGATCTTCGAGAGCACCGAGCTGTTCGCGCGCGGCATCGGGGAGGGCAGTGACATCGTGGCCAAGGAGATGTACACCTTCCATGATCGCAAGGGGCGGTCGGTGACGCTGCGTCCCGAGAACACGGCGCCTGTCGCCCGGGCGTTCATCGAGCACCAGATGCACCGCGCCCCGGGACTACAGCGGATGTACTACATCGGTCCGATGTTCCGCTACGAGCGGCCGCAGAAGGGGCGCATGCGGCAGTTTCACCAGATCGGCGTCGAGGTCTTCGGAAGCGATCATCCGGCTGTCGATGCCGAGACGCTCGAGATGCTGATGGCGTTCCTGGGCCGTCTCGGTCTTGACGACGCGGAGCTGGCGCTCAATTCCGTCGGCGACCCTGTGTGCCGTCCGGTCTACCGGAAAGCGCTCCTGGCTTATCTCGAGCCCCGCAGGGACACCCTGTGCGAGGACTGCCGACGGCGCATGGCGGATAACCCGCTGCGCTGTTTCGACTGCAAGGTCGAGGCGGATCGCGCCGTGATGGCCAGGGCACCGGCGATCACCGACTACCTCTGCGCGGCGTGCCGGGAGCACTTCGGGCGTGTGACGGAATACCTGCGCGCCTACGGCATCCGCCACCGACTCGACCCGCGGCTGGTTCGCGGCCTGGACTACTACCGGCGGACCTCCTTCGAAGTGACGCTGCAAGGACTGGGCGCGCAGAACGCCCTGCTCGGCGGGGGTCGCTACGACGGCTTGATCAAGGAGCTGGGGGGACCGGAGGTCCCGGGCTTCGGGTTCGCGGTGGGAGAGGAGCGCCTGGTGATGTCGCTGCCGGCGGCCGCCGCCGTCTCCCGCGGAACGCCCGAGATCTTCATCGCGGCCGTGGATGAGGGCGGGGTGGAGCGGGCGCTCCTTGTGGCGCGTGCCCTGCGCCGGGTCGGGAGACGTGTGGTGTTCGATCCTCTCCCCGATAAGAGCCTCAAGGCGCAACTCCGGCGCGCCAACGACCTTCAGGTCCGCTTCGTCCTGATCCTCGGCGAGACGGAGGTTCGGGAACGGGCGGTGACCATCAAGAGGATGTCGGACGGCTCGCAGGAGACGATCGCGGAGGACCGGGTGGGCGCGCGGCTCGCGGAGATGGCCGGTGCCTGAGACCCCGGGATTCCCGAAGAGAACCGCGACGTGCGGTTCGCTCCGGGCGGGCGACGTGGGGCGCGAGGCGCTCCTCCTGGGCTGGGTCGACAGCGTGCGCGATCACGGAGGGCTCCTGTTCGCGGACCTGCGTGACCGATTCGGCGTCACCCAGGCGGTGTTCAACCCGGAGACGGCGCCCCAGGCGTTCGCGGTCGCCAAGACGCTTCGTCCCGAATATGTCGTCGCGGTGCGGGGCCGCGTGGTGGCCCGCGGACCGGAGAACCGCAACGCTGCGCTGCCGACGGGCGAGATCGAAGTGAGAGCCGAGGTCGTCGAGGTCCTGAACACCTCGGAGACCCTGCCGTTCCCCTTGACGGATGAGGTGAACGTCGCGGAGGAAGTGCGCCTGCGCTACCGTTACCTGGACCTGCGCCGTCCGCGACAGCAGCGCATCCTGGAGACCAGGCACCGCGTCGTTCTGGCGACCAGGACCTATTTCGACGCGCACGGTTTCCTCGAGATCGAGACGCCGATCCTCACGCGCAGCACGCCGGAAGGATCGCGCGAGTACCTGGTGCCCTCGCGTGTCAATCCGGGACGCTTCTACTCGCTGCCGCAGTCGCCCCAGATCTACAAGCAGCTGCTCATGGTCGCCGGCTACGACCGCTACTTCCAGATCGCCAAGTGTTTTCGCGACGAGGATCTGCGGGCCGACCGGCAGCCGGAGTTCACGCAGATCGACGTGGAGATGTCATTCCCCGATCCGGAACAGGTGTACGCCCTCCTCGAGGGGCTGATGGCGGAGATCTTCCGCGCCGCCGGCGGCACGATCGAGGTCCCCTGTTCCCGCCTGACGTACCGTGAGGCGATGGAGCGCTTCGGCAGCGACAAGCCCGACGTACGCTTCGCCCTCGAGATCAAGGACGTGACCTCAAGCGTGGCGAAAAGCCCGTTCCGGGTCCTCTCTGACACCGTGCAGCGGGGCGGAGTGGTGAAGGCGCTTCCCATCCGAGGCGGTGGGGCCTGGTCGCGGCAAAGGATCGACAACACCGTGGACGCGGCGAAGGCCCTGGGGTCAAAGGGGCTGATCTGGATCAAGACCAGCGGCGGGACCCTCCAGTCCTCCGTCCTCAAGCACCTGACCGAGGAGGGCTGCCGGGCCGTGCTCGAGGCCGCCGGAGCGGGCGATGACGACCTCGTGCTGCTGGTGGCCGATTCCTGGAAGAACGCCTGCTCGATCCTGGGCGCCCTGCGCCTCTCGATCGGCAGGGCCGAAAAGATGATCGATGAGAGCCGTCACGCCCTCCTGTGGGTGCATGAGTTTCCCCTGTTCGAATACAGCCAGGAGGAACGCCGGCTCGTTTCGTCCCATCACCCCTTCACCGCACCCCGCCCGGAGGATGTGCCGCTCCTCGAGACCGACCCGGCGCGCGCCCGCGCCCTCGCCTATGATCTGGTGCTCGACGGCATGGAGATCGGCGGCGGGAGCATCCGTATCCACCGGAGCGATCTGCAGGCCAGGGTCTTCCAGGTGCTCGGAATCGGTCGTGAAGAGGCGGCGTCGAAGTTCGGGTTTTTGCTGAACGCCCTGCAGATGGGGGCGCCGCCGCACGGCGGCATCGCCCTGGGGGTCGATCGAATCGTCGCCCTTCTGACGGGCTGCTCGTCCATCCGGGACGTCATCGCCTTCCCGAAGACGGCGAGCGGGGTCGATCTGATGACTGGCGCACCCTCACCCGTGACCCCGGCCCAGCTCGAGGCTCTGTCGATCCGTATCGCTCTGCCGCCGGAGTCGCGGCCACCTTCCGAGTAACCTATTGGAAACAGAGATTTTAATCGCGCGCCCGGGCATGGCTCGCAATTGACAACCGCGTGATCGGGTGTTAAGTTAGGCCCCTGACTTTCGGCCGCATCGCAGCCAGGGGGCACACCCAGCCGAATGCGAAAAGTTGCACTCCCCGAAGAAATTCTCATCGACGTCTTCGGACATTACGACGAAAACCTCAAGGCGATCGAGAAGGACCTGGGAGTCCGGGTCTCGGCGCGCGGTACCGAGGTCACCGTGCAGGGCGACCCCGACAAAGAGGCGCTGGCCGCCCATCTCATCGATCAATTGGTCACGGTCGTGCGCGGCGGCTATGCCCTGAAGAAGGGGGACGTGGAAATCGCCGCGCGCCTGTTGCGCGACAACCGCGCCGCAGTCCTGCAGGAATTCTTCGCTTCGGGAAGGCTGCGCGCCACGAACGGCCGCTACGTCACTCCGAAGAGCCTCAACCAGAGGCAGTACCTGGACGCCATCCGAGACAACGACCTGGTGTTCGCCATCGGGCCGGCGGGGACGGGCAAGACGTACCTGGCGGTGGCGGCTGCCGTCGGGCACCTCTCCGAGAAGAAGGTGGAGCGCATCATCCTGTGCCGGCCGGCGGTGGAGGCGGGAGAGAAGCTGGGTTTCCTGCCCGGAGACATGGCGGAGAAGGTCGATCCGTACTTCCGGCCGCTGTACGACGCGCTGTACCATCTCCTCGACCGCGATCGGGCGAACGCGCAAATGGAGCGCGGGGCGATCGAGGTCGCCCCTCTGGCCTTCATGCGTGGCCGCACGCTCAACAACTCCTTCGTGATCCTGGACGAGGCGCAGAATACGACCTCCGAGCAGATGAAGATGTTCCTCACCCGTCTGGGGAACAACTCGAAGGCGGTCATCACCGGGGATGTGACGCAGGTCGACCTGCCGCCAGGGCGGACGTCAGGGCTCATCGAGGCGCAGACGGTCGTCGCGGCCGTGTCGGGCATCCGGTTCCTCTTTTTCGACGAATCCGATGTCGTCCGGCACCCGTTGGTCCAGAGCATCATCAAGGCCTACGAGGCCTACCGCAACGGACATCGGCCTCGCAAGGCCGAGCCCGGGAAGCCGGGCCGGACGGCCCGCGACTCATCCCGCTCCGGTGCCGAACCCCGCGAGCGGGGGTGAAATCCCACGTGCCGATCCCTTCACCGGATCGAAGGTCCGATCGCACCTCCGGGCGGGGCCTGCGCCTTGTCCATTGGCGCGCCCGCCTGCATACGGTCCGCGCGAGGCTGTACGATTCCCGCGCCGCCTGGGTCGCGCTGTTCCTCCTGGTCACGACACCCATCGTCGCGGCCCGTCGGCTCCGGCCGGATCCCCCCGTCCTCGCGTCCGGATCGATCGCGATCGCCGACATCGTGGCGCCCGAAACGCGCGAGTTCGTGGACGACGTCGCGACGCGGGAGGTGCGCGAAGCCGCGCGCTCAGCGGTGCGCCCCCTTTTCGACTTGGACGGCCGCGCCCTCGCCGACGCCACGACATCGGCGCAGACGACCTTCGATGTCTGGCGCGGTGCGCGCCCGGGGCGGGGCGCGGTCGACCGCGGGGCGACGGAGATGACTCTGGCGTCGCCCGCGGCCCGACGCGCCCGCGATTACCTGGCTTCGATGGGCTTCGATCCGGGCGCGGAAAATCGTTTCCTGCGGGCCCTGCGGACCGTGTACGAGCGGCGCATTGTCGGCAGCCTGTCGCTTGTCCCGGCCGCGGGCCGCCTGACGTTGCGAGACGCCCGCGCCGGGCGCGAATGGGACGAGGAGACACCGGGCCAGGCGCTGCCGCTCGACGAGGCGCGACGGATGGCGCTCCTGGCGCTGCGCGACGCGGGCGCAACACCTCGCGAGATCGACGCACTCGGGCCCCTCCTGCAGGACCTGGTCACTCCCAACATGGTATTCGACGGCGCCCTGACGGAGGCACGCCGGCAGGACGCGGAGACGCGCGTCGAGCCGCTCATCGTCCGCATTCCCGAGAGGAAGATCCTGCTGCGCCGCGGCGAGGTCGCGAGCGAGGGCGCCGCCCGGATCCTTCAGGCTTACGTCCGGGAAGGTTCAGCGCGCCGCAGTCCCGGACGGATGGTTGGAACGGTCCTCCTGCTCGGGCTCCTGGTCCTCTTCATGCTGCGTTACGTCGCCTTCTACCGGAAGACGCAGCGCCACGAGCGGCACCTGTTCGCGCTCATGGTGCTGGTCACCGTGATCGCCCTGACGGTCGATCGCGGCTTCCTGTGGCTCTTCGATCACCTGGTCGATTCATTCCGGGTGGATCCTTATGCGAATCCGGCCCTGTACCGCTTCATGGTGCCACTGGCCACCGGGGCGATGCTGATCACGCTGCTCGTGGGCCCCCGCGTGGGCGTCGCCTTCACCCTGTTCTACCTTCCGCTCCTGGGAATGATGATCGGCTTCGACCTGCCGCTGCTTGTCTACGGCCTGATTGGCAATCTGGCGGCCGTGTACGGGGTGACCGGTTATCGCAAGCGCACCGCGCCGATCAAGGCCGGACTGGTGCTCGGAGCGGTCAACACCGCGGCCGTCCTGGCGCTTCTCGCCCTGCCGGGAACGCTGCCGCCCGTCTCCCATCTCGTCTTCCAGATGACCTGCGGCTTCGCCGGAGGCGTCCTGGTCGCCGTCCTGGTGTCCTTCCTGCTGCCGCTTCTGGAATCGACGTTCAACATCCTGACCGACGTGCGTCTCCTGGAGCTGTCGAACCTCGATAATACCCTGCTGCGACGTCTGGCCGTGGAGGCGCCCGGCTCCTACAACCACAGCGTCATCGTCGGCACTCTCGCAGAGGCCGCGGCGGAGGCGGTCGGCGCCAACGCGCTCTTCTGCCGCGTGGCCGCCTACTACCACGACGTCGGGAAACTCCTGAAGCCGAGCTATTTCATCGAGAACCAGAGGGCGGGGGACAACCGCCACGACCGTCTGAGCCCGCACATGAGCGCTCTGGTCATCGCCAGTCACGTGAAGGAGGGCTACGAGCTGGCGAAGAGCTACGGCCTGCCGCAGGAGGTGCTCGATATCATCCCCCAGCACCACGGCACGCGGACGATCAATTTTTTCTATCAGAAGGCCCTGAAATCGGAGAGCGGAACGTCCGAGGACGTGCAGGAGTCCGACTTCCGCTACCCGGGGCCGAAGCCGCAGAGCAAGGAGGCGGCGATCTTCATGCTGTCCGACTCGATCGAGGCGGCGGCTCGTACTCTCGAAGATCCCTCCCCGGCGCGATTCAAGGGCCTCATCCGCAAGATCGTCTCGGATGTCGTCCTCGACGACCAGCTCGACCAGTCGGACCTGACCTTCTCGGACCTGGAAAGGGCCGAGAGCGCATTCCTGAGAACGCTCAGCAGCATTTATCATCACCGCATCGATTACCCCGGATTCGATTTCGAGAAGACTGCCGAGCGCCCGTTCCGCGGAAGCCGCACGCACGAGGAACCCCCGCCCACCTTCAAACGATGGGGCCGGTAGAGGTGGTCGTCGCCCGCCGCACCTGGCGCCGCCTGGCGCCGCGCTGCTCGCGCCTCCTGGGACGGTTGTTGCGCGCGACCGGGCAGACGGGCTCGGGGGTCACCCTCCTTCTGGCGCCCGACGCCGGGGTGCGGCGGCTCAACCGGACCTTCCTGAAAAAGGACCGCACGACCGACGTCCTGTCGTTTCCGGCGGGTGGGGGACTTGTGCCCGGACCTCCGCACCTGGGCGATCTTGTCGTTTCGGTCCCGCAGGCCAGGCGGCAGGCGCGACGGGCAGGGTGGAGTCTTGAGGACGAGCTGTCTCTGCTCGTGACGCATGGATTTCTGCACCTGCTCGGTTACGATCATGAACGAGACAGCGGCGAGATGAGGCGCCTGGAGGAAGACCTCCTGGCGCGCACCGCTCACGTCTCACTCAAGAGGCGCCGCCTGCCCTGGGGCCAGGCGCAGGCGGCGCCCGCGGAGGACGTGCCGCGTGGGCGAAATCGATGAAGGTCCCGCGATCGCGGCGCCACCGGACACCGGCGTGATGCCGGAAGGATCCCGCTGCGGCTTCGTGGCGCTGGCCGGCCGCGCCAACGTGGGCAAGTCGACCCTGATGAACCGCCTCGTCGGCGCGAAGGTGTCGATCGTATCGGAGGTGCCGCAGACCACGCGTTTCCCGGTGCGCGGTGTCCTGCATCGGCCGGGGCTCCAGGTCGTGTTCATCGACACCCCCGGGATTCACAAGCCCCGCTATCGCATGAACGAGGAGATGGTCCGTCTGGCAACGCGCGTCCTGCGCGAAGTGGATCTCGTGGCCGCCCTGGTGGATGCCTCCGAGGGCTTCGGCCCCGGCGACCGATTCGTGTTCGATCTGCTCCGGCAGGCGCGCTCGCGGAACCTCCTGGTGCTGAACAAGGTCGACCTGACGGCGAAGGAGAACCTGCTGCCTCTGATCGACGAGGCGAGCCGCACCGGGCTGTTCGAGGAGATCGTCCCGGTGTCGGCACTCACGGGCGAGAACAGCGACCGGCTCCAGGCCGTAATCGCGGCGACCATGCCGGCGGGTCCGCCCCATTTCCCCGAGGACATGCTGACCGATCTGCCGCAGCGTCAGGCGATCGCCGAGTTGATCCGCGAGCAGGTGTTCCAGCAAACGCGCCAGGAGGTGCCGCACTCCACCGCGGTCATCACCGACCTCGTGGAGCCGGCCGAGGGCGGTCTGATCCGCATCCACGCCACCATCATCGCCGACAAGGAGTCGCAGAAGGGGATCCTGATCGGCGAGGGCGGCCGGATGATGAAGGGGATCGGCACCTCGGCGCGTCACCAGCTCGAGGAATACCTGGGGTCGCGCGTGCACCTGTCGCTGTGGGTGAAGGTGAAGAGAGCCTGGCGCGACGATCGCGAACTCCTGCGCCTGATCGGTCTGCCCGTGTCTTAGGTGATTCCCTCCCGTTGCGATAGAATGACCGCCCGTTTCCGGGAGCCCCGAGCCATGAAAGACAACACGATCCTGGTGGAGTCGATCAAGAAGCTCCTCCGCCGGGGCGCCGCCGTCCATCTCCTCAACATGATCGTGAAAGTCCGGCCCGCCGATCTGGCGGAGGCCTTCAAATCCCTTGACGAGGAGGAGAAATCGGGCACCTTCCGTCTCCTCGCCGAGCGGGCCACGGCGCAGGCGGCCGCCCTCCTCGGCCTGATCCACCCGGCGCACCGCCCCGATCTCCTGCGAAGCATGAGCCCGGAGGATCTGGCGCCCGTGCTGCAGCGACTGCCGTCCGACGAGGTGGTGGAGATCCTCGCGGGAGTCCCCGAGGAGGGCCGGGAACGGATCCTGTCCCTCATGCAGAAAGAGGCCTCCGAGGAAGTCCAGGACCTGCTGGAGTACGAGGAGGACACCGCCGGCCGGATCATGACGACGCGCTTCCTGGCCCTGCCGGAAAGCACCTCGGTGCAGCAGGCGATCGCGGCGGTGCAGAAGGCCCAGGAAGCGGAGATGGTCTTCTACTTGTACGTGGTGGACGCGCACGGGGGCCTGAAGGGCGTCCTGTCGCTGCGCAAGCTCCTGTCGGTGCCGCCCTCGACCGAACTCAAGGAGATCATGTCCATGGATGTGATCTCGGTCCACCCGGAGACCGACCAGGAGGAAGTGGCCAAGATCGCCTCGCAATATGACCTCCTGGCCGTGCCGGTCGTGGACGCCGATAATGTCCTGGCGGGGATCGTCACGATCGACGACGTCATCGACGTGATGCGCGAGGAGGCGACCG
>WNEQ01001750.1_pt1 | contig 11432 bp, 8 predicted proteins | sample 5399971 | NCBI WGS metagenome assembly WNEQ01 (sample SAMN13153330, study PRJNA577476) | soil metagenome | isolation source: 20 cm grassland meadow soil 2 days after 1st rain plot 5 | place: USA:California | collected 2015-09-18
CAGCACAGCCGGACCAATCCGCAAGGACGGAGCCTCGAGCGCTCCGGTCAGGATCCCCCTGGCCACGTAGAGGCTCAACAAAAGCAGAACCATCAGCCGGATGATCATGACCGCGAGGTGCGTCGTGCCGCCCTCGAGCAAGGGCGAAAACATCAACAATCCGCTCAGGAGGAGCAGGCCCGCGGACGAGGAAAGTCGGTGGCGGTCGAGCGACGGATCAGAGGGGGGTCCCAGGGGAGCGATCGCGTCGGGGGATAGCGCAGGCCGGAAGAAATTTCGTTTGCTCACATCGCACGAGGTTGAGTTTCAATTCCGTGAATGAAGAGTCCGTACGGGTTGCCTTGGCGGGGTTGGATGCCACCCGGCCAGAGGGTCGCCAGGATCGGGCAGGGAGGGCACAAGGCCCTCCCTGCCTCCAGAACCAAACCGTCTTAGATGTTGACGTCGTTCAGGTCCGGAACCTGAAGATTCATCTTGATATCGTTCACGTGCCACTGGTCCAAGGTCGCATCGCCATCAATGTTCCCCGACGCGGTGGCTGTAAACATGGCAGGTGCACCTGCCGCCGCCGTCGTACCGCCGGAAAGGACCGTCCCAACAGCCTCAGTAGTGATTGCGGGTAGTGACGTTTGGAACTTGTCTACGCCCTGAGTACCACTTGAGGTCGCGTTACCGCCATTCAGCGGACTCCGGTAGGTGTAGCGGTTGGTGGCACTTGCCAGGGTAAACCCGATTTCCTGGAAACTCCCATACCGGCCGGTCTCGCCCAGGTAGGCGGTCTCCGAGACAAAGATGCCGCCCAGGTTGGTCCTGCCCTCAGACTGCCGGGCGCGCGCCTGATACTGAAGGAAGTTGGGGATCGCAATCGCCGCCAGAATGCCGATGATGGCCACCACGATCATTAACTCGATCAAGGTGAAGCCTTTTTGATTGTGCCATGATGTCAACATGTCTCTACCTCCGTTGTTTGGGGTTCTGTCCACATTCGGCCGCTGATGTCTCTTATCTGACATGAGTCCCTCTAAGGGTTCGACGTGACACAGACTAACAGTGCATCTTCCATGCCTAACAATTTTTCCATGCATTTAAAGGTTTAAATATTAACATAATCATGAAGTTATGTTGATCTCTGATAGCCCTGCCTATCAATCAGTGATACCAGAGTCCCGCATTCTGTTCCTAAGCGCCGAGATTTGGCAGCATCCATGAGGCCACCTGAATGGGCACCTTGCCTGGTTCTTGAGACGAACTGCGGAAGGATCAACTGGCCACGTCATTGGATTCTGCGATTTGCAGTCCTTGTCTGAGCTCATTCATGGACCACCGGTCAATGGTGGGGTCGGCGTCCAGATTGGCGGCAGCGGTGGCGGTAAAGCTGTCCGCGCTGTTCATCGCGACTATCGCGCCTTCAACTTCCAAGGTACCTACACTCGCGTTGATGGTATCCCGAGTGTCGCCGGGGGTTGTAACACTCCCATTGCCACCTCCAGCGACTCCAGCCGCGCCTGTCCGGTAGGTATAGCGGTTGGGCCCTACAAGAACATAACGAATCTCGCCCATGCTGCCGTATCGCCCTGCTTCAATCCAATAAACACGTTCTACTAGGTAGATGGCACCCAAGGTGGTCTTAGCTTCAGACTGACGGGCGCGCGCCTGATACTGCATAAAGGTGGGGATGGCGATGGAAGCCAGTATCCCAATAATGCCTGTCACCATCATCAACTCGATCAGCGTGAAGCCTCCTTGGAGCCTCCTGGCTCTGAGGCGTTTTCCCTTTCGGTCCAAGGCAGCCTCCACGTTGCTGAAGAACCTGTCCGTAGAGTGACTTAGAAATGCACGTTACGTGCCATCGATTCTAACTCTCCCACCCTGTCAGATACTTCGTCAATTAGATCAGTTGGTTTGACCATTCCTCAAGACACAAACAGACCCAGAGAAAAAGCCGGAACATGCGCAAAATTTGGCAGGTGCGGGAATCAGTCGGGCGACCGAAGAGCCTGTGCTTAGGGATGTGCCTGCTGCGAGGAAGGAGGTTGTGAGACCCGACGTTTGGCCTGTTGCACGCGCTCCTCCAGCGTGGGGTCGCCCAATCCTCGATCACGAAACCGCTCGATCAATTTGAGGTTGGAGGGATCCAATTCGAGTGAACGAAGCCAGGCTTCCCTGGCGTCTTGGGTCCGATTCTGCTTGTAGTAGATCTCGCCGAGATGCTCGTAAATGACCGGGTCCTCTTTCACGAGCGAGGCGGCCTTCTTCAGCTCCGCTAACGCCTCGTCAAGCAAACCCATCTTGAAGAAGGCCCAGCCGAGGCTGTCCACATAGTACCCGTTGTTGGGTTTCAGGGATAGAGCCCGCTTGATGAGGGACACCGCCTCTTCGATCTTGATGCCGCGCTCAGCGTAACTGTAGCCGAGGTAATTCAGCGCGTCCGCATGTTTGGGATCGAGCCGCAGCGCGGTCTCCATCGCTCCGACTGCATCGTCGAACCGGTTCAGCTTGTCGTACGCGGTCCCCAAATTAAAATGCAGATCCGGATTGCCGTGGTTATACGTGATGCCTTGCTCAAAGGCCTGAGACGCCAACGCATACTGGTCGGTCTGAAGATACGTCAGCCCCAGCAAGAGGTGCGCATCAGGCTTCTTCGGGTTCAGCTTCACCGCCTCCGTGAAGTGCACGATCGCGTCTGGATACCGCTTCAACCGGTAGAGCAGAAACCCAAGGTGCAGATGGCCGTCGACGTACGTCGGCTGTAGCTCCAGATTGCGCTCATACGCCTGCATGGCCGTGTCATAGTCCTTGAGCTCTTCGTACATCAGCCCCAGATAGTCGCGAACCTTGAGCTCCGCCGGCCGCGCAGCCAGGATCTTGTTCAAATACTGGATCGCCTTCTGATAGTCTTTCAGTTCTCCGTAAATCAACCCCGCTCGGAGCTGCGCATCGAGATCATCCGGGTCCTGAATCAGGCCGATCTCGAGCTCGGCGAGCGCCTCGCTGTAGGATTTGTCGCTGATCAGCAGCCTGACGAGATGCTGGCGCACTTCCTTGCTGTGCGGGTTCACGAGCTGGAGATACCTGCGGTAGACCGCCACGGCCTTCCCCCGGTCCTGCTGGGACTCGTACACCGAGGCCAAGGCGATGTACGCCGGTTCAAACGTCGGGTTGGCCGTGATCGCCCGCTCGAAGTTCGCGATCGCCCGGTCCGGTTGATTCAGTTCGACTCCGATGCGCCCCAGGTAGTAGTACCCGATCGGAGAGTCTTTTGCCTTCTCGATCCCCCGTTCGAACTCACGCGCCGCTTCCTCCAGACGTCTCAAATTGACCAGCAGGATGCCCTTGGAGAAGTACGGTTCGCTGCCCTTGGGGTCCTGAGCGATGGCGCGATCGTAGAGCGCCAGCGCTCGTTCGGCCTGTCCGGCGCCCGCATAGATCCCGGCCAACAGGACCAGGATGGCCTCCTCCCGCACGTCCGTCACGGCCACCCGATTGGCGAACCGGACCGCATTGTCCATGTCTCCTCGTGAGAAATAGAGCGCGGCGATCCGCGCCTGCAGATAGCTGGAGGATGGGTCGTCCCGGAGCGCGCTCAGGTATTCCCGGATGGCTCCTTCAGCGTCCTGATTCAGTTCTGCCTGGTACCCGAGCATAGAATGGTACACGGCGCCGGGATCGGCGGGGGCAGCCGGTTGCACCGACCGGATCGCCGAAGGGCTTGGAGAAGCAGCGACACTCGTTCCCGCCTGCGGAAGAGCGGTACAGCCGCCGAGGATGGACGGGATCACGAGCACGCTCAAGACCGTCCGCGGCCACCTCGCCCGGAGTGGTCCCGCCGGGATCGACACGCGCCCGCGGAGGCATCTGGTCACGCTCATCTCCCCTCAAGAACGGCCGCTGCTGAAACTCGGGACTTCAACAGGCTGGCGTTCGAAATGATCTCAAAATTATACGAAGTCGCCAGGAGGGGTGTCAAACCGCTTCGTGTTTATCGAGGCTCTCGAACTTGGCGAACTTGTCGTGGAAGAACAGCTGGATGTCGCCGGTCGGACCGTTGCGGTGCTTCTTGAGCATGATCTCGGCGATTCCTTTCTTCTCCGAGTTCGGGTCGTATTGGTCCTCGCGGTAGATGAAGATCACCACATCCGCGTCCTGTTCGATCGCCCCGCTTTCCCGAAGATCCGCCAGCATCGGGATCGGGGGCTTGCGGCTCTCCACGGCCCGGCTCAACTGCGACAGCGCCATGACGGGGACATTCAGCTCCTTGGCCAGGGCTTTCAGAGATCGCGAGATGTCGGAGATCTCCTGCTGGCGCGATTCCGCGTCGCTCCGGCCTTGCATGAGCTGGAGGTAGTCCACGACCAGGAGGTCAAGGCCGCTCTCCGCCTTCAGGCGCCGGGCCTTGCCGCGCATCTGCTGCACGGTCAGCGCGCCCGAGTCATCGATGAAAATGGGGGCCTGCTCGAGCTTTCCTGCCGCCTCCGCCAGCCGCCACCAATCCTCCTTGTGCAGCTTGCCGGTCCGCAGGGCATGCGAATCCACGTGCGCTTCCGAACTGAGCATCCGCAGCACGACCTGCGCTTTGGACATTTCCAGGCTGAAGATCCCCACCACGGACCCGTGATGGATGGCGGCGTGCTGGGCGATTCCGAGCGCCAGGCTGGTCTTGCCCATGCTGGGGCGACCGGCGATCACCACCAGATCGGACGCTTGGAAGCCCGCGGTCAGGTCATCGAGGTCATAGAACCCGGTCGGAACTCCGGTGATCTTCTCTTTCCTCTTGGCGAGACGATCGACGAGGTCCAGACTTTCTTTGATGATATGGTGGAGCTGAGTGAACGACCGGCCGAGCTTGCCTTGCGCCAGACTGAAGACGGACCGTTCGGCGAAATCCAGCAGGTCGTCCACGGAAGCGCTCCCGTCGTACCCTCGAGAGATGACCTCGGTCGAGGTGCCGATCAGGCCACGGAGGAGCGCCTTGTCGCGTACGATCTTGCAATGGTACTTGATGTTGGCCGCGGTCGGGACCACCTGGACCAATTCCGCCAGATACGCGGCTCCCCCCACCGACTCGAGCTCGCCCTTGGTCTTCAAGTGCTCCGTGAGGGTGATCTGATCGATGACCTCGCCGTGCTCCGAGAGGTCGAGCATGGCCTGAAAAATCTTCCGATGGGCAGTTCTGTAAAACTCCTCTTCCGTCAACACTTCCATGGCCTTGGCCATGGAGGCGTTGTCGAGCAAGATCGCGCCCAACACCGATTGCTCGGCTTCAAGGTTTTGGGGCGGTAATCTGGGCGCTGACAGATCGGAGAGACTCACGGGTCCACACCCCTCTCTGACTCATGAAGGCTGAACGCGGGATGATGGATGACGCACGATCGGCAAGTTGAGCAGATCCTTGATCTTGACTTTTTGCGGCGCCAATTTTACGGAACGGCCCGCGTCTGGGCCCGTCGGGAATTCTGTTACGACCAGTGCCTCGTCGGCAGCCACACGCGGGCTTCCCAGAATCACCACGGCCGAGGCGCCCAGCCGGCGCCCCTCCGCCACGGCGTGGCCGACCGCGTCCAACCCCGGTGAAGCCACCACCGCCTGGACCACGCGAAAGCCCTTTTGTCGCAGCATCTGACCCACTTGGAACATCCGGTCGGCATGGCGTATCGGGGCCGAGATCAAAAACTCGGCCTGAGCGCTCGGGTATCCGTCCTCGATGCGTTCCATCGCCCGGAACAGTCGATCCATGTCCAACGCGAAGCCGGTCGAGGGAAGGTCCCGTCCGAACCGCCCGATCAGGTGGTTGTACCGGCCCCCGCCGCCCAACTCATACCCGATGCCTTCCGCGAACACGTCGAAGACCACACCATCGTAATAGTCGAACCCCCGGAATTCGCCCAAATCCAGCAGCAGGTGGTCACGCAGGCCGGCGGTCCCCAGCAGGCGATACACGTCGGTCAGACGTTCGAGCGCGCTCCGCAGCTCTCGATCATGACCGGCGAGCGCCTGGCCCCGGGCCAGCACCTCTTCCCGCCCGTACAGGCCCGGCGCCTCCAGGATGGCCCGCGCCGATCCTTTCGGAATGCGCTCCGCGGCGAGAATCTCCGCGAGCCGAGGCAGGTCCTTCCGCGCTGCGGCGTGCTCGGCCCGCTTCTGCCCGTCCGGAGACATTCCCGATCTCGCCAGCAGCGCCTTGAAAAACCCGACATGACCCAGAGCGATTTTGAACGACTGCAGACCGAGCTGCTTCAGGCATTCGATCATCAGCGCGAGGATCTCGCCGTCCGCGGCGACATCATCAACCCCGATCAATTCGGCGCCGACCTGGAAGATCTCCCGTTCGCGCCCTGCGTGTTCAGGTTCATGGCGGAACACCGTGGTGCGATAACATAACCGGAGCGGCACGCTCGGCCCGACCATCCCCATGGCCACGATCCGGGCAATCTGCGCCGTGACGTCCGGCCTCAGCAACAGAATGCGCCCGGTGGTTCGGTCCGCGAACTTGTAACATTTCTCGATCAATTCCGGTTCCAGCCCGGCCGAGAGCACATCCAGATACTCGAAGGTGGGGGGGATGATCTCCTGGTAGCCCCAGCGGCCCAAGGTGGTCAGGAGCGTCTCCTCCAGATGGCGCACGCGCCGGGCGGCGTGGGGAAGGACGGTGGTCATGCCCACCGGAATCAGCGAGCGCTCCTGTTTCTTCATCGAAGCCGCAGGAGCGCGCGAGGCTTTGCTGGTCTGATGGGATGGCGCCGGGCGGGGCATGGACCGGGGTCGGGCCACTCAAAGCCCTTTTGAAAGGTCAACCAGTTTGACGGACAGAATGTGTTTCCCACGCCTGATGGTCTCGAGCACTCCAGCCGGCAGGGGCGCGTCCAGCCCGATGATCAGCAGGGCCGTGCCGCCCCGCTCCTCGCGGGAACATTGCATGCGGGCGATGTTGACACTGTGGTCCCCCAACACCTGACCGACGGCGCCGATGACTCCGGGCCGGTCCACGTTGAGGATCAGGAGCATGTGTCCTTCCGGCACCACCTCGACCTGAAACTCGTCAATCTCGATGATGCGGGGGTCCTTGCGATTGTGGAGGGTCCCGGCCAGGCGGTGAGGCTTTTTCCCGGCGTCCACCCGGACCCTGATCACGCTCGCAAAATCCCCGGCATCGCTGCTCTTCACCTCTTTGACCTCGATCCCCCGCTCCTTGGCAATCACCGGGGCATTCACATAGTTCACGGCATTCTCGAGGATGGGGGTCAACAGGCCTTTGAGCACCGCGATCGTCAGGGGAGCCAACGTCAGCGCAGCGACCTCGCCGTTGTACTCAACCGTGACTCGCTCCACTCCCCCCTCATAGAGCTGGGCCTGAAGGAGCCCGATCTTCTCCGCCAGCGTCAGGTAGGGCTGCAACCGCGGCAGCAACTCCGGTGGAACCGACGGAGTGTTGACGGCGCCCCGCGCAATCCCCTTCGTAAAATAATCCACGATCTGTTCCGCGATCCCGATCGCCACGTTTTCCTGCGCTTCACCGGTCGCAGCCCCGATATGGGGAGAGCAGATAAAATTCTCCAGTGTCAGCAGGGGGTGGTCCGGGCTGACCGGCTCATCCTCAAACACGTCGAACGCAGCGGCCGCCACCCTCTTCGACTTCAACGCCTGGAACAGGTCCGCCTCGTTCACGATCCCCCCGCGCGCGCAGTTCACGATCATCACCCCGGGCTTCATCTGCTGGATGGCGGCGGCGTTGATCAGCGACCGGGTTTCGGCCGTGAGCGGGGTGTGCAGTGAGATGATGTCCGCGCGCCGGAACAGCTCGGCGAGCTCCACCATCTCGACCCCCATTTTGGTCGCCCGTTCCTCGGCCAGATACGGGTCATAGGCGATCACGTTCATGGACATTCCTTGGGCCAGCTTCGCCAGGTAGCCGCCGATCTGTCCGATCCCCACGATGCCCAACGTCTTGTTGTAGAGTTCGACCCCCATGAATCGATCTTTTTCCCACTTGCGGGCTTTCATCGAGGCCGTCGCCTGCGGAATCTGACGGGTCATCGCACAGATCATGGCCATGGTATGCTCGGCCGTCGTGACCGTGTTCCCTCCCGGGGTGTTCATCACGACGATCCCGCGCCGTGTGGCGGCCTGGGTATCCACATTGTCCAACCCGGACCCGGCCCGGCCGATGACTTTGAGCCGCTCGGCCGCCGCGATCAGGTCGGCCGTGACCTTCGTGGCCGAGCGGACAATCACCCCGTCGTATTGCCCGATCTCCCTGATCAGCTCCTCTTTGGAAAGCTTGGTCTTGATGTGCACGGTAAACCCGGCCTTTTCCAGAATCTCGACCCCTTGCTTCGACAGACTCTCGCTGACGAGGATCTTCATCGCTTAGTCCGGCTCGTAGGAAACAGCACATCGCTCTGAGCTATTGGCTGTTCGCTCATCCTTTAGCCATGAGTAATTCCTGAGCCTTGGCCACCCCGCTCCCCAGTTTGACGGGGTGCCCCAAGCCCTTCAGCACCATCTCAATGGCTGCCAAGGTCAGGATGACATCGAAGGTGTCCATGTATCCCATGTGGGAGACCCGGAAGATCTTCCCCTTCAGATGATCCTGTCCCCCGGCGGCCGTGATCCCGTATTGCACTCTCAGGTTTTTGTAGATCGACTGCCCGTCAACCGAACCCGGCGCCGAGATCGCCGTCAACGCGTCGCTGGGAGATTCCTTGGGAAAGAGCGAGAGCCCGGCGGCCTTGACCCCTTCGCGCATCGCATGGGCCAGCCGGGCGTGGCGCGCAAACACCGCGTCCAGGCCTTCGGCCTTCAGCATCCGCAGGACTTCCTGGAGACCCAGGATCATGGACACCGCCGGCGTGTAGGCCGTTTGATTTTTCGTCTGCGACTCCCGCTCCTTCTTCAAGTTGAAATAGAACGCGCCGTTTTTGGCCTTGTCAGCCAGCTGCCACGCCTTATCGCTGACGCTCACAAAGGCCAGACCGGGCGGCAGCATCATCGCCTTTTGCGAGCCGGCGACGACCACGTCCAGCCCCCAGGCATCTGTCTTGAGGTCGAAGACGCCCAGTGCGGTGATGGCGTCCACCACCAGGATCGTGCCCTCGTAGGGCTTGATCACTTCCGCGAGCCTCTTCGTGGGGTGGGCGACGCCGGTGGAGGTCTCGCTCGCCTGCACGTACACGGCCTTGATGGAAGGATCCTTCTTGAGGGCGTCGGCCACCGCCTGAGGGTCCACCGCATACCCCCATTCCACCTTGAGCTCCACCACCTGCACGCCGAACGTCTTGCAGATTTTGCCCCAACGCTCGCCGAACTTTCCTCCGTTCACGACCAGCGCCTTGTCGCCCGGCGACAGGAAGCTGGCCACCGCTCCTTCCATCCCTCCCGTCCCGGAGGAGGCCAGGATCAGCACGTCGTTTCCGGTCTGGAACAACCATCTGAGGTCATTCCGTACTTCACCAAACAACTGGGCGAATTCAGGAGCTCGGTGATGGATCACGGGCTTGGCCATCGCCAGCAACACCTCTGGCGGCACTGGCGTTGGTCCCGGCGCTAGCAGATACCGCTTCAACATCCTTCATTCTCCTCACGGCACAAAATACACAGAGAGAAGCGTCCGGCTCTTGGACCGGTAGGAGTCAGCCCCTTCATTGGCCGGGTCACCACTTGGTGTGCGCACACCCCAGGGCCCCGCCTCGCACCGGACATCCCGTCTTGTCGACGTTCGCCGCGCCGGACGCGCGAGACCATTTTCGCTGGGGAGAAGGGCGCTACGCTATCACACGACCCCTGTGCTGTCAAGGCGACCAACAGGCCTTGGGGGCCGCTGATTCCGCTGGTGGCGCGTCCGCGACCAGGCATAGCCCATGCCCCACATGATCAGTCCGTTGATCGGAAGATGAGCGTGGCGGGATGCCGCAGCCCGGTTCATTCTTGACAACTGCGGAGTCGATCGTTACCCTTGCCGTCGTCTCCCATCGACGTGGACGGAGAGGAGAGGCGCGATGTCGGAGTGGAAGGACGTGAACCCGGGGGGGCTGGTCGGCCTTTTCCTCGGGGCCCTGCTGGTCGGATCAGGGATCCCCGGCGAGGGACTCTGCGCGGGCGCTGAGCAGGTAGAGGACCACAAACAGGGAACGCAGGCAGTCCCGCCGACCAATCAGCCGACCGACTCGAGCGAGACCGCTGGGCAGAGCAAGAGCGCGGCCGTTCAAAGCGAGAATCTTGACACAGTCGGGGTCCCTGAGGCTCTCGAATCAGACTCCCCGGCGACGGATCTCGAGTTGCAACCGGAGGTGATGCTTGAGGCTCCGGTCAGGGCTTCAGCGAGGCCTTGGCGATTCGCCGAGTCGTTTACGCCGTTGCGCGAGCTGGCCCCGACGCCCGTCCCAACTGCAGACCCTGCCGACGACGCTGAACCGTCAATCTTCAACGTCCCCACCGACCTGAATCACAAAGTAGAACGTCATATCCGATTCTTCAATGTCGCCATCCGCGACCGGTTCGAGGAGTGGCTCACCCGTCTCAATCACTACAAGCCCCTGGTCGATCGCATCCTCTCGGAGTTTGATCTGCCGAGCGACCTGGTTTTCCTCTCGCTGGTCGAGAGCGGTTTCAATCCGCACGCCTATTCCCGCGCCCGCGCGACCGGCCCGTGGCAGTTCATGAGAAGCACGGCCAAACTCTATGGGCTTCGAGTCGATGACTATGTCGACGAACGTCGGGACCCCATCAAGTCCACGGTCGCCGCCGCACGCTATCTGCGCGATCTGCACGACCTGTTCGGCACCTGGCCGCTCGCGATGGCCGCGTACAACGCGGGCGAGGGCAAGGTGCTCCGCGCGCTCCAGAAAACTCAGGCCGACAGTTTCTGGGAGATCGCCCAGACCCGACACCTCCGGCGGGAGACCAGGGAGTACGTGACGCGGATTCTGGCCGCCTCGATGATCGCGAAGAACCCCGACCGCTACGGGTTCAGCCAAGCACAGTCGGATCTGCACGAGTTCGAGGAAGTGGTCGTCCGCCGCCCTATCCTGCTGCAAGACCTCGCGAAAGTCACGGGGGTTTCGTCCCACGAATTCCGGCGATTAAACCCGGAGCTGCGCCGGGGGGTCACGCCTCCCGACGACGCGGAATATCATCTCAAGGTTCCCGTGGGCACGAAGGCGACGATCGAGCCGCTGCTGGACCGGGTCCCGAGTTGGAAAGTCTCGACGTCAGCCGGCACCGGAGGGCAGGACCGGGGTGGATCGCCCGAATGGTACCGAGTGCGGGTGGGAGACAGCCTCTGGACGATTGCTAGACGCTTCCGTCTCTCGGTGCAGGACCTGCGAGCCAGAAACAACCTGACGAGCCGTCGGATCAAACCCGGCGACCTGCTTGCGATCGGCCCCTAACCCGGGCCCATGCCTCGGCTACGGCTTCATCGGTTTGGCTGAGGGGGG
>WNEQ01003160.1_pt1 | contig 11430 bp, 10 predicted proteins | sample 5399971 | NCBI WGS metagenome assembly WNEQ01 (sample SAMN13153330, study PRJNA577476) | soil metagenome | isolation source: 20 cm grassland meadow soil 2 days after 1st rain plot 5 | place: USA:California | collected 2015-09-18
ACAATCTTTCCGCCTACACACAGCACAGCGCCGTCTTTAATAATGCCGAGATCGTTGAGTTCCGGCCCTCGCCGCGGTCCAGGTTTGCGGGATGGAGAACGGAGGGTAACGAGCTGGCGAATGTTTAGCAGGAGCAAGGGAGAATATTGCGGTTTGGCTGATTGAACGGTCACCGGGTGGATAGTTTAGCAGCGGCTGTAGGTTCCCGGAGAATAGAGCATTGTCATTCCGAGCTGTTCGGAGCCGAAGGCGAGAACTGTGAGGAATCTGCTTTTTCGTGGCAAGGTGGCTCTTCCGTTTCGGAATGACCGGAATCTGACGCCGGCTCGATACGACAGACGAAAAGCAGATTCCTCACGGCTAAAGCCGGTTCGGAATGACAAAGGGTCACGGTACGGAATGGTAAAGATTAAACGAATGCACGGAGTGACACCATTTCTTTCTCAGCAGCGTGCCTGATCGGTGGGTAGCTCACACTTACTTTTCCATCGGAATCCTCACGCCATTTTCTCTCGCGAACTCCTTCGCTTCCTCATATCCCGCATCCGCATGCCGAACGATCCCCATTCCCGGATCAGCCGTGAGCACGCGCTCGATACGCTTGGCCATGGCTTCGGTTCCGTCGGCGACCGTCACTTGCCCGGCGTGCAGCGAATAGCCAATGCCTACGCCGCCGCCGTTATGTATCGAAACCCAGGACGCGCCAGCGGCGGTGTTCAGCAGGGCATTAAGCAGCGGCCAGTCGGCTACGGCGTCGCTGCCGTCTTTCATGCTTTCGGTTTCGCGAAAGGGAGAAGCCACTGAACCGCAGTCGAGATGATCGCGGCCCATCACAATTGGCGCTTTGAGCTTGCCTTTTTTAACTAATTCGTTCATTGCAAGCCCGAATTGTGCGCGTTCGCCGTATCCAAGCCAGCAGATGCGTGCGGGCAGTCCCTGAAATTTGATTCGCTTGCGCGCCAGATCAATCCAGCGGCGCAGGATGCGATTATCCGGAAACAACTCCAAAACGAGGTCATCGGTCACAGCAATGTCCGACGGCTCACCCGAAAGCGCGACCCAGCGAAACGGCCCGCGCCCTTCGCAGAACAGTGGCCGGATGTAAGCGGGGACAAATCCAGGAAAATCGTAGGCATTCTTTACGCCGTGCTGAAAGGCAAATGTCCGAATGTTATTTCCGTAATCAAATGTGACCGCACCCATTTTCTGCAGTTGCAGCATGCCTTCTACATGCCGCGCGATCGCATCGAGAGATCGTTCTTCGTAAGCTTTCGGGTCACGCTTGCGTAATTCAAGCGCCTGTTCCAGCGTTATTCCATTCGGCACGTACCCATTCAGCGGGTCGTGCGCAGAGGTCTGGTCGGTCAAAATGTCGGGGACGACCCCGCGCTCTGCGAGTTCTGGAACAATGTCGGCGCAATTTCCCACCAGGCCGACAGAGATATTCTCCTTCTTGCGCACTGCGTTCTTCAGGATGCGCAGCGCCTCGTCGAGCGTGGTGACCATGAAATCGCAGTAGCCCGTCTTCAGTCGCTTCTTGATGCGCTCGGGATCAACATCAATCCCGAGAAAAGCCGCGCCTGCCATGGTCGCCGCCAGTGGTTGAGCGCCGCCCATTCCGCCCATGCCGCCGCTGATGATCAGCTTGCCTGCGAGATCGCCGCCAAAATGCTCCTCGCCCGCCGCAGAAAAGGTCTCAAACGTCCCCTGCACAATTCCCTGCGAGCCGATGTAAATCCAGGAACCAGCCGTCATTTGTCCGTACATCATTAATCCGGCGCGCTCGAGTTCGTTGAACTTCTCCCAATTCGACCAATGGCCGACGAGGTTTGAATTGGCGATCAGCACGCGCGGCGCGTAATCGTGTGTCTTGAAAATGCCGACCGGCTTGCCCGACTGCACCAGAAGCGTTTCATCGTTTTCAAGATTCTTAAGTGAGTTGACGATGGCGTGATACGCCTCCCAACTGCGTGCCGCGCGGCCCGTCCCGCCATATACAACCAAGTCTTTCGGGCGCTCGCCGACTTCTTCGTCGAGATTGTTCATCAGCATGCGCATAGCAGCTTCCTGATGCCAGCCTTTGCAGGAAATGCTTGTGCCGCGAGGAGCGCGGATGGGAGTGTAGGTTGTCGGCGTGATTTCTGTTTCGACTGGCACGCTTAGATGGTAGTGCTTTCGGCAGGACAGGCGCAATGCATTGACGATGGGAATTCGCCAGCTATCTCAGGGCGAGGTACGTCGCGACTTAACCACAAAGGACACGAAGGAGAACGAAGGAAGCCGTTTAGGATTCAACCTTTCGCGTACCTTCGTGTCCTTCATGGCTCATTAAATTAAGACACACTACCCAGAGCAAACAAGAACAGCAGGAAAGCGCAAAGACTGAGCACAGTACGTACTGCGTGCAGGAGTCCCCAATGCCGCAGGAGTTGCAAGGGGACATCCGAATTCAAGTCAAGTGTGCTGTCGAGCAACCTGCGATTTGTCGGCAAAATGACAATCAGCGTAAACGGTATGACCGCGCCGATCAGCAGAGACCCGATGAGCCAATTCAAGCTTGCTCCAGCTTGCTCCCTCCAACCATGTTGCAATTCCTGTGGCGAAAGAAACAGCGGCCAAAGATGCCTGCATAACGGTTGCGCGCTTGTAACTCGGCCGGAATTCGGTCAGGGCAACAGCAACGTCGCATGACATCCTGGCAGGGTGTTCGACAAGATTTATGTAGAGAGCGGCGCCTGCGAAAAGGCCGCAGGAACAAAGCGCCAAAAATTCGAAAGCCGATTTCATCTTACTTGCTTCTGACAAATGCGGGGAAACTCTAAAAAGCAGATTCCTCACGGCTGAAGTCGGTTCGGAATGACAAGGTGAAGGCTTAGGGGCAACGAGTAAACTTCTGGCCTTCCCAATTTCCCTGAGTCGGTGTTTTCCGCACCTAATCAGGATAAAACCCCGCTCTACCAGGTTGAGTACGCGGTCCCATCACTAGGATCCACCGACAGCAGCGTGTCTTCCTGATCTACCGTCCACGTATCTCTCGCGTTTGTCATGGGATCAATCGGAATCTGCTTGAGGTATCCGGCGGTGATCAGGTCATCGAGCGCTTGCGGAGCTTTCTGCTTATCCAGCGTGTATTGCGAGATCAGGGAGCGCAATTGGAACAAATCCTGCTTCAGCACAGACTCCTTCGCGCGCATGATGGAGCGCTGGTAGTTCGGGACTGCAATGGCCACAAGGATCATCACCAGGCTGATCACGATCAGCATTTCGATCAGGGTGAAGCCCCGGCTTTGATTTTTGTTGCGAGTTGCCATTACCAATCCTTGTACTTGGTTCCATCCAGCCCCGTGCCATCTGACTTCGTGAACACATCGAATACGTTCTGCCCGCCCCAGGAGTCGGAGGCGGGGTCATCCTGCATGGAACGAAGACCCCAGTCCGTGCTGTTGGTCATAGGATCGTTTGGAATGCGGCGCAGAAAGCGCACCTTCTTGCCGCCAACGTCCACACCATCAACGAGCGTTTGCAGGTCGGGTGGATACCCTTCTGTGCCCACTTTGATCTGGAAAGCGCCGCGATCGGCGGCGTCTTTGTAACGGTCAATTGCATCACGCATTTCCCATAAATCGTGGCGCAGCTCGTGTTCTTTCTCTCGTTTGATCGTGACTCGTGCTAAGGGAACGGCGAGCCCGGTCAGAACGACCAGAATTGCCGTGGCCACGATCAGCTCGATGAGCGTGAATCCCTTGGTCTGAGCCAGTTTCGCGCGATTCACTGTTCTAACACCACCATTCTCTTTAGATGCGGCGGGAAAAAGTTTTGGGTTTTGAGCCAGGCACTTCATAGAGCTACGAATTAATAATCGGCTTTTGTCGTCTCAGGCTTGAATCTTGAGAGAATCCACTTCTGTCCACAACTCACGCTGCCGCGGCAATCACCGGCCTTTTGGCGACTCAATCGAGGCGGTTCGCGCTTCTTCGATTGTGAAAACTTACTGGACCGTTACCGTCGCCACCGCCCCCGATACCGGCAGCGACTGCATGTTTGGATCCTTCGCGCCACCTTTTGAAATTGTCAAAGTTGACTGACCGCTCGCCTTGGCCATGAACGTCAGAGTCACAACTGCGCCCTGGCCGGAAATGCCCGCAGAACCGGGCGGGCGCGTCGCTGTGATTTGAAGCGCGCCGCTCTGGTCGTCATCGCGATGGACCAGGGCCACGGACTGGCCATCCTGCGAAAGCAGGCCGCCGTTTGAAACATTCACCACTTGCAAAACTTTGGGATCATAACTGACCTGTAGCGGAACGGAATATACGTTCTGCGCGCCCGTGAGCAGCACATTAACTGCGAACGTTGAACCCGCAGGTTGAGTGACGTTTGCCGGATCAAACATGAAGCTGGCGGCTCCGCCAGCCGATCCCTGTGAAGGTGGAGGCATCTGAGCGGGAGGAGGCGCTGATTGTGCCGGAGGCGGAGTTGGCGTGGGTTGCGTGGGCGCGCCGCCATCGCCGGGCGCCGGCCGGCTCACTCGCCGCAGCTCGATCGCACTGGCTGTTCCCACTTGCAATGCCCTCTGATTCAGCTCGCTAAGATCTTGGGAACGCACAATGTGTGGGATAAGGGCAAACACGATTTCATTTTCGCGATGCTCTGTGTTTGTTTGGCCAAAGAGATAGCGCAGAATCGGAATCTGTGACAAACCTGGAATGCCGCTCAAGGATTTCGTCGTGCTGTCTTCGAGCATCCCGCCAAGCAGATTTACTTCACCTTCTTTGAGCCGAATCTCGTGCTCAATCTTTCTTTGTCCGATAATCGGCTGACTTATACCGCCGATGTTCGACTGCCCAGTGACGTTGGAAATATCCATTGATATTTTCAATGTCACTTCCCGCGCGGCATGTACCCTGGGCGTGATGTCAATGTTCACGCCTACATCCAAGTACTGGAATTGTGTATTAACGAGGGGGTTGATGCCAACTCCACCGATGCCGGGCTGGAATGAACCAGTGGCCACCGGAACGCGATCGCCGATTTTCAGCGAGGCCTTTTGTCCATCCACAGCGCGAATTTGAGGGTTCTGAATGATCTTAGTGGTGCTGTCATTGAAGAGCGCCGTCGCAGTAGCCGGATTGATGGTGACTGTGAAATCGGTCGCGTTCAGATTGCCGAGACGATTGAGGTTGATTTGATTCGCCGAGCCGGACGTGCTGCCGGTGTTTCCGGTCGTTGTAGTTGTGCCACCTGTGGTGGTGGGGGTGGTTGTATTGATGTTGTTTTGCAGCGCTACTGTGGCACTGGTGGGCGGGTTAATGCCCAATGTCCGCGCTTTGTCGCGGCTCACCTGCATGACAGCAACATCTACGATCACTTCGGAGCGGGCTTTATCCAGATCGCCAACGAGTTTCTCTGCCAGCGCAATCTGGTCAGGCGTGCCGCGCACCACCAGCGCTCCCTGGGATGGCAGCGGCTGAATACGGGATATTTCCAGGATCTGCCGAAGTGCGTTTACAACATCCTGTAATTCTGTCGGCTGGGAAAGATTCGCCAGATAGAAGGTTTTGATGACGCTCTGCTCCACGTCCTTGCGCTTCGCAGGTGTATCGCTAGCGACAAAAATCGTGTTCGGAGTCACGGGCCGCCAAAAGGTCTTGGATTCCAGTGCGATGATCTGAAGCGCCTGCTCGAGGGTGACTCCGTTCAGTTCGATTTTGACCCGGCGCGAAGTGTAATCCGGATCGAAAAGCACGTTAATTCCGGCCAGCTTGCCGACTGTTTCGTAAATAACTTTTGTATCTTCAGTGAGCTTGAGTGTGATTGGGATATTAGAGATCGCCGCCAACTCGACGGGGCCTTGCGCTTCCTGAACCCGCTGCTGAAGGCCACTAGGCGCGGGGGCGGCGGCCTTTGGACCAGGGGCTTTGGCAGCGTCGATCATTTGCTGCGTCCGCCGTATTTCCTGTTGAGCAATGGGGCTGGAAGGATCGACCTCAACCGCTTTTTGGAACTCAGCCAGGGCTTCGTCGAGCTTGCCCGAATCGCGCAGCAACTGGCCGCGCTTCACGTGGGAAGCTCCGGCGTAAAAACGCAGCCTCTCGTAAGCGGCGCGGTAGGCAAGATCTTTGGGTTTCAGATCGTAAGCCTGTTTGTAGTACTCGTAGGCTTGCTCGTAATTCTGCCGGGCCTCAGCGTCTTTGCCCTTCTTAAACAACGAGTTGGCGCTTGCGGCAGCAGACAGGCTTATGGCCACGACGAGCAGAATGATCGCCGCTGGGCGAATCAAGCGTAGCATCACTGGTTCCTCGCAGGCAGTCTTCTCCCAAAGGTCGGCCACGACCCTTGGCTGGGTTTTCGATTTGCTCCGATTGAAGACGTAAGCTGCGTGATTATAGCATCGCTCCATTCATGGGAAAGTGACTGTTCTGGTTGCAGTTAACTCGCAGGTTCTAATCCCCGCATGCTTCAGGGACAGGTCTTGTTACAGTCGACTTTCAGGGGATGGATTTCCCTTATCGGTCGCCTGCCCAAACCTGAAGCAGAAACAACTCCTTAGCATGAAGAATGCTTTTGCCGAGCCTGACATACGCTTGATTTCACTGCGGCCTGACACTCCCCGCGTTCCTATGAGATAACTGTGGCATGGCGCGGCAGCCGGCACATCAAACCAAACCGAATCCGGAGAAAAATCCTCGCCGGGATCCGACTGCCGCTGGTCAGCGTGATGCAGCTGTAAACAGGATCGCTTCCCACAACTACTTCTTGCTGGAAAAATTTGAGGCGGGGGTGGCCCTAACTGGAACGGAAGTCAAATCGGTACGAGCTGGCCGGGCCAACCTGAAAGATTCCTATGGCTTGATCAAAGATGGCGAACTCTGGCTGCTTAACTGCCACATCGGGCCGTACGAGCATGGCAACATCTTCAACCACGCTCCGCTGCGTACCCGCAAGCTGCTCATGCATAAAGAAGAAATTCGCAAGCTGATCGGTAAAACGCAGCAGAGGGGGCTGACGCTCATCCCCACGCGTATGTACTTCAAAAATGGCAGAGTAAAGGTTGAACTCGCGCTGGCCAAAGGCAAGCAGCTCTGGGACAAACGCGAGACCGAGCGGCGCCGAACCGCGGACCGCGAGGCAAGAGAGGCTGTCGCCCGGGGAAGAAGGAGATAGTTCGGAATCCCGTCCGAAGGTTGGTAAGGGAAAAATCTGAGCGGCACGGACCCTGATCCGTACCGCTCATTAGCGGCCTCTCACTGTGCAGTTGGCGTTGTTGTCGCTGACGCAACTGGAGTCTCCGTTCCAGGCAGCTCAACTTGCTTAATCTTCACCGTGGCTAGAATCTTCTCCAGCCGGCTGAAAACCTTCTCGCGATCAACCTGGGTTGTGCCGTCCGTTTCATCTCCCGAGGTGCCGAGACCCAGAGCGAATTCGTAGCAGGCTCCGTTCTGGAAAATGTGGTAATACTTGGCATCAGCCTGCTTCGGCGTTTCGACGTTGATGCTTTCGATTTCGTTAAACTCGAGCGCGCCAACTTTTGCCTGAGCCGCCGAGGCCGCATCCGTGCTCACTTGCGGAAACGCGAACTGGGCGCATTCGTCGGACGTCACAGCGTGGTTCACGCTCACGTTGACGAACGCCGAAGCGAAGTCCGTGTCAGGATACAAACTGGCGGGCAACTCCACCGCTGCCAGCATAACCCCACCTGGCTTTACGAAATCAGTCGGAACCGGACCCAGTCCCGGCCAGGACAACTGCGCCTCATCTCCAAGCTTCAAGCCATACTTCCTTGGATACGTGATCGAGACGCCATATTCGCTATTCACGTAAGTGGCGGTCGTTGGCCGATGCTTCTTCACCTTTTTCGGAGCTGTCGGGATCGGCGCGATTGCTGCCGTTGCTGGGGCCGGCGTTGCCATCGGCGCAGCCGGAGCAATCGACGCGATCGCAGCCGGTTCGCTGCTCTTCCGCGAACAACTCACGACAGCGACGAAAACCGTAACCATCACCAAGCCTGCGAACAGCGCTGGCAAACGTTCGGTGCTCCAAAACGGCGAGCGCTGATCTGAAGAATGCTGCTGAGACTTTCTTTCCTGATTGTTTAATCCACTTAGCTGTGTCATATCTCCCTCCCGGTACTGCTTTCGGGGGAGAAGTCGCACGGAGCAGGCCAAAGCGGAATTCGCTGAAGGGAAGGAACTTGTCAAAAACCGCGTCGAAAAGATTTGTGGGGGAGAAGACACAGTGTGGCGTGGCAGACGCCATGCGAGCCTGGCATGCAGAACGCCGAGGGCTGGGGCTCTCGTGTTCTGCACTGCGCTTGCGCATTTGCACATCTCCCAACGATACTGTTCTGCATAACATGAAAACGAATCTTTCTTTTTCCACTCCTGCGGAAGTTGAAACCGAGTGCCTCGTAGCGGTCGTTCTCGATCGTGGCGAGAAGGAAAGGACCGAAGCCTTCGTCGCTACGAACGACAAAGCCGTACAGGATGCAGCCGCCGACGTGATCGCGAGCGGGGAAGTCACAGGCAAGAATTTCGAAACTACGCTCTTGCACAAACCCGCCAAAATGAAAGCCAAACGGCTGCTGCTTGTTGGCGGCGGGAAAGCCAAGCAATTTTCTTCAGTGGAGCTGCGCAAGCTGGCTGGAGCCGCGGTGCGCACCCTGAAGGCGAAGAGCTTGCGCAGTTTTGCCTTCCTCGCGTCAGAAGGCATACTGGCGGATGAGGCGGTCAAAGCCATTGTGGAAGGTGCATTCGTCGGCAACTTCGATCCCGACACTTACAAGAGTGACCGCAAGGACCAAACAATTGACGCACTAACCGTCGTAGCTCGCGGCGACCAATCCACACTGCAAAAAGCGGTGGACGAGGCTCGCATCCTCGGAGAATCGCAGAACTTCACTCGACAGTTGGTCAATGAACCGGGTAATCGTATGACGCCGACCATCCTGGCCGATCATGCCCGCAAAATGTCGCAGGAAGTTGGGCTGAAGTGCGAGGTCTACGGCGCGGAGAAACTGAAAGAGCTCAAGATGGGCGCATTTTGGGGCGTGGCGCAGGGCTCCGATGAGCCGCCCGCGCTGATCGTCATGCGCTATGAACCGGTAGGCGCACCGGATAAGCCTGTGCTCGGGCTCGTAGGCAAAGGCGTTACGTTCGACACTGGCGGCATCTCTATCAAGCCCGCTGATGGCATGGAGAAAATGAAATACGACATGGCTGGAGGAGCCACCATGATTGGCGCAATGCGCGCCATTGCGCTACTCAAACCCAAGGTAAAGGTCATTGGTATCGTCTGTGCCACCGAAAATATGCCCTCCGGGAAAGCCCAGAAACCCGGGGACATTCAGACTGCAATGTCAGGAAAGACGATCGAAATCATAAACACCGACGCCGAAGGCCGCCTGGTGCTGGCCGATGGACTCTGCTACGCACGGCAGCTCGGCTGCACCCATTTGGTCGATGCCGCTACTTTAACGGGGGCCGTTGTAGTCGCATTAGGTTATGCCAACGCCGGCATATTCGCGAATGATGATGCCATGTACGAGCGCTTCACTAAGGCACTGGCCAAGGCCGGAGAGAAAATGTGGCGTCTCCCTCTTGATGACGAATACAAAGAACAAATCCGTTCAAACATCGCTGACATAATGAACACTGGCGGGCGCTATGGTGGCGCAATCACGGCCGCGATGTTCCTGAAAGAATTTGCTGAAGACACTCCCTGGCTGCACCTAGACATCGCCGGCACCGCCTGGATGGAAGACAACAAACCCTGGATCGCCAAAGGCCCGTCCGGCATTGCCGTACGCAGCCTAGTCGAATTCGCCAAGAGTCTCGGATCGTAGCTCGGAGCAGCCGATTCGACCTTGGATGCATCCCACGCCGGTTGGACGGAGGCTTTCATGAAGACCTTGTTTGTAGTCGGGCTGGTGGTACTCGTCCTAGGTATTCTGTCGTTCTTTGTTCCGATTCCACATTCGGAGAACCACGCGCTCAAAGCTGGTGACGTGAGCATCGGGGTGCGAACTGAACACAACGAGCGCGTCCCTCCCATTGCCAGCGTCGTAATGGTAGCCGCCGGTGCAGGAATGATGATTGCCGCCCGTGGCAGAACGTAGTGCTTCAGTTTTCTTCTCTGAGAGCGCACTTATGCGGCATCGTGAAAGATGATCCCCAGTGTGTAGCGCTCACCGCTGAGAACTTCGCTGACGCCGTGTCGGAAATTCGTGCGGTAGTAGCCGCGCGATCCTTTTGCTGGACGATATCGCGTGGTAATGACTACGGCTTCGCCCTGTTCCATTCGAATGGCGTGACCAATGGATTGCGCTCGCGGCCGCTGTTCGACTAAAAGCAAGTCGCCGCCCGTGAATTCGTCTTCCGGCCTGCTGAGTGCAAAGATCACCTGAAACGGAAACACGATCTCACCGTACACATCCTGATGCAGGCAGTTGTAATCGCCTTTCTCGTAGCGCAGCAGCAGCGGGGTGGGCCGCTTCTGTCCGCGGCGATGGCATTGCTTGAGAAACGAATCCAGATTGGCGGGGAAATCCGCTGGGATTCTCAACGCGGACATCCACTCGTTCGCTGTTGGAGCAAGAAAACGATAGAGCTCTTCACGAAGCTCGGCGACGAGCGCCGGCAGGGGATTGGCAAAATACTGGTACTCACCTCGGCCGAAGCGATAGCGTTCCATATCGATGCGGCTCCGAAACAACGATGCATTGGAATACAGCGATCGCAGTTCCTCGCACTGAGCACGGGTTAGGAGTTTTCCCATGCGTCCGAATCCACGCGTCCACAAGCCACTTCGGATTTCCGTCCAGGGAAGGTTAGGGATAGCAGATGAAACCATAACGCTGACAAGAATACGGTGTCTGCAAGTGAACGATCTATCCGGTTTTTGCGATTAATTCGACAATGTCCTAATTTCATAAACCACGAAGGACACGAAGTTACACAAAGGGCGGCTTCCTTCGTGTTTCTTCGTGCCCTTCGTGGTTAAATCCGGAACTACCATTAATTCTTCTCTCTTGACATTCCACAGCCGCAGGCGTAATCAGAGGGAGCACTTTGCTTCTGGTGCTATTTGCAAGCTCAATAGGGAAGCCGGTGAGAATCCGGCACGGCCGCGCCACTGTGATCGTGGAGAACTGGCCAGTACGCCACTGACGAAAGTTGGGAAGGCGGTCAGTTCGACGAAGCGAGAGTCAGGAGACCTGCCAGAAGCGGGATGAGATCGCCTTCGCGGGAAGGTGAATCGTGATAACCCGCTTTCAGCACGTTCCTTCCTTAAGTTTTGCTGAGCGCTCGTTGTCTCAGTTTTCCTCCCGATTGAAAGCTCCTCGTCCGCCAAATCATTCTCCGTCGCTGGACAGGAGGAGCAATGCGCAGGTTCTCAGGAATTTTGTTATGTGTCTTCTCTCTCACCGTTTGGGCT
>WNEQ01001753.1_pt1 | contig 11414 bp, 12 predicted proteins | sample 5399971 | NCBI WGS metagenome assembly WNEQ01 (sample SAMN13153330, study PRJNA577476) | soil metagenome | isolation source: 20 cm grassland meadow soil 2 days after 1st rain plot 5 | place: USA:California | collected 2015-09-18
TCGAGGGATATCGCCGCCTCGGGCTAGAGCCGGACTTCACGGAAGAGGTGCCGTCGCAGGGCGTCCGCGTGGCTTTCCTGCGGTCGGGAGCCGTTCGCGTCGAGCTCCTCGAGTCCCTCCGACCGGATGGCGTGATCGCACGGTTCATCGAGCGCCGGGGAGAGGGACTCCATCATCTCGCGTTCGCGTGCGAGGACATTCGCAAGGAGATGACCCGACTTCGGCAAGCCGGGTTCGAGCTCGTCGACGCGGAGCCACGCCCGGGCTCGAAGGGACGGCTCGTGGCATTCGTCCACCCTCGGTCGCTGCATGGCGTCCTCCTCGAACTCGTCGAGGAACCTCGGACGCGGCCTGGGAGGACTCAGGGCGATTAGGCTGACCGCCGCGAAGAAGGTTTATCCGAACCGTCCCGGTGTGCGCGGGCGATGAGTTTGGAGGGCGCCGCGATTTCGCTCGGCGCCACGGTAATCAGTCTCGCGTTCGCGTCCCTCGTGTTCGCGCAATGGCTGGGTCGACGGAGACCGTACCAGTTGGCCTGGTCCTTGGGATTGGGCCTCTACGCGATCGCGGCGTTCACCCAGTTCCTGGCCGAAGCGTACGGATGGTCCGTCACCGTGTACAAGGTCTACTACCTCTTCGCCGCACCCCTCGTCGCGGTCTTGGGAATCGGCTCGGTGTTCCTCATCCACCGCCGTGCGGGCATCGGGTTCGCCCTGTACACCGCTGCGATCTTCGTAGGATTCGCTGCGGCCGTCGCCGGGGCGACCGTCAACACGGATGCACTCTCCTCCGCGATTCCGGTCGCCGGGACGGCGTTACCCGACAACGTGCGGATCTTCTCGCCGCTTTTCACGATCCCCGGAAGTGTCGCCCTGATCGGGGTCGCCGCGTATTCGTACTGGCGGTCCCGGCTGTCGTTCAACCTCTGGATCGGGATTGGCGCGCTGATTGTCGCGGGGGCGGCTCCCTCGCCCGGTTCAACCTTTCATGGGCGTTGTATGTCGGCGAGCTCGTCGGGATTGCCGTGATGTTCGAAGGCTTCCTTCGGAGCCAGGACTTGGCGAAAGTCTCGAGACCGGTTCCCGCGCAGACTCCCTCCTGACGCACACGTTGAAATATCTCCCCGCTCGTCCGACCCGACGTTGAAGATCGGCGAGGTTCACGACGCGAACCGCAAGATCATCGGCCGGACCATGCTCCACTTTGACGCGGTCGAGTCGACGAACGAGACCGCGAAGGAACTCCTCGAGTCCGATGTGGAGGAAGGCCTCGTCGTCTGGGCGGACCGACAAGCGGCGGGTCGTGGACGACACGGTCGGGCATGGGCCTCGCCCCTCGGCGGGCTGTACGCCTCGTTCATCCTGCGAACGAAGGAGGCGCATGCATGGCTCCTGGGCTTGCTCATCGGGATGCCGGTCGTGAAGGCGCTTCGACACTTCGGCGTGTTTGCGGGCCTGAAGTACCCGAACGATGCCGTGTACCAGGACCGGAAGATCGCGGGGATCCTGTCTGAGGGCGTGTACCGGCACGAGGTGTACCACGTTATCGTCGGCATCGGCGTGAACACGAACGTCGATCTGGACAAGCTCCCGGCGGACGTCCAGCCGAAGGCCACGACGCTGAAGCGAGAGGTGAACCTCTTCGTCGCGAACGAAGAATTCCTCGACTATCTCCTGAATCAAATCGACGACCTGTATTCGCGATACCGCAACACCCGGATCGAATTCCTCCTGAAGGACTACCGCGGGCAGTGTACGACGATCGGGAAGCGCGTCTCGGCGACGGTGGGGAAAGAGAAGCTGACCGGCAAGGCGTACGACATTGCGACGAACGGGGCGCTTGTGATCATAGACGACCAGGGAGCGAAACACGACTTCTTCGAGGGAAGTCTGGAAATTCTCAAGTGACGATCGCGGCGGAAATGGTCGGATGCCGATTTACGCGCGAGGCCGGCGCCGCGAATGCCGGACGACAAGATACGCGCCGACTCCGATGAGGAGGGCCGTCCCCGCGAGGATTGGAATCCAAATGATAGAGCCGGTTCTCCCGGGCGTCGAAGGCGGTCCGGGCGGTGCGGCGGAGAAACGCTGGCCCACGTAGGCCAGGCCGACCACCGGATCGTGGTAGATTGCCGTCGCCCGAGGGTACGAGAGGTAGACCGTCGCCGATTCGTTCGAAGCGATTACCGTCGAGAGGACGGGGGACGACACACCGTCGGCAGTCGCATTCGGACTCCACGTGAAGAACGCTTGAGCGGCGCTCGCGTTCGTGAAAACGCCGTCCGAGCTGCCGCTCTCGTTCGCGGAAAACCGGAACTGGCTGGAAGTTAGGTTGAACTCCAGAGCCGCAGCAGTGTCGCTCGCCACGAAGAACATGTGCTCCAGCGAGAGGTCGAGCTTCAGCGTCGTCGGGGTGAGCGGGACGGCCTGGTACATGGTTGGCCGGAGGAAGAAGAACGAGTTCAGCGTCAGGTTCGTAGGGACTCCGACGCCCGTGGAGATCCAGAAGTGCGAGAGTTGGTCCAAGAGCGGGTCGCTCGCAAAGAGCGCCCCCTCCGAGAGTTGAGTCTCGTTCGTCATAGTGCTCCATTCGTACGGTAGGTCCATCATCGAACCGTTGACGGCGAAGGGCCACGCCCGGACGTGGGGCGATTCCGGCTGAGCGAGCGAGATGGCGTTCACGATAGGATCTCCCGGTTCGTATCCGCCGCTCCCGTCCGCATCTCGATACTCGATGATCCGTCGGACCTCGAGGTCGAAGGTGTCTTGGACCACCGCTGTGTCGTTCGAGCCGAGCGGGCAGGTCAACGTGTCGAGGTGGATGCAACACATGCTGACGTAATACGAGAAGTGGATTCTCAGAGCCGCGCCGTCCGCGGGACCTGAAGCGTCCGCGGGGATCGAGAACTCAATGAAAATCTGGGAAAAGGCGTCGAGGGTCCCGTTGTTCGGATAGTGCTGCTGGTACCCCTCAGTGAGGTTGAGTAAGGCGACGTAGCGCCGGAGGCCCGATGTCGGATCGGCCATCCATCCACTGCCGTAGAAGATCTTAGCAATCGAATACTCATCAGGATTCACCGCGGCGACCCGGCCCGGATTCGCCGAAAGCGCGACCACCGCGAAGGCGATGAGACCGATGGCCACGGCGTGCCCGTGCCGAAGCGTCCCGTCCACGAGCTCTCTATGGTCGGAGCGCCCGCTTAGTCCTTTCGACCGACGGTCGGTTCTGCTACGTTCCCGTGGAATAACACGGTGCGCGAAGGATTAATGACACGCTCCGCGTTCGGCCGCTCCATGGCGGGCGATGAGCGCGTGGGCGAGCTGCGCCGACGGAAGGCCCAGGCCCGAGAAGGCGGGGGCAAGGATCGGATTCAGGCGCAGCACAAGAAGGGGAAGCTGACCGCGCGAGAGCGGCTCGATCTCCTCCTCGATCCGGGCAGCTTCGTCGAGACGGACGCCTTCGTCGAGCATCGTACGACGGACTTCGGGATGGACGCGAAACGAATCCCGGGGGACGGGGTGGTCACGGGCCACGGCACGATTGACGGCCGGACCGTCTTCGTCTTCTCACAGGACTTCACCGTGTTCGGCGGGAGCCTCGGGGAGATGCATGCGAACAAGATTGTCAAGATCATGGACACGGCGATGAAGGTCGGCGCACCGGTCATCGGCCTGAACGACAGCGGAGGCGCACGGATCCAGGAGGGCGTCATCAGCCTCGGGGGCTACGCGGAGATCTTCTTCCGGAACGTGCTTGCATCGGGGGTCATCCCGCAGATCAGCGCGATCCTCGGTCCGTGCGCGGGAGGCGCGGTGTACAGCCCCGCCATGACGGACTTCATCATCATGGCGAAGGGGACCTCGAACATGTTCATCACGGGTCCTGACGTCATCAAGGCGGTGACCGGCGAGGATGTCTCGTTCGAGGATCTCGGGGGAGCGACGGCCCATGCCACGAAGAGCGGCGTCGCCCACTTCGCCGCTCCGGACGAGAAAGCCGCTCTCCGGCTGGTCCGAAAACTCCTGAGCTATCTGCCGTCGAACAACGTGGACGATCCGCCGATCGTCGCGACCGACGACGAGGCGTCCCGGGCGGACCCGGAACTCTGGCAGATCGTGCCGAAGGAACCCGACAAACCATATGACATACGGGACGTCATCGGGCGGATCGTCGACCACGACTCGTGGCTCGAAGTTCACGAAGAGTGGGCCCAGAACATCGTCGTCGGCTTTGCTCGTCTCGAGGGGCGACCCGTCGGCGTCGTCGGAAACCAGCCGAAGGTTCAGGCGGGCACGCTCGACATCAATGCGTCGATCAAAGGTGCGCGGTTCGTTCGATTCTGCGACTGCTTCAACATTCCATTGCTCACGTTCGTAGACGTCCCCGGATTCCTTCCCGGGAAGGAGCAAGAATACGACGGCATTATCCGCAACGGCGCAAAGCTCTTGTTCGCCTTCAGCGAGGCGACCGTCCCGAAGGTCACGGTCATCACGAGAAAGGCGTACGGCGGCGCATATGACGTCATGTGTTCGAAGCACATCCGCGGGGATTTCAACTTCGCTTGGCCCTCCGCGGAGATCGCCGTCATGGGAGCGAAGGAGGCTATCCAGATTATCTACAAGAAAGAACTCGAAGGAGCCGACGACCCGGTGAAGCATGAGAACGAGTTTATCCGCGACTACCGGGAGCGGTTCGCGAATCCGTACATCGCTGCGAGGATGGGCTACGTCGACGATGTAATCGAACCGCCGGAGACCCGCCCCCGAGTCATCAACGCGTTTGCCGTGCTTCGAACGAAGCGGGAGACGCGCCCGGCGAAGAAGCACGGAAACATCCCGCTGTGATGGGGACCCAATGTTTCGCCGGCTCCTGATCGCGAATCGAGGGGAGATCGCGATTCGGGTCGGACGGACCGCCCGGGAGATGGGGATCCGCTGCATCGGGGTTTATTCGGACGCGGATCGGGGCGCGCTCCATCGCGCATCGATGGACGAGACGGTCCTGATCGGAGGGCCGCTCCCAATCGACAGCTACCTGAGCATCGACCACGTCCTCCGCGCGGCAGAAGAAGCACACGTCGACGCGGTTCATCCCGGCTACGGGTTCCTCTCGGAAAATCCGATCTTTGCAACAAGATGCGCGGAGGCCGGATTCGTCTTCGTCGGCCCGCCTCCCAGTGCGATGGCTCTTTCCGGCGACAAGATCGCCGCGAGGAAGTCGATGGCCGAGGAAGGGGTTCCGGTTACCAGCGGCGTGGATCGACCGATCCGGTCCGTCGACGAGGCGCGCACCGTCGCGTCGGAACTCGGGTATCCGGTGCTCTTCAAGGCGACGGCCGGTGGCGGCGGGATCGGGATGGCACGGGTCGACCGTCCGGCCGAACTCGCGGCGGCATTCGAGTCGGCTCGTAACGTCGCGCTCGCGAACTTCGGGAACCCAGACCTCTTCCTTGAGAAATACCTCCGACGGGCGAGGCACGTGGAGGTGCAGGTGTTGCTCGATTCGCGCGACGGAATTGGATTCGTCGAACGGGAATGCAGCGTCCAACGCCGTCATCAGAAGCTCGTCGAGGAGACCCCCTCGCCCGCGGTCGACCGGAGACTCCGCTCCCGCCTGATCGATACAGCTGTCCGAGGGCTCCGCGCGATCGGCTACCGAAATACCGGCACAGTCGAGTTCCTTCTGCACGACGGTCGCTTCACTTTCAACGAGGTCAACGCCCGTCTCCAGGTCGAGCACCCAATCACCGAGATGGTCACCGGGGTGGACCTGGTCCGACAACAGCTCCGAATCGCCGCGGGCGACGGTCTCGAGGTCTCGCAATCCGAGCTCACCCGGAATGGCCATGCGATCGAGTGCCGCGTGAACGCGGAAGACCCGATCCGAAACTTCCTCCCGTCTCCCGGACGCATCGTGGGCTATCGACAACCGAGCGGACCGGGCGTCCGCGTGGACAGCGGCGTGGCCGCGGGGTCGCTCGTGCCGCCGTACTACGACCCGCTCGTGGCCAAACTGGTCGTCCACGCGCGGAACCGGAGGCAGGCGATCGAGCACATGCGGACGAGCGTCGACGAATACGAGATCCGTGGGGTGTACACGAATCTCCCGTTCCATCGCGCGCTCCTTCGCCGGCCCGAGTTCGTCCGAGGGAATCTGTGGACCACGATGGTCGCGGACCTGCGGATTGCGGCCCGCCTCCGGAGCCGCGGCCCGTGGGAGGAACGCGTCGCGGCGATCGCCGCCGCCCTCGCCGCCAGCGGTCGGGTGGCACGCGGTCCGACCTTCCCCCTCGAACGACCTTCGGTCACGCGGTGGTCGATCGCGGGCCGGAGGGAACGTCTGTCAGGGGGTGGCCATGCGGTTTCGCCTCGACGTCGACGGTGAGCAGCGCGAGATCGAGGTCGAACCGATGACGGGTGGGTTCGTCATCCGGATCGAGGGCGCAACGTATCGGGCCCGGACACGGCTCGCAGGAGACTCGGTCGACGTTCGGATCGGGGCGAAGACTCTGCGCCTCCAACTCCAGGGGAACGAGGCGATCCTCGACGACGGGGTGCACCGTGTACGTCTCGTCGAAGTGTCCGAGGAAGGAGCCGAGGTCGTCGAACGCCATCCCGCCCGCGCGGGCACGGTCGTCGAGGTGCGTTCATCGATGCCCGGTCGCGTCGTGCGGGTGGCCGTTACGGCCGGGAGTCCGGTTCGACGCGGCGAGACGCTCGTGGTCTTGGAGGCGATGAAGATGCAGAACGAGATTCCGGCGCCCGGGGACGGGGTCGTACGTCACGTCGCGGTCGCGGAGGGAGAGACCGTCACCGCGGACCGGGTCGTCGCCTCGGTCGAGCTTCGGGGACCGTCGGCGTCGTGAGGAGATGGCGCAGGCGCTCCTTCTTCGAGCGCAAGTATCGGACGTTCGTTGCGGTGGCGCGGACCTGGAGGGGGATGCGCTTCGTCACGCGAACGCCGTATGCGCGGAGCTCCTCGATCTTCGCGGGGTTGTTCGTCATCAACTGGATCGAGGCGACCCCGAGGACCCGCAGCATGCATGCGGCGCACTTGTAACTCCGAAGGTCCGCCGGAAAACCAAGGGCGCGGTTCGCGTCAACGGTGTCGAGGCCGTGATCCTGCAAGTGGTACGCCGCGACCTTGTTGACGATGCCGATGCCCCGTCCCTCCTGGGCGAGGTACAGGAGGACGCCTTCGGACGCCCGCCCGATACGCTTCAGGGCGGCGTCCAGCTGCTCCCCGCAGTCGCACCGCTCCGAACCGAACACGTCGCCGGTCACGCATTCGGAATGGAGCCGCACGAGGACTTCCTCCTTTCCTGCGACCTTTCCCTTCACAAGCGCGACGTGTTCCTCGCCGGAGAACGGACAGACGAACGCGTGGATGCGGAAGTTGCCGTATCGGGTCGGGAGCCGCGCCTCGCTGCCGAGCAGGATGTTGTCGCAGAGTTCGCCGTCGAAGCGGGCCATGTCCCGCGGTTCCGACAAATCCGGCGTATATAAGAATGCAGGTAGGAACCAGCAACACGGTACGCCCTGGCCGGGATGCGCTCGCCGTCAATCCGCCAAATGAGCCGCGATGAGCGCGGGAGCCGCCCCGATCGCGGTCGCGGTTTCAAGCGATAGCCCGCGAGCCGTCAGGTCGAAGTGATAGCGGCCGAGCGGATACACGTCGCGGTCGTCGAGGCCGCGCGGTCCCAATCCGAAGATGAGGAGAATCGATGTCCCGTGTTCCAGGAGCCCGGCCAAGAACGCCGCGGTCGTCGCTTTCTTCGCGTCCGGTCGATTCGTGGTCACGATCGGTTCGCCCAGTTGTGGCGGAAAGCCTCGCTTGGGAAACGCAAACGTGAGGAAGCGGCCTGCGTGCGCCAAGTCTCGGAGATAGGTGCCTGCCTCGCCAATGCTCGTCGTCCCGGAAATCCAGGCGGCGATGTCCACGGGGGTGCGGAGGTCCTTTTCGAACGGGAAACCGAACGTCGCCAGGTTCGCGTCGAAGGCGAGGGCAATTGGCGCCGCCCGCGCGATGGCCCGACGGTGGGCTTCGGCGAAACGGGCGGGATCGTACGAATTGTAAAGGCCGATCGTCATCCGCCCGCGAGCCATGCGGGACGGCGATACGCGGGAAGCTATCTTGAACTAGTGCGCCGTGTTGGACTCGTCGCGTGGAGATGCTGTACTACACGGTCGACGGCGGCCGCCTCGCCGGCCTTCCGGGCCCGGCGTACATGGAGTGGGACTTCGCCCGCCTGCGGAAGATGGGCTACTCGGTCGTCGTCAGCCTCGAATGTGACCGCTTGAACACGTTCGAAATCGCAGACGCGGGCTTCGAGCACAAGAAGATCTGCGTCGAGGATTTCACCGCGCCGACCCTTGACCAGGTCGACGAGTTCGTGACGTTCGTCGATTCGAAGATCGCAGAGGGCAAGAAGGTGCTCGTCCACTGTTTCGCCGGTCGCGGCCGGACCGGTACGATGCTCGCCGCGTACCTGATCCACCAGGGGTTGTCGGCCGAGGCCGCGGTCCGCGAAATCCGCGAGCGGGCAGGAAAGGCATACGGCACGCTCCGCGGCGTCATCGAGCCGGATCAAGAGGAACTGTTGCGCTGGTACGACCGCCGTGTCGCGGGTCGATGACCGTCCGTCTCACTTGAGCTCAACGAGCTCCTCGCCTTCCCACCGGTATCGCTTCTGCTTCCTCTTCTTGGGGACGCCTTTCTGAAGGAGATACCCGATGAGAATTGGCAGCCCGATCGTCGCGTCGACCAGGCTCTGGGCCATCTTGGCGTCCTTGTGGAACTTGCCCCATGACTGGCTCTCCTCGAAGGTGCAGCCGCTCAGGCCGCCCCATTGCGGCACGTCCGTGGTGATCTGGGCGGCGTACATGTGTGGGTTTTCTGGGTACCCCATGACCTCCTGGATCACCTCGACCTGGGAGATGTAGTTCTTCGGCGTGCCGCCGCCGACGTAGAACACGCCCGTCCGAGGGGACTTCAGCTTGACCTGAGCGATCTCGTAGTTGTCCTTGATCGAGTCGAGGGCGATCGGTTCCTTGCCTTTCTTCACGCGGTCGTGATGGTGCTTCGCGAGCGCAATGCCGATTGACGAGTCGTTGAGTGCAGGTACGAAGTACGGGATCCCTTTGCGATAGCACGCGCCGACCAGGCTGTTCGGGTCCTTCGAGGCGATTTTCCCCATGTCCCAGAGAATTTCGCGGCTGCTGTATGGCCGCGGTTCCAGGGAATCCGCGAGCGCGGCGATCTCGTCGTCGCATTCCCGGAAGAGGGACTCGTCGGCGAGGGTATCGTACACCCGATCGAGGAAGTGCTCCCGCAAGACAATGTCGTCCGCGTCCGGAGACGACTTGTAGTGTCGGTACCCGTGCGCCTCGTAAAAGTCGTGGTAGGCGATCGCGCCCGTCGTCACGACGACATCGACCAGGCCGAACTCCACCATGTCGCGCATCACTTTCTTCAAGCCGCCCGGCGTGAGGGCGCCCGCCCCACCAAAGAAGACCGTGCACTTCGGGTCCGTCATCATGTTCTCCAGGACGGAGGCGCAGAGGCCCAAAGTCCGCGCCTGGAACGAGATGTGCTTGTAGCCGTCGACGAGGTCCGCGATCGTCTCCGTCTTCTCGAGGTCCAGGTGTTCGATCGGGACGGAGGTGAGATCCGCCTTCGTCGGCTTCTTATCCGCCATGCGCGGCGCTATGCGGCGCCCCGCCAAAAGGCTTCGGTCGCCTACGCCTTCTTGCGTCCTTCGACGGCCTCGGCGATCGCCCGAGCCTTCTCTTTCGGCCTCGAGCAAACCGCGTATTCGTCGCCGTCGAAGAACACGTCGAGGTCCGGATGCTGCCGTTGGATTTCCTGGATCCGCTGCATGATGTCCTTGAGGGTGATCGACTCGTCGTTCGGGTCGATCCGCATGATGATCCGCTTCTCGCTCTCCGTCCCCAAGGCTCGCCCGCCCTCCGGAATCCGTCGAGACCATCAGATTCGTCCGACCGTATAAATACTATTCCGGGGCCGAACCGGCCTGGCACACGTCCGCGTTCACTGGGCCGACACCTTCGATGCTGATTATTCAACGCCGGCCAAGGAGTCGAGTTGCCGCTTGAAACGGCGAAACAGCAGCACGTTCGTCGCAAGGCCAACACCGAAGAACGCATTGATAATCACGATGTCCCTCTTGGCCAAGTCCGGCCTGGACGACCAAGTCCAAAGCAACTCGACCGCGGCAAGGCTGAGTAGGGCAGCGTTGACGACGACGAGGATTTTGAATGCCTTGACTTGCTCGCGTAAATCGCTGACGGAGAGCGCTTTGCGCATGCCGATCCTGCATCGTCTCGAATTGGCAAATGCATTTCGCCCCTTAACGGAGGCCAAACCCGGGCACGCCTGTGGCGCCGCTAAACTGTTATACCGTCCGTTGGGCCTTCGTAAATCCTATTCCGGGCCGGCACCCTCCCGGACGCCGCGTCCCTATCCCGGAGGCCCCGGCAAGATGCTCGGATGATATTGAGGTGGCTACGATTAAATACCCTCTTGTCTCGTAGCGAGTTCCAACCGGTTCTTCCGGGTCGGTCGTGCTAGCGATGCTCAGGGAGGCACAGGCCCGATGGCGGTGAAGCCCGCGGAGGGCACCGTCTCGCAGGTCTGCCGCGTGTGCGGAGGCGAAGTGAATCCGCACGGCGAGTGCGTGGTCTGCGGCACGAAGCAATCCGATCCGCCGAAGGCGGACGACAAAGGTTCCGCCTCTTGGCTCAAGGGCGATTCGGACGGCGGATTGAATGCGTGGATCGGCGCCTCCGTCGCAGGCGGCGATTCGAAGGACGACGCGCTCCGCAAGTGGCTCGCCGGCGAGGATACGGCGTTCCAGGACTGGATCGGCGTCCCGACGATTTCTGGCGGTGCAAAGACGGCTCGGACTCCGGCCGAGCGCGTCTCCGATGACAAGGTGCGCGAGCTGAGGACGAAAGCCCTCGAGGTCGACGGTCTGCACGCCGAACTCGAAGCGATGCGCGCCACGTTGAACCGCGAGCTCGCGAACTTCCGGCAAGGCAAGTTCGATCCGGTCAAGTATATCGAGGAGACCGCGAACCTCTCGAAACAGCTGCAGACGGAGATCGCGAAGCGACGGGAGTTGGAGCAGGAGATCGAGCACATCAAGAAAGGCTCGATTGCGGTCATCAAGTACGTCAAGACCCAGCAGCTCAAAGCAGGCCTCTCGCCGGAGCTCAAGAAGCGACTCGAGCAGGAGGCGAAAGCGCGCGAGGCGCTCGATGCCCAGATCGCGGAGCAACGCTCCGTGAACGAGCAGCTCCGAAAGCAGGTCGAAGCCGGGCTCGGGAAGCTCAAGCCGGACCAACGGGAGTTGAAGAAGCGGGAGCTCGCCCTCGCGGAACGGGAGGCGGTCC
>WNEQ01001854.1_pt1 | contig 11414 bp, 8 predicted proteins | sample 5399971 | NCBI WGS metagenome assembly WNEQ01 (sample SAMN13153330, study PRJNA577476) | soil metagenome | isolation source: 20 cm grassland meadow soil 2 days after 1st rain plot 5 | place: USA:California | collected 2015-09-18
ATTCTGAGCCCCATGAGATAGGCTGCGATCTGCGCCGACGTGGCGGCTCCGGTCATGATCTCCAGCATGACCTCTTCGGCTTCCTTCTCCGAGAGATCGGCCCGGTCAGCCAGTTTGGCAATCGCGTCTGTGATCATAGGTAGTGCTAAGGACGGCTCGGCTAATTCCCGTGCTCGCGCACCCCCCACGATGAAACTGTGGTCGGTGGACGCGCGCAGTAGGAATCAGCCGAGCCGCCCTGCTGTGTTTAGGTGTGGAGGTTACAACAACTGAAAAACTTCGAATACAAGGGAGCACGTATTAGCTCTACAGCTTGAGGAAGTTCCGGAGCAGATCCATGCCGGCTGCTGTCAGAATGGATTCAGGATGAAACTGCACCCCTTCCACCCCCAGGGTACGGTGACGCAACCCCATGATTTCGCCCTCGGCCGTCTCCGCCGACACCTCCAGGCAATGGTAACGGGTTGCCTCGAACGGGTTCGGCAGAGCACGAAAAATCGTTTTGCCATCGTGGTGAATCATGGAGGTTTTCCCGTGCATCAGCCGATCGGCGCGCACCACTTCGCCCCCAAACGCCACCGCCAGGGACTGATGGCCCAGACAGACGCCCAGCACCGGAATGCGCCCGGCAAAGTGTCGGATGGCGTCCACCGAAATGCCGGCCTCTTTGGGGGTGCAGGGGCCCGGCGAGACCACCAGCCTCTGCGGACGCAGGGCCTCGATCTCCTCGACCGTGAGCTTGTCGTTCCGATACACGCGCACGTCTTCCCCCAACTCCCCGAGATACTGCACCAGGTTATAGGTGAAGGAATCGTAATTATCGATCATCAACAGCATGGTGGCTCACAAGAGCTGATGGCATATGGCCGATAGCCGATGGCCAGAGAGAGAGAGAGCCGATGGCGAATGGCCGGACAGATCCCCTGCTTGCCATAAGCTATTAGCCATCAGCTATCGGCTCTGCTCCTATTCCAGTCCCTGCTCGGCCATCTCAATGGCCTTCATCATGGCCCGGGCCTTGTTGCAGGTCTCCTCGTACTCGCGCTGCGGATCCGAGTCGGCCACGATCCCCGCCCCGGCCTGGATGTAAGCCTGCCGACCCTTGATCACGATCGTGCGGATATTGATGCAGGTGTCCATGTTGCCGGAGAAGCTGAAGTACCCCACCGCGCCGGCGTAAGGCCCGCGCCGCGTCGGCTCGAGTTCTTCGATGATTTCCATCGCGCGAATCTTGGGCGCGCCTGACACCGTGCCGGCCGGGAAGCAGGCCTTCATCACATCGTACGCGTTCAGGGACGGATCGAGCTCCCCGTTCACCTGCGACACCAGGTGCATCACGTGGGAGTACCGCTCCACCTGCATGAATCCATCCACGCGGACCGTACCCTTCCGCGCCACGCGTCCGACGTCATTACGGCCCAGGTCCACGAGCATCACGTGCTCCGCCCGTTCCTTCTCGTCCGCCAGCAACTCCCGCTCGAGCATGCGATCCTGCTCCTCCGTCGCGCCCCGCCGCCGCGTCCCCGCGATCGGCCGGACCGAGACCCGCCCATCCTCGCACCTGACCAACGTTTCGGGCGACGACCCCACCAGCTCCACCCCGCCGACCCGAAGATAGTACATATAGGGTGAGGGATTGATGACCCGGAGGGCCCGGTAAATCTCGAGTGGCGCGGTCTGGATCCGGACATCCCATCGCTGGGACACCACCGCTTGGACCACATCCCCCGCCCGGATATACTCCTTGGTCCGCATGACCATCTTTTCAAAATCCGCCCGGCTCATGTTCGCCGAGAAGGTCAACGGCTTGCGACGCTGTTTCGGGAGAGTCCGACGCAGCGGCCGCTTGAGGCGCGCGATCATGCGTTCGATGCGAGCGGTGGCATCCGCATAGGCCCGTCTGATTTCGGATTCCCGGCTGGACAACACGTGGCCGTTCGCCACGACCTTGATCTTCTGAGACACATTGTCAAAAATCAGCAGCGTGTCTGTGAGCAGGAAGGCCAGCTCAGGGAGACCCAGTTCGTCTTTGCGGCGCGCGGGAATATCTTCGAAAGAGCGGACCACGTCGTACCCGAGATATCCGACCGCCCCCCCGACGAAGCGCGGGAGGTCCGGAACAGCGACCGGGCGGTAGGCCGCCATCAGGTCTCGAATCCGCTCCAGCGGATTTGCGCCTGACTTGCCTCCGATCGGAACGCGTTGGACTCCGGAGCCCCTCGTCACGACGAGCTTCCCGCGCTCCTCCTGGACGACAATCGGGGAGCCACTGCCGAGGAACGAATAGCGAGCCCAGTTCTCCCCCCCTTCGACGCTTTCCAGCAGGTAGGCGGACGGGCCGTGGTTGATCTTGGTGAAGGCCGACACCGGTGTTTCGAAGTCGGCCAGGATCTCCCGGTAGAGGGGGATTAAGTTCCCGCGAGCGGCGAGCGACCGGAACTCCTCGAAGCTTAACGAATAGGAATGGTGCCGCATCGGTGCCCGCTCATTGATGGCCCACGATTAACTTCTGCCCCACCTCGATCAGGTCATCCGTGAGGCTATTCCATTTCTTGATCTGCTGGACGTCGACCCCATGCTGCCGAGAGAGCCGGAATAACGTTTCGCCCGGTTTGACCTCGTGGTACAGCGGCGACCCGACTTCACCTTTCTCGCCCATGAGGGTCTCGTCCTTCTGGGCCGCAAGCGGGGGGGGAGGCTGAGCCGCTTCCGGCGCCACCGGTGCTTTCTCAACTCGCCTGGGTCGCAAGGCGGACGGGCGAGACCGGCGGACATCGTTCCTGGACTTTTCCATCAAGGCTGCCGCCTCTCTCAAGGCATCGGTCTCCTCCTGGATTCCGGCCAATTGCTCCCGCACGGCCTTGAGTTGCGCCTCCAGTTCTCGGTTTCGCCCCTCATGCTCCGCGGCGTCGCGCGTCACGCGCTTGAGCTCGCTATCCAGTTCGCCCGTCCGCTTTTCCTCCTGCGCCAACAGGCGCTGAAAATTCAATGACCGCGCCTTTTCCGCGTCGTATTTCTCGGTCATCACACAGCCTGCCAGCACGAGGCCGCCAAGGCAGACTGTCAACAGATGGAAGCCGTTGCTGATTCTCATAGTGTCACCTGTCCTCTCCTCATCGTTCGTTCCTTGTGCCGCTCTGCGAGCCGAGTCCTGACCACCCTCCGCTCCGTGGCCGGCGTTCAACAAGAATAGAGCCAGTGCCGCCGAAAGTCAAAGCGAAACAGTCCTGGGCGGACCGGTTGGCACCGCGAAGCGAGATAGTTCGCCGTTTGACCCTCAACCGGCGCTATGCTACGGTTCATCCACGAATGACGAAGCCATTGGAAGTCAGCGATCAGCCTTCAGCTTGGACCCTCTCCCCAACCCTCTGGGTAATTCCATGGGCCAGCCGACTCATCGTTTGACTCGCGCCGAAGCCGGGAAGCGCATGGAGGCGCTGCGGAAGGAGATCCGCCGTCATGACTATCTCTACTACGTCAAGGATCGCCCCGAGATCTCCGATGCCGAGTATGACCGGCTGTTTCGGGAGCTGAGCGACCTGGAGGCCGCCTACCCCGATCTCGTCACTCCGGACTCTCCCACGCAACGCGTCGGGGCCCCGCCGCTGGAGGAACTGTCGAAAGTCCAACATGAGCGTCCCATGCTCAGCCTGGACTCAGTCGCCGGCGCCGACGAGGTGCGGGCCTTCGACAAGCGGGTGCACCGCGAGCTCGGGGTGGAGACGATCCAGTACACCGTGGAACCAAAATATGACGGGCTGTCGGTCGAGCTGGTCTATGAAAACGGGATGTTCAGGCGGGGGGCCACCCGTGGTGATGGAGCCACCGGCGAGGACGTCACGATCAACCTCCGGACCCTGCGATCACTCCCCCTCCAACTCCAGACCGCTCCGGACCTGCCCGCCCATCTGGTTGTCCGCGGGGAAGTCTACATGCGACTGGACGACTTCCAGGCGCTCAACCGACGCATTGCGGAACGGGGGGAAGAACCGTTCGCGAACCCGCGGAATGCCGCGTCCGGCTCGCTCCGCCAACTGGACTCCACGATCACCGCCGCCCGTCCGCTGGCCATCACCTGTTACGAGATCATGGCCCGGTCAGGGTCCCTGCCGCGCACGCACTGGGAGGAGCTTGAGTCACTGGCCCGGTGGGGGGTTCCAGTTCCAATCCAGCGACGCCAATGTCAGACCGTCGAAGAGGTGATCGCGTTCCACGCCGAGGCCGAGGCGGCGCGCGAGCGATTGCCGTTCGAGATCGACGGGATCGTGGTCAAAGTGGACCGGCGCGACTGGCGAGAGGCGCTCGGCGAGAAGTCCCGGAGCCCCCGCTGGGCGATCGCCTACAAGTTCACCCCGCGGAAGGAAATCACCCTGGTCCAGGACATCGTGGTCTCGGTCGGCCGCACCGGCACGCTGACGCCGTTGGCCTTGCTCAAGCCGGTCGAGGTGGGAGGCGTGACGATCAGCCGGGCCACGCTGCACAACGCCGACGAGGTAGCCCGCAAGGATATCCGGGTCGGCGATACGGTGAAGGTCGAGCGGGCTGGAGACGTGATTCCCGCCATCGCGGAGCGCATCGTGGTCCCGGGTGAGCGACGCGCCGAGCCGTTCCGGATGCCGGAGCAGTGCCCGGTGTGCAGCTCGGCGGTGGCCCGCGAAGGCGCCTACTATTATTGCTCCGGTCAGGCAGCCTGTCCGGCCCAGCTCAAGGGAGCGTTGGAGCATTTCGCGTCCAAGAGCGCGCTCAATATCGACGGGCTCGGCAAAAAGACCGCCGCCCAGTTGGTCGAACGGGGATTGGTCCGCGACCTGTCCGATTTGTACGCGCTCACGAAGGAGCAGCTTCTGACGCTGGACGGATTCGCGGAACGATCCGCCACGCTTCTGATGGACGCCATTCAGCGCAGCAAGCGCGTCTCCCTGGAGAGATTCCTGATCGGACTGGGCATCCGGCAGGTGGGCCAGCACATCGCCCGCGTGCTGGCGCGCCGGTTCGGGACGCTGGCCGCTGTCATGGCGGCCGACCGGGAGACCTTCGAAGGGGTCCATGAGATCGGGCCGGAAATCGCAACGAGCCTGACTTCATTCTTCCAGGAGCCGCAGAACCGGCGCGTGATCGACCGCTTGCTGGAGTTCGGGTTGAGCATCGAGCCACCCGTGCAGCGCGAGGTGACGCCCGGGCATGGTCAGAGGCCCCTGGAGAACCAGACGTTCGTATTCACCGGCGGGTTGGCGCGGTTCAGCCGTGAAGAAGCCAAGCGGCGCGTCGAACAGCTGGGCGGCCGGGCCACGTCGAGCGTGAGCAAGCAGACGGACTATGTCGTCGCCGGGACAGATCCCGGCTCCAAAGTGGAAGAAGCCAAACGGCTGGGTGTCAGGGTGCTCAGCGAGGCGGAATTCGCCACGCTGCTCGAACAAACGTGAACGCGAGGTTGCGCTGATGACCACACCACGCCCACGCAGCTCCTCGCGTGGCACGAAGGCGACTATCACGGACGTGCTGAACGCATTGCCGGCGCACGCCGCGGTGCTGGACAAAGACGGCAGAATTATCGCGGTCAACGGGGCATGGGAACGCTTTGTGAAAGACCACGGCCGGTGCTTCCCTCGCGTCGCCGGCATTGGCGACAATTACGTGAAGGCCTGCCGGCAGCCCCCGTCCGGATACGCCGAGAAGGGGCGCGAGACGTTAAGCGGCCTCCTCGCCGTGCTGAACGGCTCACTGGACCAATTCATGCTCGAATACCGCTGGCCCTCACCGACCGCCACGCACTGGTTTTTGCTGTCCGTCACCCCATTGTCGTCGAAAGACAGCGGCGCCGTGGTGTCGCACACCGATATCACCATCCGCAAACGCGTCGAGGAGGTGCTCCACGAGGCGCTGACCGAGGGCGAGCGCATCCGCACACGACTGAATACCCTGTACGCCGCGATCCCGATCGGACTGATCTATCTCACCCCTGACCTCATCGTCGAACGCGTCAGCCAGCAGATCGCCGAGATCCACGGGCGATCCATCGAGGAGCACATCGGGCGGCAGCTTGCGAACCTGATTCCCCGGGAGAGATGGACCAAGCTGAAACGGATCTATGACCGCGTCTTGAAGTCCGGCAAGCCGTACCATAGCCTCGAAGAGGACCTGCCGGACGCTCGCGTGTCGGGCGGCACCCGGTATTTCCTGTCCGACTTTTATCTCGAGCGGAACGAGGAGGGGACGATCACAGGCGTCCACACCGTCATGCGGGAGATCACCGACCAGAAGCTGGCGCTTCTGGCGCATGCGCGGCATTTGAAGGATTTAGAAGCGAAGAATCGCGAACTGGATCAGAAGGCGATTCGCGACCCGCTCACCGGCTTGTATAATCGGTGGCTCTTCGATGAGGTGCTGACCCGTGAATGGAAACGGTTCCAGCGATCCGGCGAGGCGTTCACGGTCGTCATCATGGATGTGGACGCCTTCAAAGCCATCAACGACCAGTACGGGCATGAGACAGGAGACCGGGCGCTGCAGCAGGTGGGAACCACGCTGCGCGCCAGCTTACGAGAGAGCGATATGGTGGCGCGCGTAGGCGGGGATGAATTTGCCGCCTTGTTGCCTCGTACCGACAAAGACCGCAGCGCGCCCGTCGTGAAAAAGCTGCGCGACGCCCTTAACAGACTGCGCGTCAGCACGCCGACCGGCTCGATCCCCCTCACCCTGAGCCTCGGTACCGCCACGGTTCCCGGCTTCCCACCCGTGACGTCCGCCGCCGAGCTTCTGCGGGTCGCGGACAAACGGATGTACGAGGCGAAACGGGTTGCTTCATCCGGGAAGTCCCACCCCCGCTGAACCCGCCGGCGCGGGGGCCTTCTCCTCCTTGACGATCTGCACGCTCTTGATGGACTTGGGGTCTGCCTCATGGACGACCAGGCGGCACTGGCCCACCCGCACCTCTTCGCCCGCGGCCGGGATACGTCCCAACTGTTCCTGAATCAATCCGCTGATCGTGTTGGCATTCTCGTCCAGGCTGACCTTGAGAAAATCGTTGATGCGCCGCACCTCCGTCCGTCCGTGCACCAGGATCTGATTCTTTCCGATCCGTTTGATCAGCTCCTCCGTGATATCGGTCTCGTCCATGATCTCGCCGACCACCTCTTCCAGGAGGTCCTCGAGCGTGACCAAACCCATCACCCCGCCGAACTCGTTCACCACGATGGCCATGTGTCGCTGTTCTTGCTGGAACTGCTTCAAGAGCTCATCGGCCTGTTTCGCGGCCGGCACGAAGAGCGCCGGATGCGCGATCTTCTTGAGCCGGACATCATCATGCCCCTGAGCCAGGTCCATCAGCGCCTTGGTCTTGTAGAGAATCCCGATGATGTTGTCCAGGCTCCCGTCGAACAACGGGATGCGGGAAAACTTCGACTGGAAGAGCTGCTCTTGCGCCTCCTTCAAGCTCAGGTCACCGTCGAGCGCGAACATATAGAGGCGCGGCGTCATCGCGTCTTCGGCCGTGATCTCATGCAACTGGAACACGTTCTTGATCATCCTGACTTCTCCGGTCTCGATGGCCCCGGCCTTACGCCCGACATCCAGCATGATCTTGAATTCTTCCTTGGTCACATACGGGGCCGCGAGGCCCTTGCCTCCGGTATGCCAGTTGATTAAGGGCTCCAAAATGATCCGGATCGGCGCCATGATCTGCTCGAGCCAGTACATCGGATAGGCCATGGCGACCACGATGGCTATCGCGTGCTTGGCCGCCAGGGTCTTCGGCACGATGTCGGCGTAGATCATCAGCACAAGGGTCAGCACCCCGGTTGTGATCGCCAGCGCATCGGACCCGAATAAACGGAGTGTGATAATCGTCGTGAGGGTGGCTGACCAGATGTTGACGAGATTGTCGCCGAACTCCAGGGTCAAGAGCAGGCGTTGCGGATTGGTCCGCAGGCGCATCGCCATCCCGGCCCGCTTGCTTCCCGCTTCGGCCAGCGCCCGCAGCCGCGGTTCGTTGACCGAGAAGAACCCGATCTCGGCCGCCGAAAACAGCGCCGACAAGACAATGAGGCCGCAGAGTATCAGGATATCCATGGCTATTATTGGGGGAAACCGACTCGCGCAGATGATCGCCGCACGCGCCCGCCTGTGTCCAGGGGAAATGTGGGAAGCTGAGAGACTGGGAGTCGAAGGAGAAGGCTGATCGCCCTACCCGGTGTCGGCCCGCTACCCACCATCAGGGCAGTAGTTGTATCACACCCGCCTCTATTGAGCAAGAAAACTGATCAAACCGGTAGCAAAAACAATGACATGAGTCCGGAATGAGCCGGCGAGGGGGCTGAATCGGACCCTCTCAGGTATCATCCCGCACGACCAGTGGTTCAACCTGCAATTGGGACTCGATCCGGTCGGCAACCGCCTGGGCCTGTCGCTCAGAGTCAAAGCGCCCGACGTGGACCCGGTACCGCCGCCCTCCCGAGAGCTCCACCACCTCGACGCGCACATCCGGGTACTGTCCTCTCAGCTTCCCGGCCAACGCCTGCGCATTGATCCGCTCGGCAAACGAGGCCACTTGGACCCTCAGTGAGCCAAAAGCGCCGGGCCGGCCTTGATAGCCGATCACCCTCATTTCCACCCGATCGGTGCCCTGGCCGATCATGCCCAAACCCTCCGCCGCTGCCAGCGACAGGTCGATGATCCGTCCCCTGGCGAACGGACCGCGGTCGTTAATACGCACCGTGACGGTTCGACCATTGCTCAACGATCGAACCTGAGCGACGGACCCCAGCGGAAGGGTCCGATGGGCCGCTGTCAGCCGGTGCATGTCGTACTGTTCCCCATTGGCGGTCCGATTGCCGTGAAACCCGGGGCCGTACCACGATGCGACCCCTCGCTCCACATAGCCGACGGGATACCCTGCATGCCGCGCCGGGCTTCCCGCACACCCGCCGAACCCCGAGGCAGCCAGCAGGAGAAGCAGGAACACCCACGCGCGTCCCGCGCCAGGATGCTCAAAAAGGTCATCCAACAAGGCCGGAGGGAGCGAAAGCCGCGAGGCGTACTTTTTTCCGTACGTTGAGCGGTGAGAGCGACCGAGAACGAAGTTGGGGGCCTTTTTCAGCATCCTGCTAGAACTCGTCGAGCGATTCCCCCCTCAGAACCTCCAAAGCCTTTTGGGTATTGGAGACCGTCAGCACGACGATCGCGCGCCGTCCCTCTCGTGACGGGGTGCAATACCCGCAGATGACATTGATCCGGGCCTCCTTCAAATGTTTGGCCACCAAACCGAGGGCGCCCGGCTTGTTCTCCAGACTCAGCACCAAGACCGTCTCCTCGCGAAAGCGGAGCTTCTCGGCCTTGAGCGCCGCGCGGGCCTTCTCCAAGTCAGAGACGACGAGGCGGAGCTTCCCTCGGCCGGAGACTTCCGGCGCGGAAAAAGCCTTGATGTTCACCCCGGCGGCCCCCAGCACCGACGCCACTTGAGCCAGGGCGCCAGGCTTGCTCTCTGCGTTGATCACCAATTGCTGTGTGGTCGGCATGGTCTTCTCCGAAGGTGAGTGTTGAATGCTGAGTTATGGGTTCTTAGCCGGGTTACTCACAACTACTGCTCCTTATACCCATAGAGCCAGCGAACGGTGGCGTGCACAAACTTGGCGCTCTTTATTCATCGCGCCGTGCACCCCGCAACTAAACCCACGTGCCTGCCAGCCTTGCTCAATCTCCGCCCCGTCTTCCTTCATTGCACCAACCGCGACCTATCCTACAGCCCCGGACATCAGCATCATATACCAGAAAGCACAAAAGGGGATGCGGCATTCGGCCGACATCCCCTCTTGGACTGACACGAGCGCCGTTCGTCAGCCGAAGATCATGAGCATCCGCTCGTGGCGCCACACGTTTCGCACTTCAGACACGTGCCGTTGCGCACCAGCGTGAACTGCTTGCACTCCGTGCAGGGGTCGCCCTCATACCCCTTCTGCCGGGCCACCTGGACCGCGGTCGCGGTGAGCGTCACCGTCTCGCGTGTCAGTTCCAGCTTGTGGGCGATGCCGTCAGTGCTGTGGCCGTTGCCTGTCGAACCATTTCCGTTTCCGCGACGCGACGGGAACACCTCCATGTTGATCGCGGCGGACGCCAGCGCCTGCGGGTCGGCCTCCTCATTCGTACATTCCGGATCCTGGGCATCCTTCTTGATCGAGTCCATCCGCAGGTCATCCTCAACCACCTGCTCGAGATCGTGGCGGCCCAGGTAGGTGATGGCCAGCTCGCGGAAGACGTAGTCGATGATTGACGTGGACATCTTGATATGATCGTTGAGCTTGACCGGTCCGTTCGGCTCGAACCGCGTGAACAGGAACGCCTCGACGAATTCTTCCAGCGGCACGCCGTGCTGCAATCCCAGCGAGATCGCGATGGCGAAGCAGTTCATCAAGCTCCGGAAGGCCGCGCCTTCCTTGTGCATGTCCAGGAAGATCTCCCCAATCGTTCCGTCCGTATACTCGCCCGTCCTCAGGTAAATCTTGTGGCCGCCGACGATCGCCTTCTGGGTGTAGCCGAGCCGCCGCTCGGGCATCCTCCGCCGCTTGGCCAGGTAGCGCACCAGCACCCGTTCGGCGACCTTCTCGGCCGCCTGCATGATCCCGCCGCCGCTCGCCTCCCCGGCTTCCCCGGCTTCACCGGAATCCGTCGAGGCGCTCAAGGGTTGGCTGAGCTTTGATCCATCACGGTACAGCGCCACGGCCTTGAGCATGCTACGCCAGGCGAGCATGTAGGTGGCCTCCACCTCTTTTACGGTGGCATCGTGCGGAACATTGACGGTCTTGGAGATCGCCCCCGAGACGAATGGCTGGGCTGCGGCCATCATCCGGACGTGCGCCTCCACCGGGATGAACCGCTGCCCGATCCGGCCGCACCGGTTGGCGCAGTCGAACACCGCCAGGTGCTCCGGCCTCACGTGGGGGGCGCCCTCAACGGTCATGGTGCCGCAACAGTAGTCGTTCGCCGCGGCGATCTGCTCCTGGGTGAACCCCAACGCCTTGAGCAGGTTGAAGGCGGGATCGTTGAGTTGGTCGTCGGCCAGGCCCAGCTTCTCCCGGCAGAAGTCCGCGCCCAGCGTCCATTTATTGAACGCGAACTGGATCTCGAAGGCCTGCCCCAGCGCCGCCTCCAGCCGGTCCAGCGCCGCGCCGTCGAACCCTTTGGCCTGCAACGACTCGTGATTGATGAACGGCGCCCCGTTCAGGGTCCCATGCCCGGTGCAATAGGTCACGATGTCCTGGATCTGGGCTTCGTTGTGACCGAGCGTGGCCAGCGCAGGCGGGAGGCTCTGGTTGATGATCTTGAAATAGCCGCCGCCCGCCAGCTTCTTGAACTTGACGAGGGCGAAGTCCGGCTCGATGCCGGTGGTATCGCAGTCCATGACCAATCCGATCGTGCCGGTC
>WNEQ01001759.1_pt1 | contig 11402 bp, 8 predicted proteins | sample 5399971 | NCBI WGS metagenome assembly WNEQ01 (sample SAMN13153330, study PRJNA577476) | soil metagenome | isolation source: 20 cm grassland meadow soil 2 days after 1st rain plot 5 | place: USA:California | collected 2015-09-18
CGCCTCGGGCGGAGGGCGGTATCCCCCCTGCCCCATCGAAGCCTTGATGCCCCGGTACTTCACGAAGCCCACGATCCCGATGAACCCGGCCACCGCGAGCAACATGATGACCATTCGCTTCGCCATCGAAACAAGCCTCCATCCACTTCGACCGGGCGCCCCTCGATGGGCGACCCGGTCTTATCGTCAATCCGGCAAGGTGGTTGCGACCGACATTGTACTACCTCGCCACCTTCCCGGAGGCCGACACCCTACGGGGACGGAGACGATCCAATAAAAAGGGCGGGACTCACGTCCCGCCCGCTGAATCCAGCCTCGACGGCCGCCCCTAGCCCCCGGTGCTCTCCAGGAAGGCGCGCAGGCGCTGGCTGCGCGAGGGGTGGCGGAGCTTCCGGAGCGCCTTGCTTTCGATCTGGCGGATGCGCTCGCGAGTCACGGCGAAGGACTGGCCGACCTCTTCCAGGGTGTGCTCGCTACCGTCGCCTACGCCGAAGCGCATCTTGAGGACCATCTCTTCGCGGGGAGACAGGGTCTTCAGGACCTTCTGCGTTTGCTCCTTCAGATTGAGCTGGATGACCGCGTCGACCGGCGACGTCACCGCGCGGTCCTCGATGAAATCCCCGAGGTGAGAGTCTTCTTCCTCGCCGATCGGGGTCTCGAGGGAGATCGGCTCCTGGGCAATCTTCAGGACCTTGCGGACCTTCGCCACGGGGATGCCCATCTTCTTGGCGATCTCCTCGGGCGTCGGCTCGCGACCGATCTCCTGCACCAGGGCGCGCGACGTCCGCACGAGCTTGTTGATCGTCTCGATCATGTGCACGGGGATGCGGATGGTGCGCGCCTGGTCGGCGATGGCCCGGGTGATCGCCTGGCGGATCCACCAGGTGGCGTAGGTCGAGAACTTGTAGCCGCGCTTGTACTCGAACTTGTCCACCGCCTTCATCAGCCCGATGTTCCCCTCCTGAATCAGATCGAGGAACTGAAGGCCGCGGTTGGTGTACTTCTTGGCGATCGACACGACCAGACGGAGGTTCGCCTCCACCAGCTCGGTCTTGGCCTTCGCGGCCATCGCCTCGCCGGCCCTGATCCCGTCGGCGGTCAGCTTGATCTCCTCGGGAGTGGTCTCCATCTCCCGGGCGATGCGGGCGATCTCTTCCTCGGCCGCGCGCACTTTGTCCCGGAGGTCGCGACGGGCCTTGGGATCGCGGGTGAGCTTCAGGCGCCTGTGGTACGAGCGGATGTCGTCCTCAAGGTCCTTCAGGCGACCCGCGGTGTCCTTGATCTTCTTCGAGAGGTCCTTGACCTTGCCGGTCGTCATCCCCATGTCGCGGATGACCAGGCCGTTCTGCACCCGCGCGCGCCCGAGGTGGTGCAGGATCTCGCGGTGGCGGTGGGAGCCCTCGGTCAGGCGCGCCAGGTGCTTCTCGTGCTCTTCGAGCTTGCGGCTCAGGCGCTGGATGCGCGCCATGGCGTCGAGCAGCTGGCGGCGCTTGCGGTCGGCGGCGCCTTCCTCGTCGTCGTCGGTGACGATGATCAGGTCCTCGACGCGGATCTCCTTGTCTCGAATCCTCCGGCCGTAGTCCAGGAGCTGCTTGATGACGTACTTGCTGCGTGACAGGGCCTTGACGACGTTCTTCTCGCCCCGCTCGATGCGCCGCGCGATCTCGACCTCGCCCTCGCGCGTCAGCAGCGGGACGGTCCCCATCTCGCGCAGGTACATCCGAACCGGGTCGTTCGTCTTCTCGAGCGCGCCGGGCGAGAGATCGATCTTGGCTTCCTCGATCTCCTCCTTCTCGGCGGCGGCCGCCTTCTCCTCGAGCTTGGCCTTGTACTTCTCCTCCGAGTCGACCATCTCGATGCCCAGAGAGTCGAACAGGAGGAACATGTCGTCGAGATCTTCCGGAGAATGCACCTCCTCGGGCAGAACGTCGTTGACCTCGTCGTAGAGCAGGTACCCCCTCTCCCGGCCGAGGTTGATCAGTTGCCGTACCTCTTCGTACTTTTCTTCAATGCCCAAGGTCGTTCTCCTTCCTATCTATGACAGCTGCGAGGCCTTGGGGAGCGCCTCGATGCGTCTCTTGAGTTCGATTTTCAGGCGCAGGAGACCGTCCGTATCCTCCGCCTTTCCCACGGACTCCAGCCGTTTCTGGATGTCGCCCATCTGCCGCTGGAGCCGCGCGGCGCGCAGGGCCATGAGACACGCGCGCCCCTCCTCCAGGGTCGCGGGTGGATGAGGTAACGCCGCGACCCGGGTGATGATGTCCCGGGCGTCGTCGCCGATCATTGACGCCACCCGAGGATAAGTCACCTTTTCTCCCTTGACCACCAGATCGCGGACGACCCTCAGGACCTCCGCGATACGGCACGCCTCCAGATCTCCGTCTTCCATCTCGTCCAGGACGGCCCGGCGGACGTCCTCCGAGTCCATCACGGAACGAAGCAAGCGCGATTCCGCCTCGCTCACGATGAAGGCGCCGCGCGCCGCGGACAGGGTCCCCGGCTTGAGGCCCTTGCGCCTGTCGTGCACCGCGTCCTTCAGCTCCTGGAGGACCAGCCGATCCTCGATCCCGAGGATCGTGGCGATCATCTCCACGTACCCGGCCCGGCGCACCGGGTTGTCCAGCCGCGCCAGGAACGGCAGGATCTCATTCAGGGCGGCGACCTTGCCGCGGGTGCCCGACAGGTCATGCCGCCCCGCCGTGTCCCGCGTCAGGAACTCGATGTACGGCAGGCCAGACTGCAGTCGCCGCCGGTACCTCTCCGCCCCTTGCTCCCGGACGAACAGGTCCGGGTCCTTCCCCGCCGGGAGCGCCACGACGTTCACCTCGAAGCCGTTCTCCAGAAGGACCTCGAGAGACCTGCGCGTCGCCGCCCGGCCGGCCGCATCCGGATCGAAGTTCACAACCACCCGGTCCGTGAATCTCTTCAGAAGGCGCACGTGCCCGGTCGTGAAGCCGGTGCCGAGCGTCGCCACGGCGTGCGCAACACCCGCCTGATGGAGGGCGATCACGTCCATGTAACCCTCGACCAGGACCGCGTACCCCTCTTTCCGAATGGCCTCCCGGGCGAACCCGATCCCGTAGAGGTTCTCGCCCTTGCTGAACGCCGGCGTCTCCGGGGAGTTCAGGTACTTCGGCTCCCCGCTTCCGATCACCCGGCCACCGAAGCCGATCGGCTCGTCGGTCAGGTTCACGATCGGGAAGATGACCCGGTCGCGAAAGCGGTCGTACGTCCGGCCCGTTTCCTCTTTCCGGGCCAAAAGTCCGGCCAGGACCGCCTGGTCCTCGGCCACGCCCGCGGAGGCCAGGCTTTCCTTGAGACCGCTCCATCCGTCCAGCGCGCAGCCGATCTGGAACCGGGAGATCGTTTCCCTCGTGATTCCCCGGCCCTCCAGGTACCGGAGCGCCCTGTCGCCCGCCGGACGCTGGAGCTGATCACGAAAGTACGACAGGGCCCGCCGGTTGACCGACAGCACCCGGTGCCGCTCGCTGTTTTCCGGGGCGCTCCGCTCCGGCATCGGGATGCCGTAGCGCGTGGCGAGCGATTTCAGCGCTTCGGGGAACTCCAATTTTTCATAGAGCATCAGGAACTTGAAAACGTCCCCGCCCGTACCGCAGCCGAAGCAATAGAACAACTGCTTGTCCGCGTCCACGTAGAAGGACGGGGTCTTTTCCGCGTGGAACGGACACAGCGCCCGGTACTTCGAGCCGCTGCTCTTCTTGAGGGGGAGGTAGTCGGATACGATCGCCCGGAGGTCGGCCTGCGACCTCACGGCCTCGACGACATCCGTCCTCTCTCTTCCTCCCACTGTGTGCCACCTCCGGCCGCCGCTCCGCCGCGTGCACGCGGCCGCAATCCGAGCAGCGGTCAGTCGCTGAAGCGCCGCTCCTGGGCGAGCCTCTTCAGCGCCTTCTTCCTCGCCGCCAGAGCCTTGATCTTCCGCTTCTGGCTCGGCTTCAGATAATGCTGGCGTTTCTTAAGCTCCGACAGCACACCGGATTTCTCGCACTTCCTCTTGAAGCGCCGGAGGGCGTTCTCCAAGGACTCGTCCTCGCGCACCCTCACGAGGGGCATTCAGTCACTCCCTCCTTTCAAAGAAACATCGGGACAGTCTCTTAGACGACTCGCGCCAGACGCCGGATACACCCACTCCGGCGCCCGCTGCGGGCTGCTTCGCCCGCCGAGTAACCCCTGTGCTTAAAGCGTCGGACCGTGGAAGTGCTTGGCCCGACAAAGGATTACCAAAGCCCACAGACCAACGCATGCTTAATATACGGACCATACCCGGGAGTTGTCAAGAAAGGGGATAGAGAAACGCGAAAAATTCGTGAATGGTCTTATCGGGTAGACTCAAAATCAGAAGGGGCGACTGAGGGTCCAACCGAATCTATTTCGATTGATTGTAAATATTATAATTAATTGTTGAAGCGGCATATCCTGCCCCGAATCCATTATCAATGTTGACCACCAGAAGGCCTGCAGCGCAAGAGTTCAGCATACCCATCAGGGCAGCCACCCCCTTGATACCGGTGCCATAGCCGACACTGGTTGGCACCCCTATGACCGGGACATCGACCAGACTGGCGACGATACTCGGCAGGGCCCCCTCCATCCCCGCAATGACGATGATCACCCTGGCGCGAAAGAGCTCGTCCTTGTGATCGAGAAGGCGGTGGAGGCCGGCGATGCCGACGTCGTACAACCGAACCACCTCGTTGCCAAGTACCTCGGCGGTCACCGCCGCCTCTTCGGCCGCCTGCAGGTCGGAGGTCCCCGCGGCGACGATCAGGATTCCCGGTCGCCCCTTCGGGCTGCCGGGCGCCTCCAGCGTGATGGCGCGGGCCTGCGGATGGTAGCGCGCGCGCCCGTGGCGTCTTTTGACCTTCCGGAACACTTCGGAGGCGACCCGCGTCACCAGGACGGGCTGGCGCTTGGAGGCCACTCGCCCCATGATGGCGACGATCTGGGGGACGCTTTTCCCTTCGCCGAAGATCACTTCGGGGAAGCCGCGGCGGAGCTGCCGGTGGTTGTCGATCTTGGCGAAGCCGAGGTCCTCGTAGGGAAGAGTCTTCAGCCGCCGCAGCGCCTCGTCGGCGGTCACCTTCCCGGCGCGGACGCGCTCGAGAATCTTCTTCAGCTCGCTGGTGTTCACGATCGTCTCCCGGGCAGGGATTATAGTCGTGGATGAGACGCGACATGTCACCAGCCGGCCTTCACAAGCGTTTGATGACAAGGGGGAGTCGGGAGTATCGTACTGACATGAAACGTCGCGCGGCCTGGATCGCGGGCGTCGTCGTTCTGGCCGGTGTCGTCGCCGCCCTGACCCTGGGAGGCGCGCGGCGCTCCACGGGCCAGGCCAAGTATGAGACCGTCAAGGTCGAGCGCGGTCGAATCATCGCGCGCGTCACCGCGTCGGGCACATTGTCCGCCCTCGTGACGGTGCAGGTCGGCACCCAGGTCTCGGGTCGGATCCAGGACCTCTACGTCGACTTCAACAGCCCGGTGCGCCGAGGCCAGATCCTGGCGAAGATCGACCCGCAGTTCTTCAAGGCGGCCGTCGAGCAGGCGAAGGCGAACCTGGCGGCCGCCGAGGGGAACCTCGCCAAGGCCAGGGCCCAGGCCGTCGACGCCCACCGGCAGTACCAGCGGGCGAAGACCCTGGCCGAGCAGGGACAACTCGTCGCACAGTCCGACCTGGACACCGCCGACGCCAACGCGCAGTCGGCGGATGCACAGATCCAGGCGATGCAGGGGGAGGTGGCCCAGGCGCGGGCCTCCCTGTACCAGGCGGATGTCAATCTGGGGTACACCACCATCACGTCGTCCATCGACGGCACCGTGATCTCGCGCAACGTGGACGTGGGCCAGACGGTGGCCGCTTCTCTGCAGGCGCCGACACTCTTCACCATCGCCCAGGACTTGAAGAAGATGCAGGTCGACACCAACGTCTCCGAGGCGGACGTCGGCAAGCTGAGCGCGGGCATGCCGACCAGCTTTAATGTGGACGCCTTCCCGGGTGAGACCTTCAAGGGGGTGATTCGCCAGATCCGCAACGCGCCCCAGTCGGTGCAGAACGTGGTGACCTACGACGCCGTCATCGACGTGGACAATTCCGACATGCGTCTGCGCCCCGGAATGACCGCCAACGTCACCTTCACGTACGCCCAGAAGGACGACGCGCTCAGGTTTCCGAACGCCGCCCTGCGCTTCCGGCCGCCGGCCGAGATCGCCGCCGCGGCACCGCGCCCCGAGCGTGACCGCCGCATCGTCTGGGTTCTGCGCGACGGGAAGCCGAAGCCGGTCATCATCCGGACGGGTCTCTCCGACGGCAGCGTGACCGAGGCGGCAGAAGGGGACCTGCGCGAAGGCGACGCGCTCGTCACCGAGGCCGTGGGAATTCCCGGAAGCAACGTCCCGCCCGCGTTCCGGCGGCCGCTGTAGCGGGCCTGCCATGCCGAGCGCACCGCTCATCCGGTTCGAGAACGTCACCAAGGTCTATCACGCGGGCGAAGTCGAGGTCAGAGCGCTCGCCGGGATCTCACTGGTCGTCGAGGCCGGAGAGTTCGTCGCCGTCATGGGGGCGTCCGGATCCGGCAAGTCGACCCTGATGCATCTGATCGGCTGCCTCGACCGCCCGACCTCGGGGCGTTATCTGCTCGAGGGACGGGAGGTCTCGGGCCTGAACCGCAACGCCCTGGCCGAAGTGCGCAACCGCACCATGGGGTTCGTCTTCCAGAGCTTCAACCTCCTGGCGCGGACCAGCGCCGCGGAAAACGTCGAGCTGCCTCTGATCTACGCCGGCGTGCCGGCCGCGGAGCGCCGGCGCCGGGCGGCGGAGGCGCTTCGCCAGGTCGGGCTGGGCGACCGGCTCGAGCACCACCCGAGCCAGATGTCGGGCGGGCAGCAGCAGCGAGTGGCGATCGCGCGCGCCCTGGTCGGGGCGCCCCGGCTCCTCCTGGCGGACGAGCCGACCGGCAACCTCGACTCACGCACCAGCGGCGAAGTCATGGCCCTGCTCCGGGGACTGAGCGAGGAGGGTCTCACGATCGTGCTCGTGACGCACGCCCCGGACATCGCCGCCTGGACCTCCCGCGTCCTTCTGCTCAAGGACGGTCTCATCGTTTCCGATGAGAGACGGGCCCGGGTCTCGTCGGGTGAGCCTGCGCCTGCGCGCCCGGTCGAGGTGGCTCCATGACCCCGTGGGCCGTCGTGCGCCTGGCCTTCCTGGCCCTGGGACGAAACACCATGCGGTCGTTCCTGACGGCGCTCGGGATCATCATCGGCGTCGGCGCCTTCATCGCCATGGTCGTGATCGGCGAGGGGGCGAAGGCGCGCGTCGAGGAGGCCTTCTCGTCGATGGGCACCAACCTCCTGATCGTCCTGCCCGGGTCCAGCTCGCAGCGGGGAGTCTTCGGCGGTTTTGGCTCGCTGCCGACCTTGACCTGGGACGACCTGAAGGCGATCCAGACCGAGGTGCCCTCCGTCCGGCATGCCGCTCCGCAGCTCCGGAGCACGGCGTCGGTCGTCAGCGAGGAGCAGAACTGGACCACCTCGGTGACCGGCGTCACCCCGGAGTATTTCGAGATCCGCAACTGGCCGGTGACTTCGGGAGTCTCCTTCACCCTGTCGGACATCGACGCCGCCACCAAGGTCGTCCTGCTCGGACGGACCGTCGTCGACCGGCTCTACGGCCCCGGCGCCGACCCGATCGGCCAGACCCTGCGAATCAAGGGCATGCCCTTCCAGGTCATCGGCGTGATGGCCAAGAAGGGACAGTCGCCCATGGGACAGGACTACGACGACGCGGTCTTCATCCCGGTCAGCACCTACCGGTCCAAGATCCAGGGCGGCCTGAGCAACTTCATCGCCGGGTCAATTTTCGTCGGCGCGTCCTCCCCGGAGACCACCGCCCGGGCCGAGCGCGAGGTTCGGAGCCTCTTGCGCGATCGTCACCACCTCGCGCCGGACGTGGACGACGACTTCCAGGTTCGCAACCTCACCGAGATCGCCACCGCGCAGCAGGAGGGGACGCGCACGCTCACCACGCTTCTGGCGAGCATCGCCGCGGTGTCGCTGATCGTGGGCGGCATCGGGATCATGAACATCATGCTGGTGAGCGTCACCGAGAGGACCCGCGAGATCGGCGTGCGCATGGCGGTCGGGGCGAAGCCCCGGCACATTCTGGCGCAGTTCCTGACGGAGGCCCTTTCCCTGTCGGTCATGGGCGGGATTACCGGCGCCGTGCTGGGTCTCCTGGTCGCCTCGCGGCTCGCCGCCCGCTTCGGCTGGCCCATGCTCGTGCGCCCCGGGGTCGTCGTCCTCGCCCTGGTGTTCAGCGGTCTGGTCGGTGTCGTCTTCGGGCTCTATCCCGCGCAGCGCGCCTCGCGCCTCGACCCGATCGAGGCGCTGCGGTACGAGTGATCCTCGAGGCCTCGCGTCCGCTTCATTCGGACGCGCCGAAGGCCGCCGGTCTGTCCATGCGGATGCCCAGATCCGGCCAGACGACGATCGCGGCGGTCCGCGTCTTTCCCGTGCTGTCCCTGGCGTAGTACCGGACGGTCACGCGTTCGGCATTGCCCGTGCGGCTGCTGAAGACGGGACTGTCGAAGACCAGCGAGGTGCTGAGCCTGCACGAAGGGTCTGCGCACAGACCGTCGGCTTCACGGGGAACGCGCAGCGGATGCGCGTCGAAGGTTTCCGACACCCTCTGCGGCCCACCTCGTGGCTCGCTCGAAGCCACTCTCCCCGAAGGAAATTCAATGGCCGTGAGTGCGGGCGGCAGGCCAAGCGAAAACCAGGTCACATCGATCCGGGAAATCTCAAGGTCGGCTCCCGTCGTATTGATGAGGTCCCAGGAGAGTTTCCTGTCCCCCAGCTCGGCAGTGGCCGAGGGTGTGGTCGTTTCCAGGCCTCCTCCTGGTCTCTGCTTGACGGTGACGGCCGTCGTCTCGTAGGTGCTGCAGCCCTCCGCGCTCACGAGCTCCCAATGGATGCGGTACTCTCCCGGTCCCGTGACGCCGGTGTCCCACGCCGGAAACAGGAAGGGTCTCCGGGTGCTTTCGTGATCGTAAACGACCGAATCACGGTCGGACGCGCGGCTGATTTGCACCCTACCCATGGTGCAAGGGTGATCGATTTCCGGCCTCACGATGATCGGCACGATCCCGGAACGTGAATCTCCATCGGCAGGGCTCAGGACGAGGGAAGCGTGCTCGCTGCAGGAGGTGGTGACCGGAACGGACCTTCGACTCTCGTTTCCGCAACGGTCGGCGGCAGAGACGGCGTAGTAGAAGTGCCAGCCTCGCAACTGATCGCTCTGATCGCCCCAGTCGAGGAGGTCGTCGTATGCGCTGGAGACGCGCTCCAGGAAGGCGCGGAGCGAAAAGGTGTCGACGTCCAGATCGGAGGGTCTTTGGTCGACGAAGGTCTTGTACCAATAGACCTTGTACTGGTCGACGAAGATCGGCCTTCCGTTCACGTCCGTGCGCACCGGATCCCAGGTCAGTGCGTTCTGGTCCCTCGAGAAGCGCCTGGCGTTCAGGCCGGAGGGAGCCGAGGGCGGGACACTCGTCTCCGCCCGCCCTTCGGCCATGGGACCGGGCACGCTTGCCACTCCGCATCTGTCCGTCGCGACAATCTTGTAGTAATAGCTCCTGCAACTGGCCACGTCACGATCCGAGTAGAGCCCCATTCCGGCGGGGACGGTGGCCAGGAGGTTCGTCGTGTCATCCGGAACAAAGTTAGTCCGATGACTCCGGTAGATCTTGTACGCCGCCAGATCTCGAATGACCGTCGCGCCGCGCACCGAGTCGGGGTCGCCCTCGATCAATCCGGTGTTCGTCGTGACCGGGGCCCACTCGAGTCGGACCTCTCCCTCCTGGGCGGATCCAGGCCGCCCGCCCGTCGCCTCGAGCTCGCGCGGCGCGGCGGGTGTCGAGGCCTCGCTCACCTGGGCGCAGGACGTCGATGAGTCAGGAGACCACGGGCTTCCCGGCCCGGTCGCACGCAAGGTGTGCGCCTGGAAGCAGTAGGTCACCCCTTCAGCGAGACCATCCACGAAGGCACGACCCCGGCCGTTGAAGACACTGCCGACAAGAGCGGAGTAGGGGAACCTGCGCGTGGACGCGGTGGACGATGATCCCTTCGGCCAGTATCGCACGAGAAAGCCAGTGACAGCGTCTCGAGGCTCGGGGACCTTCCATGTGAGGAGCAACCCGCCGCAATGGCCCGCGACGGGCCGGAGATCGCGAGGCGCTGGCGGAGCCAGATTGTCCGGGTCCGTCATGCCGGCCCTCCCCATGTTTTCGAGTCTGAGGAGCGACGACACCGCCAGCGGCCGGCGATCATCTCCCGCGCCGTTCTTCGCGTCAGCCAGCATCCCGGTGAGGCTGATCCTGACGCTGCGGATTCGGGCCCTGGTCAGCAGTTCGGAATCATCGCCTCCGATGTCGTCGGACGAGGTGCCCGGTGTCCCCGGGCCCAACGGTCGGCCCTGGTGATCGAAGTACTGAAAGTCGAGGCTCCGAATGTTCTCCGCAACCGGTTCGTAGGTGAAGGTCGCAGCCGTCTGAGGCGAGGGTGGAAACGATCCGAGGACGTCGGACAGGGTGATGCGATACAGAACATAGGGAGGGTCGTCCTGGACCAGCGCGAGGTTCGGAATGCTGATGGTCTTCGGCACCCCGGACCGGGGGTGGTCCGCATCGAGGCGGAACACGAGAACGCCCGGACCACTGGGGCCCGGTTTCGCGAGCGCGTACGTGACGATCTCGTCATTCCCAGTGGAAACGACTCTGTAATTCGGCGGGGCCAGAGACAGCTCCGGGACCGTCTCTTTGACCGGGTCACCGAAATCGAGGTCGGCGCGGAAAGCAACGGCCGTGTCCCAGGCCCCTTCGATCTGCTCGTCGGTCCGGTTCGGGTCCCCGTCCGGATTCGTGTTGAGCCCGGCGAGGCGGATTTCGGAGGTCATTCGATCGAAGGCCGTGCGAACGTTCTGCTGCTCGGCGGTCAACTGCTCTCCGATGCGATACGATTTCGCGGCGACCGAGTAGAGGGCCAGGGCCACCGCGACGACCATCGCGAAGACCGCCGCCGCGACCAGCATTTCGGCGAGGCCGAACCCTGCCGACGCGGCCGGGAGGTCCGCCGGCTCACGGGGACCCTGTTCTCTGAAAGGACCGGAACGGCTCATTGGCTCTCGGCGACAAATTTAGGTCGGAGCGCGCTTTCGGCAAGGGGGAGGGCGGCCGTGGCGCCCTCGCCGAAGCACCTCTCCGCGTGAGGCACCGCATCGCCAGGGCCAGCCCCCTCTCCGTCCCGCTCTCCGTCCTGTTCTCCGTCCTTGACATCGCCAGGCGGGGTTTCATAACATAGGCGCCGCAACGTCACGAGACACGCGC
>WNEQ01001767.1_pt1 | contig 11384 bp, 10 predicted proteins | sample 5399971 | NCBI WGS metagenome assembly WNEQ01 (sample SAMN13153330, study PRJNA577476) | soil metagenome | isolation source: 20 cm grassland meadow soil 2 days after 1st rain plot 5 | place: USA:California | collected 2015-09-18
CGACCAGCACAACGGTGAGTCTCCCGGGTAGTTACAGCCTGTGGCCGACATATCACCGCGACGCTTCTCGCACGGGTTTCGACCCCTCGGGAGGACCCCTCACCTCAGTTATACCGGGGTGGGTCTCGCCCTCTCTCGATGGCGAGGTCTATGCCGAGCCTCTCCTGGCGGCTGGCATGCTGGTCGCTGCCACCGAGAACAACACCGTCTTCGCCTTGAACGACAGCAACGGCCAGATCATATGGAAGAGACACCTGGGGGCGCCTGTCCCGCGTTCTGATTTGCCCTGCGGCAACATCGACCCGACGGGAATCACAGGCACACCGGTGATTGATTTCACGGCCCAGACCGTCTACGTGGTCGGCTTTCTCCGCACAGACCACCAGCACTGGCTCTTTGCCATAGACCTGAAGACAGGCGATGTCAAGTTCAGTCGTGTCGTGGACCCACCGGGAGGGGATCCACTCGTCGAGCAACAACGCGGAGCGCTCTCCCTGTCTAAGGGCGTCCTCTACGTCCCATACGGAGGCCTCTACGGCGACTGTGGAAAGTATCACGGGTGGGTCGTCGGCACCCCCGCCAACATCACCAGCAGAGTGTTCGCCTATCAGGTCCCTACCGGGAGGGGTGGCGGGATATGGGCACCTTCTGGAGCGGCGGTTGGCGCCGGCGGGGACCTCTTGGTGTCGACAGGGAACAGCTTCGCATCCTCGGTCTTCGACTATGGCGACAGCGTCATCAGACTCTCGCCGTCCCTCCAACTCCTCGACTGGTTCGCACCCTCGAACTGGGTGGCACTGAACAACGGCGACACAGACCTGGGCTCGGTCGGCCCCTCCCTTCTAGGCCCTGACCTCGTCTTTCAGATTGGGAAGGATGGCAACGGATACCTCCTCAACAGGACTCATCTGGGCGGCGTCGGCGGGCAGTTGTTTACGTCGGGAGTCTGCGGCTCGGCTTACGGCGGGAATGCTTACGCGCCCCCGTATCTGTACGTACCCTGCACCGACGGTCTGGTCGCGCTGAAAGTCAACCTGGGTCCCAACCCCTCCTTCAGCGTCTCGTGGAAGGGGCCTTCGTTCCGGGCGGGGCCTCCGATCGTCGCGAGGGGGGCTGTCTGGGTGCTCGATGTCGACTCGGGAAACCTCAACGCCTTCAACGCCACCGACGGGCAGCTGATCTTCAGCCACGGCGTCGGGAGCACCGTTCGCTTCGCGACTCCCTCTGAAGGCGATGGGCGGGTCTTCGTTGCCGCAGGGACGAGGATCCTTTCCTTCATCTTGGCCTGAAGGTCAGGTAGAGCTCAGGCAGAGCTCTATCCAGATCCCGTTCGGGTCCTTGATGTACGCCCAGCGGCTGCTCTTCGTCTTGACCTCGTGGAGCAGAGGGTAACCCTCCCGCTTCGCCAGCTGTAACGCCTTGTCGATGTCCTCGACCTTGAAGGCGAGGTGGTCCAGTCCCTCCCCGACCGTGTACTTCGTGTTATAGGGGCTATCCTCGTCGTAATGGTTGAGTTCGAGCGCGAACTCGCTCTTCCCGCTCTTCCCGCTCTGGAGGCCGGCGACATCTCCCTTAGTCTCCTCGATGCGCTGCCTGTCTGTGAGCTTCATGCCCAAGACCTTGGTGTAGAACTTGATCGACTCTTCCAGGTCCTTCACCCTGATCCCGACGTAGATGAACTCGGTCTTCATTTCAGACCGCACACCACTCTCTATCACCCTAAAGTCTGTTGCAGTCACACGCTGGCACCTAGACGAGCCTCTCAATCGATATAAGACGATGAGGCCGCCCGATATCGGATGGCGGGGATAAACAGATTCTGCGTGATGGCTACGCTCCAGGCGGCGAGAGCCCACCTTCTCGGGCTAAAGCTCGACGAGGCCTACTCGTGGGGGCTCAACAGGGCATGCTACAGCGAAGATACTTTCGTGTTGACAGAGAATGGCTGGAAGCTTCATTCTGATGTATCGGACGCAGAACGGATAATGGTCTTTTCGATTAGAGATGACAAAATTTGGTACGAGAAACCGAGTACGTTACATGCCTATCAATACTCAGGAAAAATGGTTCACTTCCAGACTAAGCTGGTAGACATTCTCACTACGCCAGAACACACGATCGTCTACAAATGGGGAAGTAATAGGCCTTGGAGAATTACACAGGCGAAGGAATTGGTGAAGAAGAGAGTCGTTCTTCCCGCAGTAGCGGATTGGGAGTGCCAGGAGAGTGACGTAGAGTGCGTTGAGGTTCCTCAATTCCTGAAGAGAAACGGCTCAATCGGGCCATCCTTACTTTCTGCCGTGAAGATTCCAATCGCAACTTGGCTAGAATTAGCCGGCTACTATCTATCTGAAGGTGGGATGGATTCCAAAAACCATTACCTCTTCTCGCTAGCGCAATCAAAGAAGAAACCAGATTACATAGATAAGATAAGATACATCTTAAGGCGTCTTCCCTTTCATTCTCACGAATATTCGGACGATACGATGGTTAGGTGGAATGTAGGAAATAAGGAATTGTGTGAGTACATCAGCGGAGAGTTCGGAGAAGGACATCGAGAGAAACACATTCCATCGTGGGTCAAGAACTTACCAAGGCACCATTTGGTAATACTATTCGATTCATTACTTCTTGATGATGGGTCGTTCAGAAACGGTCGGTTTATCCAGTATTCCTCCACATCCGAACGTCTCGCACACGATGTTGCGGAGATTGCAGTTAAGCTAGGCTATTCAACGAACCTTCGCGTTGCTTATGCGAGCTATGGAAGGCGAGACACATTGTACCAAGTTACGCTCCGCAAGGCGAAGTACCATGACGTTACGAAACAAAAGATTTCATTTGAAGATTACACCGGAGCGGTCTATTGCTTCTCAACGAGCACTGGATTTTATGTTACAATGCGGAATGGCAAAGTCGCTTTCCAAGGAAATACCTTCTACGCGGCCGCTAAGAGAGGATTCAAGGGAGGGTCCGGAGGCAAGAGGGAGCTCAGGGTGGCCGAGAATCGGCCACCAGAGGCGGGACCGCAGGTCTTCAGGCTCGGAGACGATATGGCATTCCGAGAGGTCAGGGGAGGAAGGACGCTCTTCACGATAGGTGGGAAGGTCCAGAGTGAGGCAGACTTCAAGAGGCAGGTCGCTTCGCGGTTCGGCGAAAAATTCTCCGCCGCGTGGAGGGACGCCCTCGACCTTCTGGGTAACTACGACAGGGACACCCTCTTGTCCCAGAGCGCCTTCTACAAAGAAGTCTACAAGCCGAACAGGGATTCACTCGGTGGAGAAGTGGTCGGGGCTGGTGGAGGCCGCGGAGGTCAAGAAGGAGAAGACGGCGGGAAGGCCTTCCAGGCCGTGAATTCACTCCAACTCTTTCTCTTTCTTCGACTCTTCGCCGCAGCAGCCGGAGCCGCAGCATGAGCAAGGGCAGCAACAGAACAAGCCTTTCACCTCTCCCCGTTCACTTATCTTCGGGGGTCTTATTGACTAACTTTCGTCTGTAGTTTCCGTCGACCTTCTCTAGCGCGCCGTAGACCGAGAGTCGGCGTAGAATTCTCGAGAGAACCTCCTGATGCAGCCCGGACCGCTCCTTTATCTTCGAGAATGAGAGGGGCGTCCCACTCTCGCAGATGGTACCGCAGACGGCCTCCTCTCTCGGTGTCAGCTGGAGGCAGTCTCCGCTGACACAGTCTAGGGTATCACAGCAGGCCGTCCCCACGGGGATCATTGTCGCCTTTCGAAAGGTCGCCCGCCTATTTATTGACTAGCCCAAATCAGTAGCCACTCTTCACCAGACCCGCATAATCGAAGACCATCACGCCGTCGCTGTTGTTCAGGGCGTACTGAAACTGCTGATCGTAGTCGGCCTTGCTCGCGGTAGCGAAGACTCCCACACTCGCGATGATTCCATGGCGTATGAAGCCCTGGCTTCCCGCCGCATAGGTTTCGAGTACTAGGATCTCCGGCTTCAGAGCGAGAGAGGCGTCTGTCGTGGTAATCGCCGTCACCCCCGAGCGGTAGCCAGCCTGAAGGTTCCCGAAGAGGCTCTGCTGTGAGGCGGGAGGCAGGGTAGACATGTCCAGGCTTATCCCGTCCTCCCCGAGACCGTAAATCGACTGCGGCAGCGTCTGCGAGGCACTCGTGAAGTAGAGCGCGAAGAAGATTTTCAGACCTTGGGAGTGGGCGTCGGTCACGAAACCCCCCAACTCGCTCCCGTTGAAGAGGAGGTTTCCCGCCCGGTAGACCTGAAAGAAGACCGTGTTGAATCCATGCGACCTGGCGGTCGAGAGCATCGCCGCGAAGTTTGATCCGTCGACTACCCCGTTTCCCTGGTTCACGTAGAGGATGACTGGTTTGCCGGCATTGCCAGGAGAGAGCCGAAGGAGGTAGGCGGAGTACAACAACAACAGCCCTAGGGACGCGGCGCCGAGAGCCGCGATGAGGTAATGCTTTCTTGCTCGGTAGCCGCGTCGCCTACCTCTCTTCAACGAAGTGACGAACTCACCTGTCTCTAATATAGAAAGCGAGGCAAAGCCTCCTTCTGATTAGAAGCGGGACGAAGAGCGTCGACCTATGGGCGGTTGAGTTCGTTCCTTATCCTGCTTGCTATCTCCTTAAGCTCTTCAGGAGTGAACTTCTTCCTCTCCATGAACCTCCCCTTGTCAGCGAACTTCACTGGTATCACATGAACGTGGACGTGCGCCACAACCTGATTGGCGGCCTCCCCGTTGTTCTGGACGAACCTGAATCCATCCGCGTGCACGGCCGAGACTACCGCCCTCGATATCCTTGAAGCGAGCATGAAGAGCTCCCCTATCTCCGACTCATCCATCTCCCAGATCGTCTCTCCGTGTTTCTTCGGGCATACCAGAAGGTGACCCTCCGAGAACGGTGCGATGTCCAGGAAGGCTATGTGATCTTCGTCCTCATAGACGATGTTGGAGGGCTGCCTACGCTCGACGATCCCGCAGAAGACACACCGACCCGCCGTCGATCTCGCAGACTTGCGCTTACCCTCTGAGTTCAACCCTACCACACTTCCAACCTTCGATGACTCCAAAAGTTTCCCGGTTAATCAGTCACGAACCCAGTTCGTAATATCTTTTCAGGGTTTGTTCGTCCAGCCTGATCAAAGAATGATGTCTTCTAGCCCTTCTCCCGAGGTTGAGTTGAAGGAGTGATACAGGTCGCCTGGGAAAACCTACCGCTGCAAGCCGGAACGCGAAGGGAAATCCACTTCGTTTCATCTCTTCCCGCACGTCCCGAGTGACCCAGGCAACGGCATTCGCGAAGACCTTCCCCTTGTACGCGAAGAGAACCGAGTACGGTCCTCCCTCCTTCATCGGTTTCGCGAGTCTCCAGTGCCAGAGTGGGTTGGGCTTCTGAGCTCTCGACTTCAGCTCATCGGCTATGCTGACCTTCGGGTCTGCGTACTTGGGCGAATGAACTATGATCCACCCGAGCCTGAACCGGTCGGTGCGTCTCACGATAGCCGACTCTAACCCTCACTTTAAAACGCGGTCGCTTTAGGCAGCTCTGTGCGAACCGAGCTATATTCACAGGTAGCTAAGAAGGTCCTCAAGGACTCTCTACATCTGAAGAAGGGAGAGACTCTTACCGTGGAGACTTGGAACAACGGTCTCCCCTTCGCCCGTGAGGTCGTGAAAGAGGCTAGACGCATCGGATGCATCCCGATCACTCTGTTGGAGGACGAGGCCGCATTTCTCGACGGGGTGAGAAACGCCTCGAGAGAAATCGTCGGCTTGATGGGCAAACAGGAGTACGCGATGATTTCCGGAAGCGACGGTTACGTCTTCATCCCTGGTCCTCCCCTCGGCACCTACAACCGGAAGATCACGCGTCAGGAGTATCTCGACTCCACGAGGTACAACGATTCGTGGTACAAGGCAGCGAAGAAGGCGAACCTCAGAGGCGTCAGGCTGACCTTCGGGTACGTGGGACGAGATATCGCGAGGTTGCTCGGCAGGAGCGTAGAAGACGTCGTTGAACACCAGCTTATGGGGTCTCTCGTTAGTTTGGAGAAGATTGCCAGGAAAGCCAAGGAAATCGCGAAGCCGATGGAGGAGGGGGCGGACGCCACTCTCACCTCCGACGGAATGAAGCTGAACTTCGGGCTGAAGGGGGAACTCGAAATTCAGGACGGAATCACAGACCATGAAGACCTCGAAGCTGGAAACAACGTCTGCTATATCCCTCCGGGCTATGTGGAAAAAGAAGTGAGACCGTCTTCAGTCTCAGGGACAGTCAAACTCTCGCCATCCCTCACGAGGTTCGGAATGCTCGAGGACGCGACGCTCGAGTTTGAGGAAGGTAAGATCGTCACATGGACGAGCAGGGCTTCACCTGGCGTACTCACAAAGCTGGCCGAGGTCCTGCCCCAGAGGAGCCCAAAGCTCGCAGCTTTCGTCGTTGGTTTGAACCCGACAATGAAGTTCGGGTTCGGTCAGGACAGATTCCCCGCCGGATCAGTCAGTCTCCTCCTGGGTTTCACGGGAATTCTTCGAAGAGCGAACCTCGAGGTGGGCGGCAAGACTGTGGTAAAGGATGGAAGACTGAGCTGAAGACGGAGAGACGAGGAAGGACTAAATCCTATTGGCCAGGGACTAGGCAGCGTTGTCAGGAAGCGCGGCTACGATCGAAGAGCTCGGAATCGAACACATACCAGAGGACCGGAGACACGGCTCAGCCGGCCGGGTCTTCACGCTGTGGTTCGCGGCCAACCTCACGATAGCCGACTACGTGATTGGGGTCCTCTGCGTCCTCGCCTTCGGCCTGACCGTGTCCCAATCCATCCCTGTCCTGATACTTGGAAACGCCCTCGGCGGACTCACGTTGGGTCTCTCAGCCGCGATGGGGCCAAGACTAGGATTCCCTCAGATGCTCTCTTCGAGGAGTTCGTTTGGGAGGAGGGGGAATTACCCTCTCGGAGGCTTGAACTGGATAAGCACCGTCGGCTGGTTCACTGTGAACACCATACTCGGTGGCGAGGCCGTGCTAGCTATCTGGCCGTCATTCAATTTTTACGCGGCGATGGTTCTGCTCGTCGCTCTGCAGGTGATAATCGCCGTCTACGGCCACGACTTCATCCACCTCTTTGAGAAAATAATGTCTCTGGTCCTGGGAGGACTCTTCTTGGGCGTCCTCCTCCTGGGGCTCGCCCGACTTGATGCTGCCCTCTCATTCGTCCCTGCCAACGGTTCAGCCGCTGCCGCATCGTTTGGGTCGATAGGCGTCGTTCTTGCCGTTTCATTCTCGTACATAATGGCCTGGTCCCCTTACGCGTCGGACTACTCAAGGTATCTGCCCGTCTCGACTTCGGGGAGGAGGGTCGCAGTGTACGCGTTAATCGGGGGAGCTACCGCCTCCTTCGCCCTCGAGCTGGCGGGCGCCCTCGTAGGTAGTCTGACCCAAAGCTTCGATTACTTTCAGGCCCTCAAGACCTTCTCCGGCGCCTTCGGAGTCCCGGCGGTGGTCGCGATAATCCTGGGCGCGATGGCAGCCAACGCGCTGAACATCTACACCAACTCGCTCTCGGCGCTGGTCCTCGACGTCAAGACCAAGCGATGGGTGACGGTTCTTGCCGGGAGTCTGGTCGGCTTGGCTCTCTCCATAATTGGCGGCGCGAACTTCGAATTATTCTATGAAAACTTCCTCCTGATTCTCGACTACTGGATCACACCGTGGCTCGGGATAGTACTCGTTGATTACTACGTCTTGAGGCGAACGACTGTCGAGAGCTCCGCGCAGGCACCTGCCTGGAATTTCCCCGCCCTGGGCATCTACGGTTTAGCAATCCTCCTCTCCGTCCCCTTCATGGTCCCACCAACCAGCATCGGGTCTCCGGTCGGCCTTCTCTCGGGGTGGTTCGGAGGCGCCGACTTCAGCTACTACATCTCGTTTGCGCTGGCGGCAGTCTTCTACTACCTCTTCCGGAAGTCGCGCCACCGATTCAGACCCTGATCCGCCTGAAGGCGACTACGGCCGTCGTGAAGACAGCCGCTCCCTCGAGTGCGAGGATGCCAACCTCGAGAGGAATGAGGGATGTGAAAGCGTCGAAGATGCCAGCCCTGAAGATGTCCGTCGCGTATGTCAAGGGGTTCAGGTAGCTTACGGCCTGAAGAACAGGTGGGGCATTCCCCGCGGGGTAGAAGACGGTTGAAGTGAAGAGGAAGACGAAGAAGACGAACGTCGAGACGACCTGAAAGGTTTCTGAGGATTTCAAAGCAACGGAGAGGGCGATTGCAAGGCCACCGAAGAAGAGTGTTCCCAAGAAGAGGGCTAGGGCTATCAGCAGCTGCCCCTGGAAGGTGATCAGGAGACCCGTCCCGAGCACGGGGAAGGCCAAGAGGAAGACGAGGAGCGACCCGCCAATCCCAATTATTAGAGTTGCGAGGATAATGCTCAGGATATACTGGGCTCTCGTGAATGGCCCCATGAGAATCTGCTCGAACATCCCGTTCTTTCGGTCGAACCAGAGCTGAGTCCCCGCGTTTGTGCCGGCGTTGATCACCGTCAGTGTGACGGCCCCGGCGGCGAGGAAGAGTTGGTAGGGCACGACCCTCCCATTCCCGATATCGAGTGGCGGGATTATTCCGCCGAGTCCAGACCCTTGGACGAAGACGAAGAACAGGGGGAAGAAGAGCTCAAAGAAGAGCGACAGCTTGTCCAGGTTAGCCCTGAGGTTCCTGTAAACAAGCCTCACATAGACGTTCATGAGCTGTCAGGCCTCCTTACGTCATCCACTGTGACCAGGTTGATGAAGGCGTCTTCCAGGGTCGTCTCCGCGATGTAAATCGAGGAGACTGAAAGCCCGTACTTTTCGGCGAGCTTGTATATCTCCGGTATCACGATCTCGGGCCTGCTCGTCGTGACCCTGTATGTCCCGCCGACTTCGTCCTGAATCAGCTTCGAGACCTCGTCGGAGCTGGAGAGCCTCTCGAAGAGCTCCCTTGAAGTGCCCTCGAGCAACTTGAACTCGACCGCCTTCGCTCTCCCGAACCTCCGCTTCAGGTTCTCGGGAGTGTCGACCTGTACTATCTTACCCTGGTTGATAACCGCAATCCTGTCGCAGAGGTACTCGGCCTCCTCCAGGATGTGAGTCGTGAAGAAGATAGACAGACCCTCCTTCACCTTCTCCTTGAAGTAGTCGAGTATCCCCCTCCTCACGAGAGGGTCGAGTCCGACGGTCGGCTCGTCGAGGAAGAGCAGGTCCATATCGTGAAGGAACTCTCTGGCCACTTGAAGTCGTCTCCTCTGTCCCGACGAAAGGTCTATCGTCGGCATCTTCAGAAAATCCTTCATCCCGAATCTCTTAACGACTTCATCGATTCGCCTCCTGCGGTCCCGCTTGGGGACGTCCCATATCAGACCGTAGATGTCCATGCTCGTCTCAACATTCAACCCCTGGTCGAAGCTGTCCTGCTGCTGTACGACACCTATCCTCTCTCGAATCTTCTTCCCCTCCGTCCTGAGGTCGCGCCCGACCACCCTGGCACTCCCCGAGGTGGGGGGCAGCAGCGTGGTGAGCATCTTTATCGTGGTGGTCTTCCCAGCCCCATTTGGACCCAAGAATCCGAAGACTTCCCCCCGTCTCATCTCAAAGCTGACCTCATCGACCGCAGCCTTGTCGCCGAACCGCTTCGACAACTTGTCCACCTCGATGATTGACTGACTCGCCAATGTATCACCCATCTCGGCTCGTCGCGGAAACGCCCTGAAAACTCATTTTCAGCCCGTCCAGAACTCAGGGTATTAAGAATTCAGCGCCTTATCTCGTTATTAGCGTGAGGACATCTTCGTCCATCAGCTTGTGGGTCAGACCGACCTTCTGCCCCCCAAACTTAACGCTCTTGCCCCATATCTGCGCGTACCTGAATTCATCCTTTATCCTCCTGTGAACCTTGTCGCAAACCTCCAGGACGCTGGACCCGTTCCTCACTATCATCGGCTCCTTGAAGTCGGTGTCGCCGCTCCGCCGCCGCATGTATATCCTGATCAGGTCAAGCTTATTGTAGAGCTCCTCCTTCAGAGCGGTCAGGTTCACACTCGTCTCGGCGGAGACCGGGATGAAGTCGTGGTTCATCTTCGTCGAGAGTTCATTGATGAAACCAGCGTTCACGAGGTCCACCTTGTTCATGACCATCAGGGAGGGGATGTAGACACGGTTGCCGAGCAAGACGTCTACGAGCTGCTCGTCTGTGATGTCCTCCCTCACGAAGACACGGGCGTTGTTCACATCGTAGACGCGAAGAATGTCCTTCACCAACTCCTCGCTCATCTTGGTGAGCTTGACATTCGCGGCGACCGCGACGCCTCCCGAGTCTGTCACCTCTATCGTAACGTTCGGTGGCTCTTCGTCGACCCTGATTCCTATCGCGTTCAGCTCTCGCCGCAGGATGCCGCGCGCTTCTGGCTGAAAGACGTCCAACACAAAGAGTATCAAGTCAGCGTTCCTCGCGACCGACAGGACCCTCTTGCCGAGGCCCCTCCCGGAGGAGGCGCCCTCGATTATCCCCGGGAGGTCGAGGAGTTGAATCCTCGCTCCGTTGATATCCATGACCCCCGGGACGACCTCCAGCGTCGTGAACTGGTAGGCGCCGACCTTCGACTTCGCGTTCGTCAGCCTGTTGAGGAGGGTCGACTTACCCACACTGGGGAGCCCAATGAGTACGATGGTCGCATCTCCGGACTTCTTTATGTCAAACCCGAGCGAACTCCCGGCGCGCTTCGACTGCTGTTGCTCCTGCTCTCGCTTGAGCCTCGCCAGCTTCGCCTTCAGGAGACCCACGTGGTGCTCCGTCTTCTTGTTGACCTGCGTCCTGTGCAGGTCTTCCTCTATCTTCTTGATCTTCTCCGGTATTCCCAAACCGAACCCACTGTCTTGAGAACAGTTCACGCTATATTAGGAATGTGGAGGCTGGTTCTGTCTAGTCCTCGTGAGACGAAGACTTCCCATCTCTTCGAAGTGTTAGCCTCGGTCTGAGGTTTCCCGTCACATCTTCACGAGCAGCCTGGCCGGACACCAGAGCGGCAATTACGGCAACTCACAACGAGTTGACGATTCGGCGCTCCTGTGTCTGAAGAGACGGAACCCAGGACGCCAAATGTTGAAAAACGCAAGCACCTCGACCGAGAGGGCTTGATCTGCGAGAGGTGTCACGCCGGCCAGATGGTAGAGTACCAGAGGAAGATCAATTCTGGCGGCAGGGAAGCTTCTCTGACGGGACGGAGGTGCGACAGGTGCGGCTACACCGAACTGGACAACGATGAAGAAGTCTGGTCGGCCGTGGGCCTCTGACGACCTCCACCTTATTAATTCGAAGCTGGTTTGCGAGTGAGTGAGTGATAAGCGATATCTTGGCCGAGTCG
>WNEQ01001768.1_pt1 | contig 11384 bp, 9 predicted proteins | sample 5399971 | NCBI WGS metagenome assembly WNEQ01 (sample SAMN13153330, study PRJNA577476) | soil metagenome | isolation source: 20 cm grassland meadow soil 2 days after 1st rain plot 5 | place: USA:California | collected 2015-09-18
AAAGCGGTTCACGTATGGATGGTCGTCGAACCAGAGTGGATCCGGGACAAAGTGCGGTTTGAGGCGCAAGATGCCCGGGCATCAAGATATGAGGCAGAGGATGTCTCGATCATTGAAGGGCAGGAAGTGAAAGAATGGATCAAGTTAGAAAGGGCGGACGGAAGGAGACGAACAACCAGGTATTGTCCAGTGTACCCAGTCGGGGGCGCGGATCTTCCACTGGCAAGACCTGATGGTTTGATTCCAGGCGGCTGGAGAGCCACGAGCATTGCGAACTCTGCCGGAACCATATTGAGGCGGGCAACTTCGGTTATGTCGACAGGAGTGAACATTGGGTGTGCGGCGCATGCTATGAAAAATACGTGATAGCCCACGATCTCTCTTTCCTTGATGATCTGTAAGCGTTCTTCGCGTTTACAACAACCCAAAAGGCTCCTGAACTCAGAACCAATCAGGCATACTGCGGATTTCTTGGACTGGGGAACCTATACGGTCCGCGCGAGCAGTCCTGCGGCGGGGGTCCGCCTAGGAAGGGGTACCCTACAAGAGAAGAAGTCTGCCTGACTATCCTCGCGTATGGGCGCGCACATCTACGCGCATTGGCTCGCGAACGGGTTAAATGAGGTTCCAGGGTTTGCGATACTGCTTGGTTAGAAGCTTGTTGGCCTCGGGATCATTCGCGAACTGCTCGTCGTCGCGGTTCCAACGCAACTTGCGGCCGAGTTTGAAGGCGATGTTGGCGACGTGGGGGGCGCTGGTGGAGCGGTGAGTGGTTTCAAGGTCGGAGTTCGGCTTGCGGCGCGAGCGCACGCATTCCAGGAAGTTGAGGACGTGGGGGTAGTGCTGCGCGGAGCCTTCGCTCCTGATCGTGCCGGAGGACAAAACGCTCTCGCCTCCGTTGGGCTTGCGCTCGGGCCATAGGGTGTAGCCTTCGCGGTCGATAAACAGCGTGCCCTCGGTACCGTAAAACTGGACGCCGTAGTCGTGACCGTCCGGTCCATGCGAATTAGCGTGCCGATTGCTCCACCGGACGACAAATTCCTTGCCGCTTACAGGCGATGCTGGATACTCGAGCACCACCTCGAGCGTGTCCGGAATCTCACCGTTGTCCTCGATGACATATTTCCCGCCGAAGGCGCTCACGGCCTTGGGCGCATCAACGCCCATCGCCCAGTGCACGACGTCCAGCAGATGCACGCCCCAGTCAGTAAGCGTCCCTCCGGAATAGTCCCAAAAGGAGCGAAACGTGCCGATGCACCGGTTGCGGTTGTAGGCGTGGTAAGGAGCAGGTCCAAGCCAAAGGTCCCAGTCCAGCCAAGAGGGCGGATCGGTGTCCGGAGGATTGCCCATGCCTTCCGGCCAACCGTTGCTATGAATCCATGTTTCGGCAAGCGTCACCTTCCCGATTTTTCCGCTGTGGACGAGCTCGACGGCCTTTTGGAAATGTTCGCCCGAGCGCTGCTGCGTGCCGACCTGCACGACGCGGCTGTGCTTGGCCGCTGCCTGGACCATTTTGCGGCCCTCGGCCAGCGTGTGCGAGAGAGGCTTTTCGACGTAAACGTCCTTGCCAGCATCGCAAGCCATGATCATGGGGATGGCGTGCCAATGGTCGGGAGTGGCGATAATCACTGCCTGGATGTCCTTGTTGTCGAGGACAGCGCGAAAATCCTTGAAACCCTTGGCCTTTCCGTCGGTCAGCTCGAGAGCCCGATCCAGATTGGGCTGGAACGGATCGGCGATGGCTATGGCATCGACTTGGCCGGAGCGGAGGAAGTCCTTCAGGTCGAATTGACCCATTCCACCGGCGCCGATCAGGCCGATGCCGATGCGATCGTTGGCTCCCAGGACAGTGCGTGCCAGCGGGCCGGCCGAAGCAAGCATGCCAACGGCGGCTCCAGCGAGGGTCTTGTTAAAATTTCTGCGAGTTATCTCTAAGTCGGCCATTTTCTCGTGTACCTCCTTAGGCGGATTGCGAGCGGTGGCTGCCGAGCCTTGCCCGGCGGCGTGGACATTTTCGCGCAATATGCGGCTGGCTGGGAAATGAAAATCGAAGAAGTAAGAAATGCGTGTTTACGGGAGCCAGCGATGGAGGAGTTGGAAGAGGGCGGCGCCGAAGAGGGCGGCGCCGGGGATGGTGAGGACCCAGGCGTAGACGATGCGGCGCGTTACGCCCCAGCGGACAGCGGACAGGCGGCGGGTAGCGCCGACGCCGACGATGGCGCCGGTAATGGTGTGGGTGGTGCTAACGGGAATGCCGAAGACGGCGTTAGCGACAAGGGTCAGGCCGCCAGCGGTTTCCGCGGCGAAGCCCCCGAAGGGGCTGAGCTTGGTGATGCGCTGGCCCATGGTCTTGATGATGCGCCATCCACCCGCCATAGTGCCGCCACCCATGGCCAAGTGGCAGCAGATAATGACCCAGTAAGGAACGGCGAAGGATTTGAGCAGGCCACCGGCGACGAGCGCCGTGGTGATGATGCCCATGCCTTTCTGTGAATCATTGGTGCCGTGGCCGAGACTGAAGAGCGCCGCGGAGAGCAGCTGTAAGCGGCGGAACCAGCGATCGACTCTCAGGGGGCGCTGACGGCGCACAATCCAACTCGTGATGCTAGTTAAAAGAATCGCGAGAATCATGCCAACAATGGGTGACAGAAAAATAAAAGTGACCGGTTTGACCCAGCCATGGAGGATCAGCGCCTTGAATCCTGAACGGGCAACAGCGGCACCGCCATAGCCGCCGATGAGAGCGTGGGACGAACTGGTGGGGAGACCCAGAATGAGGGTGATCAGGTTCCAGGTAATCGCGCCGAGCAGGCCGGCGAGAAGGACCTGCTGATTGATGAGCTCGATGTGAATCATGCCTTTGCCGATGGTGCTGGCTACGGCGGTGCCGAAAACAAAGGCTGCAATAAAATTCCAGAAAGCGGCCCATAGGACGGCACGGAAAGGCGTGAGCACGCGGGTGGAGACCACGGTGGCGATGGAGTTGGCGGCGTCGTGCCAGCCATTCGAGAATTCGAAGGCCAGGGTGAGGAAGATGACGACGAAAAGGAGTGAAAAGCTAGACAAGGGTACAAGCCCCGCATGGGAAAGAATCGAAGAGAGATCCCTCGACTGCGCAGCCCGGCACTTTCGCAGGAGCGAAAGTGGAAGAAAAAACTGGGCTGCTTCGCCCGGGATGACACTGTCGCTTGCCTATCCCTGACAGGAGAGTAGAGGAGGCAAAGGAGGTAAAGAACAATAAGGAAGCTGCGCAGATGTGCACAGAGACTGGTGATGGCGTGAAGGGAAGCATGGGATGCGTCAGGCGGATTTCAGGATGACGCCTTCGATGACGTTGGCGACGTCTTCGCACTTGTCGACGGCGGTTTCGATGACCTCGAAGATCTCTTTCCACTTGATGATTTGGACGGGATCTTTTTCTTCGTCGAAGAGCTGGGCGATGAGCGTGCGGCACAGGCGGTCGCTATCATTTTCGTAGCGATTGATTTCGATGCAGTGCTTCAGTGCTTCCTGAGGTTTGGCGAGGGCGCTAACGGCGAGCTCGACCTCAGCGGTGGCGGAAACCAAGACCTTGACGAGGTCGATGGTGCCGGTACGGACGGTGTCCACGCGGTAGAGCACAAAACGGCTGGCGGCGGCGTCGATCAGGTCGATCACGTCGTCCAGGCGGCTGCAGAGCTCGTAAATGTCTTCACGGTCAAAAGGGGTGATGAAGGTCTGATTCAGCTTGGTGAAGAGAGCGTGGGTAAGCTCGTCGCCTTCATGCTCGATGGCCTTGACGATCTGCACTTGCTCCGGGACCCCGGTGTAGTGCGAGAGCATTTTAAGCAAGGCTTCGGCTCCCACATGGATATTCGCTGCTTGTTTGGCAAAGAGGTCAAAGAAACCCACTTCGCGCGGCAAGAACCGCTGCAAAAGTCCTGGCATGGCGTCTGACTCTCCCCTGAAGAGTCTGTGGTGAAGCCTACGGACGATACCAGAGGGCGGGGATGGAGGCAAGGAAGGGGGAAGGCTGGGAGCACTTGAGGAAGGCGGGGAATTGACGCTCCGAGACGCGAAAAGGAAAGGGCGCCCAAGATGAGGGCGCCCCTTCGGGATTGAGGTTACGGGCGAGCTGGTAAAGCGAACCCGGAGCGCAGGCTGAAGCCTGTGCCACCGGGATTTAGTACATGCCGCCCATGCCGCCTGCGCCGGGGGCTCCGCCGCCGGCTGCCGCTGCCTTGGTGTCTTCTTTGATGTCGGCGATGAGGGCTTCGGTGGTGAGCATGAGGCCCGCGATGGACGCTGCGTTCTGCAGCGCGAGGCGGGTGACCTTGGCCGGGTCGATAACGCCCATCTTCACCATGTCGCCGTACTCGCCGGTCTCGGCGTTGAAGCCGAAGTTTTCGTCCTTGGAATCGCGTATCTTGCCGATCACAACGGCGCCTTCATGGCCGGCATTGAGAGCGATCTGACGGGAAGGCTCTTCGAGAGCGCGCTTCACGATGCCCGCACCAACGGCTTCGTCATCGTGGAGCTTGAGCTTCTCGACTGCGGCGATGCAGCGAAGCAGAGCCGAGCCGCCGCCGGGGACGATACCTTCCTCGACAGCCGCCTTGGTGGCGTGCATGGCGTCTTCCACACGCGCCTTCTTTTCCTTCAGCTCGGTTTCAGTGGCCGCGCCGACTTTGATGACGGCGACGCCGCCAACCAGCTTGGCAAGGCGCTCCTGGAGCTTTTCCTTGTCGTAGTCGGACGTGGTGATCTCAACCTGTTCGCGGATCTGCTTGACCCGGGCTTCGATATCGGTGTGTTTGCCAGCGCCTTCGATGATCGTGGTGTTGTCCTTGTCGACGACGATCTTCTTGGCGCGGCCGAGGTCCTCAAGCTTGACGTTCTCGAGCTTGATGCCGAGGTCTTCGGTGATGGCCTTGCCGCCCGTGAGGGTGGCGATGTCTTCGAGCATAGCCTTGCGGCGATCGCCAAAGCCCGGGGCCTTGACGGCAGCGCACTGCAGCGTGCCTCGGAGCTTGTTCACGACCAGCGTCGCCAAGGCTTCGCCTTCGATGTCTTCGGCAATGATGATGAGTGGCTTGTTCATTTTCGCGGTCTGTTCGAGGAGCGGGAGAACATCCTTCATCGAGCTGATTTTCTTTTCGTGGATGAGGATGTAGACTTCTTTGCGGTCATTTTCAAAAACGCATTCCATGCGCTCGGGATCGGTGATGAAGTAGGGGGAGAGGTAGCCGCGGTCAAACTGCATGCCCTCGACTACATCGAGGGTGGTCTCCATCGTCTTGGATTCCTCGACGGTGATGACGCCATCCTTGCCAACCTTCTTCATGGCTTCGGCGATGATGCCGCCGATTTGCTTGTCGTTGTTGGCGGAGATAGAGCCGACCTGGGCGATCATTTCGCCCTTGACGTCTTTGTGAAGCCTCTTGATCTCTTCGACGGCCACTTCGACGGCCTTCTCGATGCCGCGCTTGAGAGCGGTAGGGCTGGCGCCGGCGGCGACAGTTTTAACGCCCTCGCGGAAGATGGCTTGCGCGAGCACGGTGGCGGTGGTCGTGCCGTCGCCGGCAACGTCGGAAGTCTTGGAAGCGACTTCGCGGACCATCTGCGCGCCCATGTTCTCGAGGGGATCGCGGAGCTCGATTTCCTTGGCTACGGTCACGCCGTCCTTGGTGATGACCGGCGCCCCGAACTTCTTCTCGATCACCGCATTGCGGCCCTTGGGACCGAGGGTGATTTTCACTGCGTCGGCAAGAGCGTTCACGCCGCGCAAAATCGCCTGGCGGGACGCTTCACCTGTAACAATCTGTTTCGCCATACTGGTATTTCCTCCTGATATTCTTGCGAACTTTTTTTCAAGACACGCCCGCCTTAGAAGGCGGCCGCTACGACTGCGAAATCCCGAGACCAGAGCACCGGTCTAAAGACCGGCATCTACAAGTGAAACTTACTTCTTCGATCCTGCCGCTTTGGCAGCGCCGCTGATCTTCGCGAGGATTTCGTCCTCTTTGAGGATCAACAGCTCTTCGTCTTCGATTTTGATTTCCGTGCCGCTGTACTTGCCAAAGAGAACGCGGTCACCCGGCTTGACGTCCAGCGGGATGCGCTCGCCTTTCTCTCGCTTGCCGGCGCCGACGGCGATGATCTCGCCTTCCATCGGCTTTTCTTTTGCGGTGTCAGGGATGATAATGCCACCCCTGGTGGTTTCCTTTTCTTCAATGCGCTTCACAATGACGCGGTCGTGGAGCGGGGTCAGATTCACTGCCATCTTGAAAAACCTCCATAGGTGATCTTTCGGTTTGAACTGTGGCTAGAAGAGAAAAGAGAATTTAGCACTCCTCCTAGCCGACTGCTAATATAACAGAAAAACCTTGCATGTCAAGCGTTTAGCGGACAAACCAGCTGACCTCTTGTGGATTTCGTCTCGAACTAACTTGTTTATTTATAGTAGCTTATATGGTGCAAGAAAAATATGGCACTTGGCAGTTGTACTGCATATAGTCCCGGCGTAGAATTCCGCACATTGGAGCGCAATGGGGGCACTGCTCTACATTCGGCTCATAGGCTATACTGCAGGGACACTGCTACAGCTCTTTTGGATGGTGGTGATTCTCGGTTACCGGCGCCAGCGTAATTTTGAGCGCGTTTTCTTCTTTCTGTGTGTGGCGTTGTTCTTCTTCTACAGCGGTTCACTCCTGGCGCTGAACGCTCAGATTCACTACCTTGTTCCGCCGCCCGCTCTGCAAGCTCTTGCTGGGACCTTGCTGTACATCGGGCTCTGTGCGCTGCCACCGATCCTGATCCATTTGCATCTTGAATACGCCGCTACGCGGGGACTGCTGAAGAGACAGGACAGCAAACGACTAATCATTTTCGCAGCATACGCACCAATCGTGTTCTTTGGCCTGCGGGTCTATCCCCTCCTTGCCAATAATTCGGGCTTGGATCTGCTAGCACCGGGCAGAGCCTTGGGTTTCGTCTACGGATTGTGGTTAGCCGTGGCGTTTTTGGCTTGTTTCTGGTGGCAAGGGCGGTTCTCGGTGGCGGCACCCGACGCGCCTCAAGAAACATTCCACAAACAACTCGCGAAATTCTTTCTAGTGATAAGCGGCCTAGTTTTGCTGCTTCATGCCGTCCCGATAGGTCTTAGCAAAACCAGAGGGGAAGAATTGAGCATGGCGCTGGCGCTGCTGGCCATGATTCCATTCGCGGCAATGATGTGGATGGTGCTGAAATTCAACTTTCTGAATATCGGCCGGCAAAAGAATCTTGTCTATGCCGTGTCGATCATGTTCCTGGCGTTGCTTTACCTGAGCCTGGTTCGAAGGGTGGGCACGTGGCTTGAACCGGTGCTGCCGCCGGAGGCAACTGCCGCAATTCTGTTATTCGTTCTGGTTGTTTTCATCGAGCCCATTCAAAGGGTTTTCGGAAGGCGGCTTCAGGAAACTGCCCAGCATGAGATGGACAGGGTGCAGCGCCTGACGAAAGAAATTCAGGAAGAGGCACGGCAGGGCAATCTCGCACAGCTTGAGAGGTTCATCGAGCGACGGGTCAGGGAACAGTTTGAACTTCGCGAAGTGCGGCTACAGCTAAACCAAACGGAGAGCCTGCGGGCAGGCGACATCACATCTGCGGAACCAAGAGCCGCACTGGCGTTCGATCCGCGAGAATTCCAGTTGCTCCGGGGGGATCGAAATCAAGGCGTTCTCCACGTTGAACCTCACGGGGCCACCATCTCCGGCGACACTCGGGCGGCGCTGGAGTTTTTGTGCGAGCAGTTGCCAGGGGCGCTGGATTTGTGCCGGTTGATCGAAGAGAAGCTGCAGTTGGAAAGGGAATTGGCGGAGCGCGAACGGCTGGCGGCACTTGGGCAGATGGCAGCGAGCATTTCGCACAACTTGAAAAATCCGCTGGGCTCGATGAAAACGATTCTGCAGGTGCAACTGGAAAATCCGGAGATGCCGGAGTCCATGCGCGCGGAAACGAAAATGATTCTCGAGGAGATCGGGCGCCTTTCCGCAAAACTAAATCAGTTGCTGCAATTCAGCCGGCCGGCGGTGCTTGGAGAGGGGAGTCCAGCGAAATGCAATGCATCCGAGGTAGCGCGGGAAGTCGTGGGTGTTTTGCGTCCTGAAGCGCAGCGCAAAGGCGTCGCGCTGGAACATCAGCCCGCCGCCTCAGTGTTGAATGTGGCCATCAGCACAGAGGCATTGAACGACATTCTTACCAACCTGGTTGTAAACGCGTTGGACGCGGCGCCGCGAGGCGGGCACGTGCATGTAGTTGTTTCGCGGAAAGACCGCAACGGCTTGGTCGCCGTGGAAGATGACGGGTCGGGAGTTCCCTCGGAACTGCGAGAGAAAATAGTTCAGCCGTTTTTCACGACAAAAACCCAGGGGACGGGCCTGGGATTGGCGATCGTAGCCCGTCGCGCATCGGATGCTGGCGGCAAGCTCGAATTCGAGAGTCCGGTGAAAAACGGGCGAGGCACGCGGTTCCTGGTATGGCTTCCTCTTGGAGAAGAAACGCGATGAAGACAATTTTGATCGTGGATGACGAACCCGCGGCGAGATACGGACTGCGGCGTGCGCTCGAAGCGAAGTATCGGATCGCAGAGGCGGATTCAGCTGAAGCGGCGCGGGAAGCGCTTCCGCGCGAGCAACCGGACCTGGTGCTGCTGGATGTTGTGTTGCCGGGCCAGGACGGTTTGTCATTTTTGAAGTGGATGCGCGAACAGGGAAGCGAAGTGCCGGTACTGATGGTTTCGGCGTTGGATACGGCGAAGACCGCAGTGGAAGCTCTGCAGCTTGGAGCCGCGGACTATCTGGTGAAGGGTTTCGAACTGGAAGAGTTGCGGCAGCGCGCGGCAAATCTTTTGAAGCAAGCTTCACTCGAAAAAGAAAATGAAGCTCTGAGGCGCCGTCTAACGACTGAGGGAGAGTTTGGCCAGATGATCGGGCGCTCGGCGGAGATGCGCCGCGCATTCGAGATGGCGGACCGCGTGGCACCGACGGATTCCACAGTGCTGATTTTGGGAGAGAGCGGCACGGGAAAGGATTTGCTGGCGCAGGAGATTCACGCACGGTCGCCGCGCAATGGCAAAGCGTATGTTGCGGTGAATTGCGCCGCGCTCCCGGAAACGCTGATCGAGTCGGAATTATTTGGTTACGAACGCGGCGCGTTTACCGGCGCGGCGCAACAGAAAAAAGGAAAATTCGAGCTGGCCTCGGGCGGAACGATTTTCCTGGATGAAATTGGCGACATGAATCCGGTGACACAGGCCAAGGTGTTGCGTGTGCTCGAGAATCGGACCATCGAACGGCTCGGCGGAACGCAGTCGATTACCGTGGATGTGCGAGTGATCAGCGCGACGCACCGCAATCTGCAGGCGGCCATTCGGGATGCGAAGTTTCGCGAGGATTTGTTCTACCGGCTTCGCGTGGTGACTATCGACCTGCCACCGCTGCGGGCTCACAAAGAGGATATTGCATTGCTGGCGGAAACTTTTCTGCAAATGCACGGAGCGCGCCTGGGGCGGATGGCGCGGCTAAAGCGTGAAGCGGTGGCGGCGATCGAAAAATACGATTGGCCGGGTAATGTGCGGGAGTTGAAAAACGCGCTGGAGCGGAGCGTGGTGCTATCGCGCGGCGACGAAATTGGCGTTGAAGATCTGCCTGACGAGGTGGTGCACGGAGAAGCGATCTCAGTTAAACATCGCGGCGACGAGAACGACAACGGCATTGGCGAACGGGATTTTCGTGAGGCCAAACGGAAATTTGAAGTGGCTTACCTGAGCAGACAACTCGCGGAGCATCGTTGGAACGTCTCGCGAACTGCGGCGACAATTGGGCTACACCGGCAAAGCCTGCAGGAGAAACTGCGCGAGCTGGGTATCCGGCGGCCGGGCAGAGAACCGCTTGAAGAGGAGTGACTGGTGACTCGCGAAGCGACTACGACAACCTCCAAGAATGTTGCGGGGTATGTGCTCGCTGGTGGAGGTAGCACGCGATTCGGGAGGGACAAAGCGCTCGCGCAAGTCGGCGGGACGCCGATGCTGGAGCACATGATCGAACTGCTGAGGCGCGTCACGAAAAAAGTGAAAATAGTTTCGTTATCGAGCAAGTACGCCGCGTTTAGAGCGGAAATTATTGAGGACCGTTGGCCAGGAGAAGGGCCACTCGGGGGAATCATCACCGCGCTCGAAGATGCAGCCAAGAGTCCTGCCGATTGCGAATGGAACCTGATTGTGAGCTGCGACATGCCGTTTTTGGCCGCGGATTGGCTCCAGTTCTTGAGTGAACGGGCGGCGAAGAGCAATGCACAGGTCCTGCTACCACACTCGGCGGGCGGACCAGAACCGTTGTGTGCTTGTTACAGGACGGATGCGGCGGGGGCGCTGCGCGCGGCGTTTGAAGCCGGCGCGCGCAAAGTGACGGATGGATTGCAACACGTGACCACGGAAGTTCTTGACGAGGCGGACTGGAAACGATTTGATAGCGCAGGGCGATTGTTCTGGAACATGAATACGGCGGCGGATTACGAGGAAGCACGGCGGATACTGGAAGCGGAGCGCAAGTGAGCGAAGAGAAGTCGATTAACTATTTCGAGTTTCGTGACCTGTGCAAGAGCTTCGACGATCGTCTGGTGCTCGATCACGTCAGCTTCGTGGTGAAGCGCGGAGAGACTTGCGTGATCATGGGGCGCAGCGGCGTGGGCAAGTCCGTATCGTTGAAGCACATCCTGGGCTTCCTGAAACCGGATTCGGGACAGATCATCATTGACGGAGCGGACGTCACCGATTTCAAGGAATCGGACTTCGAAGAAGTTCGGCGCAAGGTGACCATGGTTTTTCAGTCCGGCGCGCTCTTCGATTCGCTCACGGTTGGCGAAAACATGGCGTTTCCTCTGGAAGGACAGCCCGGCCTGACCGCCGAGGACGTCGACGAATACGTTATGAAAATCGCGCACATGCTGGAACTGGAGAGCGTGTTCGACAAATTGCCTAGCGAACTTTCCACCGGGATGAAACGCGCGGTGGCCATCGGACGCGCGCTGGCGCAGAATCCCGAGGCCATCTTGTTCGACGAGCCAACAACGATGGTGGACCCGATCATGGCCGGGCACATGGGCGATTTGATCCTGCGCCTGAAGAAGGCATTTCAAAAGACAGCCATCGTCGTGACGCACGACACGCACCTGGGAAAGAAACTTGCCGATGTGGTGGTTTTTCTTCAGGAGGGCCGAGTCACCTTCTTCGGACCCTGGGACGGTTTTGAAAATTCAAATGATCCCTTCCTCAAGAACTTCCGCATGCAGGATGAATTGATTCCTGCGCTGGACGTGACTCTGTGAGTGCGACAGCAGACGGTTCTGCCGATCCCATCAAACAG
>WNEQ01001773.1_pt1 | contig 11376 bp, 12 predicted proteins | sample 5399971 | NCBI WGS metagenome assembly WNEQ01 (sample SAMN13153330, study PRJNA577476) | soil metagenome | isolation source: 20 cm grassland meadow soil 2 days after 1st rain plot 5 | place: USA:California | collected 2015-09-18
CTGCTAACCTCGCGGCATCCGATGCATCAAACGACGCGGCTCTTTTGTCGTAGATGCCTCGCAGCATCCTTGCCTTCGATTTACCGGGAAGGGCGTTGTGCTTGTCCTTTGGACTCACGCGGGCAATTTTCATTGCCATCGATACTGCATCCTTTATTTTGCTTTTTGTCAGGCTATTGACAGAGTAAAAACCGGCTGAGCCGCCAAGAAGGACGCGGATGCCCACCGAGCTTGTCTTTTGCGATTTTGCCTGTTTGACGTCGTTGCTTTCTATAAAGACTTCACACTCGCTGCTTGCAGCAGCGCAAGCTTCGGCGGCGCTTGCACCTAGAGCCTCGGCCTCTTTGATCGCGTACCGCAAAAGGTCCTGCAATCACTGCAGACCTCCGATTACCGCAATGCACCGAATGTAAGGACCCCCGCCATCCACTTTTGCCGGCTGGTACTTGCCGCAGTACCCGGTGCCAATGTCATAGTGGAACTCATCTCCCACCAAGTCTACTGAACGCAATACCTCAAACGCATTCCCAGAGATACTCGCTCCTCTCATTAGCTCCTTCACCTCACCATTCTCTATCAAATAGACTTCTTCTGCACCGAACATGAACTCACCGTTGGCGTCGGCTTGACCGTTCTTTGCCCCCTTGACGACGTAGCCATGCTTTGTATCTTTTATCATGTCTTCAAGTTTGTCCGTGCCCGGCTCGATGAAAGTGTTGCGCATCCTGATGAGCGGCTCATCATCATATTGAAAGGCACGCGCATTGCCTGTTGGTTCAATGCCAAATATCATCGCGGACTCGCGGTTGTGCAGGAACGACTTTAGAATCCCCTTCTCAATTATGGCTGTCCGCCCTGCGTCTACGCCCTCATCGTCCACGATTATCGTGCCTCCTGCGTTGTTCGCTATTTCCGACTTGCCACTGTCAACAAGCGTGACAAGCTCGTTTGCGACTTGCTCGCCCATCTTGTTCTTCACCACCGAGCCGGATAGCACGAAATCAGCTTCTACGGTGTGGCCAATTGCCTCGTGTGAAAGGAGCCCCACCATCGCAGGATCCAAAATTATGGTCGATTTGCTGCCTCTCACTTGCTTTGCATCAAGCAACTTTGCAGCCCGTTCAGATGCGGTAAGCGCGTACTCTAGGTGGCTCTTTTTGAATAGATCGTTCCAGCCGCCCGTGACGCCAATTCCTTCGTGGGCAGTCGCGCTCTGGCTTCCCCTTTTTGCTATCGCCACCACGCTGAACTCAGGCTTTGAATCAAAAATCTCAACATCGGCGCCGTCGCTGTTAACAATCGCCTTGTGGTCGAGCGTTTCGCGGTAGCCGCACGAGGCTGCTTTAACCGCCCTGTTACTCCGGGCTGCCTTTTCCCCCTCCTTTGCAACTTTCACCTTCTGCTCAATGTCAATGTCTGACAGGTTGCCGTTGCTAGATGTCTGAAAAATACCGGTGACCATTTTGGATTTGGCCAATCCTTTTACTTTGTTCTTTTTTGCTTGGGCAAGGACGCGCGCTGCTGAAATCGCGTCGCTGAGCGACTCTTTGAGCAAAGATAGGTTGTTTGTGCTGCTAAAGCCCCAACAGCCGTCGACCAGAACCCTTATGCCGCAACCCCTGTTCTCTGCAACCCTTATTCTTTCAAGCTCTCCATTGACAAAAGTAACTTCCGTGGTGACCCTTGCCTGATAGCGCGCCTCGACGTAACTTGTGCCTTTGGAAAAAGAAATCAATGACCTCAGGCTGTCGATTACGTGCCCGTCATTGGACAACAAGTTCATGTTTCAATCATCATAATTATGTGTATATCTGTATCTTTTTATGGTTCCAGCCAGACAGTCTTGCCCGGCTTTTTGATCTGGTAGTGCGAAAAGCTGCTTCCCTTGACCGCCCCGTGCCAATGCCATTTCCACGCCGGCACGCATACAAAGTCCCCTTCGTTCAGACTATGTACTTCATCCAGCCGGACGGTTGCAGCAGTGTCGCCGTCCATTCTGACACCAGTTTGCAGCACGACGATTCCCCCGCCCTCCGTTGCGATAAGCACCTGATCTGTCTCGTGGTAATGCAATTTCGTTCTTGCGCCTTCGATAAATGTCACGAGGAATGTTTCCACTTCCTTTGTAAGCGCGTCGGTTATCATTTTCTTTATCTCCACCTTACCTTCAAAGTATTGCAGCATCGACTGGTCCGGTACTACCTGTCTGATGTTTGACTTTTGCATCACTGTCTAAAGTGTGTGGATTCTTATATGTCTACAGACTGGCCGCTCCTGTATTTGTCGCTCAATATCATGTCCGCTATTTTTGCCGCAGTTTGTGCACTTTATTGCATTTTCGAACAGGCATCAAGTTGATGAAAATCCAACAGTTATATCATGTATTCACTCTTGCAAGATAAAGAAATGGAAATTATCCCAGCAACTCCGGCACCAGAGTTCAAGGACATCACGGGCTGGGCAAACTCACAGCCCCTTTCTATCAAGGGTCTGAAAGGCAAGGTGGTTGTTCTTGACTGCTGGACATATACCTGCGCTTTCTGCCTGCGCACCATCCCTATTATAAGGCGCTTGCAGCAAAAATACGGAAAGTACGATATGCAGGTGGTTCAGGCGCATTCAGCTGAGTACCATTTCGCAACCGATCACGCAAACATCAAGAGGGCTCTTGAGCGCTACAATATTGACATTCCAAACGCTTTTGACACGAATAACAAGACGTGGGAAGAGTACGGCAACTCGTACTGGCCAAAGCATGTAATTATTGATCACAATGGCTTTGTCCGCTACGAGCATGCTGGCTACGGCCGCATAGCGGACTTTGAAGATGCTGTTGTCGAACTGCTTGAAGAAGCTGGCAAAAAACCGACGGAAGAAAAAGATCAAGAGGACCCCAAGGACGAGATCTATGACACTTACGGCATGCACTTTTACGGGATTGCACCGGAAATATGCGTCGGCTACTCTCGGCTCAGGCGATTTGGAAACAACCAGACGCTCAAGCCCGATGCCGCCAATGTCGTAGTCGACCCAGGCTCCCATGAAGTCAATGTTGTGTATTTACGAGGCAGGTGGATATGGCTTCGCGAGGGTGTCCAGTACGCGCCTGGCGGCAAGGAGCAGAACCCGGCTGTGATAATGAACTACAATGCCGGCAAGCGGGTGCACGCCATAATAGGGACATCTGACGGCAAACCTGGCAGGATAGAGATCAAGCTTGATGGCAACTACCTTACAAAGGAGCAGCTTGGCAGAGACGCAAGGCTTGATGATGGGAACGCCAGCGTCGCAGACATCCAATGGCCGTTCATGCACAATCTAGTCAAGACGGACAAGCCAGAGAGGCACGAAATTGAGATAATGCCACGCTCAGACAATTTCAAGTTCCACACATTTGTCTTTGGATAAGTTTTTTATTCCTGCCACGCCGGTTTCACATTATGGATGAAAAACAGGCCGAACTTGCAGAGGGCAATATCGCGCCCGACTTTATGATGAGGAACAGGGATGGCAAGACGATAAAGCTCTCAGAATTGCGCGGCAAAAAGAATGTTGTTGTATATTTCTACCCGAAGGATTTCACGTCCGGCTGCTCCATGGAGGCTACAGAATTTTCACGTGACTACAAGAAATTCACGGACACGGGCATCGAGATAGTAGGAATATCGCCTGATGACGAAGAGTCACACCAGAAATTCCGCGAGAAAATGGGCATGCCCTATCCGCTTGTCGCTGACACTAAAAATGATGTATCCAAAAAGTACGGAGTCTATGGCCTTAAGAGCTTCATGGGAAGGGAGTACATGGGCGTCAACAGGTCGACCTTCCTTGTGGACAGATCCGGCAAAATTGTGAAGATTTTCAGGAAGGTCAGGCCTGCGGGCCACAGCCAGCAAGTGCTTCAGGCGCCGTGGGGCTAGCGCCCATCAAACGCGTAAAAATCCGACATCGGGTCTATCCTACGGTTGTTCATTACAAGCCCAATAAGCCCCCTTATCTCTTCGCAGCACTCTATGAATTTCATACCCCTTTCAGTCGACCGGTAAACGTTGTTTCCGTCAATATCGTGAGCCTTCTCAAGCAGGTTATGCGCTAGCAGCGCCGAAAAATAGCTTTCAACCTGCGTGCTACTTATGTTCGCCTTGTACAAAATGTGGGTTTTTTTTGCACCGCCACCCATAGCAGAGGCAAGTATGTCGTAGACGATGTCCACCTTGCTTCGATGTCGCTCCACCTTTGATTCATAATATGAATTCATTTTATGTCAGAATCTCTCAGATCTTGTTTACTTAAGAGACCTACGCAACAAGATTCTGTACTTGCACTCTATTTTGCCGAGCCGACTAGTTCTGACAGGTGCTCCAGAATTCTCATGTGGTGCTCTTCGTCGACGCTTATGCTCTTTAGCAGCGCAGCGGTTTCCGGGTCGTCTGCCATCTCGGCGCACCGCAAAAGGGCATCCCGCGACTCTTTTTCGTCATTGATGGACACAGAAATCCCTTTTTTCGTGAGGCTGGCGCTGCCGGTCGCCCCCTCGATCCCGGCCATAATCCTAGAAATGTATTCTATGTGGCGCAGGCCATCACTGAGTAAAGTATGCAGGTAACTATGGACAAGGTTGTTCTCGACAGTCGTTAAGATCGACATGTAGTGCATTAGTTCCTGAATCTCGGCCTCGTGTTGGACTTTTAGCAACGAATAGAGCTTTTGTTTCCTTTCCATCTGCCTGAGGCGTGAATCCATCAGACAAACTGGGACGACCCGGCAATAAAAAATTGGTGGTTCTTGTACGTTTAAATAACTTCTCCAGCACTTTCCCACTGGTTGGCGTCGATACATAGCATTTGTAGCTGTTCCTGTCACAAGAAATACGGCGACAAGTCGATATGTGGCAAATGCGTCGATCACCACAAGGCATCGCCCTATTACCAAATCTTGAAAAAGTTTGATTAGGCAGATTCCGCCATGCCGTCACGTTGATATTATGACCGACACTTTAGTGACAGCAGAACCGCCGGCAACAGCGAAGTTTTTGTTGCAAGGCGAGCTGACAACGGGAGCACCTTTGAAAAAACTCACAACATTAGCACCAACACTTCCATAACTAGTGGGACCAGGGCATGAAAAAGGTGCGGGAGGTGGGATTTGAACCCACGAACCCCTAAGGGATAAGAGCCTCAGTCTTACGCCTTTGACCAAGCTGGGCGACTCCCGCGCCCGTTAAGACGCCTGCCTCGCGCTAATTTGAATATTGCGTGGCGGTAATGGTTTTTATAATGCCTGGGCACATTGACAGAAGCAGATGCTCATCCCGGTTCGCTGTTTTACCTGTGGCAATCTTATCGCAGACAAGTATGCCGAATATTCAAACCGAGTAAAGGCCGGCGAGGACCCGGCAAAGGTTATGGACTCCCTCAACATCAAGCGCTACTGCTGCAGGAGAATGTTCATTTCAAGCATCGAGACGATCTACCAGATTATTCCTTACTACGAAGCGCTCAGAAGGCGCATGTCAGAGATCCAATCTGAAATAGAATAATCTTGACAAATAATAAATAACATCGCGCCGCGTCACGCTCATGCCTTCTATCACTTCTGTCCGGGGCAGAATAATTTTCAATAGCAGGGGAAGCAAGAGTATAGAAATTGACGTTGTAACTGACAACAGGTTCATGGGAAAAGCATGCGCGCCATCCGGCGCGTCCGTGGGCAAGTTCGAGGCCCAAAGCTTCCCGGACAACAAGGTCGAAAAGGCACTTGCGGCATTCAATGGAAACTCAAAAAAGTTTGTTGGCTTGCAGGCAGAGAGTCTGCAGGAAGTATTCGACGCATTAAGATCGATCGATAAGACAGATAACTATGCTACGATTGGCGGGTCAGTAGCGTATGCGCTCTCTATCGCGGCTGTTGACTCGGCAGCCAAGGCTCTCAACATCCCACTTTTTAAGTTGCTCAAGCCAAGCAAGCCTTTCAGTTTCCCGTTTCCACTAGGCAACATACTTGGTGGCGGCGCGCATGCGGGGCCAGGCACCCCCGACATTCAGGAGATATTAGCCTGCCCTGTGGGCGCAAAGAGCATAGTAGAAGCGCTAGAGATGAATTTCAAATTGCACGCCGAGACGCGCAAGGTCATCGAGTCAATAGATAGGCGTTTCACGTATGGCAGGGGCGACGAAGGCGCATGGGCTCCAAATGTGAACAATGATCGTGCACTCGAAATAGTGGAAAAGGCTGTCAAGAATTGTGGGTATACGCTTGGCAAAGACATGGCAATTGGGATCGATTTTGCCAGTTCGTCATTCTGGGACGAAAAGAACAACGTTTACGATTACGCCCGGCAGGGGATCAAGCGCGATGCCGGCGAGCAGATAGAGTTTGCAAACAGGCTAATACGCGATTACAGGCTCATTTATGCCGAAGACCCCGTGCACGAAGGCGACTTCCAGAACATGGCAACGTTAACAAAAAAGAACCCCGGGACCTTCGTGACTGGAGACGATATGCTGGTCACAAACGCTTGCAAGGTGAAGGAAGCCGTCAAATACGGCGCATGCAGCGGCGCTATATTAAAAGTCAACCAGGCAGGCAGCCTGTATGATGCGATGAAATTTGCCGAAGAATGCGATAAGAACGGCATCAAGATAATAACATCGCATAGATCAGGTGAGTCTATCGATTCGCACATCTCCCATATCGCAATCGCAACCGGATCCAAGATGATAAAGACGGGCGTCCTCGGGGGCGAGCGCGTTGCAAAGCTGAACGAGCTAGTGCGCTTGACAGAGTATGATTTAATAGAAGGTATGGCCGAACTGTCCTCTGCATAATATGAGCAATCCCGAAGATACCACTGACATCAAGGAGTCCGGTGCAGTAATTGAAGAGTCTGCGCCCATTGAAACTCAGGAAGGTCTGGAGGCAATTGATACCGATAATTTAGAAAAGATGATACTTTCAACGGGTATCCGCGTAGGCACGCCGGTTAAGACAAAGTTTATGGCGCCGTTCATAGTCAAGGCCAACCCGGAAGGGCTCTATATTCTTGACATCAGTAAGACCCTGGCAAGGGTCGACGTCGCTGCCAAGTTCATTGGCAGAGCAAACATTGCCAAGGTCGCCGTGACTTCTGCACGCGAATACGGCAAGACTCCGGTGGAAAAGTTCTGTGAGCTCACAGGCGCCACACAGATTCTGGGCCGCTTCATGCCTGGCACGTTCACAAATCCGTCGCTCCCCAGCTACATGGAGCCGGAAATTGTGGTCGTGACCGACCCACAGGCAGACCAGCAGGCCGTCCTTGAAGCTACCAGGGCGGGAGTGCCAGTCATTGCAATCGCCAATAGCGACAATGTCACTTCAAAGGTTGACCTGGTGATCCCTGCAAACAACCGCGGACGCAAGGCGCTTGCAACAGTTTACTGGCTCCTTACAAGGGAAGTCCTCAAGAAGCAGGGAGCGATCAAGTCCGACAGCGAGATGCTGGAGAAAGCTTCGATCGACGACTTTGAAACAAAGTTAGTCGAGGAAGTATCTTGACAAAAAGAGCGCCCGCTGTTGCCGGCATGTTTTATCCCGACAATCCCAGAGAGCTGAAGGGGCTTGTCGACCAATCATTCAGAAACCAGCGATTTGGACCCGGTAAGGCCCCGCCTTCTGACAGCAAGAACAGGATCTACGGCATAGTCTCTCCCCACGCCGGCTATGTCTATTCCGGCGCAGTTGCTGCAAACGGCTTTTACGAAATTTCGTCTGTCGACTTTCAGGATGTCATAATGGTAGGACCAAACCACTACGGAATTGGGTCCTGGGTGGCTGCCATGAAGGAAGGCTCGTGGGAGACGCCGCTAGGTGATGTTGAAATCAATTCAGAATTGGCCGAAGAGATATCGAAGAGGTCATCTACTTTGGGCTTTGACAACGATGCTCATAGCAGGGATCACTGCTTGGAGGTTCAGCTGCCATTCCTGCAGTACATCAAACAGGATTTTCGGATCGTGCCAATAGTACTCATCTCCCAACGGAGTGACACCGCCTTTGACCTAGGAAACGCGATATCTGAAACCATAACCGAAAAAAGCGCCATGGATTCCACGCTGCTCATCGCGTCGTCCGACTTTACCCATTACGAGCCAAACAGCGAGGCGCACAGAAAGGATGGCGAGCTGATAAAGGCTATCCTTGCGCTTGACGTTAACAAATTTTATGCTATCCTTGAAAGGCTGGGCGTTTCCGCTTGTGGATACGGCGCCATAGCCACCATGATGGTTGCAGCAAAGAACCTCGGCGCCACCAGAGGCGAGCTCCTAAAGTATGCGACGAGCGGAGACGTCACCGGGGACACCAGCGCTGTAGTGGGATATTCGTCGATAGTGTTCGTATGAACAAGAGCAGGGCGTCTGCACCAGCTAAGGTGATCCTGTTTGGAGAGCACTTTGTAGTCTACGGAAATCCTGCTATACTCGCATCCATAAACAGGCGCATAGTAGTTGATGCCCGCACGATTGACGAGAACAGGATTCTGATCAAATCTAACATCGGGGTCGCCGGCGAATACAGCAGTTTGGGATTCAAGGCGACTGAAGGTGGCATGGAAGCAAAGACAACTTTGGATCCTCTCTATTGCGCCGCCATGCAGGTACTTGTTGCAAGAAGCAAAAAGACTGGAATAAAGATTGCCATTTCTTCTGGCGTGCCGCCAGGCATTGGTCTCGGGTCTTCTGCCGCTGCATGTGTGTCCACCGTGGCCGCGGTGAATTCGCTGTTTCAGAAAAAGTACAGCAGGCAGAAGATATGCAGGCTGGCGATAGAGTCAGAGCGGCTTATCCACAAGAATTCTTCCGGGGCGGACTGCTACGTGAGCACGTTTGGCGGGCTGATGCACTACAGCAAGACTAAAGGCTTCAAGAAGATACAGGGAAAAGGCCGGCTTGCCCTTGTCATTGCAAGCACGGGGGTCAGGCATTCTACTGGTGACATAGTGGCAGGCGTCAAGAAGTTCAAGGATAGAAATGAATCTCTTTTTCAGAGCCTTGCCAAACAGGCCGCTGGCATTTGCGTGCAGGCACAAAGCGCAATAGCATCTGGCAGACACGATGAGTTGGGTGCGCTCATGAATGAAAACCAGATGATCCTCCGCCAGATCGGAGTTTCGCACTATAAGGTTGACGACCTTTTAGACATCTGCAGCAAGGCTGGAGCGCTCGGAGCAAAGATAACAGGCGCCGGCGGTGGTGGCGCAGTTATCGCTCTTGCAGCGAGTAGTCGGGACAGGGGCAAGATAACGTCCCGCGCAGCGGGAGCAGGATACGAGTCCTTTGAAGTTGAAATAGACAGAAAAGGGCTGGTAGTCTAGAGCCCCATCTTTTGCAGTATTTGCTTTGTCTTTGACTCCCCCTCTTTTATCAGGCTCTTTATCCCAGTAGGCGAAAAATCGATGTTCTCGTAGAGGTATGGGAACCGCTCTTCTCTTGTAATGTAGGCTATTTTCCGAATCTCTGCCCCATGCTCTTTGATTATCTTCTGGTATTTCTTGTGTATGCTTTCCAGCGTTTGCCTGTCTATCTTGGATACTTCAAGGTTGCTTTCAACTATTTCATAGAGTTCTTCGATGAACTGCAGGTAGCGCGTTATCGTTTTTGACATCTTGATGTTATGCGCAGTTTTGTCGCTGAACATGATGTCTCGCGCCCGGTGGTAAACTTCTGGTAGGTTCTGCGGCAGTCTTTCGATCTTCTTTGGATAGTTTTCGACAATAAAAACTCGCTTGTGGATAATCGGCGCCGCATCTATCGCTTCCCTCAGGGGCGTGTTGCTCAGCAGGCTTCCGTCCCACGCGTATACTCCCTTTTCAACCTCGATCCAAGGAAAGCCGTACAAGGGATAGCCAGAAGTGCCAAGAAGGTGCTTGGCCGTTATCTGCTGGCGTGTGCTGTCAAATGTCAGCGGTTCCGCTGTTAGGACATTAACCGCAGTTATTATTAGGCGCGCGTTCGGGTTCCCTCCTGGCTTGAGCTTGGCATAGTCGACGTATTTTTCGAGAGTCGACGCGAGAGGCGAGTGATCGTAAATATAGGTCCACCTGTCTGGGCTGAAATACTGCGGATCGGTTGCCGCATATTCTGGCATCCACCTCGGCAGAAACATTATCTTGTTACCATACACTGCCGAGCTGAAGGACGACAGCACATGCTTTAGCGATGTGCTTGCCTGCTGGTAGTATTGGCTGTAGTAGCTCCCGGATCCGTCGCCAGTCACCGGCGGCCAAGGGGGCTCCAGATCGATTGAACTTTCAGCAAGCTCCAGCCAGAATTGTTCCAGCGCAACTTCAGGGCGCTCGTTCTTGCTGCCGGCGATTATCGCGCCATTTACCCCGCCAATAGACGTGCCAGCTATAATGTCTACCTTGATGTTTCTCTCTGAAAAGGCTTTGAATACTCCGCAGCTAAAGGCCCCAAGTGAGCCTCCACCCTGCAGCACTAGGACGTTCTCCATGCCATGATCGTGGACCATGGTTGAATTAACCGCCCTTTGTAATTATGCGTTTTTGAGTGGCGCTGTGAGGTGCACAGGCTTGACCAGATCTGCAACGTCGATCCAGCACCTCGCTATTTTGTCCATAGAGTAGGTAAAGTTGAGCACAGCAATAGCCGATTCGGGGTTCTTCGAATCTGCGTTGTTCTTGATCGAGGTTATGATCTCGTTGAACCTGTTGTACGTTTTGACAACCACGTTCGACTCTGCCCTATTCTTATTTACGAACGCGGCGACTGACTTTTCCTGCATCTTCTCAACAAGGGCACCAGCCTCCGCTATTTCATCAACGATCCTAATTCGTGAAAAATCCTGTATAGCAGCTGCAAGGTCGACGATGTAATCACCAGCGCTTTCCAGCAGATTGGCCGCGATCCTGTAGTCTAGAATGTCGATGTTGCTCAGGTTGAGCTTGCCTGCTAATTTCTGGTCCATCATGGCGCTGCGAATGAGCCTAACAAGCAAAAAGTACTGCCGGTCAACTTCGTCATCTCTACCGCTTATCACCCTGCGTATGCTGTTCTCCTTTGACCTGATCGCTTCTAGCAAGTCGCGGTACATTCCGGCAACTATCGCGCTCATGCGCCGTAGTATCTTTTCGGCGTCAAGCGTGTTTGCGTCGAGTAGGAATTGAGCTGAAATGTGGAAGCCGTCTTCGTCGACAATTTCAAGGCCGACGAGCTTGCGCATTGCTTTTTTGATCCTGTCGGCATCTTCAAATGAAATCTGCGAGCTGGCCTTGATGCGGATCATGTCGTACCCGAGAAGGTATGCGCCATACACCTGATTGACAAGACTCTCCATCGATGCAGGCGAGTACGGAATGATCACTTCTTTTGCCTCCTC
>WNEQ01001779.1_pt1 | contig 11356 bp, 8 predicted proteins | sample 5399971 | NCBI WGS metagenome assembly WNEQ01 (sample SAMN13153330, study PRJNA577476) | soil metagenome | isolation source: 20 cm grassland meadow soil 2 days after 1st rain plot 5 | place: USA:California | collected 2015-09-18
AGAACCGTCAGGCGGCGGTCAAGCGGCTGGCGAACAACGTGGACGTGCTGCTGGTGATCGGCTCGGCCAACAGCTCGAACGCGATCCGGCTGGTGGAGGTCGCGCAGACGGCGGGCACGCGCGCCTACCTGATCAACGATGTGGGCGACATCCGCGCCGAGTGGCTCCAGGACGCTCGCCGCATCGGTGTCACCGCGGGCGCCTCGACGCCGGAGGTGCTCGTGACCCAGACCGTGCAAGCGCTGCGAGGGCAGGGCGTCGCCGTGCGGGAAGTCCACGTCGTCGAGGAAGACGTTCGATTCGCGCTGCCGCAGGAGCTCGCGCGCATGGCCGAGGAGCGCGGGATGACCCTGCCCGCGCGGACCGCGATGCGCCAGTCGATCTAGTGGCAGGGCCTGCGGCTGAGAGCGGTCAGGAGGCGCGGCGGGCTTCGAGAGCGGCGAGGCGCTCGCGGATATCGATCGCGGTCCGCAGCTCTCGATCCACGCCGTCGATCTTGGTGTCGAGGCGCCGAATCTCGGCGATCAGCTCGCCCTTGAGGGAGACCGTCTCGGTCCGAAGGCCGTCGATCTTGACCGTCAGGCGCGCGTCGACGCCGTCGATCTTCTGGTCGAGGCTGTCGATCTTCTGGCTCAGCCTCTGGTCGAGGCTGTCGATCTTCTGACCCAGCTTCTGGTCAACCCCGTCGATCTTCTCGTCGAGACCGACGATCTTCTGATCGAGCACGCGGATGTCTCCGCGGAGTGCGTGCAGCTCGGGGGCGATGATGTCCTGGAATGCCTTCTTGATCTGGTCGTAGACACCCACGGCCCTCATTCAATCAGGTCAACCTCGGTGCGTCAACGTCCCCCACGGGGTACATTGTGATCCTGTGCGGACAGAATGAGCTATCCTCGAGCCGAGGAGAGCCTCATGAGCTTCCTGAGCTGCGTCGAGTGCACGGTCTGCGGCCAGCGCCACGACCCGAAGCGGATATTGACCGTCTGCGAGACGTGTGGGCAGATGCTGGCGGCGCGCTACGATCTCGAGCGCGTGCGGGCGAGCGTGAGCAAGGACGCGCTCCGGCAACGCCCTCCCGGGATGTACCGCTTCCGCGAGCTCACGCCGCTCGACGCGGGCGAGGTGCCCGTGACGCTGGGCGAGGGGGGGACGCCCTTGCTCGCGCTGCCGCGGCTCGCGGCCCACCTCGGGATGCGCAGGCTCTGGGCCAAGGACGAGGGCCAGAACCCCACGGGCTCCTTCAAGGCGCGCGGGCTCTCCATGGCGATCACGCGCGCGCGGACGCTCGGCGCGCGGGGCTTCGTCATCCCGTCGGCGGGCAACGCGGGCGGCGCGGCGGCGGCGTATGGCGCGCGCGCGGGACTCCCTGTGGTGGTCATCGTCCCGCGTGGGACGCCGCCCGCCGCGATCGCCGAGGCGCAGATCGCCGGTGCCCACGTCTTCACGCTCGAGGGCTCGATCGCGACCGCGGGCAAGGTCGCCGCGAAGGTCGCGCCCGAGCTCGGCTGGTTCGACCTCTCGACGCTCAAGGAGCCGTACCGTCTCGAGGGCAAGAAGACGATCGGTCTCGAGCTCGCGGCCGACCTCGACTGGCGGATGCCCGACGTCCTCCTCTATCCGACGGGCGGGGGCACCGGGCTCCTGGGGATCCCGAAGGCCTACGAGGAGCTCCGCGCGATGCGCTGGCTCACGGGTGCGCTCCCGCGCGTCTTCGCGGTGCAGGCCGAGGGCTGCGCCCCCGTGGTCAAGGCCTTCCGGGAGGGCGCCCCGACGACCACTGCCTGGGAGAATCCGACGACCCGCGCCGCGGGGCTCCGTGTGCCGTCACCGTTCGCCGGGCGCCAGATGCTCACGGTGCTCCGCGAGACGGGCGGCGGCGCAGTCGCGGTGAGCGAGACGGCCATCCAGGAGGCGCAGCAGCGCGTCGCGCGGCTCGAGGGGATCTGGACGGCGCCCGAGTCCGCCGCTCTCGTCGCAGCGCTCACCGCGTTGAGGGAAGGGGGCGAGGTCGCCGGCGACACCGAGGTCGCGATGATCTTCACGGGTGCCGGCCTCAAGTACGAGCCGCCGCCGCTCGCCCCGCCGGTGGACCTGGCCGGCAGCGACGCCGAGGTCCTGGCCGAGCTCAAGCGCGCCATCCGCCCGTAGAGGCCTGTGGTAGGATTGCCGCACCGCGGAAGGCCCCCCGGGAGGTAGCGGTCCATGGCGATCGAGATCGGGAAGGTCCGCAACGTCGGTGTCGTCGGCCACGGGGGCGTCGGCAAGACGTCCCTCGTGGAGGCGCTGCTCTTCGCCGCCGGCGCGGTGACGCGCCTGGGCAAGGTGGACGACGGCTCGACGACCACCGACTTCGACCCGGATGAAATAAAGAGAAAGATCTCGATCAACACGGCGGTTGCCTATTGTGATTGGAAGGGACATCGGATCACCCTCGTGGACACGCCGGGATACGGCGACTTTATCGCGGACGCGCGCGCCGGGCTGCGGGTGGTCGAAGCGGCGATCGTCGTCGTGGACGCCGTCGCCGGCGTGCAGGTGCAAACCGAGAAGGTCTGGAAGTTCGCGACCGAGTACGGCCTGCCGCGCGCGGTCGTCGTCAACCGTCTCGATCGCGAGCGCGCCGACTTCTACCGGACGGTCGACTCGCTCGCGCGCCGCCTCAAGGGTCGTCTCGTCGCGCTGCAGATCCCGCTGGGCGAGGAGTCGAGCTTCCGCGGCTACGTCGACCTCGTGAAGCTCCGGGCCGTGACGTACGCGAGCGGCAAGCCGAGCGAGGGCGAGGTTCCCGGCGACCTCGCCGAACGGGTCAAGGAGTACCGGGAGAAGCTCGTCGAGGCTGCCGCCGAGACGGACGACGAGCTGCTCAACCGCTACCTCGAGGAAGGATCGCTCGGCGAGCCCGAGATGCTCCGGGCGCTCTCCGCCGGCATCGCCGAGGGCAAGCTCGTGCCGGTCCTCTGCGCGTCCGCCTCCCGGAATCTGGGGGCCCACGCGCTCCTCGACCTCGTCGTCGACTCTCTGCCCTCGCCGGCGGACCGCGCTGAGGTGGCCGGGACGGACCTCAAGACGAAGCAGGCGGGCACGCGCGCGGCCGATCCCAAGGCGCCCGTGACCGCGTTGGTGTTCAAGACGCTCTCCGACCCCCACGTCGGCAAGCTCTCGCTCTTCCGCGTCTACAGCGGCACGCTGAGATCCGACTCGACGCTCCTCAACGCCGCGCGCTCCGTCAAGGAGCGCATGGGACACGTCTCGTGGCTCATGGGGAAGACACAGAAGAATGTCGAGGCGCTCGGGGCCGGCGAGATCGGCGTCGCCCAGAAGCTCAAGGAGACGCTCACCGGCGACACGCTCACCGACGAGACCCAGCCGTTCGAGCTGCCGCGGATCACATTCCCGGAGGCGGCCATCTCGTTCGCGATCCAGCCGAAGACACGCGGCGACGAGGACAAGATCTCGAACGCGCTCGCGCGGATCGCCGAAGAGGACCCGACGGTCCACTACCATTTCGACCCCGAGACGAAGCAGCTCCTCGTGGCGGGCGTCGGCAGCCTCCACGTCGAGATGGTCGTGGAGCGCATGAAGCGCAAGTACAACGTGGACGTCAACCTGCTGCCCCCGCGCATTCCGTACAAGGAGACGGTCAAGGGACGCGCCGAGGGACAGGGCAAGTACAAGAAGCAGACGGGCGGGCGCGGCCAGTACGGCGACGTCTGGCTCCGCGCCGAGCCCCTGCCGCGCGGGGGCGGCTTCGAGTTCGTGGACGACATCTTCGGCGGTGCCGTGCCGCGCAACTACATTCCGTCGGTGGAGAAGGGCGTCCGCGACTGCATGAAGAAGGGGATCCTGGCCGGCTATCCGATCGTCGACCTCAAGGTGACGCTCTACGACGGGACCTACCATGAGGTCGACTCCTCGGATATGGCGTTCCAGATCGCGGCCTCGCTGGGCCTCCAGAAGGTGTTCATGGAGGCCCATCCGATCCTGCTCGAGCCCATCATGAATGTCGAGGTGACCTGCCCGTCGGACGTGGCGGGCGACATCATTGGCGACCTGAACTCGCGCCGTGGCCGCATCGTCGGCATGGAGCCGGCGGGTGAGACGGCGATGGTCCGGGCCGCGGTGCCGATGGCCGAGATGCTGACGTACGAGTCAAGCCTGCGCTCGATGACCGGCGGGCGCGGCGCCTACGCGATGGAGTTCTCCCACTACGAGGAGGTCCCGGCGTTCCTGGCGGACAAGGTCATCAAGGAGGCGAAGACCGAAAAGGAGAAGGCCGAGAAGCACTGAGGTCCTGGCATAGAATAGGGAGCCGGGATGATCTTCCAGCAGATCGTCAACGAAGAGTCCGGGTGCCTCTCGTACCTGATCGGCTGCGGCCAGGCCCAGCGGGCCGTCATCGTCGATCCGGGGCGCGACCGCGTCCACGAATATCTGCGATTGGCCCGGCGCCGCGGCCTCACGATCACGCACGTCATCGAGACGCACACGCACGCCGATCACATCTCGGGCAACCGTGACCTCGCCGCCGCGACGCGCGCGCCGATCTTCGCCCACGCGACGGCCGGGTTCGCCTTCGACCACGAGCGGCTGAGCGACGGCGACGCGCTCGACGTCGGGCGGATCCGGCTGACGGTCGCCCACACCCCGGGCCATACGCCGGACTCGATCTGTCTCCTCGTCACCGACCTCGAGCGCTGCACGGAGCCGTGGTTCGTCCTCACCGGGGACACGCTCTTCGTCGGGTCGGTTGGGCGCCCCGACCTCGGCGGCGCGCGCGCGGCCGCGGAGGCGTACGAGAGCCTGACGCGCGTGCTCCTGCGCCTCGACGACAGCGTCGAGATCTACCCGGCCCACGGGGCGGGCTCCGCGTGTGGGCGCGCGATGTCGGCGAAGGCGGGCTCCACGATTGGCTTCGAGCGGCGCTTCAACCCCGCGTTGCAGCTCCGCGACCGCGCCGCGTTCGTCGAGTTCATCATGCGCGACCTGCCGCCGAAGCCGCCCCAGTTCGAGAAGATCGTCGGCAAGAACCGGGGGCTGATCCCGCTCCAGGCCGCGAAGCCACGCCCGTACACGGCGCGCGAGGCGTGGGAGGCGGTGCGACGCGGGGAGTGCGTGGTCGATCTACGCGACCCCGGCGCGTACGGCGAGGGCCACGTCCCGGGCGCGATCAACGTGTGGATCGAGAGCCCGCAGTTCGCCGAGCGCGTCGCGTGGGCCGTCCCGGCGGGCGTGCCGCTGCTGCTCCTCGCGCCGGGCCCGTCGGACCTCGAGCGCGCCGTGCAGGCGCTCTCGCGCGTCGGCGTGGACGAGGTCACGGGGTTCCTCCAGTGGGGGATGATCGAGTGGAAGAGCGAGGGCTTGGCCCTCGAGACCGTGGACCAGATCACCGTGCACGATCTCCTGGAGTGGCTCGAGGAGGGGCGCGACCTCGCCGTGATCGATGTCCGCGAGCCCTTCGAGTGGCTCGACGGCCACATCGAGGGCGCCCTCCATCTGCCGATGATGGAGTCCCTGACCCGTCGCGACCGCGTGCCACTCGACCGGCCGAAGGCCGTGCTCTGCGCGGGCGGGCTCCGCTCGAGCACGGTGATCAGCGCGCTCAAGCGCCACGGCATCCAGCACTGGTACAACGTCACCGGCGGCATGACGGCGTGGGTCAAGTCGGGCTACCCCGTCGCGGGCTCGACGACCCTCGAGCCGCCGCCCCCGCCGCCACCCGACCGCACGACCCTCGACTGCCGGGGCCTCGACTGCCCGCTGCCGGTCGTGAAGCTCGGGAAGGCGATCAAGACGGTCCCGCCCGGCGCGGCGATCGAGCTGCTGGCGACCGACCCAGGCTCGGTGGTGGACCTCGAGGCGTTCGAGAAGCAGTCGGGGCACCGGATCGTGGAGCGGGGGGAGTCGGCGGGCGTCTTCCGGTTCGTCGTGCAACGGACGAAGTAACGGCCGGCGCATGGGCCGCTCGCTCTCGGCGCAGTACGCGGTGCTCTTCGGCCGTCCCTGGCCCGTCTGGGGATCGGCGATCCTCGTCGCGACGCTCAACGTCTTTCTGTTCACCTTTGACCGGCCGTGGACCGCGTCGGACGGCATGCGGAACTGGGGCGACTGGGTCCTGACGGGCCTCGGGGTCGTGCGCCGCGCCGATCTCCTCGCCCCGTGGCTCTACTCGGGGTCGCTGCTGAACGCGGGCGTCCTCCTGGGCGGCCTCGTGGCGGCGCTCCTGGCGAGGGAGTTCGCGGTACGCGTGCCGCCGCGGGGCGAGCTCCTGAAGGGTGGTTGCGGCGGGCTCCTGATGGGCGTCGGTGCCGTCCTCGCCTTCGGCTGCAACATCGGGGGCTTTTTCTCGGCGACGAGCGCGCTCTCGCTCGCGGGCCTCGGCATGATGCTCGGTCTCGGCGCGGGCGCGTTTCTCGGGCTCCGCTACCTCGTCTGGGAGACGGAGCACCGGCCCGAGTGGTCGGGCGGCACGGGGCGCGTGTACCTGGCGTCGTCCGCCGCGGGGCCGAGCCGGCAGCCGTGGGTCGGCGCGCTGCTGCTGATCGTCCTGCTCGCGACGCCGTTCGTCTACTCGCGCGGCGGCTACGTGGCGCAGGGCGTCTTCCTGCTCTTCGGCGTCGCGTTCGGCGTGATCTTCCAGCGCTCGCGCTTCTGCCTCGTGCGCGCGTTTCGCGAGCCGTTCATGACCGGTGACGCCGAGCACACGCGCGCCGCCGCGCTCGCGCTCGTGATCAGCACGGTCGGGTTCGCGATTCTCAAGTTCACCGACCTCAAGGACAAGGGCGAGTGGGTCTTCCCCGCCGCGGGGGCGGGGGCGCTCGGCGGGGGCCTCGTGTTCGGCGTCGGGATGACGCTGGCCGGCGGCTGCGGTGCGGGCTCGATCTGGCGCGCGGGCGAGGGCCAGGTGAAGCTCTGGGCGGCGATCGCTTGCTTCGCCCTCGGCGGTTCGCTGGCGCGCCTCGTGGCGGCGCAGACCGGCCTCCTCCGGGAGCTCGGCGCCGCCGTGTTCCTGCCGTCGGCGATCGGTTGGGGCCCGGCCCTCGGCCTCGTGGTCCTCGTGATGGCGGCGTGGGCTCTGGGCGCGACCTGGAACGAGGAGCACCGACGATTCAGCGCGCTGTGAGCGGCGCATCGAGAACACGGACGCGAACGGAGGTCGTGTCATGACGCGATTGACGCGCAGGGAGTTTCTCAGGACGTCGGCGGCCGGCGCCGGGTTCGGGTTCCTGGCCGCGGGGTGCGCGCCGGCGATCAAGGGCGACTTCGCGCCCAAAGCGGGCCGCCGGGTCGTCGTGATCGGCGGCGGCTGGGGCGGCGCGACGGCCGCGAAGTACGTGCGGCTGGCCGACCCGTCGATCGAGGTCGTCCTGCTCGAGCCCAACAAACAGTTCGTGTCGTGCCCGTTCTCCAACCTGGTCCTCTCCGGCGTCCGCTCGATCGACGGCCTCACCTTCGGCTACGGCGGTCTCCGGAATCACGGCGTCAGGATCTACCACGAGTCGGCGAGTGCGATCGAGCCGGACACCGGCCGCGTCCGAGTCGGCGACGGGTACTTGCAGTACGACCGGCTCATCGTCTCGCCGGGCGTCGAGTTCCAGTGGGAGCAGGTCGACGGGCTCGCCGCGGCCCAGGACCGCGTGCTCCACGCGTGGAAGGCCGGCCCGCAGACGGTCGAGCTCGCCCGACAGCTCGCGGCCATCCCGGACGGTGGCGTCTTCGTGCTGACGGTGCCGCCCGTCGCCTACCGCTGCCCGCCCGGCCCGTACGAGCGCGCGTGTCAAGTGGCGTTTTACTTAAAGACGCACAAGCCCAAGTCGAAGCTCATCGTGCTCGACGCGAACCAGAACGTCGTCTCGAAGGCCGCTCTCTTCCGCGCCGCGTGGAAGGACTACCCGAACCTCGAGTACCGCGCGTCCAACAAGGTCGTGAAGGTGGATCCCTCCGTCCGTGAGGTGACGACGGACCTCGGCGACCGGGTGAAGTACGACGTCGTCAACCTGATCCCGCCCCAGCGGGCGGGGACGATCGCGGCCCAGGCGGACCTGGTCGGAGCGGACAAGCGCTGGTGCGAGGTCAACCACCTGACCTACGAGTCGGTGAAGCACAAGAACGTCCACGTCGTCGGCGACTCGACCATCGGGCTGCCGGTGCCCAAGTCCGGCAACATCGCGAACGCCATGGGCAAGATCTGCGCCGTCGCGGTCGTCCATCTGCTGAACGGCAAGGAACCGCCGGCGATGGCGCCGGGCAACACCTGCTACAGCTGGGTCAACGACCGCGAGGCGATCGCAGTCGTCAACGCGTACAAGATCGAGGGCGGCAAGGTCGTCCAGATCGAGCAGAAGCTCACCCCCGGCCAGTCGGCCCAGTGGGCGCAGAATGCGGACGGCTGGGCCAGGAGTATCTGGCAGGACATTCTCGGCTAGGCTGGAGGAGGGAGCGCCCGATGCGAACGATTCTTCGCCTCATCCTGGGCCCGCTGGGTCTCAGCGTGCTCATGAGCGGACCCGCCGGGGCGGGCCCGCTCGACGCGCCCGGCGCATCCAAGGCGCTCGCCTGCAGCGCCTGTCACGGTCTGGGCGGCCAGAGCCCGTCCAACACGATGCCGATCATCGCGGGCATCGCGCCCTGGTATTTCAAGAAGGCGATCGAGGACTACGCCGCGGGCCGGCGACCGTCACCCGAGATGGAGCCCTACGCGAAGTACGTGCGGGAGGCCGGGATCGACGATCTCGCCGCCTACTTCGCGAGCCAGTCGCGCCAGCCGACAGCGGTCAAGGTCGACGCCGGCGCCGTCGAGCGGGGCCGCGTGGCGTCCCAGCAGTGCGTCGTCTGCCACGTGGAGTCCGGGAAGGGCGATCCCGCGAAGGGCATTCCCGATCTGCGCGGGCAGCCCCCCGGCTATCTCGCGAACCAGATGCTCCTCTTCAAGGCGGACCAGCGGAGCCCGGGGGACCCGACGCTCAAGGCCCTCAAGGAGCTGATGAAATCGGTTCCGGACGACCAGATCGCCGACCTCGCGGCGTACTACTCGAGTCTGCGCTAGCCAGACAGGAGCGCGTCTGAGTACCCGCCGCTCGAGCGCGGGCTTTGCCCGCGCAACCTATTCTGGGGGTTCGCTCCCTCTCGGGAGCGCTTCCCCCGGTTTCGGAGGGGGCCGTCGCGCCCCTAGGGCGCGCCTGCGAAATCGCCCCCTCCGACGAGAGGTCTCGTGCGCTACGGCTTCGTGATCGACCAGCGCCGCTGCATCGGCTGTCACGCGTGCACCGTGGCATGCAAAGAGGAGAACCAGGTGCCGCTCGGCGCCTTCCGCACCTGGGTCAAGTACGTGGAGCGGGGGACCTTCCCGCACACCCGGCGCTACTTCGCGGTGCTCCGCTGCAACCACTGCGACCGGGCTCCGTGCGTGACGATCTGCCCGACGGTCGCGCTCTATCGGCGCCCCGACGGCATCGTCGACTTCGACGGCGATCGCTGCATCGGCTGCAAGGCGTGCATGCAGGCGTGTCCCTACGACGCGCTCTACATCGACCCGAACACCTGGACCGCGGCGAAGTGCCACTACTGCGCCCACCGCATAGAGGTGGGGCTCGAACCCGCGTGTGTGATCGTCTGCCCCGAGCAGGCGATCGTCGCCGGCGACCTCGACGATCCCGCGTCGCGGATCGCCCGGCTCGTCGCGGGCGCCCCCGTGCAGGTGCGCAAGGCCGAGCAGGGCACGCGGCCCAAGGTGTTCTACCTCGGCGCCGACGCCTCGGCCCTCACGCCCGAGCTCCAGTCGACGACGGAGCGCTACCTCTGGGCGGAGCGGCCCGAGGCGGAGCTCGACCTCGTGCGGATGGTCGCCGCCGTCCAGGCGGACGAGGGCGACGGCGCGCTCGCCCGGCCCGTCTACGACGTGCCGCACGCGCCGCGGCCGTGGGGCCGGAAGGTCTCGGCGTATCTCTTCACGAAGTCGATCGCCGCCGGCCCGCTCCTGATCGCGGCGGTCGCGGTGCTCGGCGGTGCCTCGCCATCGGTCGCGCTGCTCGGCGTCTGGGCACCGGCCCTCGCGCTCCTCTTCCTTCTCGCGACGACGGCCTTCCTCGTGCTCGACCTCAAGCGCCCCGAGCGCTTCCACTACATCCTCTTCCGGTCGAACCACCGATCGTGGCTGGTCTGGGGCGCGTGGGTCCTCGTCGCCTACGGCGGCGTCGCCCTCCTGTGGCTCGGGAGCGCGCTCCTGGGCCGCGGCGAGATCGTTCCCTTCCTGGCGCTGCCGGCCCTCGTTCTGGCGGGAGCGTCGGCGGGCTACAGCGCCTTCCTCTTCGGGCAGGCGGAGGGGCGCGACTTCTGGCAGAGCGCGCTCCTCCTGCCGCAGCTCCTCCTCGCCGCCGTGGTCGCGGGCAGCGCGTCGCTCCTCATCGTCGGCTTCGTCAGCGCCGGGGAGATCGGGGCCCTCTGGACGCTCAGCGCGGTGATGGCGGCGGCGCTCCTCGGCCACGGGCTCGTGGTCTTGGCCGAGCTCCTCGTGCCCCACGCGAACCGCGACGCCGCCCGCGCCGCGGCGCTCATCACGCGCGGCGCGTGGAAGACGCCCTTCTGGGGCGGCGTCGTCGCGGCCGGCACCGCGCTTCCGGTCGTCCTGATCTGGCCCAACCCGTACTCGGCGGCGTTCGGCGGGGTGCTCGCCCTCGTCGGCCTCTGGGTCTACGAGGACCTATGGGTGAAGGCCGGGCAGTCGGTGCCGCTGTCGTGAGCGAGCGGGAGCCGCGCGCCCCCGAGCCCTTGCACCCCGTGGCCCGTGAGCTCGCGCCGCCCGCCGGCGGTCTCAGGAGCTACCCGCCCGTCGAGCGCTGGGACGACTGGGTGGAGTACGATCCCACCGCGTGGCCGCGGAAGCGCCCGCGCCACTACGCGCTGATCCCCACGATCTGCTTCAACTGCGAGGCGGCGTGCGGCCTCCTGGCGTACGTGGATCCGAAGACGCTGGCGATCCAGAAGTTCGAGGGCAACCCCGTGCATCCGGGAAGCCGCGGACGCAACTGCGCGAAGGGACCGGCGACGCTCAACCAGGTCACCGACCCCGAGCGGATCCGCTATCCGCTGCGCCGGGTCGGGCCCCGCGGCGGCGGGCAGTGGGAGCGCGTGAGCTGGGACGAGGTGCTCGACGACCTCGGTGGCCGGATCCGGAAGGCGCTCGTCGAGGGCCGGCACACGGAGATCATGTACCACCTCGGCCGCGCGGGCCACGAGCTCGTCTATCTCCAGCGCGTCTTCCACGCCTGGGGGATCGACGGCCACAACAGCCACACCAACGTGTGCTCCTCGAGCGCCCGCGCGGGCTACGCCTTCTGGCACGGCATGGACCGGCCCTCGC
>WNEQ01001780.1_pt1 | contig 11355 bp, 11 predicted proteins | sample 5399971 | NCBI WGS metagenome assembly WNEQ01 (sample SAMN13153330, study PRJNA577476) | soil metagenome | isolation source: 20 cm grassland meadow soil 2 days after 1st rain plot 5 | place: USA:California | collected 2015-09-18
ACTGCTTGCCGCGCACCTCGACGCGCGCGTCGCCGTTGGGCGCCTTCACGACCTTGTACGGCACGAGCTTGATCTCCTGCAGCACCTCGTCGTAGCGGCGGCCCATGAAGCGCTTGATCGAGAAGACGGTGTTCTCGGGGTTGGTGATCGCCTGTCGCTTGGCGACCTGTCCCACGAGAATTTCGCCGTCCTTCGTGAACCCGACGACCGACGGCGTGAGCCGACTGCCCTCCTGGTTCGCGATGACGGTGGGGTTGCCGCCCTCCACCACGGAGACCACGGAGTTCGTCGTTCCGAGATCGATGCCGATCACCTTGGCCATGTAATTCTCCTCGCGTTCTTTCGACCGCCGGCTTTGCCGGCGCAATCCTGGGGGAGGCATCGGAGGGGGCCGTCGCGCCGAAGGCGCGCCTGTGAGGCGGCCCCCTCCGAAGTCTCTTAGAGGACGTCGATCTTGATTTCCTTCGGCTTGAGCTCTTCCGCCTTCGGCAGCGTGATCTCGAGCACGCCGTCACGGTAGGTGGCCTTCACGCGATCGGCCTGCACCGCCATCGGCAGTTGGATCACTCGCTCGAACTTCCCGTACGTCCGCTCGACATGGAGGAGATCCTGCTCCTTCACCCGGTGTTCGAACCGGCGCTCGCCCTTGACCGTGAGCAGATCGCCCGTGCTCGACACGGTCACGTCCTTCTCACTGACCCCCGGCAACTCCAGCGTCACGACCAGATCGTCCTTCGTCGCGTACATGTCCACGGGCGGCACCCACACATGCCCGGGCAGGCTCGCCGGACGACCGAGGACGTTATCGAAGAGGCGGTTCACCTCGGTCTGAATGTCGGAAACGCGGAACGGCTCCGACCGGTCCATGGTCGAAAGCCCGAACGGACGCCAACGCTCCATCGCCATCGAATGGCCCTCCTTGATTCTCCGCCGGCTCTTCCGGCCGGCTGCTGTCATTGAGTACGTAGTCCTTATATCAGGTGAGTGTTGACCTGTCAAATCATGCCGGGATACCCCCGTCACCATAGACATCCCAAAGACTTACGGAAACGGGATGGTACTGTTCGAGCCGTGCGTCTGGGGGGGTGCCTCTCGACGGTCGTAGGATTCTTGGCGGTCGTTCTGGTGGCCGCCGCCGGGGGGTGGGTGGTCATTCGCTTGCTCCAGGCGCCGATCGTCGAGCCCGTACCGTTCTCCCCCGAGGACGGCGTCCGCGCTCAGCAGAAGATCGTCGGTCTCGTGCGGCGCAGCACGCGCGCCGGCTCCGTCGTGCTCAGCGAGGCCGAGCTCAACGCGTTCGTCTCGCGGCACCTCGATCCCGCCGACCTCCCGCTTCGCGAGCCAGCGATCCGGCTGCGCGGCGACGACCTCGTCAACATCGTGGGCACCGTATCGCTCGGCCGCCTCCTGAACGAGTCGCCGCTCGCGGCGTTCGCGGAGGCCTTGCCGGCGGGATGGCTGGCGCGGCCCATCTGGCTGACCGTCGGCGCGCGCGGGCGAATCTCGACCGAGCCACGGCGCGCGCTGCGCCTCGACGCGCGGCGCGTCGTGATCGGACGTCAGCGCGTGCCGGCGCTCGTCCTCCGCCTCATGCTGGATCCGTCGAGCCTGCGACTGATGCGTGTCACACTACCGCCTCACGTGCAGGCGGTGCGGATCGAGCGCGGACGCGTGATCATCCAGGTGACTTCGTCGCCTTCACGTATCTGAGCTGCAGGTCGTAGATCAGCTCGTCGAGGCTCTGCGTCTCCTCGGCGGAGCGGTTGCCCTCGGTCTTCTCGCGCAGCAACGTCAGCAGATCGATGAGCCCCGCGGCGTGCGGGAGCTCGCGCTGGCGTTGTCCGGTCACCGGATCGGGTGCCTCGCCGAGCGCGATCACCGCCTCGGTGGCCAGCATCACGAAGAGGCCGACGAGGTTGCGCGGGTCGGGCGCGTCGTGAAGACCCTCGGGGGAGAACGTCGCCGCCGGACGCGGAGGGGAGGGCGCGCTGGAGGCCCCAGGCGCTTCGATCGTGTCCCGGCGCCGGCGGTCCGTCACCCTGAATCCTTCGTCCGGTGGCTCCGCCATTGGGCGAGCCTAGCACACGCGCAAACCCCTGCTGTATAATCGCTTAGCCTCAGGAACCGATCATGACCCAGTCCCCCGGCGCTCAGTTCGAACGGCTCCTCGAGATCATGCGGCGGCTGCGCGAACCGGGCGGGTGCCCGTGGGACCGCGAGCAGACCCGAGCCTCCCTGAAACCCTTCCTCGTCGAGGAAACCTACGAGGTGCTCGAGGCCATCGAGTCCGGCGAGGCCGAGGCGCTTCGGGAAGAGCTCGGCGACCTGCTCTTGCAGGTCGTCTTCCACGCTCAGATCGCGGCCGAGCGCGGCGAGTTCGACATGGCGGCGCTGCTCGCGCGCCTCGTCGACAAGATGATCAGCCGCCATCCGCACGTCTTCGGAGAGACCACGCTGGGCACTCCGGGCGAGGCGCTCGCGCAGTGGGAGGCGATCAAGCAGCGCGAGGCCCACGAGGCGGGGCGCCGACGCTCCGTCATCGACGGCGTGCCGCGCGCGCTGCCCTCGCTGCTGCGCGCGCAGCGCATCACGTCGAAAGCCGCGCGGGTGAACTTCGACTGGCCCGACGCGCGCGCGGCGTGGTCGAAGGTCGAGGAGGAGTGCCGCGAGGTCGCGGACGCGCTGGCCGCCGACGACCGCGCCCGGCTACAGGACGAGCTGGGCGACGTGCTGTTTTCCCTCGTGAACGTCGCGCGCCTGGCCTCGATCGACGCGGAGGAGGCGCTGCAGGGCGCGATCGAGAAGTTCCGGCGGCGGTTCACCGGCATGGAGGACGATCTGAGCGCGCGGGGCAAGAGCGTGGGGAGCGTGTCGCAGGCAGAGCTCGAGCGCTCGTGGGAAGCGGTGAAGGCGCAGGAGCGCGGGCGATGAAGGCGAAAGTCGGGAGCGCGTCGATCGCGGTCGAGCGCGGCGACATCACCGACCGCGAGGTCGACGCGCTCGTGAACCCGGCCAACACCGCGCTCACCATGACGACGGGCGTGGCCGCCGCCATCAAGCGCAAGGGCGGCGTCATCATCGAGGAAGAGGCGATGCGCCAGGGCCCCGTCGAGGTGGGTGAGGCGCTGCTGACGCCGGGCGGAAACTTGCAAGCGACCCACGTCATCCACGCCGTGGTGATGGGACCTGACCTCAAGACCGACGCCGAGGTCGTCGCCCGGGCGACGCGTGCCGTGCTGGCCGTGGCCGACAAACATCGACTGACGTCGATCGCCCTGCCGGCCCTCGGCACCGGGCTCGGCCACGTGGCGCCGGGGGCCGCCGCCGACGCCATGATGGAGGCCGTCGCAGCCCACCTGAAGGGAGGTAAGACCGCGTTGAAACGTGTCGTTTTCGTCCTGTACCTGGACGACGCGTACCGTGCCTTTACCGACACGTTGAAGCGCGTGGGTGGGATACAGTAAAAGATCTAGATGGCGCACGGAAAACTCGGCCAGCCCCAGACCCGGCGCCTCGGGGACCTCCTGGTCGCCGAGGGACTGATCACCGAGGCTCAACTCAGGCAAGCCCTCGCCGAGCAGAAGGGCAAGACCGAAAAGCTCGGCTCGATCCTTGCGCGCCTCGGCTTCATCACCGAGGAGCAGCTGATCGGCTTCCTCTCGCGGCAGTACGGCATCCCCTCCATCACGCTGAGCAACATCGACGTCGACGCGGAGACGCTGCGCCTCGTTCCCGCGCCGATCGCCCGCAAGTACGAGGTCCTCCCGGTCAAGCGCATCGGCGGCACCCTCACGCTGGCGATGGCCGACCCAACGAACGTGTTCGCGCTCGACGACGTCGCCTTCATGACGAGCCTGCAGATCCTGCCGGTGGTGGCGCCGCAGGCGGCGATCCGCAAGGCGATCGAGAAGCACTACGAGGCCGGGCAGGCGTCGATGATCGAGATGATGACGGAGATCACCGCCGACGCGAACGTCGAGGTGCTCGAGGGCGAGGCCGAAGGCGCGGGCGTCGACGTCTTCGAGCTCAAGGAGTCCGCCGACGAGGCTCCCGTCGTCAAGCTCGTGAACATGGTGCTCGTCGACGCGATCCGCAAGGGCGCCTCCGACCTGCACTGGGAGCCGTACGAGAAGCACTTCCGCATCCGATTCCGCATCGACGGCGTGCTGCACGAGATGCTCTCGCCGCCGAAGCGGCTGGAGCCCGCGATCATCTCGCGGCTGAAGATCATGTCGAACCTCGACATCTCCGAGCGCCGCGTGCCTCAGGACGGCCGCATCAAGCTGCGCTTCGGCCATCGCGAGATCGATTTCCGCGTGTCGGTCCTGCCGACGATCTTCGGCGAGAAGGCCGTCCTCCGAATCCTCGACAAGGAGTCGCTGCAGCTCGACCTCACCAAGCTCGGCTTCGATCCGTGGAGCTTCGAGAAGTTCAGCCACGCGATCCACCAGCCGTACGGCATGGTGTTGATCACGGGACCGACCGGCTCGGGCAAGACGACCACGCTCTACTCGGCGATCGCGACGATCAACTCGCCCGAGCACAACATCATGACGGCCGAGGACCCCGTCGAGTACAACCTCAAGGGCGTCAACCAGGTCCAGGTCAACGAGGGCGTGGGCCGCACGTTCGCCGCCGTCCTGCGATCCTTCCTGCGCCAGGACCCGGACGTGATCCTCGTCGGTGAGACGCGCGACCTCGAGACCGCGCAGATCTCCATCCGCGCCGCCCTCACGGGCCACCTGGTCTTCACGACGCTGCACACGAACGACTGCCCGTCGACGGTGGCGCGGCTGTTCGACATGGGCATCCAGCCGTTCCTGCTCTCCTCGGCGCTGCTGCTGATCCTCGCGCAGCGGCTGGGCCGACGGATCTGCAAGGAGTGCAAGCAGCCGATGGAGGGCAAGGAAGAGGACCTGGTGCCCTACGGCCATGTGCCGCAGGGGCGCGAGAAGGTGACGTTTTATCGCGGCAAGGGCTGCGCGACCTGCAACTTCACGGGCATGAAGGGCCGGGTGGCCATCTATGAAGTGATGCCCGTCACCGAGCCACTTCGTGACATGATCCTGAAGAACGCCGCGACCGCGGACATCCGGGAACAGGCGCAGAAGGACGGGATGAAGACCCTCCGCCAGTCCGGGTTGATGAAGGTGATCGAGGGGACCACGACGATCGAAGAAGTGTTGCGCGTTACGTTGTCCTAGCAGGAGGAAGTGTTTATGGCTGTGTTCGCGTACAGGGGACGCGCGGGCGGCGGCGCCGTGACGGGTGAGATCGAGGCGGACAGCCGCCCGGCCGCCGTCACCGCGCTGCGGGCCAAGGGCGTCATCGCGACGTCGGTGCAGGAGAAGGCGGTCAAGGCCGCCGCCGCGGCGGCGCCGAAGAAGTTCGGGGGCAGCGTCAAGGACAAGGACCTCGCGATCTACACCCGGCAATTCTCGACCATGGTCGACGCCGGCCTGCCGATCGCGCAGTGCCTGCAGATCCTCTCCGAGCAGAACGACTCCAAAACGCTGCGCGACGTGACGGCGCGCATCGCCGCGGACGTCCAGGGCGGCGCGACGCTCGCGGAGTCGTTCGGCAAGTACCCGAAGACCTTCGACCATCTGTTCACGAACATGCTGGCCGTCGGCGAGTCCGGCGGCGTGCTCGACGTCGTCCTCCAGCGGTTGTCCGGCTACATCGAGAAAGCGGCCAAGCTGAAGGCCAAGGTCAAGAGCGCGATGGTCTATCCGGTCACGATCATCGGCGTGGCGTGCCTCGTCATCATCTTCATGATGATCTTCGTGCTGCCGACCTTCGCGAACATGTTCAAGAACATGGGCGCCGAGCTGCCGCTGCCGACCAAGATCGTCATGTGGATGTCGGACATGACGCGCAAGTACGTCATCTTCATGCTCGCGGGCGTCGCGGCCGCCTTCTACGCCATCAAGCGCTACTACGGCACGGACCAGGGCAGCATGCTGATCGACACCTTCGCGCTGAAGGTGCCGGTCATCGGCATGCTGATCCGCAAGGTGGCCGTGGCGCGCTTCACGCGCACGCTCGGCACCCTGATCTCTTCCGGTGTCCCCATCCTCGAAGGCCTGCTCATCACCGCGCGCTCGGCGGGCAACCGCGTCGTCGAGAAGGCCGTGATGCAGGCGCGCCAGCACGTCACGGCGGGCGGCACGCTGTCCGAGCCGCTGAAGGCGACGCCGGTCTTTCCCCCGATGGTCGTGCACATGATCTCGGTCGGCGAGAACACGGGCGCCCTCGACGCCATGCTCAGCAAGATCGCCGACTTCTACGACGACGAGGTCGACGCCGCGGTTACCGCGCTCACCTCGTTGCTCGAGCCGATGATGATCGTCTTCCTCGGCGTGGTCGTGGGCGGCATCGTGGTGGCCATGTACCTCCCCATCTTCAAGATGGTGACGCTCGTCAAGTGACCGCCGACCGTTCGATGACGTCCGTCGACGGCCAGCGGCTGTTGCGGGGCGTGTTCTGGGCGCGGCTGGGCGTGGCCGCGCTCCTGCTCCCGCTGGGCATCCTCCTGCCCACGGAGATGACGCCCGGCATCAACCACGGCGTCCTCGCGCTGGCGCTCCTCACGGTGGCCACCTCCTCCGGCGGTCTCCTGTTCGGTCCGCCGCTCGCGCGCCCGCGGCGGATCGCGTGGCTCATCGCCCTCCTCGACGTGGCCCTCGTCACCGGGGTGGTGGCCGCCACCGGCGGCCCGCGCTCGATCTTCACCTTCCTCTACGTGATGCTGGTGACGGCGTCGTGCGTGACGCTCTCGCGCACGGGCGGCCTCACCATCGCGGCGGCCGCGTCCGTGCTCTACACCGGGCTCGTCTTCGGGCGCACCGTGTTTCCCCTCACCTCGCTGTTCGAGGCGCCGCAGGAGACGACGGCGCTCGAGATCGTCACGATGTTCGCCAACGCGGGGACCTTCCTCGTCGTCGCCATCGTCGCCGGCGGCCTCGCCGAGCGGTTCCAGATCCAGAGCCGCACGCTGCGCGACCTGCGCGCCATCAAGGACCTCGTGTTCGAGTCGGTGGGCACGGGACTGATCGCCCTCGACCGGTCGCACACGATCACCACGTTCAACCGCGCGGCGACGACGATCACCGGCGTTCCGGAGGCGGCGGCGATGGGCCGGCCGTGGCACGCGCTGTTCGGTGACCTCGTGTCGCTGCCCGCCATCGAGGCCGACCTGGCGGCCGAGCCCGACGCCCCGAGCCGTCATGAGGCCGTGCTGTCCCGCCCCGGCGGAAGCACCGTGCCCGTGCGGCTCACCTTCTGGACCCTCAGGGCCGGGGATGAGGACGAGCAGCTCGGCCTGATCTGCGCGTGCGAGGACCTCACGGCGGTGCGGGTGATGGAGGAGCGCCTGCGCCAGGCCGATCGCCTCGCGACGCTCGGCCGCATGTCGGCGAACATCGCGCACGAGATCCGCAACCCGCTCGCCTCGCTCATGGGCGCCATCGAGGTCCTCGCGAGCAGCGGGACGGCCGGCGAGGTGCGCGAGCGGCTCGCGCAGATCGTCCTCAAGGAATCCGGTCGCCTCAACGACATCTTGCGCGACTTCCTCGAGTACGCGCGGCCGGCGCCGCTGGTGAGGGCGCGCGTCAACCTCGTCGAGCCGATCGACGAGGTGCTGGTGCTGCTCGAGCACCGCGCGGCGGCCGGCACGCTGAAGATCGCCCGCGAGTTCCCCCCGAGCCTCGAGTGGGTGGCGGACGCGCAACAATTCCGTCAGGCCGTGTGGAACCTGTGCCTCAACGCCGTCGAGGCCATGCCGGACGGCGGCGAGTTGCGGGTGACGGCGGGAGTGGTCGGTGGCCGGCTCGAGGTGCGCGTGGCCGACACCGGCGAGGGCATCGCGCGTGACGACCTCGGTCACGTCTTCGAGCCCTTCTTCTCCACGAAGCCCGACGGCAGCGGGCTCGGCCTCGCTCTCGTTCACCGGATCATGCAGGAGCACGGCGGCGACGTTCACGTCGAGTCGGCGCCGGGCGCCGGCAGCGTCTTCACCCTCCGCTTCCCCGCGATCCGTGGCTGAGACCCGCGTGCTCGTCGTGGATGACGAGCAGAGCATGCGCGAGCTGCTCGGCATCATGCTGCGCCAGGTCGGGTACGCCGTCACGCTCGCCGACGGCGGCGAGGCCGCCGTGCAGGCCCTGATGACGGACGACTTCGATCTCGTCATCACCGATCTCCGGATGCGGAAGGTGGACGGCCTGGCCGTGCTGCGCGCCGCGAAGGAGCACTCGCCGCGGACGGTCGTCCTCGTGGTGACCGCCTTCGCCTCGACGGAGACGGCGGTGGAGGCGATGAAGCTCGGCGCGTACGACTACGTCACCAAGCCGTTCAAGCTCGACGAGCTGCGGCTCACCATCGCCAACGCGCTCGAGCGCAAGCGCTTGCAGGAAGAGAACCGCGAGCTCAAGCGCCAGCTGCGGCGCGAGCACGGCTTCGAGGGATTCATCGGCAAGAGCCCGCGCATCCTGGAGGTCTTCGAGACCATCCGCAAGACGGCCGACAGCGGCTCGACGGTGATGATCACCGGCGAGAGCGGTACCGGCAAGGAGCTGGTCGCGCGCGCCGTGCATCTGGAGTCGGCGCGTCGGAGCGGCCCGTTCGTGTCGGTGAACTGCGGCGCGATCCCGGAGACGCTGATGGAGTCGGAGCTCTTCGGCCACGTCAGGGGCGCGTTCACCGGCGCCGTGGCCAGCACCGAGGGTCTCTTCGCGGCGGCCGGCGGCGGCACGCTGTTCCTCGACGAGATCACCGAGATCCCCCACTCCGTCCAGGTGAAGCTGCTGCGCGCGACCCAGGAGCGCGAGGTCCGTCGCGTCGGCGACACGCGCGACGTCAAGGTCGACGTGCGCCTGATCGCCGCGTCCAATCGAGACCTCTCCAAGGCGATGGCGGACGGTGTGCTGCGCGAGGACCTCTACTACCGGCTCAACGTCATCCCGATCCACATGCCGCCGCTGCGCGAGCGCCTCGAGGACATCCCGCTCCTCGTCTCGCACTTCATCGCGCGCATCACGAAGGACGTCGGCAAGAGCGTGAAGGGAATCTCGCCCGACTCGCTCGCGATCCTGGAACGCTACCACTGGCCGGGCAACATCCGCGAGCTCGAGAACGTCGTCGAGCGCGCGATCGTGCTCGGCAGCGGCGACCTCCTGTCACCCGACTCGCTGCCCCCCCACCTGCGCATGCCGCGCGACGAGCAAGCGGTGACCGTGGAGATCCCGCCGGCGGGCGTGGACCTCGAGGACACCCTCACGCGCATCGAGAACCGCTATATCCGGCTGGCTCTCGAGCGCTCGGGTTGGCTGCAGGTTCGCGCGGCGGAGCTGCTCGGCCTCTCCTTCCGTCAATTCCGCTATAAGCTCCAGAAGCACGGGTTGCGGGGCGGCCGCGGTGGTCCTAAGTCCCCCTCAACTGACTGACTAAATTGGTCAGTTTGCAGCCGGTTACTGTCGGTCCGACCGCTTTTTTTCGATCATAACTATTTGATTCGACAGTATATGTAGACGTTGCGATGATGCGGCACACTTCCTGCTCGTTTCCCGGCCTGCAGGAACCAACTACCGAAAACCAAGGGGGACGTCATGCTCAAGTTCTGGAACAAGAAACGGGCCACGCTGGCCGGTCAGCGCGGCTTCACGCTGATCGAGCTCCTGATCGTCGTCGCGATCATCGGCATTCTCGCCGCGATCGCCATCCCGCTGTACGCCAACGTGCAGCAGCGGGCTCGCATCGCCAAGGCCCAGGCCGACGCCCGCGCGCTCGCCTCGGCCGCCTCGATCTACGGCGCCCACATGGGTGCCGTGCCCCCCAGCGGCCCCGCTGGCCTCACGGCCCTGACGCAACAGGTGACCAACGGCCAGGGCCAGGTTGCCGGTCCGTTCATGGCCTCTGTCCCGAACCCGCCGTCGGGCTGGACGGCGTACGTGTACGCGGCGGACACTGCGAAGGGCGTGTTCACCATCAGCGCCGACGGCGACAGCACCACCGTTTCGCTTCCGTAACGCTCGTCCGAATCCGTTTCGTGGAACCAGGGGGAGGCGGCCTTCGCCTCCCCCGATCTTTTTGTCCTGGCCGACGGCGGCCTTCGGCGGTGACGTAAATTGTCATCCGAGCGCCAGTAAGTGACTGACGATGTTACGCCGGGGGTCTGAGAATGTCTCCTAACCTTGTGAAATAATTGGTGCTGAAGAACGATCCTGGCCTGGCATCCAGTGTGCATCCTGTTCCCCACCAGACATCGCAAGTCGCGCGAACCTGCGCGAACCATCTTGAAGGGGGCAGACATGAGCATGTTCCAGAAACGCCTCACGCTGGGCGGTCAGCGCGGCTTCACGCTGATCGAGCTCCTGATCGTCGTGGCGATCATCGGCATTCTCGCCGCGATCGCCATCCCGCTGTACGCCAACGTGCAGCAGCGGGCTCGCATCGCCAAGGCCCAGGCCGACGCCCGCGCGCTCGCCTCGGCCGCCTCGATCTACGGCGCCCACATGGGTGTCGTGCCCCCCAGCGGCAACGCTGGCCTCACGGCCCTGACGCAACAGGTGACCAACGGCCAGGGCCAGGTTGCCGGTCCGTTCATGGCGTCCGTTCCGAACCCGCCGTCGGGCTGGACGACGTACGTGTACGCGGCGAACACCGCGACGGGCGTGTTCACCATCAGTGCCAGCGGCGACGCGACGACGGTCAGCTTGCCCTAACGCCGCTGGGCTCCGCCGGCTTGCCGGCGCTGACCTCATGAAGGGAGGAGGTCCTCGGGCCTCCTCCCTTCGTATTTAAACTCATGCCCACACCGACGGTGTTCGACGAGACGACCTCGGCCACGCCGCTGACCGGCGGCACGCGCCGAACCGCATTTGCGGTAGCCCTCCGCGCTCGCCTGACGACGCTCGCGCTCCCGGAGCGCATCCTTCCCCTGGCCATCGTGCTGGCCGTCGTCGCGGTGTTCGCGGTCGGGTTGCGCAACGAGTTCGTGCAGTGGGACGACCAGGTGAACCTCGTCGAGAATCCCCACTTCCGGGGTCTCGCTCCGCGCCACCTCGCCTGGATGCTCACGACGACGCTCATGGGCCACTACATTCCCGTCACGTGGCTGAGCTTCGGTCTCGACTACGTGCTCTGGGGCATGCAGCCCGCGGGCTACCATTTCACGAACCTCGTGCTCCACGCCGCGAACGCGGTGCTCGTCTATTGGCTGGCTCGGCGCCTCCTCGCGGCCGCGCGGCCGGACACGAGCGAGATGGCGCTACGCGCGGGGGCCGCCGTGGCTGCCCTGTTCTTCGCCATCCACCCGCTGCGGGCGGAGTCGGTGGCGTGGGCGACCGAGCGGCG
>WNEQ01001783.1_pt1 | contig 11348 bp, 9 predicted proteins | sample 5399971 | NCBI WGS metagenome assembly WNEQ01 (sample SAMN13153330, study PRJNA577476) | soil metagenome | isolation source: 20 cm grassland meadow soil 2 days after 1st rain plot 5 | place: USA:California | collected 2015-09-18
AGAGGAAGAAGAGGAAAAACCAAAATCCACCGGGAAGCCGCAGAAGCCACAGTCCGGACAGCAGAACACGAAATCCTTAACTCGAAGCTAGAGACCTGCGAATCGCGGTCTGGTTAGGTTCTATGGAAGCGGGTCCTGAAGAGACGCAGCCGGAAACGGCTCCGCCTACACTGCCGGTTCAGCGGAACCCGGGAGGCCTCTTTTACGAATGTATAAACTGCGGGTCTAAGCTGACGGCCGACCAGCTTGCAATGACCCCGGAGATAAAGTGCCCATACTGCGGCTATCGCATATTGAGAAAAGTCCGCCCCCCGATCGTCAAACACGTAAAAGCACGCTGACCTGCAAGGTACGTCCTCCAGCCGGGTCTTAGACTCGCGCCGTAAATCCTGACAAAGTGCAACCTAAGTGTCGCGGCTAAAAAGTCTGCGTCCTTTCGATTGAATTAGCCTACCCATGGCTGCCTCCAACTCGCCCAGAATAGCCCCTGGATCGCGATCTGTCCATCGACCGCAACGGTCGCGCTGATGACGTGACGGAAAAATGCTAACGATTCCATCTTCTCAAGATCCCAGACTCGCCCCAAATCACGCCTGGTCACCGAGAAATCGCTCATTCTCCACACTAGACAGATAACGAGCTCTGAAAATTCGATCGGGTACGGACGTGGCCGTTTGAGACGTGAGAGAGGCAAGTCCGAGACCCCGTCTAGAACGAGACCGAGGACAGGAGTGTGAAACCGAAAAGACGATGAGTCTTTTTTTTGTCGAGAATCTTTTTGGCCCCCGTGGTGGCTGCTCGCTTTTCGCCAGCCAGCACGAACAAACGCCACGCCGACCGCGAACGGCCAACCTGGACAGAACCAACACTGGTTCCCTTGAATAGAGCCTGGTTAGCCTACCTTGAGAACCATTTCACGCCTTGCCAAAGAGAATATACATCTCTAACTTCTAGCTTCTCCGCTGACCAGAAGCCCTTGAATGTTCAACCCTTGAAAACAATCCTCGTGACCATCGGATATGATATACGATAAGGCCAAGCTTCTCTCAGAGGTCGCCCGTCGAAGGGGCTTCTTCTGGAGCTCCTTCGAAATCTATGGGGGCATGAGCGGGTTCCTAGACCTTGGACCCCTAGGAGTAGGGTTGAAACGCCTCATAACAGACTCGTGGAGGAGCCTCTTCCTCCATCCCCACGGGTTCGTCGAGGTTTCCACACCAATAATCACCCCCTACAAACTACTCGAGGCCTCCGGCCACGTAGAGAACTTCAAGGACCCTATCACAGAATGCACCCAGTGCCATCGACGCTTCAGGGCAGACCATTTAGTCAAGGAACAGACGGGTACAGAGACGGAAGGGCTAAGCCTTGAACAGCTTGGCGAACTAATGAGGTCAAAAGGAGTCAAGTGTCCGGAGTGTGGAGGCGTCCTCGGAGCACCTCAGTATTTCATGACCATGTTCAAAACGAGCGTAGGCCCCTTCGGAGAAGACCCTGCCTATGGTAGACCTGAGGCAGCCCAGGGCATCTTTGTCAACTTCCGTCGAATTTCAGAGGTGATGCGCGAAAGATTCCCGCTTGGAGTCGCGCAGGTAGGCACCGTACTTCGGAACGAGATTTCCCCACGACAGGGACCAATCCGATTGAGAGAGTTCACGATAATGGACTTCGAGCTCTTCTTCAACCCAGAAGAGCCAGAGTGCCCGTTCTTATCCGAAGCCCAGGACGAAATCCTTAGCATAGTTACAGCGAAGACACGTGAACAAGGGAAGGAGGAGGTGACCAAGGTCAGGGTTAGCCAGGCAATCCGGGAGGAAGTAATCAGCACTCCCTGGATGGCCTATTTCATGTCACTTTCGAAACAGTTTCTCGCTAGCCTAGGAATCAGCGAAGCACACCAGCGGTTCTTCGAAAAACTACCGAGCGAAAGAGCTCACTACTCAGCGCAGACATTCGACCACGAAATTCAGCTAGACAGGTACGGCTGGGTCGAGGTAGCGGGCTTTGCCTACCGCTCCGATTACGATCTCCGACGGCACATGGAAGCAACTGGGACGGACATGAGGATCTTTCACCAGTTTGACAAACCCGTCGAGCGGACAGTAGTCGTTGTAAAGCCACGACCTGACAAGATACGAGGCGCCTTCGGAGGAAACACCGGAAAGATCCTAGCCCTCCTCGCCAGCAGAGACCTCCCCTCCTTGATTCACTCGGCCCAAAAGAGCAAGATGGTTAAGATTGAACAGTACGAAGTTCCACTCGACTTCTTCGACGTTCACTCAGACAAGGTGAAAGAAGCAGGCAGCAGGTTCATACCCCACGTAGTTGAACCCAGCTTCGGCGTGGAACGACTAGTCTACGCCGCCTTGGAATATGGTCTTCAAATGAAAGAAGACCGGTTGATTCTAAGCCTCCCATTCAGACTGGCGCCGGTCCAGGTTTCGGTCCTCCCTCTCGTCAACCGTGACGAGCTTCAAGAGAGAGCGACGGCCATCTTCACGATGCTGTTGCGTCATGGATTCAGGGCCGAGTATGACGAGGCTGGCTCGATCGGGCGCAGGTACGCCCGGGCCGATGAGGCTGGGGTCCCAATCGGGGTCACGGTCGACTACGATACTTTGAAGGATGGCTCTGTAACCCTGAGAGATAGAGATAGTTGGGCCCAAGTAAGAGCTCCAGTTGACAGTCTCGCGGCCACCATTGGAAAAATCGTTAGCGAGGGCTTTCCAAAATCCCGATCTTCGACACTCTACAGCGGCTAGGCTTTTTATGCAAAGCCCGTCTATACCACCCTGAACTATCAGAGAAGGATGCTGTTTGATGACCTTTCCCGTTGAGACGGAGGCTACCATTAGACGAAGGATTCTCGACACCTGCAGAGAACAGACCCGAAACGTTGTCGAAATAACCCGGGAGTTAGCCCTAATGACAGACAGCGTTACAGAATCGAAGGCAAGAGAAGCGAAGGACCACTATGCCAACATGCTTAGGATAATCGAGGAATTCGAGACGACAAAGAGGAGGCTTCTGGAAGAAGTTGCCTCCTTCGGAACCTTGTTGAGCAGCCGGGAAGACTTCATCAGACTCATATTTCGAATCAGTGAAGTCGCGGACTATGCACAAGGCATAGGGTTCAGGCTCTCGGCGGTAATCGACCGAAGCTGGAAGATGGAGAAGAAGTACATGAAGAGACTCTCAGACCTGATAGCGTTAGTCTTGGAAGAAATGTCGAAGATCCGCGAAACAATGATGTCTCTCGGATTCAACCCCGCGAAGGCCATGGAGCTCTCAAGAGGGGTCGAGGAGACTGAGAGAAAAGTTGACACCGCATACCGGTCACTAGACCTAGAGATTCTTGACGAAAAAATGCCCCTAAGATCGATCTTGCTGGTTCGCGACCTGGGTGCGCACATGGAGAACATGGCCGACCTAGGTGTTGACGTTGTGGACCTCATTCGCGTAATAGCCCTGACAGCCTAGGGATCATGAACCCACCCCCAGCGATAGCAACAGCAGAGCTTGTGGGAACCCGGCTGATTATCTGGGACCCCAAGGCTGGGCTCGCGATTTACCGCTCAGGTTTCTTCGGGAAGCCCGTTGGCATTCCCAAACCTAAGCCCGACCAGGACTTCGATGTTCCTCTACTAATGGACCTTATGGAAGGCCTCTACCTCCTCGAGCACAAACGGATTAGGGTAATTGAAACCGGAACCAAAGGTGTCGTAACTAAGACAACACTCCTAAAGACTGCTAGGGACACATATCGTGGATTCGGGGCCGCTTACCAAGTTTACGACAACCTCAGAGAAAAAGGCTACGTCGTGACTCCAGGCATCAAGTTTGGCGCCGACTTTGCAGTCTATGAGCATGGGCCGGGTATTGATCATGCCCCTTTCATTGTCTCAGTTGAGACACCCGAATCGATCATGGGACCGTTCGAAGTAGTCCGTGCCGGAAGGCTCGCGACTACAGTTAGAAAACAGTTCATCATCGCCATACCCAACACGAAATCAGGCAGAGTTAGGTATCTGGTCTTCAAATGGTTCAAAGCCTGAACTCGCGGGCTTGGTCCTCGGTAAGTTTGCATAGCGCAAGACTCTGGGCGCGCCGAGCCTGGGTTTGAGGAAGCAGGAGCTCTCTTTTCAAGCAAAAACGAGGAAATTCGTTCGAGACCATATCGCTCCCATAGCTGAGAGAATCGAGTCCGAAGAGGAGGGCACTTTTGAGACACTTTCCAAGTTGGGGCAACATGGGCTTCTGAGAGCACCTTTCTCACAGAAAGATGGAGGAGCCGGGCTCGGCTGGTCGTGTGAAATCATCTTCGCCGAAGAAGTATCGGCGGTCAGCGCTGCCGCCGAGATGGCACGCTAGCGTCAGCGGCCCTCTACGCCACGCCTTTGGCGTACTTTGGGAGGGAGCAGAAGCAAGAGTTCCTCGCCCCAGTTCTCTCCTGGAAGAAATTGGGGCCACAGCTTTGACGGGCCGACGGCAGGTAGTGACGCCGCGTCGATCAAGACCAGAGCGGTTGCCCGTGGTCCGGCGTTTGTGCTTAACGGGGAGAAGCGGTTCATTCACAAATGGTGAAGTGGCCGACTACCTCCTCGTTTTCTGTGTGACGAACCCCACGAGGCCTCCAAGGTCGCGGCTTGGCCGGTTCGTAATTCCCAGGCCCACCCCAGGCGTTTCGGTAGAGGGAGACTACACGCTTCTTGCGATGAACGGGGCCATTGTAAGCCACCTCAAACTAGGAACGTCCGGGTCCCAAAGGATAATCTGGTCGAAGATTTGAACCGTGCCTTTCCGATCCTGCTCGACGAGCTCGACAGGGGGCGCAATTGCCAAACTGTTCGCGACAGAAGCCACTTTCGAAATAGCCCGTCAAGCGCTTCAGGTTCACGGTGGAATAGGATGCACCAAAGAACTCCCAGTCGAACGGTATTTCAGAGACGCGAGGTTCATGATGATAGGCGGAGGAACAAGTGAGATTATGCGGTTTGTCATCCAAGGGGGGGTTTTTCCGTGAATCTGAGAAGGACAAAAGCCAGTAACCGACCAATTTTTCCGCAGGTTACGCGATTCTTTAGTCGTTCGAGGAGATGCTCTCCCTTGAGACAAGGCTTCGCCACATGTCCACTGTCGAGATCGAAAATTATCGTTGGAAGTGCGAGAACTTCCTCAAAGGATATTGTCCCGGGAAAGACTGCGATGTCTGCGCAAAAGTGACGAATCGACTACTCCTGAAAGGATTGGCGCGGATAGTCCATGCCGATGATGTCTTGCGCCCACGAGAGACGGCGAGTCTCAACCAGTCCAAGGCTTAGATCCAAAACTATACCATCGAAAATAATTTTCATTCTTTGGACATGATTCCAGGTAGGTTTATAGCCGCACAATACGCATATGGCATATGGATTCAAACCACAGCCCACGCTACGCTCCACATGTCGAACCCAAAACAGTGGAGCGGATCTAGATGGTTGACATGCACTACTTCATCTTCATTGTCAACGCCGACACAGTGGTGCTGGCGAGCGTCATTTTTGGAATGTCTTTCATAGCGCTGAGACTTGTGTACAAGATGTGGAGGGCGAGCCTCAGGTGTCCTCATTGCGGCGGAACACTGAGAACTCACCCCGCAGCACTCCCTCCTCCGGCTCAAGAGGCCCAATCGCCCTCGCTTTGGACATAACGAGGTGGCCGCTAGCCAATTAGCCTCAGGTATTCCTAAGGAACTCAAGTGCAAACTCTTTCGCATGCCTCTCTGTGCCACGATGCTTCCCCGAAACGTTCCTTAAGTGATGATAAAATTCGTGAATGACTACGTAGGGATCGTACAGGAATTCTTCTTTCGAAATGTAAATCGTCCTCTCTCGATGGACGTAGCATCCCAATGCCTTCTTGGTCCCTCGAGGGAGGCCCATTTTGAGGCTGGGCTCCTCAACTTTGTAGTGCTCGCTCAGCGACCGTATCGCACCTTCCGGATCCCTCTCGCCAGATATGAGATGTACAATCTTGCGTTGAAAATCCCGCTCGTCCAGTGAAGGCTTAGACCGAGACCCCGATGACGTCATGAGCGCTGTCGAGGTTTCCACGCGAGCCTTAAGTCCCCAGCTAGTTGCGCTTTACGCGTCCGACGCCCTCGCTCCAATGGATCGTCTGTGACTCGCGGTTTGCCACTAGGCTCGGGGTTGTTACCTAAGGTAACACTTATAATCAACCTTTGTTACCCAGAGTAACAACGAGGGGACTGCGGAATGAAGATGAGACTGGTCGGACCCCTAGCAGCGAGACGCGTCTCACCAAGAGAAGCCCTCGACTACTCAGCATTCAGCATGAACCACAGCCAACCTGGGGAAACAAGCGAATTGCACGTGTTCGAGAAATTTTACGGAGCAAATTCGCTCGTCGCGGACGGTTTCGAAACGTACACTGACACCGAGGTTTCTGACTCGGCCAACCAACCGGCCATCAAAGCTGATGTCGTTGGGAGAAAAGGCGAAGCACTCACCCTGGTGTTCTGTGAGGCCGGTGACTCCAAACGCATAGAAGAGGAGGCCCTCACCAGGATTGAAAAGTCGGAAAATGCGAGGGCCGTGATTCTGGTCCCGATGGGTGTCGATGTCGACCTATCAAACCTGGGACAAGAACGCATCAAGGCAGGAAAGGTGGTCGTTGAGCCGTTAGGTTGGTTCGGCGACCAACTGGACCAGACACTCCAAGAAACGCTTCGTCTCGTTGACCTGTTAGGAAACGAGACGAGAATGCGGATGCTTGCACCGCTCTTCAGGAAAACTGGAGCAAAGAAGCAGTACCGCACCACCATTAATCCGAAGCTAGTGTACAAGAACCTAACCGCGTTTCTCGAGACTGGACTTGTTGACGAAGTCGAGCATGGAGGGTATGAGCTCAGCGAACTTGGCAAATCCGTAATGGCAGATTTCATTGCCTTCCTTGAGAGGACCCGCAGAACCCTCGATGCGGCTTCAAAGGTCAGGGAGGTGAAAACAAAGTGAGTGACGAGAACGAATTCTTCGGCGACTGGTTCCGACGTCGATGGCGATCTCCTATGGCCAACTGGTTCGAAGAGTTCGAACGAAGCTTCGACGAGATGTTCAAAGGTCTCGAATTGCCCAAAGAACTAGTACGAGAGAAGAAACTTCCCGACGGCGCAACAGTACGCGAAATGGGGCCATTCGTCTACGGCTACTCTTTCAGCGTCGGGCCTGACGGCAAGCCCGTGATCAGAGAATTCGGAAATGTGAAACCTTCCATTGGAGGCGGGCCTTTTGGAGCGCCCAAGCCTAAGCTTTCAGTCAAAGACGAGCGCGAGCCTCTCGTTGACGCGATCGTTCACGACGATATAGTGAAGGTGGTCGCGGAGCTGCCCGGAGTCGAAAAGTCTGACATAACACTCCACTGCGACGGTCGGTCGCTCATCCTCAAGGTGGACAACGAGAAGAGGCGATATTACAAGAAGCTGGAACTTCCCGTGGAGGTCGACCCCGACACATCGAAAGCCAATTACAAGAACGGCGTACTGGAACTGGTCCTAACACGCAAGAGTGTGGGCCAGAAGCCAAAGCAGATACGGATAGACTAAGCGTTCCCTGCCGATGTCTACCCGTAATCCCCTTTTTTCCGAATATCTAACCATGCATGCTGAAACCTTAACCGGTCAGAACTGTCCACTCTAGCATGGCACAAGAGCTTACGATTAGCCAGTCAGAGCACAAGGTCCGAATCGAGAAAATCCGCGAGCGTTTGAAGCGAAGCCGTATCGACGCCCTATACTTGACGAATCCAACACGAATCCTATACGCCACCGGGTTCGCCCATATTACAACAGAGAGGCCCATTGCAGTCGTCATCCCCCAAGAAAACCCTGTCTTCTTCATGGGACCCCATCTAGAAGAAGACCATGTGAAACAAGGCGCTCCACTGATCGAAGAAGCCCATACATATCCCGATTACCCCGGAAACGTACACCCAATGAGAACCTTCGTCAAAGTGCTCGCCCAAAAAAAGCTGGGCGCGGGCTCAAAGATTGCAACAGACACCTTGCAAGGCTCGGCAGGAGGGTGGGGCTATCGAGGTACCCCATTGACCGAGTTGATGCAGCAGACTAAGTTCACCGACGGAAGCGAGATTGTGGACAAGATGCGGGAGATCAAATCTCTACAAGAGATACGCCTGTTGCGCGAGAGTGCCAAGTGGTCTCAGATTGCCCACGACTTTCTAATGGAGATCATCAAACCAGGAATAGCAGACGTACTTATAGGCTTGAAGGCCAGCTACGAGGCCTTGGAACAGATGCTCAAGCGTCTGGGAAAAAACTATCGGCAGCTGAAGTGGGGCCTCTCACCCGTCGTAGTGGGTTTCCGCGGCCAAGTCGGTCCTGACTCAGCGATTCCTCACTCAGTATACTCGAAACGAAAAATCAGGAAAGGCGATGTTCTGGTGACTGAGGCGGGAGTCGAAATCGGAGGTTATACAAGTGAGCTGGAAAGAACGGTCGTCGTTGGGCGGGCCTCGACAAAGGCAAAGAGATACTTCGAGGAAATGTTGCGTGCTCAATCCGCCGCTTTGGTCGAATTTCGGGAGGGAGCGCCCTGCGGGCGACCGGACGAAGCGGCCAATAAGTCAGTCCGAGAAGCCGGCCTGGGTGAGTGTCTCAGACATCACACTGGGCATGGAATTGGACTAGACGGCCACGAGCCTCCTTGGCTGGACCCAGGAGACCGCACGATAATGGACGCCGGGATGGTTTTCTCATGCGAACCTGGAATCTATGTGCCCGGCTTCGCGGGGTTCAGGCACTCCGACACGATTCTAGTGACCAAGAAGGGGAAGGACTTCATTACGAAGTACCCGAGAGACATAGAGGACCTTACGGTTTAGACCTATGCTCAGTTGCAAGACGAAGAGAGGCAGAAGGTTGGATAGTGAGACACTGGGAGAAGAAAATCCCGCACTCCTAGGACCGTTCGCCAAAATCCAGTTGGCTCCGATTAGTGTCAGACACCGAAACCTAGGCGTATTGGGCCTGAACGACCGGTATGGGCTTTGCTCTTTCCGTCTTGACGTAGGCTTCGCGGAAGAGCGGCCTGTAGGCTATGCCATACAGAATGAGCCCCTCCTTGCCTTCATAGTCTAGTCTTCTTATGACCCCCTCCAGCCTAGTTCCAGTTTTAAGGTCGGCTAGGCTCGCGTCAACCAGTAGAACCTTGTCCTCCTCAAGAAGCTGGAAGTTCGATGTCCATCTCTTCTTGAATGGAAGCTTGGTCACAGATTTTAGCTTGGCGATGCGTGGATACACTTTCTCAACTATTGGCCCTGGACAGTCGGACTCGAGGCATGATGTTCTTCTAGGATAGTATATTCGATTGCAGCCTCGGCAGAGGGCCATCGAGAAGACCATGTTGCCCAGCGGCTCAACCTCGCCCACGAGCCTTGGGATCTCAAGTCTTTCTTTGATTCGTGAGAGTCGTTCTCTTATCAAATCGTGGTATGTTTCGATTCTGATCTCGGTCTTGCGTTCGACGTAGTCGTTGACGGTAGGCGTTCTTCCTCTCTTTTCTTCTATTCCATCTTGGACTTCTAGCCAAGTTGCATTGGAATACGCGCCTGAACCATAGGAGACCGCTAACACCTGGTCGCCCGCCTTAGCTTTGTCGAGCACTGAGGCAAGCGATATCAGAGTAGACGCCGCGTAAGTATTGCCTGTGTCCAAGACACGGAGCCACGGCTTCACCTTCTTTTCGATTTCGTTCTCAGTCAGCCTCATTCGCCTAGCGACGGATTGGTCAGAAACGTACGGAATGTTATCCTCTGTGAGAGCAGCACAGGTCTTCATCGGAAGATAACCGGAGGGCTGATGGAACGTTATCGCGTCAAACTCGGAGAGAAATAAGTCCGGGTGTTTCCGGAAGAGATTAGCTATCGCACCTATCACATGGGACTTGTAAGCCTCGACAGTTGTTCGACCAAAATGCGATGGAACCATAGTTCCCTCTCTCCTCCAGAAGTCCATGAAAAGACTAGAGAAGGGCGCTACATCTTCGATGGTGGCGATTACACCTGTCTTACCCAGAACGAACGCGCCCGCACCGGCACCAGCCGAGTATTCGAGCGGATCGCCGCGCCTTGCTTGAGCGACATCTGACCCGATCGCTAAGCCATAGCGGATTCTACCGCTTCTAATCTCGGCGTCGATGAAGCCAACGCCCTGCATCCCCGAGTTGCACGCGCCTTCCAAGTCGGCTATGAAAGTATTCTCTCCAACCCCAACGAATGACGCCACATGCCGCGCTATCGTGCCAACTGCGTAGGGCTTCGACTCGGACCCCACTGTAACACTACCAATCTCCTCAGGTGAGATGCCTGCCATTCGAATGGCGTTTTCGGCAGCTTCGGTGGCAATTGTTATCGTATCCTCGGTGTGACCGGCGAGGGCTTTCTCCCTCAACATAAGCCCGTGGCGAACTTTCTCGAGAACCTTCTCAAGCTCTTTGCCCCTCTTCCGTTCTCTTTCCTTCACAATCTTCGCTGTCTCAATGCGTTCTCTTGGAATGTAGACCCCATAACCCACAATGCCAGCTCTGCTATGGCTCATGGAGAATTCCTCGGAAACGACTCCTTCTAGGAATCCGAACTCCGGATTGAGCATATTTAAGACTACCCAGAGGTTTTTGCGGAGAATTAGTTGTGACGCTTCTTCCGTGAGCCAAGCTTTAGACTGCCCACTAAACGCTCGCTCATAGTTTCTTCAATGCTTCCGAAACCCGAAGACTGCATTCAAGGTTACAGTCTGTTTTTGGCGACAGCGGGACGCTCCGGTAGTGCGAAACCGTCTTTTCGGAGGTGTGTCTTGTCTTTCATCGCCAGCTTTCCGCCTCGCTTCCTCCGATCCTACTTGTATCGCTGGTGCTTGCGGCGCTATACCCAATTGACTCCAGCGCTGCAGCTAAATCTCCCCAGAAGTTACCACTCAAAGCGGTGAATGGGCCTCAAACCACGATTGTCATCCTCGTCCAGTTCCCGGACAGGACAAACTCCACTAGCCCCTCGCAGATTTCCAACGCATTAGCGCTCCTTAACGACTACTACTCAGAGGACTCTTATTCGACTGTCTCGTTCCAGTATGCTGTCACACCCTCTACTTCGGCATGGTACCGAATGCCCAACACGATGGCGTATTACGGTGCTGACACGGCTTCAAGTGATAATCAACTTGTCCAAGACGCACTCCAGGCTACCGTAAACGCCGGAACCAACTTAGCAAACTACAAGTTTGCCATGATCGTCCATGCTGGCAGCGATGAAGCCATAACCCACGTAACAGCCGATATTCA